>VFSW01011445.1_pt1 | contig 12477 bp, 8 predicted proteins | sample 5358111 | NCBI WGS metagenome assembly VFSW01 (sample SAMN11554181, study PRJNA540505) | mine drainage metagenome | isolation source: sediment from site ElyBrook_90M | place: USA: Ely Copper Mine, Vershire, VT | collected 2017
AACCCCCGACACGCGGATTTTCAGTCCGCTGCTCTACCAACTGAGCTACCTGGCCTTCTCGGCGGGAGCCGCGTATTAAACAGGGGCGCGGCGCCAGCGTCAATCAACTCGAAATATCAACCACTTAGCATGCCGGCCTTGCCGCTGGCGCGGCCTCTGGCGCTACTTCGGCACGAATTCCTTCGGCTTCTGCGAGCCGCTGCCGAAGAAAAACTTTTCCATTTCCGCCACCAGAAAGGCGCGCGCCTTCGGTTCAATCGGCGTCAGGCGGTTCTCGTTGATCAGCACGGTCTGATGCGCCACCCACTGCGCCCAAGCCTCCTTGGAGACGGCCTCGTAGATCCGCCGCCCAAGCTCCCCGGGATAGGGCAGATAGTCCAGGCCCTCGGCCTCCCGCTTCAACAGCACACACTGCACCAGTCGCGTCATGCCCGTCATGGTACTCGAAATACCGCTCACTCGGCGGCGCTTGCCTCATGGCGCAGGCGCTCGAGCAGCTGCCGTACCGGCTGTGGCAGCCCCAGCCGCGGCGGCGCCACCAGCGAATACCACAGCCGCTCCTCACCCCCCGCCTCGCGCACCCCGGTCAGGGCCGAAGTACCCGCCGCGCCCGCGGCCGGCGCTGCCACCCGCACTCGCAGCGGCGTGAGGCGCAGATCGAAATGCGTGAAGGCGTGCTCGATGGGCGCGAGCACCGGTCCACTGGTCTGCCGCGTGCCGATCTCACGCTGCGCCCAGTCGAGCGCGGCATCCGGGTCCGCGAACTGCGGCGGCGCCCACAAGCCCCCCCACACCCCGGTCAGCGGCCGGCGCTCCAGCAGCACCGCCGGCTCGCCCTTGCACAGCGTCTGCGCGATCAACAACGTGGCCACCCGCGCCGGTCGGGCGCGGCGGCGGGGACGCTCCGGCAGCACCGCCTGCCGACCCTCGCGCGCCGCCACGCAATCGTCCTGGAGCGGACATTGCGCGCAGGCCGGACGGCTGCGCGTGCACACCGTCGCCCCCAAATCCATGATCGCCTGGGTGTAGGCACGCACCGTCGATGCCGGCGCCGTGCAGACCTCGGCCTGCGCCCACAGGCGCGCGAGCACCGGCGCCGTGGCCGGATTGCCGGCGATGCCGAAGGCCCGCGCCAGCACCCGCTTCACATTGCCGTCGAGGATGGTCTGCCGTTCGCCGCGCGCCAGCGCGAGGATGGCCGCCGCGGTCGAGCGGCCGATGCCGGGCAGCGCGGTCACCGCCTCGAGGCCGGCGGGAAATTCCCCGCCATGTCGCTCCACCAGGAGCTGCGCGCACTTCCACAAATTGCGCGCGCGCGCGTAGTACCCGAGACCGGTCCACAGATGCAGCACCTCATCGAGCGGCGCGGCCGCCAGCTCCTCGATTCGCGGGAAGCGCTGCATGAAGCGCAGGTAGTACGGGATCACCGTGGCCACCTGCGTCTGCTGCAACATCACCTCCGACACCCACACCCGATAAGGGGTGGGATCGCTCTGCCACGGCAGGTGCTTGCGGCCATGCGCCTCGAACCAGGCGAGCACCGCGGCGGTGAACTGCGACGCCGCCGGCCCGCTCATGGCCTGCCGAACAAGCCGCCGAGCTTGGTCTTCAGCGCATCGCGCAGCTGCTCACCCAACTGCCCCTTGGCCAGCGCCGCCACATCGGGACGGATGGTCGGATCCCCGAACGGGCCCGTCACCCGCAGCGGCACCTTGAGGGCGCTCACTCCCCCCGCCGCCGGGGTGTCGACATTTAGCGCCAGGTCGAGCCCCTGATTGACCAGATTGGCGCTGCCCTGCCCGGTCACCCGTAAGCCCTGCGCGGCGATCTCCAAATCGCGCGTCACGGCGACGCCGCCATTGATCTCGGCCGAGGCCCTGAACACCTCGAAGCGGGTGCGCGCGGCCCCCGGCGCGGGTGGCGGATCCTGACGGCGCAGCAGCGCCTGCGCCCGGCGCACCTGATAGCCAAGATCCACCCCCTCGATGGCGCCATCCACCAACCGCGTCTCCAACCGTCCCGCCATGGTGGCCAGCAAATCCTCCCCGCTCTCGCCATGCGCATTCGCCTTCAGGCTCAGCGCGGCCCGGCCGGCCAGATGGATGCGCGGCCCGCCGGCGCTCGCCAGCCGCGCCAGGTCCACGCCGCTCGCCGATTCATCCAACGACAACACCGGCGCGCTGCCGCGGGTATCCAGACTGACATCGCCCGTGTAGCGGCCGCCGGCCAGCCCCGCCTGCAGCGGATACAGCCGCGCAACGCGGTCCTGCACCGTCAGCGTGAGCGCCAGGTCGTTGAATTGCAGCGGCGCCAGGCGCAGCACCCCGACCCGCAAGGTGCCCTGCCAGTCGAGGCCCGCCAACGCATCCCCCCGGCGCGCACCCGCCGGCGGCCGCGGCGCGGGCCGCGCCTCCGACGCCGGCGCCCAATAGCGCTCCACATCGAGTCGATCGATGGCCAGCGCGAAATGGCCGGCGGTGACCGCGGGCAGCCCGAAGCTCACCCGGCCGCTCACCTGCGTGTCATCCACCGCCACCTGCAGCGGATCCACCGCCAGCGTCTGGCCGTCGTAGGCGAAATGTGCGGCCGCGGACATTTCGGCGAAGGCATGCGGATCACGCGTCTTCGGCGCCATCCCCCCCAGGCGGGCGAGAAACTCACGCAAAATCAGCGGCGCGAGCGTGAGCTCCCCGTTGCCCGTCCAGCCCTCGGCATGCGCCGCGCCGTTCAACCCCCCGTTCAGCTGCGCGCCGGCGAAATGCACCTCGAACTTCGGCACCGCGTAGCGCCGATTATCGAGATCCACATCGGCGCGCGGCACGGCGAGACTCCACTCGATGCGCCGATCCCCCGGCCGCCGCAACAAGCCGCCGGCGCTGACCGCCTGCACCAGATAGTGCTGCCCCCGCGCCGCCCCCAGCGTCGCCTGCGCGGTGACCGACAAGGTCTCCTGCGGCTGACCTCGCGAGGCCTCGAAACTCAAGGACACCGGCACCACCCCGCTGCTGCCGTAGGGACCGGTCTGCAAATTCAGGTTCTCGATGACGAGATTTTCGTAACGCAACTGCCCCTGGCGAATCCGCAATCCGCCGAGCTCCTGCAGACCGAATGGGGCGCTCGCCGGGAGTGCCGCCCCCCCCGGGGCGGGGGTGCTCGCCGGCCCGCGCTCCCAATTGCCCTGTCCGGCGGCATTGCGCACCAACCGCACCTGCAGACCGTCGAGGTCCACACCGGCCACTGCCAGCCGCCCGAACAGCAGCGGCCACAGCCGCGCGCGCACGGCGGCATGCGCTACCGAGAGGAAGGGAGCGCCCTCGAAGCCCGGCGGATTGCCGAGCGTGGCGGGGCCGAGATTCAAGGCCACCCAGGGAAATACCGAGAGTTCGATGGCCCCGGAGAGCACCAAGGGCCGGCCGGTGGCCGCGCCGACGGCCTGCTCGATACGCGCCTTGTAGTCGCTCGGATGCACGGCCAGGCGCACCACCAACAGCACGGCCGCGAGCAGCGCGAGAAGTCCGCCGATCACCGCTCCGAGTATCTTGCCTGGCCGCATCGAGGCACCCGCCTGTGGTGCAGGCATGATAGCTCAAGCCGGCGGCCATCCGGCCGATAAAACCCGAGGGGCAACCGCAGCGGGCGTCCCCATCACACCATGCGTCACTGGCCCATCCGCAGCAAATTGCTTCTCATTCCGCTGGCCACCCTGGCGCTCGCGGCGCTCCTCTGCCTGGCGTTCGTCCTTTGGCCGGCGCAGCGCCTCCTGATCGGCCTGCTCGCGATGGCCTTCGGCATCCGCCTGCTGCGCCTCGCCTGGCGCACGGGCTGCGACCTGGAAACCCAGATCGCCGAGCGCCTGCAACGCGGCATGCAGCGCGCCCAGGGACGCGCGGCCCAGCAGCAACGCGCGGCGCAGTTCCTGGAGTTCGCCCAGGAGGCCGGCGGCTTCGGCGTCTTCGACCTCGACCTGATCACCGGGCAGATGAGCGGCACCCCCCTGTTCTTCGGCCTGTTGGATCTGCCGCAGCGGCCGCCGAACTTCCGCCGCGATCTATGGCTGGCCACCGTGCACCCCGAGGACTACGAGCAGGTGGTGCGGGAAATGAGCGCCGGCATCGCCGCCGGCGGACGCTTCCAAAGCGAATACCGCGCCCTGCGCCTCGACGGCTCGGTGCGCTGGCTGCAGATCCGCGGCCAGGTGCTGAACGACTCCGAAGGCTACCCGGCGCGCGCCATCGGCACGCTCAGCGACATCACCGAGCGGCGCCAATTGGATGAGCGGCTGCGCTGCACCAGCGAATCGCTCAGCATCGCCCACGCCATCGCCGACATCGCCACCTTCGACCTCAATTTTGGCCGCAAGAGCTGGATCGCGTCGGAGAACTTCCACGAACTGATCGGCATTCCGCCGAGCACGCCGCTCGATGACCTGCACGGCCACCTCTCGAGCGTGCACCCAGAGGATGTGGAGACGCTGCGCCGCGCGCTGCTCGACACCACGCCCGAAAACCCGTTCTATCAATGCCAATTCCGCGTCCGCCTGCCCGACGGCGGTGAGCGCTGGATCGCCGAGAAGGCGCTGGTGACCCGTGGCGTCGCCGGGCGCATCGACCGACTGACCGGCGCACTGGTGGACATCAGCCACCTGAAGCGCACCGAGGCGGCCTTGAACTCCACCGAACAGCGCCTGGCGCGGGCCCTGATCGGCACCCAGGATGGCCTGTGGGAGATCGACCTGCTCACCCGCGCGCATTGGTTCGGACCGCGCTTCGAGGCCATGCTCGGCTATTCACCCGGAGAACTGGACGGCCTCGGCGATCGCCTCGAGCAGTTCGCGCATCCCGACGATCTGGAGGCGGTGCGGCGCAACTCCCGCGACCACCTCACCCTGGGTACGCCCTACGACGTCGAATTGCGCCTGCGTCACAAGGCCGGACACTATGAATGGGTGCGCTCCCGCGCCCAGGCCGAGCGCGACGCCAACGGTCACCCCATCCGCCTGGCCGGCTCCATCCAACTCATCACCGACCGCAAGCTCGCCGAGCAGGCCTCCCTGGAGGCCAAGATCGCCGCCGAAGCGGCCAACCGCGCCAAGACCGACTTCCTGGCGAACTTGAGCCACGAGATCCGTACCCCGTTGAATGGCGTGATCGGCATGGCGCAATTGCTGGCCCAGACCGGCCTGGACGAAACCCAGGGTGAATATGTGCATATCATCGAGGGCTGCGCGCAATCGCTGCTCTCACTGCTCAATGACGTGCTCGACCTGTCGAAGATCGAGGCCGGGCACCTGGAGCTCGAACACATCCCCTTCAACCTGCGCGACGTGCTCTTCGAAGTGGTCAGCACCCTCACCCTGCAGGCCACCCTCAAGGGCATCGAACTGATCGCCCATGTGGAGAGCGATGTGCCCTACGAGGTGCTGGGCGATCCGGGACGGCTGCGCCAGATCGTGATGAATCTGCTCAGCAACGCCATCAAATTCACCCGCGAAGGCCACGTCCTGCTGGCGGTACAGCGCGCCGGCGGAGCGGACACCCGCCCCTGCCTGCGCATCGAGGTCGCCGACACCGGCATCGGCGTGCCGGCCGAACGCATGGACCGGCTGTTCAAGGCCTTCTCCCAGGTCGACTCCTCCACCACCCGCCATTACGGCGGCACCGGACTCGGACTGTCCATCGTCAAACGCCTGGCCACCCTGATGAGCGGCACGGTGGGCGTGCACAGCACCGCCGGCCAGGGCTCGCGGTTCTGGGCGACGGTACAGCTCGAGACCACCGGCACCGGCCACCGCCCGCCGCCCCTCGGACGCGGCCGCCGGGTGCTGGTGGTCGATGACAACGCCGTGTCCCGCGACGTCCTGGGGCGCAAACTCGAGGACTACGGCTTCCGCATCCAGGCCGCCCCCTCGGTCACAGAGGCCCTGGCGCTGCTCGCCGCCACCGAGGTCCCCGTGGATGCGGTGGTGGCCGATGAACTGATGCCCGGCCGGGGGGGCCTCGATCTGCTCGCGGCGCTGCGCGCCGATCCCCGCCATGCCCGGCTCCCCTTCGTGCTCATGAGCCTGGTCGGCGTGGATGAAGTACGCCCGGCGCTGGCCCATCGCCCCAACGCCATCGCCCGCAAGCCAGTGCGCGCCTCGAGCTTGAGCCGGCAACTCGACACCCTGCTCGCCGGCGGCGATTCCTCCCAGCCGCCACTGCCCAGCGCTCCGGCGAACACGGCGCAGCGCTTCGTCGGCGTGCCGGTGCTGCTGGTGGAAGACAATCCCGTCAATCAACGCGTCGCCGAACGACTGCTCGAGAAGCTCGGCGCCCAGGTCACCATCGCCGCCGACGGCGCCGAGGCGCTGGAGCGGCTCGCGGCCCACCGCTTCGCCCTGGTGCTGATGGACTGCCAGATGCCGGTGATGGACGGCTTCACCGCCACCCGCGAACTGCGCGCCCTCGAGGGCCGCACCGGCGCGCCGCGCACCCCGGTGGTCGCCCTCACCGCCAACGTGCTCGGCGAGGATCGCGCCCAATGCCTCGCCGCCGGCATGGATGCCCATCTCGGCAAGCCCATCGTGCCGCAGCAGCTGGCGCAGTGTCTGGCACGCTACTGCCCGCCCGCACCGGCAGCCCCGGAGGTCGATCGGGCGGCACTGCGCGAGTTGATCGGCGAGGACGAACAATTCGAACGCGAACTGATCGACACCTTCGTGCAAAGCGGCGACCGCTGCCTCGCCGACATCGCCACGGCCCTGCACACCCGGGACGTCGACACCATCGGCCGCCGCGCCCACACCCTGAAGGGCGCGAGCGCCAGCGTCCAGGCCCACTCCCTCAGCGACATCGCCGCCCATCTGGAGGGCGCCGCACGGCGCGGCGCGTGGCATGAGATCGACCAACTGGTGGGGCAGTTACGCAGCCGCCTCGAGGCGGTCAATGCCGAGCTGCGCGAAACCGGCTGACGCGCGGCGCTACGCGCAGACGCTGCGCAACAAGGCGGTGGTCAGCTCCACCCCGTTGACGCGGTTGCGCCCGGTTTCCTTGCTGCGATACAAGCTCTCATCGGCGCTGCGCAGCAGCGCATCGGCATTCAAGGTCAGTTCCGGGCCATGCGGACCGCTGGCGGCAATGCCGAAGCTCGCGGTTACGTTGGCCTGGCCGGAACGGGTGACGAACGGCGCACAGGCAAGCGCGGCGCGGATCTTCTCGGCGACCACGAAGGCATTCTCGTACGAGGTCTCCGGCAGCAGCACCACGAATTCCTCGCCCCCGTAGCGGGCCAGCCAATCGCTGTTGACGCGAATCACCCGCTGGATGCGCGCCACGAACTGCTGCAACACCTCATCGCCCGCGGCATGCCCGAAAGAGTCGTTGAACTGCTTGAAGTGATCGATATCGCACATCAGCACCGTGAGCGGATAACCATAGCGCCGGCAGCGCTCCAGCTCGCGGGGCAGCTGCTCCATCAGATAGCGTCGATTGTAGCTGCCGGTGAGGGCATCGGTGATCGACAGGATGCGGTTACGATCGTTGGCGGCGCGCAGCGAGTGCTCGAGCGCGAGCAACCGCCGGCCGGTGTTGAGCCGGGCAATCAACTCCGGTTCGTGCACCGGCTTGACCAGATAGTCATCGGCGCCCGCCTCCAGGCCGGCGATGATGTGCTCCTTGGAATCCCGGGCGGTGAGCAGCAGCGAGTACACATAGCCGTCGAGCTGCATGGTGCGCACCATCCGGCACAGCGCCACGCCGTCCATTTCCGGCATTTCCCAGTCGGTGATGAGGATGGGATAGTAATTGCGCGCCATCTTGTCGAGCGCGGCCGCGCCATGCGCCACCGCCTCCACCCGATAGCCGGCGCGGTTCAGCAGCCGGGCCATCAACAGGCGAGTGACCGGGTCATCTTCGGCAAGCAAAATGGCCGGCGAGTCCGGATCCGTGACGGGGTTCACAGAGTCATGATCCGGCACGAGTATCGCGGCTCCATCCGAAGAAAGGTTCCATGCGAAACATATCGGCATGGCACCCGGGGACTTTACCAATGGCGGTCAGGCGGCTACGCGATGCCCACCCCGTGGTACCCTGCGCCCGCCCCAAGCTACCGCGCCGCCGCCAGCGGCCCGCCGTCCGGCGGTCAGTCGATCTCGCTGCGCAGCGCCGCCCCATTCGGCGGCGCCTCCCCGGGCGTGAAGGCGTTGCTGCCCGCCTCCCGGCCGGTGAACCAGTTCACCGCGTACTGCACCAATTGGGTCCCGGTGGTCAGATTCAGCTTGCGCTTGATGCGCTGGCGATGCGACTCGACCGTCTTGACGCTCAGATTGAGCGAATGCGCCGCCTCACGCGTGCTCATGCCCTTGCCGATCATGTGCAGAATCTGCAACTCACGATTGCTCAACCGATCGATGGGATTGGCCGAGGCCTGAGTGCCGCCGGCGGCGAACTTCTGCAACATGTTGTTACCGACCGCCTCGGAAACATAGATGCCGCCGTCCAACACCCGGCGCAGGGAAATCAGGAACTGCTCGCTCACCGCCTGCTTCATGATGTAGCCGTTCGCGCCGGCCGACAGCATGCGCTCCGCGTAGATCGCCTCATCGTGCATCGACAAGACCAGAATGGGCAGGTGCGGATGATGGGCCCGCACGTCGCGAACCAGTTCGATGCCATCGCCTTGCTTCAGACTGATGTCCGCGATCATCACATCGGGATTCAATTCCTTGATGGCGGTACGCGCATCGCGCGCCGTCTCCGCCTCGCCACACACCACGAGGTCTTCCTCGCTCTCCATGATCCGCCGCAGGCCCTGGCGAACGATGGGATGATCATCGACGATCAAAACCCGACGCGCGCGGCGCTTGCCCGCCACGGTTCCAGAGGACGGAGGCGGCGAACGAGTCCATGTGAGATCGGCGGTGGCCATGGTGAATCCCTCTATGCGCTGGCAATAGCGATTATAGCGTAATTGGCGGTAAAGGTTGCTCTCCACTGATACGCACCACGGTCCCCCGGGGAGACGCGGTGGTTATGTCAAAATGCGCGCCCACCATGTGGGCGCGATATTTCATGATCTTGATCCCCATCCCGGCCGCTGACGGCGGTGCGGCGCCCAGACCCACCCCGTCGTCACTGATGGTCAGTACGAAGGTACTCCCAGTGACCAGAAGAAAGATATCCGCCCGCGAGGCGCGCCCATGCCGGGCGGCATTGGTGAGCGCCTCTTGTGCAATGCGGTATAAATGACTGGCATCGCGCTCACTCAAGGTGATCGCCGGCCAAACCTCGGCACGAAATTCCACCACGAAGTCGTGGCGGGCACGGCTGCGGGCGGCCAACTCCTGCAATGCGAACGGCAGACCGCCGTTCTGCGTGTTCACCGGCAGCAACCCGCGCGCCAGACCCCGGGTGGTCTCGATGGACTGATTCACCAGCGCCACCACCTCATCGATGTAACCGATGGAGTCCGGGGCCTGGCGCTGCAAGCGGGTCGCCAGACCGCGCAGCATCAGCGCCACGCCCGTCAGTTCCTGGCCAAGGCCGTCATGCAGGTCCCGGCCGATGGAGTGCCGTTCACGGCTGGACACGTCGAGAATCTCCTTCTCGAGACGCTTGCGCTCCGTGATGTCGGCCAAGGTGATGGAAATGCCCGTACCAATGCTCGGATCACGCACCCGCACCGCCCGACTCTCGACGTAGCGCGCCGGCGCCGAGGAGGCACAGAGTTCGAACTCGAAATGCGCCTCCTCACCGATCTGCCGCAGCCCCCGCAACTGCTGCACCACGCCGATGCGCGCCGCCTCAGGCAAGATCACCGAGATATCCCGCTCGAGGATCTGCTCCACCGCCAGGCCGTTGAATCCGCGGCTGATGAACTTCACCTTGAGGTCTATTCCCACCAGCAACAGCGTGTCGGCCGTGTTCGCGGTGGTGGTGCGCAACAGCCCCTCCGAGCGGCGCACTCGCGTCACCGCCTCATGCCGCTCGGTGACGTCCTGGGTGACGCCGGCAAGGCCCAGCGGCCGCCCCGCCCCGTCGAACAACGGCCGTGCGCTGGCCGCGCACCAACGATAACGACCATTGTGCATCTTGAAACGAAATTCCGCGTACACCTGACGATGCTCGAGAAACGCCCGCTCGATCGCCGCCTCGATGGCGGCCCGATCCTTCGGATGCACCCGCGCGCGCATCGCGGTACCCGTCGGGTGCGGACGGGTTGAGCGCGCGGCGCTGCGCTCGAGCACCGCGAAGGTCAGCGCATCGGTGGCCCGGTCCCAGCGCCAGGCACGCATATGCGCCATGGCCATCGACAGCCGCAACCAGCGCCGCGCATTGGCGAAGGCGACCCGCTTCTCACGCCGCGTCTGAATGTCCTGCACCGACCCCGTCACACAGACCGGCCGGCCATCCTGCCGGATGATCCGCCCGATCAGGCGCACCCAGAGCAGCCGTTGCGGGAAGACGCGCACGGCGATTTCCAGATCCAAGCGCCCATCGCCCACCAGCGCGCGACGATAGGCCTGCAACAAGCGCCGCCGCGAGCCAGGCGCGCACAACGCATGCAACGACCATCGCTCCGACGCCGAACGCGCCGGATCGGAGGGCAGCAGACGATGCGCCTCCGCGCTCAGCAGCAGCGCGCGCGAACGCAAATCGTACTCCCAGCCCCCCATGCGCGCCGCCTGCAATACCTCGCCGAGCAGGTGGCCCATGCGCGGCAATTCCCCGGCCGGCGGCGCGAACTCCGGCGGATTTAAGGCGAGCATCACCAAACGCTGGCCAGGCCCACCGTCCAATTCGTTGAGTACCGTGGAGACCGACCGCAGCCCCGAGGCCATACGCCACTCGAGCAACAAGCGGGCCGCCAGCGGCGCCGCGGACTCGGCACGGTCCAATTCCGCCCGCAAGATCACCGCCCCCTGGGGGCCCAACAGCGAGTAGAGCGAGGATTCAATCAGTGCATGATCGGGCGAGTCGAGAAGAAAGGCGGCACGGGCGGCCGCGTTGGCCAACACCACCGATAGCGACGGTTGCCGCGCGTCGAACACCAACGCCGGGCCGGGAACCGCATCGAATGCAGTCTCGAACAGCGAGCGCGGCGCGCTGCTCGCAAGCCGGACCAAACCCGGAGATGTCCCCATCCGTCTCCCGCTCCGGTCCAGACCCGCCACGAAGGCGGCCCGTACCCCAGTCTGTCGCCCCAGGATTGCACTGAATCGAACGCAGACCGCGGAGCCGCCCGCCGAGACATCCCTATTCCCCGAGCCCGTCACCGAGTGCTGCTCCGCTCGTTCGCAACGCCCGACCTACACGGAGCTGCGCCGAAAACACCCGGCAATCACACAGGACTCTCAAAACGAGCCCTGGTGAACACTTACCATCAATCGTGCTGCATCGCCACAGCCTACGGCAGGCTTACTTCCGAAACAAGTCCTGCAACGCCGCCTGCGCCTGAGTCCGCGCCGCCGTGTCCTCGGGCACGTACGCACCGATTTTCGGCCGGAAATGATCACAGAAGTTGGCGCGATCCTTCTCACGCACCTCCTCTGCCGTGGGCTCCTTACAGTGCTTGGCGTAGCTGCGATCGTACTCGACACACATCCTGCACACATGCAGCTCGGCCATGCACGATTTGCAGGCCTCCAACCGCAGGAGCGGCAGGCTCAGCGCCGCAAGCGAGGCGCCGCAGTGCCAGCAGAGAAGATGGTTAAATTCAGGGCCAACCTTCATTTCAGCTAATTCTCGTTAGATTTTCAAAGGTAACGATCTCTAAGTTGTGCGATCTTAGGCGGCCATGTATGCAATAGAAACAAGCCCTAGTTATCGAGGGTACCAATCCACTGCAGCGGAATTCAACAGAAACTCCGGGTGTTTGGTAATCGGTTGCAATTCGGCAGGGCAAGTTGGCCCTATTCGATAGTTACTGGAAAGTAGGGCAAGCCTCTCCTCCTATGCTAACTACCGTGCAGACTCGTTCTCAATCAACTGACAAAATTAAGGAGTCGACTCTGACGGCTCTTAGGAGACTGATCGAGCCCATATTGGAGCTAATGTTTGATGGTGGAGTGACCGTTCAGGAGCTAAATGCTCTGATGAGGGAGCGTGCAGTTCGGGTTTCGATTCGTCGGCTCAGAAGGGAAGGTGGCAGCCCAAGTAAGGCGCGTGTAGCTATTGAAACTGGAATCCCTCGCGCTGAGGTGGCGAAAATATTGCTCCTTCCCGATCCACCAAAGAACTCGACCACAAAGGGGCTGCTATCGAGACGGGTTCTTGCTGCCTGGTATGACAGCCCACATCTAACCTCGCCTTTAGGGGATCCCGTCGTGCTGCCCATTTTTGGGAAGCGGCGAAGCTTTGAGCGCTTGGTTGCGACACACGGTGCCGGCGCTCCGGTCCGGGCTATGCTCGATGAACTACTGCAGATAGGCGCCGTTGAGCTAGTCTCCGACCAACGGGTCAAGGTAAAGGCAAGAGTACCAGTATCGCGGGGCCTTACAAC
>VFSW01011446.1_pt1 | contig 12477 bp, 9 predicted proteins | sample 5358111 | NCBI WGS metagenome assembly VFSW01 (sample SAMN11554181, study PRJNA540505) | mine drainage metagenome | isolation source: sediment from site ElyBrook_90M | place: USA: Ely Copper Mine, Vershire, VT | collected 2017
TCCGCCCGACGGACTCCACGCATAGTTCCGGTACCGCCCTCACCGGCGACTGTTCGTCCTGTCACACGACCGCGAATTGGAATTCCACGTCGTTGCCGGCCAATCACATGCCGAACCCGGCGAGCCAGGCGTGCTCGGTCTGTCACATCGCGATACCGACTTATACGACCCTGGCCACCAATGCGGTTCTGCACACCGGGATCACCAGCGGGTGCATCGCGTGCCACGGCGCCCCCAACGCGACGGCGCCGGTTTTCGCGAACAACTACACGCCCAAGGATGCGATCCTCGCGCCGGTGCACATCCCGACCGGCAAGACGCCGTGCGAGGACTGCCACTCGCCGGGCGTGTTCACGAGCTTCAGCGGCACCACGATGAGCTCGAGCAAGCACACGCTGATGTTCGGATTCATCGGCAATTCCTGCGATGCCTGCCACAATCGCGTGACACCCGCGTTGAGCTTCTTCGGCGTCAACAACCTGACGATCAGGCCCACGGGTGACCCGCATAACGCCGGAAGCGGGCTGACCAATGACTGCAGCGGATGTCACAACACGACGGACTGGGGCGGCGGCAGCGCGAACCGTGCGACCGCGACCAACAGCCGCGTGATGCTGGTCGTCCGGGCCGCCGGGGCCGGCGGCGGCGCGGTCGGCGCGGGCGGCGCGGTGTCGGCGGGCGGCAAGGCCACCGGCGCCGGCGGCAGCCACGTCAGCCCGCCCCGGGTCGGCACGCCCGGCGGCGGCGCGCCCAGCCGCGCGGTCATCCAGAGCGCACCCGGTCCGACTCACGCGGGCGTGACCGGCAATTGCGCCAGCTGCCACAACGGCGTGCTCGCGGCGGGCAAGCCGGCGACCCACGTCCAGAGCAACAACACCTGCGAGAACTGCCACACGACGCTCGCGTGGATCCCCGCGCGCTTCGACCATCGCGGCATCGCCGGCACTTGTGTCGGCTGCCACAACGGCGTCACCGCGCCCGGCAAGCCGGCGCTGCACGTGACCACCGCCCTGGATTGCGGCGCCTGTCACGGCACGCTCGCGTGGCGGCCGGCGACCTTCGATCACATGGGGGTCAACGCCACCTGCCAGAGCTGCCACAACGGCGTCATCGCGACCGGCAAGCAGATCCAGCACGTGATCACGACCAAGGATTGCGGCAGCTGCCACAACACCCTCGGCTGGCAGATCACGACGCCGCCGGTGATGCTGCGGCCGTTGCTGCACCTTGGACCCGCGCCGAAGGGCGGTTCCATCAAGTGAGGGGAGCCGATCACCCCCCCCCCCCGGGCGCCCCCCCCCGCCGGGGCGCCCCCGCGACCCCCCCCGCCGCGGGGCGCGGCGCGGCGCTGGCCGCGGCACCCGGGGGCGCCGCGCCCGGCTCGCTGTTTCCGAGCGGTCCGCTCGTGCAGCTGATCGACACCACCGATGCGGCCAACCACACCGACGTGTCGATCCAATTCTCCTGTTCGATGCACTACCTCAGCAACATCCCGCAGAGCCACGGATCGAGCACCACGATCAGGCTCCGGCTCGGAACCGATTGCGGCTCGCAATTCCAGGCGATTCCGCCGGAGCTGCCGCTGGTCGGCGGCGGCGGCCGGATCGTGACCGGCGCGCGCGTCGACTCCATGATGCCCGGGGAGATCTCGCTGGAGCTCACCTTCGTGCGTCCGCTGGATTTCGTGATGGCGCCGACCGCGTCGGGACTCGGTCTGCGCGTGCGTCTGCTCAACACCAATCCGAACCGGGGATCGGTCCTGGTCGCCGAACCGCAGGCCCCTGGGGTCTTTTCGGTGAACCTGGATTCCTCGCGCACGCCGTTCGCGCGCGCGACGGTGGAGGCCGCGGCGGCCGACCTTCAGACCCAGGCCTACGTGTCCGAGGCCGACATCGGCGACCAACATTGGTACCGGCTGCGCGTCGGGCCCTACGCCGACCGCGCCGACGCGGAACGCGTGTTGAAGGCCGCGCTCGCGCACTATCCGCGCGCCTGGGTCGCCGCCGATGACGAAAAGAACGGCCTCGCACCGGTGGCGACCCCCGGCGTTCAGGCCGTGGCGGCCGGCGCGCCGACCGACCCGGCGCTCCCGGATCCGGTGCGTGCGCAGATCCTGCACGACGCGCGCGCCGCGCTCGCCGCCCATCGCTACGCCCAGGCGGTCGATTTGCTGACGCGCCTCGTGCGCCAGCCGGAATATCCGCAGCGGGCCGACGCGCAGGAGCTGCTCGGCATCACGCGGGAACGCGCGGGTCAGCTCGCGCAGGCGATCGCCGAATACCAGGAGTACCTGCGCCGCTATCCGAACGGCTCCGCCGCGTCGCGCGTGCGCATGCGCCTGCAGACCCTCGCTGCGGCGTCGATCGCGCCCAAATCGGGCGGCACGTTCGGTCCGGCTTCGAACCAGGGCTGGCTGCTCGCCGGCAGCGCGGCCCTCAGCTACGAATACGGCCGGGACCAGACGGTTTCGGCGGGCACGTCGACGACGACGAACTCGGTGAACGCCGCGCTGCTGTACGGCGACTTTCTCGCGCGCGACCGCGGCAAACGCTATGACTTCACCGCGCGCGTCGACGGCGGCTATACGCAGAACATGGTCGCGACCTTCGGCGGCAGCCAGGACCGGACCACCGCGGCCTACGGCGAAGTGGTCGACCGCTATTGGGGATTGACCGCGCGCTTCGGGCGCCAGTCGCTCGCGAGCCAGGGCATCGTCGGACTGTTCGACGGCTTGTACGTCGGCTACCAGATCAACCCGCGCTGGTCGGTGAGCGCCGCCGCCGGTCTGCCCGCCTACACCAGCTACTCCTCCGTGACCGCGTCGCAAAAGTTCGGCACCGTGACGGCGGAGTACAGCCCCGCGCACCACCCCTGGGTGTTCGACGCCTATCTGTTCGATCAGACGAACGACATCGGCACCGAACGGCGTTCGGCCGGCTTCCAGGCCCGGTACACCGAGCTCGGCCGCACCGCGGTGATGCTCGTCGACTACGATTTCGCGTTCCGGCAGCTGAACTCGGCGACGCTGATCGGCAACGCGAAGATCGGGCAGCACTGGGTCCTCGGCTTCGACGCCGATCATCGCCGCAGCCCGCTGCTCGAGCTCAGCAACGCGCTGATCGGCCAGAGCGCGACGGACCTGCGCACGCTCGCGCAGCAGTTCACGCCGTCGCAGATACGCCAGATGGCGCTGGACCGGACCGCGACCAGCAACACCTTCGTGCTGTCGGCGAACCGGCCGTTCGGCGAGCGCTGGCAGCTGATGGTCGACCTGTCGGCGCTCGAACTCGGCGGCACCCCCGCCGCCTACGGCGTCGGCGCGACCCAGTCGACCGGACTCGACAAGAACGGCGCGGTGCAGACCTCCGTCTCCAGCCTGATGCAGGCCGGCGACCTGCACATCTTCGGGCTGCGGTTCGACGACTCACCGACCGCGCGCAGCACCACCTTGACCTGGGATGCACGCTTCGTGCTGCCGGGTACCTGGCGGCTCGGGCCGCGCCTCAGCGTCGAGCAGTTGACCGACCCGTCGCTCGGCGGCAAGCAGATGCTCTATCTGCCGGAGCTGCGCGGCGACTGGAGCGGCCGGAATTCGCTGTTCGAGCTGACGGCCGGCTATCAAATCGTGAACCAGCAAACCCTGTTGCAGCTCCAGTCGCTGACCGGCCAGTCGCAAACGACCGCGGTCAACCAGCGTTCCCTGTACGTTTCGGCGGCATATCGGGTACGCTTCTAAGCAGTATGAACATCCGCGTAGGCTTGATCCTGGCGGCCGCTGCGCTGGCATCCTGTACGACCCATTCCCTCGCCCGCCCTCCCCGGGCGGGATCGCACGTATTTTTCGACGAACAGACCGCGACCACGCTGTCGGTCGTCGACGAACCGTTGATTTTCGCCCGCGAACGATCCGACGCCGCCGCGTTCGCGCGGGATTACGCGACCCTGGTCGCCGTCGAGGTGGACTTGTCCGGCACCGACGTCGATTACCTGCTGCTGTACCGCTGGTCGACCGTGGACCCGCGGATGTCGCCGCCGCCGGGTCCCGACGAGGGCGAGATGCACCTGGACGCGGACGGCCGCCTGATCGACTTGAAGCCGCTGGCGCAGCTGCCGGTGAGCCTCACGCAGCGCCATGCGCTGCTGGTACCCAACCACGGCAAGGTCATGGCCTATGCCTATCGGGTCGACCCCGGCACGCTGCGCTTCATTGCCGCCAGCCACGACCTGCATCTGCGGATGCCGCAGGAACCCCTCGATCTGCCGTTCACGGTCTGGTCGGACGGCCGGCCCGCGCTCGCGCGCTTCGCCGGTCCTTGAGCCCGAGCCGCGCAGGCCCGCGCTAAGCGCCCCCGGCGGCGCCGTACAGGGATTTCTGCAGGCGCCAGCGCCGGTAAGACCACAGCCAGTCGGCCGGGTTCGCGAGCACCTCCCGTTCACAGGCGCGCGCGTAGCGGTCGGTGATGACCCCCGGCTCGAGGATTTCGCGGCCGTCCCACAACTGGGTCAGCTCGACCTCGTAGCGGCCGCGTCCGGTGCGGCGCATCGCCAGGTAGAACACCGGCAGCCGCGTACCGCGGGCGATCTGCTCCGCCCCCAGGTAAAACGCCGTTTCCTGGCCGAGGAACCGGGTCCAGTGGCGCCGATCGGCCGACACCGGCGCCTGATCGGCATTCATCGCCAGCACCCGCACGACGGACCGCCGTCGCAGGTGCTCGGTCAGCAAGTCCTTCGCCGGGATCAGCCGCGCGCCGAAGCGCGACCGGATCGACAGCATCAGCCGCTCCGCCCAGGCGTCGTGCAGCGGCTTGTAGGCCGCATCGACCGGATGGCCGATCTGCAGGACGACTCCCTGGAGCAGCCATTCCCAGTTGCACAGGTGCGAGGTGACGAACAGCACCGAACGGCCGGCGTCCAGATACTCGCGCGCCTGCTGCGGATTGCGAAGCTGCACGCGCGCGCGCATCTCGTCGGCGGGCATCGTCGCACCCTTCAGGATCTCGACCGCGACGTCGCAGAAATTGCGCAGGAACCTGCGGCCTGTCGCGCGGCGCTCGGCGGGGCTCGTGTCGGGGAACACCAGCGCGAGCTGTTCGTCGATGACGCGGCGGCGGTGGCGCACGACGTAGTAGGCCAGCAGGTACAGGAACCCGGCGAGCAGGTACAGCACGCGGAGCGGCAGCCGCGACAGGCGGGTGATCATGCGGACGCGCCCGGGTTCAAGTTACGCACGGCCGCTGAGCCGCTCCGCGGTGACCATCGCGAGAAAGCCGCCGGCGCAGTAATTCACCAGGCGGGTGCGCACCGCGTCGAGATCCTTGGCGCGACAGAGCCCCGCGGAGAGCCGGTCCACGCGCTCGGTCTCGGAAAGCGCGAGCATCATGGAGCCGGCAAGAAAGTTGTAGGCCCAATACAGATCCCGCTTCGGAATCCCGGGCAGCGCCTCCTGCAGGACGTCGATGAACTCGCCGACGCTCGAATCGAAGAACCGATGAATGATCTCGCCCCCCCACGGAGTGTTGTCGATCTGCGCCACCAGCGCGAAGTAGCTCTTCCAACCCGGATCCCCTTTGCGCGACAGGTCGATCATCGGATGGATGAACGCCGCCACCGCCCCTTCGACGGTCAGCGTGTGGCCGCGTGCGACGTAGGCGCGCAGGGAATCGTGGCGCGCCGTGATCAACACCCGCGCGCGCCGCTCGAACACCGCGTCGAACAGCCCGGACTTGTTCTTGAAATGATAATAGATCAGCGCATGGTCGACACCGGCGGCGGCGGCCACCTGCCGCGTCGTCACCCCGTAGAACCCGCGCTCGGCAAACAGCCGTTCCGCCGCGTCCAGCAGCCTTCCTCGCGCCTTGACGCCGGCCTCGTTATGGCCGGGACGGCCGCGACGCGGCGGCTGTCTTTTCGGCTTGGAAGGCGGCTTGGAGTCGGCTTTCGACAAGGCGGATCCTGTGTCATCGACGCAAACGATGCGCCAGGGGAATCGCCGCTGTCAATTGATCGATCGGTGAATTTCCGGGGAATTCACCGGCCCCGCGGCAGGCGCGGCCGCGACTGCGCCTTGCCGGGCGGCGCGGGCGTCGATACGGCGCACAGCGCGCGGAAGCCGGCGGCGACATAGCGCGCCAGGCGCTGGTGGACGCTGTCCAGATCCGACGACCGGCACAGCCCGCCCGACAGCTTGTCGATCCGGCCGGTCTCGGCGAACGTCAAGGTCAGCGCGCCGGTCAGGAATTGATATCCCCAATAGATTTCGCGCGCATCGCAGCCCGGCAGGGCCTCGCGCAACACGGCGATGAATCGCTCGACCAGCGGATCGAAGTGCTCGGTCATCAACACCGGCCCCCACTCGGGCGAGTTGTTGACCTGCGCGACCAGCGCAAAATAGCTCTTCCAACCCGCACCGCCGCGCGCCGAACGCTCCAGCATCGGATAGGTGAACGCGTTGACGATGTCCTCCAGCGCCGGAACCCCCGGCAGCGCGCCGCGCCGGACCTGCTCGAGCATGCCCAGTCGTTCCGGATTCAGCATCTCGGCGCGGCGCCGGAACACGGCCGCGAACAGTTCGCGCTTGCCCCCGAAGTGATAGCTGACCAGGGCGCCGTCGACGCCGGCGGCCTTCGTGATGTCGCGAACCGAAACCCCATAGAAGCCGTTGCGGGCGAACAATCGCTCGCCGGCGTCGAGGATCCGTTCCTTGGCCGGCTTCGCGGCCGCCCGCGCCACCGGTGCCTTGGCCGCCTTTCGGGCCGCCGTTTTGCGTCGCACAACTGTCATCCGGCCATTCTCCCGCGTCATCATCCGCGCCGCAACGCCGCGCCGGCCGGCCCCTTTTATTCAACGAGTGCTGAATATTTTGCCAACGGTTGTTGAATTTCCCTCAACGATCGTTGAATATATCCGCACGACATGAATCGGCCTGCGGGCCGGCGGCCGCCGGCTCCGCAGCTATAAATAAAGTAGCCGCCGCATCGCGCGGGCGGCGCAATGCTGGGGAGAACGCTGATGTCCAAGATGTTTTCCGCGATTGGTCGCCGACTGCCGGCGGTTTTGTTGCTGGCCGCCTCGGCATTGCCGCCGGCGGCCGTCCGCGCCGCCGAGGCCGCCGCGCCCGCCGCCACCGATGCATCCACCGGCGCCCTCGGCGAGATCGTCGTCACGGCGCGCCGCCGCCGGGAGAACCTGCAGGACGTGCCGCTTGCCGTGACCGCGATCAGCGCCGGGGAACTGCGCCTGCGCGACGTGACCTCGCTCGGCGACTTGAACTCCTTCGTGCCGAACATCGCCATATCCAGCGCCCGCGCGACCAGCAGCACGATCAACGTATATATACGCGGAGTCGGGCAAAGCGATCCCTTGTGGGGCTTCGAACCCGGCGTCGGCATCTACATCGACGACGTCTACATGGCCCGGCCGCAGGCGGCGCTGCTCGATGTCTACGACGTGGACCGCATCGAGGTCCTGCGCGGGCCCCAGGGCACGCTCTATGGGAAGAACACGATCGCCGGCGCGATCAAGTACGTGACGCGCGACATCGCGGGTCCCGCGAGCCTCACCGCGTCGGTGGCGGGCGGCAACTACGGCGAGCGCAACTTTAAGCTGGCGGCGTCGGCTCCCATCGTCGATCATCACCTTTATGCGGGCTTCGCGGTGGCCGATCTGCACCACGACGGTTACGGACACGTCGTCGCCCAGGCCGGCACCACTCCGAGCCCGTACAACCATCCGGGCCAGGATGTGTCGAACTACGACGTGCTCGCGGCGCGGGGGAACGTCACGCTGCTGTTGGGCGGGAGTTCGAAATTGAGGCTCGCCGCCGACACCACCCAGGACCATTCGAACGCGGCGGGCGGGCAGCGCCTCAACAACGTGCTCGCGCCGCCGACCGGCAGCCGCTACGACACCCGCACGGACATGCCGGTCAATCAGGACCGGTATTACCGAAACGGCATTGCGGCCACCTACACGCAGTCGCTGACCGATGCGCTCGGGCTCAAGCTCGTCGGCGCCTATCGCGAGGGCCACGGACACCAGTTCATCGATTTCGAGGAGCTGAACGCGAACCTGTTCCAGGTGCCGGCCAAATACAGCGCGCGCCAGGCCTCGGGCGAGGGACAGATGACCTACGTGAACGACCGGGTAAAGGCGGTCGGCGGACTGTTCTACATGAACAGCAGCGCCTGCGGCGCCTACAACGCATCGCTCGGCGTGCTGGTGCCGGTTTACGACCTCTACCTGACTTCGATCGTCGACGGTTGCGTACAGACCAAGAGCACCGCCGTGTACGTCGATACCGCGTGGAAACTGACCGGGCGGTTGAATTTCGACGCCGGCGTGCGCTGGAACCAGGACCGCAAGAGCGCCACGGTGTACCAGGCGCAATACGCGAGCGTCGCCCCGACGCAGCTGCTGCCGAACCAGACCTTCTTCGACGCGGCCAGCCCGCCGGCGGGGTTCTTCCTGTTTCCGAGCGCGGCCGCCGGGGTCCTCACCAATTACGCGAACAACCGCACCTTCTCCAACGTGTCGCCGCGCGTCGGGTTCGACTTCCATCTGACGCCGCAGGTGATGGCGTATTTCACGTATGCCCAGGGGTTCAAGAGCGGCGGATTCGACATGCGCGGCAATGCGCGCGTATATCCGGCGACCGAAAACGGCTACGGCTCCGAGACCGCGGACAGCTACGAGGCCGGCGTCAAATCGACCCTGCTCGACGACACATTGAAGCTCAATCTCACCGTGTTCTACGATCCGTACAAGAATGCGCAGATCGGCGTGCAGCAGTTCGTCACGACCGGCGGAGTGCCGCAGAACGTCACCGCGGTGCTGAATGCCGGAAAACAAATCAATCAGGGCGTCGAGATCGAGTCCGCCTGGGCGCCGATCAAACCGCTCGCCATCGGCCTCAATATCGGCTACCTGGATTCCTATTATCAGGACTTCCTCGTCGGCTGCACCGCGCTCACACCCGGGTGCACCGCGAATTCGCCGCCGCAGAACATCGCCTCGTTGAACCGGCCGGTGAACGCGCCCATGTGGACGGTCTCGACGAATGCGACGTATACCTGGACCCTGTCGTCGGGATCCTTGCTGGCACGCGCGGGTTGGAGCTGGCGCAGCTTCACCAAGGTCGCCAACACGACCGCGAGCGTCACCGACCAGCCCGCCTACGGCTTGCTGGACGCGGGGCTCGCCTACACGACGCACGGCGGCACCTGGCGCTTCGCCGTCGACGGCAAGAATCTCCTCGACCGCTGGTATCGCGTTTCCGGCTATGACTTCGGCAGCTCCGGGCTGCTCGGCAACGTCAGCCAGATCGGCTTCTACGGTGCGCCGCGCACCTACGACGCGACCGTGCAGTACCACTTCTGATGGAGGCCGGGGCGGAAAGCGTGACCTTCCCCGGTGCCGACGGCGCGCTGCGCTTGCACGCGGAGATTCGAGGACCCGCGGGTGCGCCGCTGACGGTGCTGTGCCTGCATGGACTGACCCGCAATGGCGCCGATTTCGATTTCCTCGCCGGACATCTGGGCGCGCGTTATCGCGTCATCACGGCCGATCAGCGGGGGCGCGGCCGATCGGCGTGGGATCCACAGCCCGCCAACTACGTTCCGCAAACCTACGCCGCCGACATGTTCGCGCTCCTCGATCACCTGGCGATCGAGCGCGTCGCGATCGTCGGCACCTCGATGGGCGGAATCATCGGCATGATCATGGGCGCGGCGCAGCCCGGACGCCTGCGGGGCCTCGTGTTGAAAGACATCGTCCCCGAAATCGCCGCCGCCGGCCTGCGGCGGCTGCTCGATTCGGTGGGCGGCCGGGCTCCCTCCGCCAACTGGGAGGAGGCGTCGCTTCAGGCAAGGCGCATCAACGAAATCGCCTTCCCCGACTACGGCGATGCCGACTGGGATGCGTTCGCGCGGCGGACCTACGCGGAGGATGCGTCCGGCCGGCCGGTCGCGGCCTTCGATCCGGCGATTCTGGCGGGACTGAACAACGCCGACCTCAGCGCCGTTCAGCCCACGCTGTGGCCGCTGTGGGACGGTCTCAAGGGCCTGCCGATGCTCGCGCTGCGCGGCGCCCTGTCGGACCTGTTGACCCCGGAGATATTGCAGGCGATGGTCGCGAGGCACCCGGCGCTGCGTGCGGTGACGATCGCCAATCGGGGACACGCACCCATGCTGGATGAGCCGGCGGCGGTCGCCGCGATCGACGAATTCCTGCAAACCGTGGAGGCGATGGGATGACGAGACGGCGCCTGACAAGCACCCGGGCGGCGGGATGAACGCCTTCAGCCTCGCGGGCAAATTGGTCCTGGTCACCGGCTCGGACCGGGGAATCGGCAAGGCCGTGGCGCTGGGATTCGCGTCCGCGGGCGCGAGGGTGGCGCTGCACGGCCTCGCCACGCCGGAGGAGGCCGCCCGCGTGGTCGGCGAAATGAGCGCCGCGGGCTGCGCGGAAGCGCGGTATTTCACCGGTGATTTGCGCGATGCCGGCCAGGTGCAGGAACTGATGGAGCGCGTCTTCGACTGGGGTGACCCCGAAGTGCTGGTGAACAACGCCGGCGTCCAGCGCACCGCGCCGCTCGCCGAACTGACCGACGGGATGTGGAACGAGGTCATCGCCGTGAATCTGTCGGCCCCGTTCCATACGATGCGCCTGGCGCTGCCGCGGATGGCGCGCGGCGGCTACGGGCGCGTGATCAACATCGCCTCGGTGCACGGTTTGGTCGCCTCGGTTCACAAGGCGCCCTATGTCGCGTCCAAATCCGGCCTGATCGGACTGTCGCGGGTCGCGGCCCTGGAGTACGCGCCGCTCGGAACCGCGGCCGGCGGCGGAATCACCGTCAATTGCATCTGTCCCGGATGGGTCGACACCGCCATCATCGCGCCGCAGATCGCCGAGCGCAGCGCGGCCCTCGGCGTCTCGAGCGAACTCGCGCTGGCGAGCATGGTCGCGGAGAAACAGCCGACGCGGCGCTTGTCCGCGCCCGGCGAGATCGCCCGCCTCGTCTGCTGGCTGTGCGCCCCCGAGGCGCACAACATCACCGGCGCCGCCATTCCGATCGACGGCGCCTGGACCGCACAGTGACCTGAGACGGCCCTCCGGCGACCATGTTACGGTAGCCGGCATGAACACCAGCGCACGCGACGCCGGATTGATCCGCTCGGTAGGGACCTGGGGGCTTGCCGCCAGCATCGTCAACATGGTGATCGGCGCCTCGATTTTCGTCGTCCCCGCGCCGCTCGCCGCCAACATGGGCATCTACGCCCCGCTCGCGATCGTGGCCTGCGCGATCGCGGTTGGCGCGGTGGCCATCTGTTTCGCCGAGGGGGGCAGCCGGCTGCCGAGCAGCGGCGGCGCCTACGGCTACATCGAGGCGGCGTTCGGGCCGCTGACCGGCTATGCCGCGGGCACCCTGCTCTGGTTCAGCGACGTGCTCGCCTGCGGCGGCATCGCCGCCGCGCTCGCCGACGTGATCGCGGGGTTGCTGCCACCCGCTTATTCGGGCATCGCGCGTCCGCTGGTCATCACCGGCACGATCGCCGGCGTCGCGCTCGTCAACATGAGCGGAGTCGACCGCGGGATGCAGCTCGTCAAGGCGACGATCGTCGCGAAACTCGCGCCGCTCGCGATCTTCCTCGTCGTCGGGGCCTTCGCGCTGCGCGGCGCGAATTTTGAACATGCGGCGTCCGTGAGCCGCGTCGGCGTCGGCCGCGCGATCATCCTCGTCGTGTTTGCGCTGATGGGAATGGAGACCGCGCTGTGCGCGAGCGGCGAAGTCGCGCGGCCGGAGCGCACGATCCCCCGGGCGCTCGCGCTCGCGATGTGCACGGTGACCCTGGTGTACGTGGGCATCCAGACCGTGGCGCAAGGCATGCTCGGCGCCGCGCTGGCCACCTCCACGGCCCCGCTCGCCGACGCCATGGCGCGGGTCAGCCCGACGCTGCGCCTGGTGATGCTCGCGGGAACGAGCCTGTCGATGTTCGGCTACCTGAGCAGCGACATTCTCGGCAGCCCGCGGATCCTGTTCGCGTTCGCCCGCGACGGCCTGTTGCCGGGTGCGCTCGGGCGCGTGCATCCCAAAACCCACGCCCCACACGTCGCGATCGGCTGTTATGCGCTGCTCGCGATCGTGCTCGCGCTCAGCGGGACCTTCGTCGAGCTTGCCGTGTTGTCGGCGCTGACGACCGCCGGTTTCTACATCGCCGGCTGCGCGGCGTCCTGGCGGCTCGCGCGCACCGGCGTCGCGGGCGGCGGCGCGCCGCTGAACTTTCGCTGGCTCGGCGCCGCCGCGTTCATCGGCATCGCCAGCATGACCGGTCTGATCGCGGTCGCGTCGCGCGCGGAGATCCTGGGGCTGTTCGCGTTGATCGGCGCGAGCATGGTCGTTTACTCGCTGCAGACACGCTGGCTGCGGTGGCGCGGCGCGCCGCTGTGCCCTGCGCGCGCGTGAGCAATGACTCCACAAGG
>VFSW01011447.1_pt1 | contig 12476 bp, 9 predicted proteins | sample 5358111 | NCBI WGS metagenome assembly VFSW01 (sample SAMN11554181, study PRJNA540505) | mine drainage metagenome | isolation source: sediment from site ElyBrook_90M | place: USA: Ely Copper Mine, Vershire, VT | collected 2017
CCGTCATAATTCGTTGTTACCTGCACGGCCATTCCTTCGTGGAGTGTGCGCGTCACCGGAAGAAACGATGGGTCGAAGGAGATCGGATAGGCCTTGTTGTCCCGCGGATCAGTAATCACCATGCGGCCGGTGACTAGATTCAACAGTGATAATCTGCCGCTAAATACGAAGCTCGAACCGGGGACAGCCAGTATGTCGATACCTGTGGCGATGCCTTGGCCAGTCTTGCTCCCCTTGAATCGCACATCGAGCAGGGTGCCGGGAACGAAGTGGAAAGATCCGCTTTGCGGTGTCGAGGTCCCGTCTGGACTGATACTCACCACCGGTGTTGCTGCCGGTACGTGCACCGTGATTGGCTCATGAGACAGATTCGACTGTACCGTGAGACTGCCTGTCCGCGCGTTATAGCTGGATACCTGACCCCGAAACTCATCCCCAGGGAGGTGCGACAGCATGTGAATTCTCAAAGCAAATACCGTCGTCCCGTCGAGTGCAGTCTCGACGGACGCGTGTTCATCCGGATGTAGATCGAAAATCGGGATGATCGCTCCGTTGCGATAGACTTTGGTGCGTTCATCAAAGAGGATTGTGATCGTTTTCCCTCCAAAGACCTTCAGGGTAAGCTGATCGCGGACGGGGTCAACCGCCTTGATTTCGCCGCCGATCACGGTACTCCTGCCCTTTGGGTCTGGCGGGAGGGTCGGAGCGGGAGTCGATGCATTTTCGGAAGTGAGAGGCTTTCCCTCTGGGTGCTGCGCGGGTGAAGACTGGGCCATCGCCAGGTTGCCGAGTAGAAATAGAGTAGCTAGGTTGAGCATTGATATGGGATGCTTAGATAACAAATGTAGAAGCCTCAGATTTTTCTATAGTTAGCAATACGCGGGCCATAATCCGTGGGCGATAGGAAACCAATTCGCTCACACACTACTCTAACCACCAAGTGGAACGAAACAAATAGCTATGCAAGTTTAGCCGGCTGTTTGGGGAAGGTATCTCGTCCATCTATGTTGTCTTTGTCTTCTTTTTCTCTCAATCGTGTTGTGCTGTCCGTAGCGTTCGTGTTCGTGCTTGCTTCCGCGTCTCCGGCTGTAGCGGCAAAGAATCTCCGAATTACGATCCCGCGGTATAGCGAACTCACGCCCGTGCAGCGTCTGAATCGCGAAGGTGTCAATGCGATCCTAAAACATCGGTATGAAAATGCCGAAGGATTATTCTACAAAGCTTATCTTTATGATCCTTCCGATCCGTTTACCCTGAACAATCTTGGGTATGTTGCAGAGTTGCGTGGCCAGGTGGATCGCGCTGAAAAATTCTATAAGCTTGCCGCGGAGCAGGGCTGCTATGCCACCATCGACCGCAGCACAGCGAAGGAGCTTGAGGGCAAGCCGATGATCGATGCCCTGGGCCTCCTCAACGACGTGCCCATGCGCATTAATCGCATGAATGTTCTAGGCATGGAGTTGCTCGCACAGGATCGGTATGCGGAGGCCGAATTGCTATTGAAGGAAGCATTGCTTCTGGATCCAAGGAATCCCTTTACGCTGAACAATCTTGGTGTCGCTCAGGAATCTACGGGAGACCTGGAGTCAGCGCTGAACTACTACGACGAGGCCGCATCATCTCACTCGATGGATCCGGTGATCGTCACACTCGACGTGTCCTGGCGAGGCAAGCCCGTCAGCGAGATGGCAGCGGAGAGTGCCCGTAATTTGCGCAAGCAAATGCAAACCATGACGCACAGTCAGATTCGTGCCACGATGCTGGCAATCCGAGGAGTCTCGGCTACGAATCAAAATAACTGGGTTCAGGCCAAAAAGGACTTCATCGAGGCGTACGCTCTCGACCCCCAGAGTGCTTTCGCTTTGAATAACCTTGGTTATGTTGCAGAACGGGAAGGCGACTTCGAGACGGCGAAGTCGTACTATGCGAGAGCTCGAAGCGCGGAAGATGCAGACGCTCGGGTAGGCCTGACAACGCAAGCCTCTGTTCCGGGTCAGCATCTACTCGCCATCGCCGACGAAAATCATCGGGACATGGACCTCGCGTTAGACGCTCAATCCCAGGAACGTTCAGCGCAGAAGAATTCCTTCGAATTGAGACGCAGAGGCGAGGCTGCGGGTAAGCCTGACAGCTCTCCGACGAGTCCAACGTTGAAGACCCGCACCCCACCAGACTCTTCGACCCAGCCACCTCCGCAATAAGTCTGAAGGAAGGTTTCATCATGTCCCTGCCATCCGCTTCACCTGTCTCGAATGAGGCGATGATGACGACGCTCTCTGTCCTGCTGCTCTCGCGGGACTCGGTCGCTCAGCACACGTCTCTGGCAACCGAGCTTCAGAATCTCAGTAAGGAACAGTTCAACGATCTAGTAGCGCTGGCCCACCGGAACCACGTCATCGTGCGCGCCATGGAGGTCTATCGCGAGATCATGGTTGCCGCGCAGGATGAACTCCGCGTCGGATGGGCGGTGACGGCCATCGCAGAAGAGCAGGCACGGATCGCGCATGCGACTTCATTTCTTCGCATCATCTGTGACGCTTTCGAGGAGGAGAAACTCGATCTTACGGTCATCAAGACACTCGCCCCCTGGCCAGATTTTGGTAGCGACATCGATACCTATACCAATGCCCCCGCACCGGCTGTTTGTGCCCTGATGAAAAAGCGTTTCGGTGCGCAACTCGACGCTAGAAGCTGGGGAGACAGGCTTGCGTCCAAATGGAACTTTCTCATCCCGGGACTGGCAGAATCTGTAGAGGTGCATTCAGGGCGGCTCGGACAGACCGGCGAGCAATTGGTGTTAGCGTCAAAACTTTCAGGACGTGCTCGCGTGTTGGAGTATGAAGGCCAGACCTTTCGCGTGCCAGCCGTCTCCGACCGCATCATGATCTCCACCCTGCAACGCATGTATCGCCATTTCTACTTCAGATTGTGCGACATCATCGATTCTGCTTCGCTCGTCGATTCCGGAGCCATTGACTATGACGATCTCAAGTCCTCTGCCAAGGCGGCCGGAATATGGGAAGGAGTGGCGACCTACCTGGTCCTCGTTTCGGATTACATCCGACGCTTCCGCGGCACCGGCCTGGCGTTGCCTGCGCTTGTAACGGAAGCCGCGCGTTTTGATGGAAGGGCCATGCACTTTGGAGGGGGCTTTCTCCGGGTCCCAATATTGCCCGAATCCGTGTCGCTGTATCGCTCGCAATTCACGGGCTTGCTGCGCAGGCGGGAACTGGAAAGCAGTGCGCGGCTAGGATTATTGCCCTGGCTGGCCACAGCCGCTGCAATTGGTTACAAGATTACCGGCAGCGATAAAGGCATCTGGTAGTCACCAGAGCCATGAGCGCACCACGGCAGAACCTCTCCTGACCTTGCGCGGCAGGACAAGGTTGAACGCGCGTAAAAGTGCCTTCTAACCCTCCAGATGCTGCTTGCTGCACGGGAGGCTCGGGTGCCTTGCCCGCTAGCGACTCCTCATACCCATCACAGACATCCCAAGTCGGTCGTACCGATAACCCACCTCCTACGGCTAGCCTGTGACTACAGTCACAGTGACGAAACCCATCCCCCGATACCCTTAGGACAATGACGAAGACAGTGATCATTGGCGGGGGTATTTCGGGTCTTGCGGCGGCCTACTATCTGCAGGAAATCGCAGGGGAGAATGCCGATTTTCTGCTGCTGGAAAGCTCTGCCCGCCTCGGCGGAAAGATCACCTCCGACACCAGCGACGGGTTCCTCGTCGAGGGCGGCCCCGACTCCTTCCTGACACAGAAAAGCGCGACGCTGGATCTTTGCCGCACGCTCGGACTCGGCGATCAACTGATGGGCTCCAACCAAACGGCGACGCCCTCAACATACATATGCAGCAAAGGACGTCTACACCCAATGCCTGAGGGCATGATGCTGATGGCCCCTACGATGATTCTTCCGATCCTGCGGTCCCATCTCATCTCGTGGCCCGGAAAGCTTCGCATGGGTATGGAGGTCTTTGTCCGGAGAGGCCCGAAGGATGTCGACGAAAGTCTTGCCGGCTTCGTGCGCAGACGACTAGGCTCGGAGCTGCTTAACAAGATCGCTGGTCCTCTGATGGCGGGCATTCATGCCGGAGACCCGGAGCGCCTCAGCCTTCGCAGCACCTTCCCCATGTTTGCCGACATGGAACAGACGAGCGGAAGTCTGGTGCGTGGCATGATGCGACGCAAACGCGCTCAGGCAGGGAAGCCGATTTCAGCCAAGCACCCGTCAATGTTCACCACACTTTCGGGAGGTCTGCAGCAGCTTCCCGACGCCTTGGTTCGCCACATCCATCCGCAGCACCTCAGAACCAACTGCGGTGTCCAATCCATCGCAACGGAAGGCGGACAATACAGACTTGCATTGGACGACGGCTCATCTATCCTCGCGGACAATGTCGTCTTCACCACTCCGGCATATGTGACTGCGGCCATCGTTCAGCATTTTGACCCCGTCCTGGCAGACAGACTGCGCTCGATCCGGTATGTCTCCACTGCTACGGTTTCGCTTGGTTTTCGACGCAGTGAACTTTCCTGCCCTCTGAACGGCTTTGGATTTATCGTGCCCGCAGGCGAGGGCAGACGCATCAATGCGTGTTCCTGGTCGTCAACAAAGTTCAACCATCGCGCTCCAGACGATTGTGTTCTGATGCGCGTCTTTGTCGGTGGAGCACTTGCAGAGCATCTGGCTGAGCAGGATGAGGTCGCGCTCATCGAACTCGCTCGGCAGGAATTGCGCGATATTATGGGCATCACCGCAACCCCGGTGTTGGCCAAAGCGTACCGCTGGCACCGCTCAAATCCGCAGTACGAAGTCGGACACCGCGAACTGCTAGCTGGAATCGACAACGCTGCAGACTCCCATCCCGGCCTGTATCTGGCAGGCGCCGCCTATCGGGGCTCTGGAATTCCTGACTGCATTCAAAGTGGCTTGAATACAGCACTCAAAATCACGCAACACGACTCCAACGCTCTACACAGAAACGAATCCACTCTCATACCGGTACCTGTCGCCTCTTAGGAGAACCAACATGTCGTCCATGGATATTCGAACCATCCCCACTTCAACTCCCGCAACGGGCGCCCGTCCGTCAACCCATCCGCATCACTCGGCCAGCCACGACTATTCCAGGAATCCCATGCTGGTCTATTGGGAGATGACGCAGGCGTGTGGGTTAGCGTGCCGGCACTGCCGCGCGGAAGCGGTTTCAACGGCGCATCCGGACGAATTGACCTACGAGGAAGGGAAGAAGCTTCTCCATCAGATCGCGGCCTTCGACAAGCCATCGCCACACCTGGTGTTCACTGGTGGCGATCCTCTGCGGCGTGCTGACTTGTTTGACCTGATTGATGAAGCACGAGCCCTCGGCATTAATGTCTCGATCACGCCCAGCGCCACGGCCGACCTGACCCTCGAAGTTCTCGCGAAATTGAAGGCCCACGGAAGTGATAGCTTCGGACTAAGCCTCGACGGCTCGACCGCAGCACGCCATGAAGCCGTACGCGGAGTCGAAGGATGCTTCGACTGGACCATCGCCGCCGCCAAAGCTGCGGCCGCTCTGGGGGTGCCCATCCAGATCAACACGCTGGTGTCCCAAGAGACTGTAGATGACCTTCCTGCGGTCTACGAACTGCTGAAGAAGGAGTTTCCTGTTATGCGCTGGAGCCTCTTCTTCCTCATCGAAGTTGGTCGCGGTAAAGTTTTGCAGCCTATATCGAGTGAGCGCGGCGAGGAGCTGATGAATTGGATCTACGATCTTTCCAAGACTGCGCCGTTTGCCGTTGCGACCACCGAAGCCCCATCCTATCGCCGCGTCGCCCTGAGTCGAATGCGTCAGGCCGGGATGGCCGCTGCCGAGATATAACGCACTCCAGTTTAACGTGGCATCGGTATACTCGACGAACATGGCATTATGTTCATCTCCAACCAGGGAGACATCTGCCCTGCAGGCTTCCTTCCACTCGCGATGGGGAATGTGCGTCACGATCAGCTAATCGACGTGTATCGCAAAGCTCCGATGTTCCAGGCGCTTCACAATCCCAACCTCTTCAAAGGCAAATGCGGGCGTTGCGAATATCGCGCCCTGTGCGGCGGTTCGCGTGCCCGTTCCTTTGCTGCGACTGGCGACCCGCTAGCAAGCGATCCGTTCTGCCATTACGAACCTGCTCTAGCCTGAAGTTCTGGCCTCATCGACTTGCGCAGTGACTCGACCTCTGTGTCGAAGTCCGCAGGGAGGGCCCTCTCATCGCGAGCCTCCCTGCGCTCATCGGACGCGCTCGAATAAGTCATTGCAGACGGAATGGCGCCGCTTCCGATTTTGCCGGGGATGGTGATATCGATTCGGCCTCAGATTCACAAACGATCGTGACCACAGGGCACGGTGCTTCCGTAATAATTCGAAAGGCAATCGGCAGCGGTTCATCGCCGGTAACCATGCTCGATCGGCGAACGCCGAGAAAGATCAGACTTGCTTGCTGCTCCCGTGCATAGTCCACGATGGCATTCGAAATCTCACTCCCAAACCGTACGCAACACACGGGCAGCTCGGCCTCGATCTCGCATGTTGCTGCAAGGTGCCTTAGCGCGGACGTTAGGATGGCGGATAGCGTCTGATCGCCGTCAGTGGCCTGCAACGACCTTGGTAGAACATGGAGACAATGCAACTGCAATGCCGTGCTCTTACTGTATGAAACGGCGAGACGAATCGCTTTTCTGGTCAAAGCATGAAAATCGGTTGCGAAGACAACCTGACCTTTCGATGAATTTTTCTTCATGACGTCGGCGGCAACCGGGCCGATTGTCATAATCGGGCACGGAGATTTTCGCATCACGGCCTCTGCCGTCGGACCAAAGACAAGACGCTTCGATCCGCGCGGTTCGCTGGTTCCCAGTATCACCAGGTCGATGTCATCGGAGTCGATCGCGTTCAGGATCTTTTCCGATGCGACGCCTGTCTCCACGCTCGACTTGCAATCAATTCTGGCTTCTCGCGCACGCGAAGTTAGTTGGTTCAGCAGTCGCTGGGCTTCGCTCTCGAACAGGCCAGTTTCGAGCGAAGAGCCGGTTTCAGGCTCGGTTACGGCATCGCCTTTCAACACATGCAGTATCCACAGACTAGCCTCATTCATCTCACAAAGTCGCAACGCTGCCTTAAAAGATCCCTCCAGACTCACGGAGAAATCTGTCGCAAGAAGGACTTTTTTGAAGGGCGATCGAGTAGTTTTTACATCAGTTTTCATGATCATCTTGTCCTTTCTCCGATCCTCCCTTGAGGGGGTACTGTCCATTGCTTTCCGGGCTCTGAATAGTCATCACGAACGAATCTCAACACGCTCGATATCGAAATACTTCGTTGTGCCTGATTCAATTCGGTTTACGGCAAGGTATCAGTGATAGCCATCACAGGGCGGCCGATCTGATGAATAAGACCAGCTGCAACAAGCTGCTAATCACCGAGTTAACACATCAAACCAAGCTCTTTACGGCAACGAGTGCTTTGCGTTTGCAATGCTAAACTTAGGCTAATGCGATCGATTCCTCTGCGGCTATGGGTCCTCTCCCTGTCATCCGCTGTCTTGCAGTTGCTACCTTTTTCCATCGCCGGACCTGTGCCGCTTTGGCGTAGAGTATTTTGCTGGGTCTGCCTCGCACCCTTGCTGTATGCGCTGCTGAGCCTGAATCGCAATGGCAAACTGCTTCGCCCTTACCAGACAGCCCTTCTCGCCTATTTGTCGGGAGTCCTTTGGTATATAGGGAACTGCTACTGGATCTACCGCACTATGCACGTTTACGAGAACATTCCAGGGATTGCATCCTTTGGGATTCTTCTCTTATTTGCTCTTTATGTAGGCCTTTACCATGGCCTGTTCGGAGCTCTTGTCGGTGCGTTGCATCTAAAATACTCACGCACAACAGTCCTACTTCTTTCCCCATTCCTGTGGGTTGCAGTGGAGTTAGCACGCGCTCGCATTACCGGATTCCCCTGGGATCTTCTTGGATACACCCAGGTTGATAACCTGACACTTGCCGGGATAGCTCCATGGACAGGCGTCATGGGACTGTCGTTCGTCATTGCTGCCATCAATGCACTATGGCTCATCTACCCAGCAGCAAGAGATCGCCGGACAAAGTACCTGCCCGTGGTCGCAGCCACTATTTTCGCAGTTCTTGCTACCTATATGGCGACTCGGAATCGCACCAATGTTCCTGAGCCAACGCAGGCAGTAGCTACGCTTGTTCAGGAAAATCTAGGAGTAGGCGCGGAGGGTGCGGCGTCCATCGAGAGTAAGCAACACATGCTGGCTTCGTTTTCCCAACTTAGTCTGCATCCTGTGATTGGCCTTACACCCAAAGATCGCAGACTGTATGGGACGCCCATCAACGACCGCTCGCAAATCATCGTCTGGCCTGAGGCCCCTACTGATTTCGTTGACTCCGATCCGGTTCTCCGACAATCCATCAGTCATCTCGCCCTGCAAGCTGGAACGCCGGTCATCATCAACGATGTCACGGTTGCTTCCAGCAGCGAGGACGGTAGAGCTAATCTGTATAACTCTGCCAGCTTTTATCTGCCGGATGGCAGTTACGCCGGCCATTATGACAAGATGCACCTCGTTCCTTTCGGCGAGTACACACCCTACAAGCCGCTATTTTTCTTTGTGGGCCACCTGCTTGACGACCTCGTCTTTATCCCCGGAACCCAGCGCACGCTCTTCAAAGTGGGGGATAAGACCTATGGCGTTTTTATCTGCTACGAATCCATCTTTGGCGACGACATGCGACTCTTCGCACGCAACGGCGCGCAGGTGCTCATTAATATCTCCGACGATGGCTGGTATGGTGACACGAGCGCTCCATGGGAACATCTCGACATGGTCAGGATGCGCGCGATTGAAAACCGCCGCTGGGTTGTCCGTTCCACGAACACTGGAATTACTGCGGTCGTTGACCCCTTCGGCCGCGTCACCGAGATGATCCCCCGCCACATCCGAACCTCCGTCCAGGTGGCCTTCGGCTATCGCAACGACATCACCTTCTACAGCCAACACGGCGACTTGTTTGCTTGGCTCTGCGCCGTCGTCACTTCAGCGTTTTTGTTGTTTGGTTTCCGACGCGGCCGTTTTACAGGGCGAACCCAAGTAAACTAGTTCTATGTTGAGCGATCTCGAATTTTCCTACTCCCCGGTCCGTGAAAAAGTGCGCGAACTGCGGGAGTATCTTTGACTCTTCCCGCCTCAAATCTGAACTAGCAGCCATAGAACAGAAGATCTCTGATCCTTCGGTGTGGGCGGACGCAGCCAAATCTCAACCGCTCATGCGCGAGCGAAAGCGCCTCGAGACCCTCATCGCCGACGACGCCGAACTGGCGCGCCGGTCCGACGACATCGAAGCCTACTTCGAACTTGCCCGCGAAGGCGAGAATACAGAACCCGATCTTACCCGTGAAATTCCTTCGCTCGTCGAATTCGCGGATGCACTCGAATCCAAAACCATGCTTTCGGGTGAAACAGATCCCCTCAATGCCATCGTTACCGTTCATCCCGGTGCTGGTGGAACTGAGTCGCAGGATTGGGCCGAGATGCTGATGCGCATGTACATTCGCTGGGGCGAGCGCCAGGGCTTTAAGGTTGAGATCAACGAGATCCAGGACGGCGACGAGGCAGGCATCAAGTCCGCAACCTTCACCATCACGGGTGAGTTCGCGTTCGGTCTCCTTAGCGGCGAGACCGGCGTGCACCGCCTGGTTCGCATCTCTCCATTCGACTCCGCCAAACGTCGTCATACCAGCTTCGCGAGCGTGTTTGTCTCGCCCGAAATCGATGACACCATCGTTATCGACATCAAGGTCGAAGACCTCCGCATCGATACGTACCGCTCCGGCGGCAAGGGCGGCCAGCACGTCAATACCACTGACTCTGCAGTCCGTATTACGCATCTACCCACTGGCCTTGTCACCGGATGCCAGAACGAGCGCTCGCAGCACAAGAACAAAGACCGTGCCATGAAGATGATGCGCTCCAAGCTTTACGAATACGAACTCGACAAGAAGAAGGCCATCAGCCGCAAGCTTGAAGACTCCAAGCTCGACATCAAGTTTGGCTCACAGATTCGGAGCTATGTGCTGCAACCGTATCGCATGGCTAAGGATCTCCGCACCCGTGTCGAGGTTGGGGATGTCGATAAGGTCCTTGATGGTGCACTCGAGCCATTCATCCGTGGCTATCTCAGAATGCGCAGGGAAGGCGGCGTGCCCGCTCCGATCGCCGACGACGAAGATTAATCGGCTCGGCTGTATAGCCACCGACGCATCCAACTGACGTGCAGATCGAACCGCAATGCCGTGTAGCTCAGCATCTCGTGTGCAATACGCTCCGCTGCATCGATGTCGTCGATGTGGCCCAGCGGTGCACGCGGCGAAGTATAGACATCGAGACCCACGCGATGGCACAGCAACGCAATGCGAAAGAGGTGGGTCCCGTCGCTCACGACAATGATGTGGCTAAAGTGCTCATGCCTGGCAATCTCGGCCAGGCGGTTCACCTGCTGTTCTGTATCGATCGATTTCGTTTCCGCGATGATCTTGTCGTATGGCACGCCATTCGCTAAAAGGTAATCTCGCCCCACGCCACCCTCGGTCCTGCCGGAATCCTTATCCGACCCGCCACCCAGCGTTACGATCACCGGTGCCATACCGCGGTTATAAAGGCTTACAGCCTTGTCCAGACGAGCGTGCAGTACTGGTGACGGCCGTCCCCCATACTCAGCCGCACCAAAAACAGCAATTGCGTCCGCTGGCTGTGCGTTGTCGATGTTCGCTGTCGACACAATCTGCGCGTATACCCAAGTGAACCAACCAACGATGACAAACAGCAGAACCGCAGCGAGCCAGCGCATCGTGTGACCATGCTTTTGCGTACTAGCTTTCGCCTGGCTCTGTGTAGCGTTCATCATGTCCGGACCTGAACCTAGTATGCCGCGATCGCTTGTGAAGAATCCAGTTTCGCCACGGGGAATCTACTTCTCGCTTCAGTGCTGAAGCGCCAACGCAATCTCGTGCGTCGGGATTGCGCCCTCGCGCAGAATCATCCAGGAGTTTCCTCCCCCGCTCAGGTCCACAATCGTTGTTGCAACGGATCGCGCCGTCGGCCCGCCATCCACAATCAGCGGAATGGTTTCGCCAAACTGTTCGCGCACGCAGGCGGCATAGGTACACTCCGGCAGGCCACGCAAATTCGCCGATGTTGCAGTGATCGGCAGACCCAGGGTGCCGACTACAGCCCTGCAGATCGCAGCTTCGGGCACACGCAGCGCGACGTTGCCCGTGTTCGCCGTCACTCGCAGAGGCAACTTGCTCCCCGCCTTCACCACAATCGTCAGCGGACCGGGCCAGAACCGCTCGGCCAACTTATCGAAGGCACTATCGATCGATCGCGCCAGGTCGTATGCCTGCGCCACATCGGCGATCAGCAGCGACAACGGTTTGTGCCGCGCACGGGACTTGAGCTCATAGATATGTTCAACGGCGCGCAGATTGACCGGATCCACCGCCAACCCATAGAACGTGTCAGTGGGCAGTGCGACCACATCGCCGCGTTGCAGCGACTCGACGACCTGCGCGATCAAGTGAGGTTCCGGCTCGTCCGGATGGATGCGAAGTACTTCAGCGTTCAAAGCGAATCTTCCCCAGCAATGACTTTATCCCATTGGGCCATGCCTTGGCTTCCAGCGCCGTCCATGGCGACTCAACGAGTACACTGGGTTTCGACGGAATCCGCTCTCAACGATGCCCACAATAAGTCCTATTACGAGCAAGTCCAACGCCCGAGTCAAGGCTCTGCGGGCCTCTTTCAGCGGTGACGCGTCCAAGCCAGGGGACCTACTCGGTATCGAAGGAGAGCACCTCATTGCCGAGGCTACACGCTCGGGTTTTACCCTCGAGACTCTCTTTCTTCGCGAAGGCAGCGAGGCCGTCCTTAATCGCCCATCGCTCGCCGAGATCAATGCCCGCAGCACCCTTATTCTCAGCCGCGAAGTTTTTGCAAGCGCAGTCGATACGGCGTCCCCGCAAGGCATTGCAGCCACCCTACTCCTGCCTGCCAACGCTCCTCCCGCCAACAAGCCGCATTCCACCATCCTGATCCTGGAAGGCCTCCAGGACCCTGGCAACCTCGGCACCCTCATCCGCTCCGCCGAGGCCTTCGGAGCTCAACAAATATTCGTCACCCCCGACACCGTGAACCAGTGGAATCCCAAGGTCGTCCGGGCCTCCGCCGGCTCCGTTTTCCGTGTTCCCATCCTTCGCGGTCCGCTACAACAAATCGCAGCCCAACTCCAGCAGCAGGGAACTACCCTTTATGCCGCAGTCGCTCAAAGCCCCAACTCCACCTCTCTCCTGGTCCCTCACTTCGCCGCCCCCGCGGCGCTCATGGTCGGGAACGCAGGAGCTGGCCGCGCCACGGGGG
>VFSW01011448.1_pt1 | contig 12476 bp, 7 predicted proteins | sample 5358111 | NCBI WGS metagenome assembly VFSW01 (sample SAMN11554181, study PRJNA540505) | mine drainage metagenome | isolation source: sediment from site ElyBrook_90M | place: USA: Ely Copper Mine, Vershire, VT | collected 2017
ATCCGGAGCTTGGTGTCTCGGACATGAAGAAGGCAGTGCGCACGAATAAGGTGTTCGTCGACTGGAGCCAGAACGACCAGCACAAGACGACGATTTCGGTTTACTCGCTGCGCGCGCGTGAGCATCCGACGGTGTCAACGCCGGTTACCTGGGACGAGGTCGAGCAGTCGCTGAAAAAAAAAGATGCGGCGCAGTTGGTGTTCGAGGCGAAGGATGTGCTCGCGCGGGTGGAAAAGATGGGCGATTTGTTCGGGCCCGTCCAGGCTTTAAAGCAGAAATTGCCGCAGTTGGCGGGACTGGCTGCGGATACGGAAGGGGAGGACGGCGTCAGCATCGCGGCCCGATCCGAAGGGCGGCCTCCAGCGAAGAAGACGAAAGCGAAGGCGGCGGCGGGCAAACGCCGCAAGTTATAATCCCCGCTCATATGGCGCAGCTCTACGTTGGCACTTCCGGATGGGCATATCCGACATGGAAGCCCGCTTTTTATCCTGAGAAACTTACGCAGAAGAAGTTTCTGAATTTCTACGCATCGAAGCTGAATGCGGTTGAAGTCAATTACACCTTTCGCCAGCTGGTGAAAGAGACGACCGTCCAGAACTGGATCGACGAAACGCCCGAGCATTTCCGCTTCACCATCAAGGCGCACCAGGTTCTGACGCATATCAAGCGGCTGAAGAACGCGGAAGAATTCCTCACACGGTTTATAGGCACGTTGGAAGGATTGGAACGTGCCGAGCGGTTGGGCCCGCTGCTTTTTCAGTTGCCGCCCAATTTCAAAGCGGATCAGGCCGTGCTTTCAGAGTTCTTGAAAATCCTGCCGCGAAATGTGCGATTGGCCTTTGAGTTCCGTAACGAATCGTGGTTTACGGACGCAACCTGGAACACACTGCAGGAACGAAATGTGGCGCTTTGCGTGGCCGAAACCGAGGAGCGTCTCACTCCGGACATAATAACGGCCGACTACGCCTACTACCGCTATCGCAAGCCCACCTACACGCTGGAAGAGCGTAAGGCGATGGTCGCGCGTATTCAAGAGCACCTGGCTGCGGGCCGCGACATCATCGCCTACTTCCAGCACGAAGAGCCGCCGGAGGGCGTCCTCTATGCGGCGGATTTTCTCCGAGCAATCGAGACGAGAGTATAAAAGCCCGCATCCTGCTCGTTACTTTTCGGGTTCCGCCTTACATCCCATACTCAGGATATGGCCTCGGATGCCAACGCGCGGACGCTGTCTGGCTTCCTCGACTACCTGCGGGTGGAGCGGGGATCGGCGAATCTGACGATTGCCGCCTATACCAGTGATCTCGTGCAGTTCGCGGAGTTTCTGGAAAGACGGGAGCAGAATTTGAACGGAGCCCGGCGCGAAGACGTGCGGGAATACATTCAGGAATTATTCTCGAATTCGCTCGACGGGCGGTCGGTGGGACGGAAACTCTCGGCGATCCGGCAGCTTTACCGGCATTTGCTGCTCGATGGCAAGATCGACAAAGATCCGACGCTGAACATCGACTTACCGAAACAGTGGAAGGTGCTGCCGAAGGCGCTGAGCCGCGACGAAGTCGGAGTGATACTGAGCGAAAAGCCAGCGGAGACCAAAACCGCGCGAGGAGAAGCGCTTACGCTCCGCAATAGGGCCATGCTGGAACTTCTTTATGCGGGGGGCGTGCGCGTATCGGAAGTTGCCGATGCGCGGCTGGAAGACTTGAAGCTCGAGATGGGATACATACTGGTGCGTGGCAAGGGCGACAAAGAGCGCATGGTGCCGCTGGGAGTGCCAGCTCAGCAAGCATTGCAGCAATACTTGAAGAACGGCAGGGAAGTGACTGCCGGGAAGCGAGGTTCGCCGCTTCTCTTCTTAGGTGCAGGAGGCCGTCGGCTGACCCGACAGCGCATCTGGCAGTTGGTCGGGAAAGCCAGTCTAGCCTCAGGTCGACACGCCAGCCCGCACATGCTGCGGCATTCCTGTGCGACGCATATGGTGGAGAATGGAGCTGACTTGCGCACGGTGCAGACGATTCTCGGCCATTCTGATATTTCGACCACGCAGATTTATACCCACGTTGCGCTCGACCGGCTGAAGAGCGTGTATGCTAAACATCATCCGCGGGCGAAGGTGAAGGCATGAATCGACCACGGAGGCACGGAGACACGGAGAAAACCTTCTCTTGTTTCTCAACTTACCAGTCGAGGAATCTTAGCCCCGGAAAGAACGCTAACAATTCCTATTCCTCCGTGTCTCCGAGCCTCGGGGGCATGTTGCTCTTTGACTTTGGGAGCGCGTCGTGAAGCAGCCTCGCACGAGCGTTGAACGCGCGACCGACGACTTTCTTCGCCACTTGCGAGAGCGGAACGCATCTGTGCACACCATCAAGGCCTACACTGGAGACCTTGACGTCTTTGCGGCCTACATTGGCTCACGCGACTGGAAGACGATTGATCACATTGCGATCCGCGGATTCCTCTCGCATCTGTATAACAAAGGGTTGAGCAAAACTTCCGTGGCCCGAGCGCTGGCGGCGGTGCGATCGCTTTATCGCTGGCTGGCGCAGGAAGGCGTGGTGGAACAGAATCCGGCAAAGCTGGTCTCGACGCCGCGTCTGCCGAAGAAACTTCCGCGCGTGCCGACGATTGAGGAAATGAATTCCGTACTCGACGGCAAAATGCCGGAAGTGGCATCGTTTCCCGAGCGCGACCGCCTGATGTTCGAACTGCTTTACGGCTGCGGCATTCGCAATTCGGAACTGGTGGGCATTAACATCGATGACATCAGCTTGAGTAATGAAGCGATTTTGATTCGCGGCAAAGGGAAGAAGGAACGTTACGTCCCGTTCGGCGGGTCGGCGCTGGCGGCTTTAGCCGTTTATCTGCCATGGCGGCAACAGTTACTGGCCACGTTGAAGAGGCCGATCGCGGGGAAGGGCATGCCTGCCCTGCTCGTCAACCAGCGCGGGGGCCGGCTTACGACGCGCAGCGTGGGACGGATCATCAAGCGGATCGCCGTGGCCAAGGGAATGTCGCCAGACGTTCACCCGCACACTCTGCGTCACGCCTTCGGCACCCATATGCTGGAAGAAGGAGCGGACTTGCGCGCCATCCAGGAATTGCTGGGACACGAGCGGTTGGCGACCACGCAACGCTACACGCAACTCTCGGTGAAGCACGTGATGGATGTTTACGATCAGACGCATCCCCGTGCCAAGTGACAACAGAATTTCAGGTGGCCGTTCCTTGCGCGTTGCTCCCCCGGCATGAGATAGTACCCCGTCATCTACCCTGGAGTTTTAGCCAGCTAACGTGTCATGATCCGTCTTATTCCGCGCGAAACCAAGTTCTTCGAATTGTTTGCCGAACTGTCCACCAGCATGAATGAAGGGGCGCGCTTGCTGCGCAGCATTCTGGAAGATCCCCACGACCTGGAAGCGCGGGTCGACCAGATGCAAGCCATCGAACATCGCGGTGACAAGGCAACGCACGCGATCATGACCAAGCTCAATCAGACATTTATTACCCCTTTCGACCGCGAGGATATCCATCGTTTGGCGTCGTCTCTTGATGATGTCCTGGACTTTATGAATGCGGCCGCCACCCGCCTGGTGATGTACAAGATCTCCAAGCCGACGGGAGCGGCGGCGGAGTTGGCTGGAATCCTCGTCCTGCAAACCGAAGAACTGGCGCGTGGCGTTTCGCTGCTTGAGAAAAATGGCAAGGTGATGCAGCACTGCGACGAAATCAACCGCCTTGAGGACGAAGCGGATCAGGTCAGCCGCCGAGCCATCGGAGCGCTGTTCGAACACGAGAAAGACCCAATCCAACTGATCAAAATGAAGGAACTCTACGAGGTGCTGGAAGTCGCAACCGACAAAGCCGAAGACGCGGCCAACGTCCTGGAAGCGATTGTGCTGAAGAGCAACTAGACCCAGCCCCTGAAGGGGCGTCAGATTTGGGCAAGAATTGCAGTATCGCTAAAGCGATACCTTGATACGAATCCAGTATTGGTAACAGCGATGCCCTGATGCGAGTTATCCCTGTCCTCATGCCATTGCGGCAAAGGAGCGAACCCCGGTGAACGTGGAAGTCCTGCTGGTAGTGATCACAGTTGTGGTCGCCCTGATTTTCGACTTCATCAATGGATTTCACGATGCGGCCAATAGCATTGCGACGGTCGTATCGACCCGTGTTCTTTCGCCGAAGCTGGCCGTGGTTTGGGCCGCCGTATTTAACTTTCTGGCGGCGTTTCTTTTGGGGACTGCTGTAGCCAAGACCATTGGCCGCGGCATGATTCGACTCGAAGCCGTGGACCAGTATGTGGTGCTGGCCGCGCTGTTCGGCGCCATTGTCTGGGACCTGCTGACGTGGTGGTGGGGGCTGCCCACGTCATCTTCGCACGCGTTGATTGGTGGGTACGCGGGCGCGGCCATGATGCACGAGGCAATTCACGTGGGCTGGCGTTCCGCTCCATCGGTGATCATCGCCGCGGGGTGGTACAAGACCCTGATTTTCATTGTGGTCGCGCCCATCATGGGACTGGTCATGGGTTTTACGTTCATGGTCGCGGTTTATTGGTTGATGAGAAACAAAGCTCCGCAACAGGTCGATAAATGGTTCCGCAAGCTGCAATTGCTTTCGGCGGCCGCCTATAGCCTGGGACACGGCGGCAATGACGCACAAAAGACCATGGGAATCGTCGCAGGCGCCCTTTATACCGCCGGATTCATGAGCAAGGAAGACATGCTCGGCAACTGGGGACATCTGCATTGGCCGATCATTCTGGCTGCTCATGCTGCCATTGCCGCGGGAACCTACTTCGGAGGCTGGCGCATCGTGCAGACCATGGGACAGAAGATCACGAAGTTGAAACCGGTCGGTGGTTTTTGCGCCGAGAGCGCTGGGGCGATCACGCTGTTCGCTACCGCACTTGCCGGGATTCCAGTTAGCACGACCCACACGATTACCGGAGCCATTGTAGGCGTCGGCGCCGTCAACCGGTTGTCGGCGGTGCGGTGGGGAGTGGCGACGCGAATTGTGTGGGCGTGGGTGGTTACGATTCCCGCCGCAGCGGTTATGTCGGGGGCAACTTTCTACATTATCCGGGCGTTTGTGCGGCAGGCTTGAATTTGTCGATGCCAAAGACTGCCCTGTATACCGCGAATCCCGATTTCCATTTTGAAAAAATACTCATTACCCCGGTAACTTTGCGCCGGCGCGCGATTGCTACAACATGGCAGGTGGGTGTCCCTGCGCGCGCTAGAGGCTGGTAACCGAAGATGAGTAAAATCGCTAAGGAAAGTATCCTGTTGCTGTCGCTGTTGCTGATTGCGGCGACCGTCCAATTCTTTGCGCAGTCGCTGCCCATGGCACTGTGCTTTTATTTCCTTCCGACTTTGTATTCTGCGTATCATTTTGGTCGCCGGCACGCGACTCTTACTGCGTTCGCCTGCGTGTTCCTGGTGGTTCTGCTGGATTTCTTCAATAACCTGATGCCCGCGCACCGGGTGTTGTCGTTGCCGGGCGAACGCTTGTTCAACTTTGCCATTTGGGCCGGAAGCTTGACGGTAGTCGGCTATGTGATGGGCACTCTTTACGAACGTAAAGAGGCGATGACCGCCGATATACGGGATAGTTTCGGCGGGCTGCTATTGGTTCTGCAACACCTCATGGCCAACGAGAAACTCGGCACCGGGGAAAGCCAGCGTGTGGTCGAGGCATCGATAAGAATGGCAGAAACGATGGGCCTGACTTCGGATCGAATCGAGACGCTAAGGTCGGCCGTGTTGCTGCGGGATCTGGGCAAACTCGGCATCAGTAATGACATTCTCTACAAAGCCGCGGACATGAACCGGGAAGCAGTAGTGGCGAGTTTCCGCAAGGCCCGCAGACCGGATGCGCGCGCCCAGGCTGCTGGCAATTCGCTGCGGCGGGTGATTCCGATCATCGTCGCCCAGCAAATTGTGCAGGAGCAGGGAGCGCGTTCGGTGAACGTACCGATCGAGGCCCATATTCTGGCGGTAGCGGACGCCTATCAGAAATTGATCAGCGGTACCGGAGGCCAGGCTCTCTCGCCGCGGCAAGCTGAGGAACAGATTCTGGCGGGGGCGGGACAGAAGTACCACGCCGGTGTAGTGGAGGCCCTCACCAAAATTTTGGGCGTGCGAGCCATGGGCGCCAGCGCCGGCGCCTGAAGCCGCGGGCGAATGAGGTTAACGGGATTCCAGCAGCGCCGACTTTTTCGGCGGGAATCACGGCCAGTGCGCGTCCCTAACCTTGCGATTTGTTTTCCTTCAATTTTTCCCACATCGCGACCACACTCGCCTTCAATTCGGATGTGAGCCCTTCATAGGCGGCCTCGCTCGCTTCATGCAGCGGCGGAGGCTGAATCGGCTTACCGAATACCAATCGCAGATCCGTGAAGGTCGGGAACTTTTGGTGCCGCGGCCAGGCTTTGTAGAAGCCGTCGATCGCGACCGGGACAATCGGAGCCTGGGTGTGAATGGAGAGAATCGCGGCGCCCTTCCGGAATACAGTCGGGTTGCCGGTGTTGGTGCGCTCGCCTTCGGGATACAAGATCAGAATGCGTCCTTGACTCAAACCATAGGCGCCGGCGCGCATGGCTGGCACCAGGTTCGCGTCTGGATCGAGTACGACGACGCGAAGCCATCGTGCCAGGCGCCGCATGAATCCTTTACCGAAAATGTCGCTCGTGCCGAGCGCAAAAGCGTCGTGAAATAAGCGGTACGGCAGGGCTCCAGTCATCACCAGTGGGTCGATGTAGCTCTGGTGGTTGGAGCAGAGCAGGTAAGGTCCTTTAGGGGGAAGGTTCTCCAGACCGCGCGTCTTGAGATGAAAACGGTCAAGCGCGAACATGTAAATCAACCGGGCCAGCAGGAAGAAGAAAACTTCAGCGAAAATGTTGTGGCGCGCGAGTGCGAGGACTTCAGGATCGGTCACGGGTTCGCTCAAAATAGTGGACCACGCCGGCACGACAGCGCCGGTTCGACCCTCGCCCCGGCCCGCACTGGCCCGAACGGCGTCGACCAGGTCGCGCACCGAATAAATTTCCGCTAGTTGTGCCTCGGGCAGCTCACCGCCCAGTTGCTGCTCGAGAGCGGTCAGCAGTTCCACGCGCTGCATGGAGTCGAGTCCCAGATCGAGCTCGAGATTCTGGCTGGGCCGAATCGCGTCGAGCGCGTTGCGTGAAGGCTCGCGGGAATTCTCTCGAATTACGACGAGGGCCCGCTTAACGTCCTCACGCTGCAGCCATGTTTTCTCGTCGTCGGTTAGCGGTTTCTCCGCGCACACATCGGCGGCGCCGCCGCCTCCACTTTGCTGAAGCTCGCGAACTTTCTTCTCGATCTGGAAGCGTTTCAACTTGCGCGTGGTTGTGCGTGGCAGTTCTTCCTGCCAGATGTCATAACTCCCCAATCGCTTGGTCGATGCGATTTTGTGGGAGAGAGCCTCGATTTCGAAGCGAATAGCCTCTTTGGAGTTGACGATTTTGCGTTCGCGCAGCAGTTCAAAGTTGGGCACTACGACGGCATGCAGCCGCTCCGACGTCGGGTCGCCGGGACGGGACTCAAGCGCCATGACACAAAGCTCTTTCACGTATTGTGCCTGCAGGTAGTGCGCCTCGATTTCCTCGGGATAAACGTTTTTCCCGTTGGCGAGCACGATGACGTCCTTGCGCCGCCCGGTGATAAACAGATTGCCGCCGGAATCGAAGTAGCCGAGATCGCCGGTGTAGAACCATCCGTCGCGCAGCACATCGGCTGTCGCTTCGGGACGATTCCAATATCCTCTCATCACAATCGCGCCGCGGATAGCAATTTCGCCTGCCGCCGGTGCGCCGTCTTCGACCGGCTGTGGGTCCACAATCCTGGCCTCGACGCCGGGAAAAGGTTTGCCAACCGAGCCAAACACAATGTGTCCTGGAGGATTAAGAAAAGCGCCTCCGCTTGTTTCGGTCAGGCCATAGGCATTCAGAACGTCAATGCCGAAGGAATAAAAGTCGCGAGCGATGGCCGGATCAAAGCGCGAGCCGCCCGTCACCAGGTAACGCATCCGGTGTCCGAAGGTGGAGTGAATCTTGCCAAAGAAAACCTTGCCCGCGTTGATCCCGACTCTGCGCAACGTGCGGTTGAGCGCCATCAGAGCGCGCACCAGCGTCATTGTGAACTGGCCGCGTTTGTGGAGTTCTTTAAAAATCTTTTCGTGAATGAGGTAAAAAAACTGGGGCACGACGCAAAACGTCGTGATGTTGCGTTCCTGCAAGGCGCGAAGTAATTCCGTCGTGTTGAGCGTCTCCAGGTAAACGACGCGCGCGCCATTGAATAGCGGCAGGAAAAGATTCGCCATCTGCGCGAGCACATGAAACATCGGGAGAATTCCAAGCAGCGCATCCGCGGGGCCAACCTTGACGACCGCAAGCACCGAATTCGCCTCACCGACGAGGTTGGCGTGTGTCAGCATGACGCCCTTGGGATCGGCGGTCGTGCCCGACGTATAGAGCAGCGCCGCCAAATCGTCCTCGGCGGGGACTACGGGCTGAAAACTGCCGGGACCGGCGGCGAAGATGTTGTCAAGATCGGCGGCGAGACCAGCGACCGGTGCGACACCTGAACTGTTGAAAGTTTGTTCTGCTGTCGCCGACGTCATCACGAGAGGGACGTTGAGGCCTGCAACGGCTTCCGTCGCCACTGGAATGTGCTTAACGTCGCAAAACAGCAGGGAAGCTCCGCTATCGATCATCAATTTCTTGACCTGGTCTGCGTGAAAAGTCGTGTCAAGCGGGACGGCCGTTCTGCCGGCCGCGACAATTCCCAGATATGCCGCCACCCAGCGCGGATGATTGGCCGCCAGGATCGCTACGCGCGCATCCCGAAGTACTCGCGTGGATAGCCAGTTCGCCACGCTCTCCGACATGTGGGCCAGTTCCTTGAAGGTGACGCGCTCAACCGTGTGCTGCCGCTGAATCTCAAGCGCAATGTTGTCGGGGAAGTGGTGGGCGGTTTCCTGGAATCGCTGGTAGAAGGCGGGCATGGGTCGAGGTGAATATACTAAAGACAGCTGGCGAAAACTAGGAAGTGGGTCGAATCTTAAGTTGGGTGACGCTTCGATGGCTAGACAGAAGATTACATTCGGTGCGGACCTGCTCGCCCGGACAGTGGCTGAACGATTTCAGCGAAGGCAGGTGGAAACTCCAGCCGCGAGAGGCGAAGCAAAAGGAGATCTCAAGTCTGCGTAGGAGGGAACCGACGACGGAAAAGTAGTTTGTGGAACCAAGAGGCACACCTCAGGCGCGGACACATTCGATGGGTTTACGGCACGAGTAAACTCGCGCCCTTCCCTTAGCTTATGTGGATCAGGGTGTCGGCAGTGCAAGACGGGGCAATTTCAGGCTCGACCGGATTCGGGTTGGGTCCGGAGGATGTCCGTCCTTCGCCATCTCTCCCGCATCTAATGTGCTAGGCTTTTACTCATAGCAGGACGCGTGTCCTCTGAAGGATTTCCCTTTTGATTAACACTTTGCTGGGCAAGGTTTTCGGGACGAAAAACGAGCGTGAGGTCAAGCGCCTGCTGCCCCGCGTGGCGGCCATCAGCGCGCTTGAGCCGGAGATGCAGAAGCTGTCGGACGACCAGCTTAGGGCCAAGACCGCGGAGTTTCGCGCCCGTATTCAGGAGCGTCTCGGCGCGATAGCCGGCGAGCCGGAGGCTGATGCCGATCTCCAAAACACCGATCTGCAAGATACCGACCGCCAGAAAGAAATTGAGGGCCAGCGCGACGCAGCGTTGAAAGCCGTTCTCGATGAAATTCTCGAGGAAGCGTTCGCGGTGGTGCGCGAAGCCGGCAAGCGCGTGCTCAACATGCGGCACTTCGATGTGCAACTGATTGGCGGCATGGTTCTGCACGAAGGCAAGATCGCCGAAATGAAAACCGGCGAAGGCAAGACGCTGGTGGGGACTCTCCCGGTCTATCTGAACGCGCTCAGTGGACGCGGCGTGCATGTCGTCACTGTCAACGACTATCTGGCCAAGCGCGACTCAGAATGGATGGGCAAGCTTTACAGTTTTCTCGGCCTGACGGTAGGTGTGATTGTCCACGACCTGGACGACGAGGAGCGCCGCGCCGCATATGCCGCCGACGTGACTTATGGTACCAACAATGAATTCGGATTCGACTACCTGCGCGACAACATGAAGTTTGACCTACACGATTGCGTGCAGCGCGTGCACAACTTCGCGATCGTCGACGAAGTCGATTCCATCCTGATCGACGAAGCGCGAACGCCGCTGATTATCTCGGGTGCCAGCGAGGAGTCCACCGACAAGTACTACAAGGTGAACCGGATTATCCCCAAACTCGAACGGGGCGAGGAGATCGATACTCAGCCGGGCGAGCCGAAGATCATGACCGGCGACTTTGTGGTGGACGAAAAACACCGCAACTGCACGGTCACCGACGAAGGCTGGGAGAAAGTCGAAAAGCTGCTGGGAATCGGAAATATCGCCGATCCGGAAAACTGGCCGCTGAAGCATCACGTCGAGACCGCGGTCAAAGCGCATGCGCTCTATAAAAGAGACGTCGAATACGTGGTCAAAGACGGCGAAGTGATTATCGTCGACGAGTTCACGGGCCGGCTCATGCCGGGCCGCCGCTGGTCCGATGGTCTGCACCAGTCGATTGAAGCCAAAGAAAACGTGAAGATCGAGCGTGAGAATCAAACGCTCGCTACCATTACTTTCCAGAATTATTTCCGCATGTACAAGAAACTGGCGGGCATGACCGGTACCGCGGAAACCGAAGCTCCGGAGTTCGACAAGATCTACCGTCTCGAAGTCGTCGTCATTCCGCCCAATCGTCCGCTGCTGCGCAAAGAGAATCCAGACATCGTTTATCGCACCGAGAAAGAAAAATATTTCGCGGCCGCTGATGAAATCCAAAGGCTGCATGATAGTGGACAGCCCGTGCTCGTGGGCACCACATCGATTGAAAACTCCGAGCGCTTGTCCGAATTGCTCAAAAAGAAGGGGCTGAAAGATCACGTGGTACTGAATGCGAAGTACCACGAGCGCGAAGCCGAAATCGTTGCCCAGGCCGGACGCAAGGGCCGGGTCACGATCGCGACCAACATGGCCGGTCGCGGCACCGACATTCTGCTGGGCGGCAATCCTGAATTCATGGCCAAGCAGGAATGCGTGAAGAAGGGAATCGCCCAGCCGATCCGTGCTGCACAAGGCAAAATCGAGGCCGAGGTTGACGATTCGAATCGCACGGTCTGGTACTACGCTGGCAATGAATACGCGGTTCCGACCGATCAGTGGACCGAGATATTTGCGCGCTACAAAGCTGACACCGACCGAGAGCACAAGGAAGTGGTCGAGGCCGGGGGGTTGCACATCTTCGGTACCGAACGCCACGAAGCGCGACGCATCGACAACCAGCTTCGCGGACGCGCCGGACGCCAGGGCGATCCCGGCTCCTCGCGCTTCTATCTCTCTCTCGAAGACGATCTGATGCGCATCTTCGCCAAGGAGTGGGTCTCCAACCTGCTGCAGCGCTTGGGCATGGAAGAGGGCGTTCCCATCGAGTCGCGCATGATCACGCGCCGCATAGAAGCGGCACAGAAGGCGGTCGAGGGTCAGAACTTCGAGTCGCGAAAACACCTGCTGGAATACGACGACGTGATGAATAAGCAGCGCACCGCGGTCTACGGATTGCGGCGGCGGTTGCTCGAAGGACTCGACCAGAAAGATTTGATCATCGAGGACTACGTTTCAGGGATACTCGGCGACATTCTGGAACGGCACTGCCCGCCGAAGGAGCACGTCGACAACTGGGATCTCAAGGCTCTGAAGGACGCGGTCTTCACACGCTTTGGCGTCGACATCTACGCTGAGGGCCTCAAGCCCGAGGAGATGAATCGCCAGGAACTGGGCGACGCCATCTTCGAAAAGCTCAAAGAACGATACGACGCTAAAGAGAAACTCATCGGCGCCGACGCTATGCGCTATCACGAGCGCATGATCATGCTCAGTGTGATCGACGCGCAGTGGAAAGATCACCTGCTTTCCATGGACCACCTGAAAGAGGGCATCAACCTGCGCGGCTACGGACAGCACGATCCGCTGGTCGAGTACAAGCGCGAGTCCTACGACATGTTCGAGGAGATGATGCAGCGCTTCCAGGAAGAGACGGTCCGTTACCTCTACCTGATGCAGATCATGGAGCGCCCGTCCGAGCCCAGGCCAAATCCAAATCTAATGTCCGCGTCGCCTGATGCAATCCAGCCCAGGCCGGAGATTCCGAATTCCACGTCATCGTCGCTGGTAACCGGAGGCCGCGGAGGCAACGGACGTCCGCCGCGGCCGGTAGCAACCTCGGTTGATGAACTGGAAGAAGCCTTCCAGCGCCGCAAGAAAAAAGAGCTGGAGCAGGCGCGCATGGCCGGTGCCGGCGACCAGCAGGTGCAGCAGAGCGTACG
>VFSW01011449.1_pt1 | contig 12476 bp, 17 predicted proteins | sample 5358111 | NCBI WGS metagenome assembly VFSW01 (sample SAMN11554181, study PRJNA540505) | mine drainage metagenome | isolation source: sediment from site ElyBrook_90M | place: USA: Ely Copper Mine, Vershire, VT | collected 2017
CTGGCCAGCACCATCGAGGAATTGTCAACGGCGTACACGGAAAAGCGCGCCGGCGTGATCAATGCGATCTATTCGGCGAGGCTGGGAAACCTCCGCGCATTCTCCGACGTTTTCCGGATGAAATGATGCGATTCGATCTGGGAACCGTCGTCTACGCCCTTTGCGGTCTGACCAGCATCGCCTGCGCAATCCTGCTGCTGCGCGGATAAGCCCGATCGCGAGTGCGATTGCTTCTCTGGAGTGGCCTCTGCTTCATCGGACTGGCTCTGAACAACGTGCTGCTGTTCATCGACCTCCGAGTGCTGCTGCAGATCGATCTGTCGCTGCTCCGCATCATCCCGGCCGTTGCGGGCGTGATCGTTCTGCTCTACGGACTGATCTGAGAGACGCGATAACGACAGTCGTTGTCTTTCTGACCGGCGTGCTGGCGATGGGCTTTGGTGCCGCGGCGCTCTTCTTCTTCCGATTCTGGCGGGAGAGCCACGACCGGCTCTTCGCGTTTTTCGCGTTCGGCTTTGCTTTGCTCAGCCTCGACCGCGTGATGCTGCCGTGGGTTCAGCCGATCGAGGTCCTCTACGTTCTCCGGCTGATCGCCTTCATGCTCATCGCAGTGGCAATCATCGAAAAGAATCGATCACGCGCATGAAGGAATCGCTCCGGTGCGAGCAGCGCCCCAGACGCGCCGCACGGCCGCACTCCACCCGCGCGCACCTGGAGCGGGAGCGATCATCGCATTCGGGACCATCTTAAGCAGCTCCGGATCCGGCTCGCCGTGCTGCGCCGGCACAATGATCGGGTGTTCGACATGGCGCAGAACGTGGGCATCGACCGGAGAGCCTCCGACACCGATCGCCGTCTGCCAGCGAAATTCATCGCGGAGACGCCGGAACGCCTCGCCGGAGCTTTCGATCGAAACGAGGTGGTAGAACCGCTGGCCTCGCTCCACGGCAAAACCGAGAGAGGCAGCAGCCGCCTTCACCGCGGCGATCTCTCCGCGCTCGATGAAAAATGGCTCGCTGAACCGCCGCGCCATCGACGCCCGCAACATTGCACCACGGCGTCCGGAGAGTGTCGCGGACTCCAGCTCCGTCATCGCGGAGTAGACGGCGAGATCGGCACCGCTGAGGCGTTCGATCTCGCAGATCGCATCGAGAAGTGTCTCCGCCGTGGCATCGCCGACCGGTTCTACCTCCCACGCGCTCATCCGATAGCGCGCAATGGCACCGCCTGCTTCGACGACAGCGGTCCGGAGTCCGAGACCTTCCGCGATCGGTTTGACTTCCTCGAGTGTCATGGCCGTGAAGGGAATCACCGGCACACCGGCCGCTTCGAGGTGTCCGATGAGCGGACGGACCGGGCCGTCATAAAAGGTAGCGAAGTCGAGCATTGTCGCTTCGCTCGCCGTCCATAGGACGTAATCGCGGGCTCCTGAGCGACGTTTCCACCGCAGCAGCGCGGGGCGGCGCGCGCGGTCTGTCTGATTGAGAGTTTCCATACAAGCACTTTAGGGCGGCATATGGGCCGTGACCATCGGGCAAAGGGGGGAAGAACGCGATCTTTCTCGCTCCCCCGAACATGGGATGTACAGTGCCGGGGGGCCAGCCTAAGGTGCGCCCATGCTTCGGCAGCGCAGGAGTTTGCGCGGTTCCGGCGCCGTGGTCGTGCTCGCAAATCGAGAACCGTACGTCCACCATCGCCGCCCTGACGGCAGCATCGCTGTGACTCGGCCGGCAGGCGGATTGGTGACCGGGCTCGAGCCGGTGCTGCGGAGATGCGGGGGTACGTGGATCGCCAGCGGGACGGGCTCGGCGGATCGCGCCCACTCCGACCTGCACGGCCGCCTCCGCGTTCCTCCAGGCGGCCATGACTACATCCTGCGCAGACTGTGGTTCGATCCGGACGTTTACGATCGCTACTACTCCGGATTTGCCAATCAGGCGCTCTGGCCGCTGTGTCACATCGCCCACACCCGGCCTCTGTTTCGCGCGGCAGACTGGACCGCATATCGATCGGTGAATGAAGCGTTCGCCCGCGCGGCCATCGAAGAGATGGATGACGACGGCCTTGTGCTGATCCAGGACTATCACTTCGCGCTGGTGCCTCGATTGATCCGCTCCCAGGCGCCCAGTGCGACAACGAATCTGTTCTGGCACATTCCCTGGCCGAACCCCGATGTCTTCGCGATCTGCCCCTGGAAAGAGATGCTGCTCGAGGGAATCACGGGAGCCGACACGATCGGATTTCAGACGCCGCGCGACTGCATCAACTTTCTCGAATCGGCACGCCGGTATCTCGGGTGTCGCATCGATCTCGAGGAGATGTCGGTGGCGCATCGTGGACACCGCTCGCTCGTCCGTGCCTATCCGATCGGCGTGGAGTGGCCGTATCCCACGGCATCTCGCGAAGAGGCCGATGCGTTACGGCACGCTCTCGGCATCGCCGCCGGCGTTCACGTCAGCGTCGGCGTCGACCGCGCCGATTACACCAAAGGACTGCTCGAGAAAATCAGCGCCGTCGAGCTGCTTCTGGAACAGAATCCGGCGCTGGCCGGCAATTGGACCCTGGTCCAGGTGGCATGTCCCAGCCGTACGGCAATTCCCCAGTACCAGCAACTGGCCAGGGAACTCACGGAAGCGGCCCTCCGCGTCAACGAGCGCTTCGGCAACGCCACGTACAGGCCGGTCATCCTGCAGATGACCGCGCTGCCGCCTGAAGAGGTACGGGTCTACTACCGGTTGGCAGACAGCGCGATCGTGACGCCACTGCACGACGGCATGAATCTCGTGGCCAAGGAGTACGCGGCATCGCGCGACGACGGCGGCGGCGTGCTGGTGCTCAGCGTCTTCGCCGGCGCGGCGAACGAGCTCGGCGGTGCGCTTGCCGTGAATCCTTATGACACACAGCAGATGGCCGATGCCATCCTCCGCGCGATTCGAATGCCCGCGGCGGAGCAGCGGGCACGAATGCGGGCCATCCGCGAGCGCGTGGCAGCGCACTCGGTGTATACCTGGTCGGAGGAAATCATCGGCGACCTGCAGGGCGTAGCGAGGCGACGACGCGAGCTCATCCGTCGTGGCACGGGAACCGAATGGACGCCGCACGAGGTTGTAGCAAGCGGATGAAATTCATCACCTCGTGGCGGCAGCGAATCTTCACCACCTGGCCAGTCGCCGCGGCGGCCCTGCTCGGCCTGCTCGTTCTGATCGCCACTTCCGTTTTGTCGACTTCGCGCAACGCGGAAGAGATTTACTCCGAGATCAACGAAGTCAACACGCACAACCGTGACGTGGAGACGAAACTGCGGCGCCTTCGCGGCGACGTGCAGCTCTCCGGGATCTACATCCGCGACTATCTTCTGGACACCAATCGCCAGCATGCGCCGGAATACCGGCAACGGCTGACCCAGCTGCGGCAGACGCAGGTCGAGACGATCGAGGAACTGCGCCATCTGTTGCCCCCCTCGGCGAAGCCGCAGCTGGACATCCTCGGGAGGCGGGTCGACGAATATTGGGCGACGTTCGAGCCGCTGTTCGACTGGACGATCGTCGAGAAAGTCCTTCGCAGCGCCAGATTTTTGCGAACCGAAGTCCTGCCGCGACGCAATGCCGTTCTGGCAATCGCGTCCGACATCGAGCAGCTGAATGAAACGAACATGGCCATGCAGCGCGAGGAGGTCGCCCGGCGGCAGACCGAGTTCCGATCCGATCTCTACCGGCAGCTGTGGCATAGCCTGCTGCTCGGCTTCATCGTGGCCGTCGTGGCGGTGCTGCGGCTGCGGGCGCTGGAGCGCCGATCAGCCGAGCAGAGGAGGCACGCCGAAGAGTCCGAGCGCGAAATGCGGCAACTCTCGCAGGATCTCGTCGCCGCCCAGGAGGAAGAGCGCAAGAAGTTGACGCGCGAGCTGCACGATCATGTCGGACAGATGCTGACCGCGTTGCGGATGGAGATCGGCCGCGCCGCACGCGCGCAGTCTGGATCGAACCGCCAGGCCACCGAGGCGCTCACGGAATCGAAGCGGCTGCTGGACACCATCCTTCACTCTGTCCGCGATCTGGTCATGGGTCTGCGGCCCAGCATGCTCGATGATTTCGGCCTGCAGCCGGCGCTCGAATGGCACGTCCGCGATTTCCGCCGCCATTTCAACATCCCGGTCGGCCTCACCATGCGCGGCGACCTGAACGCGCTCGGAGATCCCTATCGGACGTGCGTCTATCGCATCGTGCAGGAGGCGCTCACCAACTGCGCGCGCCACTCGCACGCCAGAGGCGTCACCGTTTCCGTGCAACTGGACAATGGCGCGCTCGATCTCCTAATCGCCGATGACGGCGTCGGGCTCGATCCGCTCCGCGCCCGCGGCATGGGATTGATCGGAATCGAAGAGCGCGTCCGCGAGCTCAACGGGACGTTCAGCGTGCGGCGGCGCGACCCCGCAGGGACCGAGCTGCGCGTGACGCTTCCGGTCATCCTGGATCTGGAGGATTCCGCGGTTGCGCGTGCTGCTGGCTGATGATCACGCCATCGTGCGCCGCGGTATGCGCGCGCTGCTGGAAACGGAGTCGTCGATCGAGGTCGTCGCCGAGGCTTCTGACGGTCTGGAAGCTCTGCGCCTCTGCGAAGAGCATCACCCCGATGTGCTCATCCTCGACATCGCCATGCCGAAGCTCAGCGGAATCGAGGTGGCGGCACGCACGCAGAAGATGCAGCCCGCGCCGCGCCTGATCATGCTCAGCATGCATGCCGACGAGGCCTACGTGATTGAATCGCTGCACGCCGGCGCGCGCGCCTACCTGCTGAAGGATGCCACCGACGAAGACCTTCTGCCCGCCATCCGCGCCGTCGCCTCCGGCAAATCGTTTTTCAGTCCCGCCATCACCGCGCTCCTCGCCGCCGAATACGTCCGCCAGCTGCAGGAGCGCGGGCTCACCGATTCCTACGATCTACTCACCGACCGGGAGAAGGAAGTCCTGCAGCTCCTTGCGGAGGGGCGGGCGAACAAGGAAGTGGCGTCCCTGCTCGACATCGGCGTGTCGACGGTGGAAACGCACCGCGCCAACCTCATGCAGAAGCTCAACCTGCACAGCACCGCCGAGATCGTCCTGTATGCCGTTCGAAAACGGCTCGTCGCCTGAGCCCGAGGCCACGGTTTTGCAGCGCGGGGACACATGAGCGAACCGCGAAAAGAAACGCACGAGGCCCGGCCGCAGGCCGGCCCGCCTCGAATCCGCGCCGGAGAGCTGCTTCGCCGCATGCAGTGGAACGAGCCGATCACCATCATCGACACGCGATCCCCCGAAGCGTGGGGCAAATCCGATCGGAAAATTCGCGGGGCGGTCCGGATGACGGTCGGCGAGATCGAGGAGCAGCTCGATCGAATTCCGAACGATCGCCCGGTGGTCACGTACTGCACGTGACCCCGTGAGGGATCGAGCGCCCGGGCGGCGCAAATCCTCCTCGACAAACGGTGGCACGACGTCCATCTGCTCGCCGGTGGATTCGATCTCTGGCTCAAAGCCGGCGGTCCGACCGAGGCAAAGTAGAGGCGGTGCAAGAGACCCTGACCGTCGCCGAGGCAAAGTCGTTTTACGACCGCTTCGGCAGGAAGCAGGAATCGCAGGCCTTGTACGAACGCGCAGCGATCGAGGATCTCGTATCCCACGCCGCGTTTGAGTCCGCGCGACATGTATTCGAATTCGGGTTCGGCACCGGCCGTCTGGCCGAGCGCCTCCTCTCCACGATCCTGCCGCCGCACGCGACGTGGGAAGGAGCCGACGTGAGCACGACGATGGTGCGCATCGCACGCCCGCGTCTGGCCCGCTTCGGCGAGCGCGCCGTCCTGCGGCAGATCGACGGCACGAATCCCTTCGCCGAGCTACGCCGCCGGCCCGATCGCATCGTCGCGGCGTATGTCCTTGACCTTCTCCCGCACGATGCGATCGAGGCCTTCGTTTCCGCCGCGGCGAACGTCCTCGAACCGGGAGGCCGGCTCTGCATCGCCAGCCTCACATTCGGCCAAAGTGCGACCTCGCGCCTGTTCATCTCAGCCGGGCGCGGATTGTTTCGACTCTCACCGCGGATCGTCGGAGGCTGCCGGCCGATCGAGCTGCACCCGCTTTTCTCGGCGGAGGTCTGGGTCACCGAATCGTTTTGTCGTTCTCTGTCCCTTCGGAGGTTCTCGTCGCGGCGAAGCGGTGAGTCACTTATGCGGTCCCGGCTTCGATGCCTTCTTGCTCCACTTTTCGAGCAGAGATACCGCTATGGCGCCGAGTGATTTCACTGCGCGGAGGTCCAGATCACGCGCGAGAATTTCCACAAGCCATCCGGCTGGCGCGCTAGGACACGCAGAAACTTGCCCTGGAGTTTCTGCGGCCGCGTCGCCGACGACGCGATCCAGCTCGACTCGAAGGTCCCCCACTCGATCGCCGTATCGCCGATGATCTGCACGTCGCCGATGTCGGGTTTGTAGGACAACGTCTTCGCGCTCGGGTATTTCGCCGCATGCTTCCTGTCGCTTGCGACAATCGTCGCCTTCCCCACTTCGGGCGGGCCGCCCGGTTCCATCCGCACTGCATCGGGGGCCCACAATTTCGCCAGATCGTCGGGGCGGCCGGAAAGCGTCGCCTGGACGTCTTCCGCGTGGAGTGCCGCGATCCCTTGCCGGTCGACAGCCTTCCGCGCGTCCGGGATCCGCACTTCGTCACCCTTCGAGGTCACCGTCCATTGCTTTCCGTCCGTGGACTGCGCCAGCTCAAAATGAATGCGATCGGGGCCGTGAAACAAATTCGTGGTCCGATAAAAAATCGTCTTGCCGTTCTCGACGTCCTTGCTGCTGTATGTCCAGTGCTCACCGTCGATCTCGAGATCTCCTCGCCCCAACGCGAAGCCGTCCGAATTGACCCCCTGGGTGGCGTAACGATTTCAACCCAGAGGCACGAAAATCACCAGCGATTGGCCGGCTCCGTTCACGGTCTGTTCGCAGACGAAAAACCTGCCGGTGCGACGACAGACGTTGATGATCGTCGTCGTCTTGCCGTCGCGCGTCGCCTTCCATCCTCCGTCATAGAGCTCGAGCGGCGCATACGCTCCAGTCATCGATTGCACGGTCGCCGCGACCACCAGGGCTGTGGCCAGCATCGTTGTACCTCCGATTTCGAAGTCGCTCCAGTGGATCAGAAAGTCTTGAACTCGTCCAGCGGGGTATGGAACTCGATGGGAAATCGTTTGAAACGAAATGGCGACGTGCCGCCCGTGATCCGTGCGCCGTAATCGCGATCGTAGAGCGCCGCCTCGTGTCCATATTCGTGCATCGCGTTCCGCTCAAAGCTCGGAATGACACCTCACCGGAGCGCGCCCAGTCGTCTCGAAGGTGACTCGTGGTTGCCGCAGCGGCCCGAATGCAGATAAACGCCTTCACGTCCGAATACGCAGAGAAACCGACGGCTGGAGGAGCAGTGATCGCGGCCACGTACGCGCGAATCCTTTTTGCCGCCATCGACATCACGATGTTCCGGGTCACGGAGGTTTCCGATGAATACACTGTGGATCGTCGTCATTGCAGCGGCCGTCATCTATATCACCTATAACTTTTACGCCCGGCGCGTCGATCGGAATGTCATCGAGGCCGACGCCAAGCGGGCAACGCCCGCCCGGATGTACATGGACGGCGTCGACTTCATGCCGACCAGCCGCAACGTCCTGTACGGCTATCACTTCAAGTCGATCGCCGCGGCAGGGCCGATCGTCGGGGTGATCACCGCCGCAAACATCTGGGGATGGCTCCCCTCCCTGCTGTGGCTGGTCCTGGGCGTCAGCCTCATCGGCTGGGTCAGCGACTACTCGGCGATCATGGTCGCCGTACGCAACGACGGCAACAGCCTCGGCGCCATCTCGCACAAGCTGATCGCGCCGCGCACGCGAACGATCCTCTTCGTCTTCATCTTTTTCTATCTGCTGCTGCTCGCCGGCGCATTCATCGGCATCCTCGCTGCGATCCTCGCAGCGCGGCCAGACGTTCCATTCGGCATCATCATGCTCGCCGTGATGGGCCTCCTCGCGGGGCAGATGATGTACCGCTGGAAGATGGGTCTGATTCTCACCACGTTCGTCGTGGTGGCCGTCACCATCGCGGCGATGGTCGTCGGACCGATGGGGCAAACCAAGGACGCGAAGGGAGCGCTGAAGCAGGGGCCGGTCGGCAGCGCCATCGTGGCCATCAACAGCGCCGCCGACAGCATCACCGGCAAACAGGCGCTTTTCTCGGTCAAGGATCCCACCAATGCCGATCCGCGCATTCCCGTTCCGGGCAAGGACGGCAAGCGCCCGAGCACCGCGGCCTATGACGCCACGACCGGATTGATCAAGACGCTTCCGAACTACATGCTTTGGATGCTGTTCCTCTTCATCTTCTCGTACCTCGGCGCGAACCTGCCGATCTGGCGCTTTGCGCAGCCGGTCAACTACATCGGGTTCTGGGTCATGCTGATCACCATTGTGCTCAGCGCCATCGGCGCGGTGGTCGCGCCGCTGACCGGAATCGTCGATTCCGCCGGCAACGCCATCGGCGCCTTCACCCTCGCGTCGGTGAAGAGCCTTGGATTCTCGGCGCCGAAAGCAGGCGTCGGGTGGCAGCCGCTATGGCCGATGATGTTCGTGACCATCGCCTGCGGCGCCATCTCCGGCTGGCACGCGCTGTTCGGCTCGGTCGGAACCGCGCGGCAGCTCGAATATGAGACCGACGGACTGCCGGTCGGCGGCGGATCGATGTTCGGCGAGTACACGCTCGCCCTTCTGTCGCTCATGGCCGTCTCCATCGCCGGGGCGGGCGCCGGCGGCGCGCGGTTCGCCAGCGGCGTCGGCAAACTGATTTATGCCGGCACGTTCAAGGAGATCCCCTAAGTCTTCGGCAACGCACTCGGGTTCGGCTCCTTCGTGTTGATCGTCCTCACCGTGACGCAGCTCGTCTTCCGAGTCATGCGCGTGACACTGGGTGAGTGGGTCGGCGACGCCTTTCCCGCCGTTCGCAACATGCACGTGGCGACGATCATCTCCATGATTTTCACCCTCGCGCTGGTCCTCACCGGCACGTGGGTCTATCTGTGGCAGCTGTTCGGCGCATCGAACCAGCTCATGGCGGCGCTGAGCCTCCTGGTGGTGACCGTCTGGTTGAAGTCCGAGAATCGAAACCCCAGCTTCGCGCTCTATCCGATGCTGTTCATGTACATCACGACAATCTTCGCCACGCTGGTCACGGCTCGAAATCTCTACGTGACCATCGCCATCAACCCGAAGATGAGCGGTCTGCCGGTCGGCGGCGCCTGGGCGATGATCATCGTGTCGATTCTTCTGGTCATCGCGGCGTTGATCATCGGGTGGGACGGCTTACGGGCGTACCAGCGGTACAGCGCCAAGTCCGCTCACAAGCCGGCGGAGGCGGGCGCTTAAGACTGCGCGACCCGCTCGCCGATCGCGCGAACGGCCTCGAACAACTCCGTCCCCGAGGCGGAGAACGGGGGGAGATCGACGTGAATTTGAAGGTGCGGCTCGCCGCGGCGAACCGAGAGGCGCCGGACTGTCATCCCCGCCCCACGGGCAAGCGAGAGCAGCGTATCGCCGATGCCGGCGGCGCGCTCGAATTTGTAGAACAGGCGCACGTCCCCGGCCTTGCGCGGCTCTCGTTCGGACCAGCGCTCCTGTTTGAGGCGCGAACGGATCTCGCGTCCCGACCAGCTGGCCATGTCCAGAGCCTCGAGATCGATCGACGGGGCATGCTCGAAGTCGCCGCGAAAAATGAGCGTATCGCGCCGGCCGCGTGCTCGCGACGGACCCCAGACCCACGGCACGTCGCGAGGCTCCATGAAGATCACCAGCGTGGCCCGGTCGAAAGGCGCTTTCGCTTTGGCGATCGTCATCTCCACGCCGGTCGTTCCGAACCAGCGGACCGTGGTGCGCTCGCCGATCAGAGGCAGGCCCGACTGCAGCCACGCCAGGGCCGCTTTCCCTTTGCGAATATTGAAGATACTCCCCGCGGCGAACCAGGCCATGAGGGCGCCCGCGATGAGCATGATCACGCTGGTTGATGTCATGCAACACCATAGATGATGACGAAAGCTTTGCGAGAATTCCTGTTCGGCATGTTCGGGTACGAGCCTGCGCAGCAGGCGCTCGAGATCCGGGCATCGATGGAGAATCTGTTCATGCTGGTGACATTCGGTGACATGATCGGCGTGCCGATTCTGCCGCCGTATTATGGCTTACGCCTTCTCCCCTACGTCGCCGGCTCGGTCGAGGGGTGGAAACGCAGGGTTCTTCGAAGGCGCGAATTTGGAGACGATCACGAATATCATCTGCACGGCTTGTAGGGCACGGCTGCGCCGTGCCGAATCGGCTTGTAGGGCACGGCTGCGCCGTGCCGAATCCCGACGATGAGGAGGGCCCAGACATGGCACCAGCAACCGAAAAGCAACAACCTGAACCACGCGGCCTGAAGAAAATCTGGCGCGGCTTCCGAGAAACCATCTACGGGATGTCGGCGCACGACATGAGCCGCGCCGCGCTCCGCACCCGCGCTTCGATGGAGCACCTGTTCATTTTGATCACCATGGGCGACATGCTCGGCATCCCGATTCTGCCGCCGTACTACAGCCTGCGGCTTTTGCCATACGTCGTCCCGCAGATCGCCACATGGAAACGGCGCATGTTGCGCGAGAAAGACGTCTCCGACGCGATGTTCTGAGGAAGAATCGATGGGAATGAAAGAAGTTTTCGAACAGAACCCCGACCGCCGCTACATCATGTTCGGCGGCAAGGGAGGCCTCGGGAAAACGACATTTTCCGCGGCCACCGCGTACTGGCTCGCCTCGCAGGGCAAGAAGGTCCTGGTCTTCTCCGTCGACCCGCAGGCATCGCTGACCGACATCTTTCAGAAGGACATCTTCGGCAAAGGGCCGGTCAAGATCATGGAGAACCTGTGGGCCCAGGAGATCGACGCCGACAGCCATATCAAGAACTACCAGAATGAGATTCGAAAAAAGATTCTCGACATGTACGGCCTCGACGCCGTGCCCGAGGAGATCGAGCAGTACATCCAGGCGGCTTCCTCGGAGCCGGCCATGGAGGAGAGCGCGATCTTCGACGCCGTCGTCGACGTGGTGGTCAAGGGCGACTACGACTACTACATCTACGATCTCGTTCCGCTCGGTCACGCGCTCTACTACCTGTCCATGGCCAAGGTCTACGACGAGTGGATCAACAAGATCACCAAGCTTCGCGAGGACATGCGCGAATACGAGGAGATGGTCAGCCGCCTGAAGAGGGAAAAGGAAACCGAGCAGGACCAGATCCTCAACGAGCTGCGCTACATCAAAGGGCGGATCAACGCTTCCTCGGCCATTCTCACTGACAAAAAGAAGACTGCCTTCTTCTTCGTGGTGATCCCCGAGGAGATGATCATCGCCGACACGCAGAAGGCGGCCAAGCTGTTCGCGCAGTTCGACGTGCCGATCGCCGGATACGTCGTCAATCGCGTGATTCCCGCGGACCTCGTGAACCACAAGATCCCGGGGTATCTGACCAATCGGATCAAGATGCAGACGACGCATCTTTCAGACATCCGAAACACGTTCGGCGATCAGACGCTGGCGTACGTCCCGGAGCTCGAGCGCGACGTGACCGGACTGCCGATGATCGAGAAGCTCGCCGCAATCATGTACGGCAACGGGAAGTGAGGCTGAAGAGAAATGCCCGAAATTCAGACATCGATGCGTGCCTACGTGAAGCAGCACGCGAATCTGAAATACATCTTCTTCGGCGGCAAGGGCGGCGTCGGGAAGACCGTCTTCGCCGCTGCCACCGCGGTGTGGAACGCGAATCAGGGGCGCCGCACCATGCTCGCCTCGACGAACCCGGTCCACAGCCTCTCGGCGCTGCTCGGCCAGAACGTCCTCGGCAAACACACGCCGGTCGACGGCGTGCCGAACCTCTGGGCTTATGAAATCGAGACCAAGGAGACGATCGAGCGCTCCAAGGGTGAGATCCGCGAAAAGATCAAATGGTTCCTCAAATTCGCCGACATCTCCACCAAGGCGGAGGACTTCGTCGAATCGGCGACCATGAATCCGGCCTTCGAGGAGTCGGCGATGTTCGAGAACATGATCGACCTCATGTTCAAGGACGAGTACGACGTGTACGTTTTCGACACCGCGCCGACCGCGAACGCGCGACGCCTTCTCGGAATGTCGAAGGTCTACTCTCTGTGGGTCAACAAAATGCTCAAGAGCCGCGAGGAAGCGAAGACGCTGCGCGAAATGCTCTCCTTCACCAAAAAGAAGGAAGAGGATCCGCTGATGGCCTATCTCGTCTCGTTCCGAGATCGGATGGAGCATGGCCGCGTCCTGCTGACCGATCCCTCGAAGACGGCGTTCTTTTTCGTGACCCTGCCCGAGGCTCTGCCGATTGCTGTCATCACGCGCTTCATCCAGTGG
>VFSW01011450.1_pt1 | contig 12475 bp, 14 predicted proteins | sample 5358111 | NCBI WGS metagenome assembly VFSW01 (sample SAMN11554181, study PRJNA540505) | mine drainage metagenome | isolation source: sediment from site ElyBrook_90M | place: USA: Ely Copper Mine, Vershire, VT | collected 2017
GACGGAGTTCAAGTGCGCTCCGCCGATTCGATCGAAGGCCAATCGCGAGGCGCTGTGGAAAGCGCTGGAGGAGGGCGTAATCGACATGGTGACGACTGACCACTCGCCCTGCCCGCCGGGGCTGAAGCGCCGCGAGGAGGGACGATGGGACCTGGCCTGGGGCGGCATTGCGAGCCTGGGGCTCGCGCTGCCGGTGATGTGGACGGCGATGGAGCGCCGCGGCATGGGATTGAAAGACGGAATGGCACGGGTGGGCGCGTGGATGGGCGCCGAACCCGCGCGGCTGGCCGGACTGACGGGCAGAAAGGGCGTGCTGGCGGCAGGAGCGGATGCGGATTTTGTGGTCTTCGATCCGGATGCTGCTTGGACGGTTGCGGCTGAGGACCTGCGATTCCGCCACAAGCTCTCGCCGTATCTTGGGGCGGAGTTGCGCGGACGGGTGCGCGAGACGTGGCTGCGCGGGGACCTTGTTTTCGGTCCAGACGGCTTCGCAGGTCAGCCGCGCGGCAGAGAGCTGGTGCGCCGATGAAGGAACGCGCGGTGAGGGCGATTGCCGAATGCAGGCTGATTGCGACGATGAGCGAGGAGCCTGGCCGCATTACGCGGCGGTTTCTCACCCAGCCCATGCACCAAGTTCATGCGCATCTGCGCGCGCGTATGGAGGCGCTGGGGATGAGCGTCGAGGTGGACGCGGCGGGGAATTTGCGCGGACTGTGGCGGCCGGAGAGTGCAACTGGCAACCGGCTTTTACTTGGCTCGCACATCGACACCGTGCCGGGCGCGGGAGCGTTCGACGGCGTGCTGGGCGTGACGCTGGGGCTGGAATGGGTTGGCATTGCGCAGGAACTTGGTCTGGCTCTACCGATTGAGGTGATCGCATTCTGCGAGGAAGAGGGCGTGCGGTATGCGGTGCCGTTCTTAGGCAGCCGGGCAGTGGCGGGCATCTTTGATCAGTCCATGCTGGCCTATGAAGATGCGGAGGGAGTGCGCATGGCCGACGCCATACGGGCATTCGGGCTGGACCCGGCAAAGATCGGCGAAGCGGCGCTGGAAGGGGATGTCCTGGGCTTTGTGGAGATACACATCGAGCAAGGGCCGGTTTTAGAGGCAGAGAACCTGCCTTTGGGGGTGGTTGAGGGCATCGTCGGGCAAACGAGACTGGGCCTTCGTTTCACCGGGCAGGCCAATCACGCAGGCACTACGCCGATGCATCTACGGCGCGACGCACTGGCGGCGGCGGCCGAGTGGATCTGCGCGGTGGAAGCTCAGGCGCGCAAGGCTGCTTCAGGCCTCGATCCAGGACTCGTGGCCACTGTGGGCAAGATCGAATGCGAGCCCAATGCCGGCAATGTGATTCCCGGCGTGGTCAGCGTCAGCCTCGATCTGCGCCACATGGATAGCCGGGTGCGCCTGGGTTGGGCCGAGGGCCTGATTCGTGAAGCGAGAACGATTTCCCGCAGGCGAGGAATCGAATTCGAATGGTTGGAGAAGATGTCCCAACATGCGGTCGCGATGGACGAGCAACTCACACTTCGCCTGGAAGAAGCGGTCGTGGCGGCGGGGTTCTCGCTTAAGACCATGCCGAGCGGCGCGGGACACGACGCCATGGTGATGGCCGCCAGGGTGCCCACGGCGATGCTCTTTTTGCGCAGCCCCGGCGGCATCAGCCATCATCCCGCCGAAACGGTTCTGGTTGAAGATGTTGCAGCCGGGCTTGACGTGGGCCGCGAGTTTCTGGTGCGCCTTGCCGGCAATGTTGGATAGAATGCTCAAACGAGGTCAAGATTGTCCCATCCCCAATTGCATCATCTCGGATCGACGCGCAGCAGCCTGAAGGCCGATCACCTGCTTCACACACCGGATACTTTTGTCCGCACGCCGTTGCCCGGCGCCGTGGGCGTTGAGTTTGTGGTTCACGTTGGGCCGCAACTGGGCGCGCGCTTCACGCAGATGACGGCGGAGTTCGCGGCGCAGGGGTCGCTGGGGCCCGCGCCGGCACAGCGTTTCCTCTATGTGCTGGACGGCGAACTGGAATTGCATGCAGACGGCAAGGACTATCGGCTGGCGCCGGGCGAATTTGCATTTCTGCCGCAGGGCGCAGCGCACGCGATTCGCGCGGTGAGGGCTTCGCGCGCCGCCGTCATCGAGAGGCCTTATGAGCGCCTTGCCGATGAGACTGCTGTTGCGGAGATCGTCGTGGGAGAGGAGGCGGCCGTTGCTCCGGTGTCGCTGATGGGCGACGAGGCGTTGCGGGTGCGTTCGCTGATGCCCGACGGGCCTGCCTACGACTTTGCCGTGAACACCATGACCTACGACCCCGGAGCGGCGCTGAGCATGGTGGAGATTCATGTGATGGAGCATGGATTGCTGATGCTGGAAGGCGGCGGCATCTACCGGCTCGGCGATGCGTGGTACCCGGTGGAGGCGGGCGACTTCATCTGGATGGGGGCGTACTGTCCGCAATGGTTCGGGGCGCTGGGCAAGCGCCCGGCAAAGTACCTGATCTACAAAGACTGGCGCAGGCACCCGCTCGGGGAGTAGGGGAACAGCATGACGATTGAGCCCAAGCTCGAGATCGACACTTTGTTCGCGGAGTTGGCCGCGCTCGCGCGCATCTCCGAAGCCGAGCCTCCGGTGGTGACGCGGGTGGTTTTCAGCGAGGCGGACCTGAGGGCGCGCGCTTATGTGAAGGGGCTGTGCGCAGAAGCAGGCCTCATGGTGCATGAAGATGCGATCGGCAACACATTCGCGCGATGGCAAGGCGCCGAGCTGGAACTTGCGCCGATAGGAACCGGCTCGCACATCGACGCGATTCCAAATGCCGGGTCGTATGACGGCACCGTGGGAGTGCTGGGCGGACTGGAAGCGATTCGGGCGCTCAATCGCGCCGGGTTTCATCCGCGCCGGTCCATCGAGCTCGTTATCTTCACTGCCGAAGAGCCAACCCGCTTCGGCATTGGCTGCCTGGGCAGCCGCATGATGGGTCACGTGCTCACGCCGGCCGCCGCGAGGGCACTGCGCGACAAGCAGGGCAACGGGCTGGAAGAGTTGCGCAGCCAGGCCGGATTCGCCGGAGCGCTCGAATCCGTTGCGCTGCCGGCTGGACGGTTCCACCAGTTTGTCGAGTTGCACATCGAGCAAGGGCCACTGCTGGAGCAGGACCGCATCGATCTTGGCCTGGTGACGCACATCGCCGCGCCGGCCAGTTTGCGCATCAACATCGAGGGCGAGGGCGGTCACGCCGGCGGCAAGGTGATGCCCGGCCGCAAGGATGCGCTGGCGGCGGCGGCGGAGTTGATTCTTGCGCTCGAGTCGGCGGCTAAATCCACCGGCGCAATCGATACGGTGGGCACCGTTGGCGTGTGCGAGGTGTTTCCCGGCGCGGTCAACAGTATTCCCTCGCGCGTGCGCCTGGAGACGGACGTTCGCGACACAGACGGCGCGCGCAGAGATCGCGTGCTCGATGCACTGCACGATGCATGCGCCGATGTGGCGCAGCGGCGCGGGGTGACGATCACCACGGAGTTGGTGAACGCCGATCCGCCGGCGGCCTGCGACACCGCAATTCTGTCGGCCATGGAAGCATCGGCGGCAGAAGCGGGCAAGAGTGCGAGGCGCATGGTGAGCCGCGCTTATCACGACTCGCTTTTCATGGCGCGCATTGTGCCTGTAGCCATGCTGTTTATTCCCTGCCGCGGCGGGGTGAGCCACCGGCCCGATGAGTACGCCTCGCCGGAGTGGATTGCCGGCGGGGTGGACGTGCTGGCGCGAACTCTGGCGAGGATGGCGGGCTGAACGATTCACTTTGAATCCGGGGCGCGCCGTTGTATCCTATGCCTCAACCCGGACGGTTCAGAAGGCTTCCCCAACCATGAGCACGAGCGAGAGAAACCGCATCGTTGGCGCACCCGTCCCTCGCAAGGAGGGCGTGGACAAGTTGCTGGGCCGCGCCCGCTACGTGGACGACATCGAACGCGAGGGGATGTGGCATGGAACCACGGTTCGCAGCACAGTTCCACGCGGATTCATTCGCTCGATCGGCTTTGACCGCCGCATCGACTGGGCGGAATTCACCGTCGTTACCGCGGCCGACATTCCCGGCAAGAATCACATCCAGCTGATCTTTGCCGACCAGCCATGCCTTGCAGACGGGATGGTCAACCACTGCGAAGAGGCGATCGTGCTGCTGGCGCATGCGGACAAACACAAGCTGCGCGAAGCGGCGGCCGCAGTGAAGATCGAGTATGAGCCGCTGCCCGCGGTTTTCAACATCGAAGAGAGCGAGCGGCAGGACGTGATTGTGTGGGGCGCCGACAACGTGCTGAAGAGTTTCCTGCTGGAGAAGGGCGACGTGGACTCCGCATGGGAGCACGCGGCGCACATCGTGGAAGGCGAGTACCGCACCGGCGCGCAGGAGCATCTTTACATTGAGAACAACGGCATGATCGCGGAGTGGAGCGAGGCCGAAGGGGTAACAGTGTGGGGATCTCTGCAGTGCCCCTACTATGTGCACAAATCGCTGCTTGCTGTATTCGATCTGCCGGAGGACAAGGTGCGCGTCATTCAGACCGAGACCGGAGGAGCCTTCGGGGGGAAGGAGGATTATCCCTCGACGCTCGGGGCACACGCGGCTTTGCTGGCCATGAAGAGCGGTCACCCGGTGAAGATGGTCTACGACCGGATGGAAGACCTGGCTGCGACGACCAAGCGGCATCCGTCGCGCATTCGCCACCGTACCGCGCTCGATGAAGAGGGAAAGCTGTTGGCCATGGACATCGAGGTGGCCACCGACGGCGGCGCGTACTCAACGCTGTCTTCGACTGTGCTGTCGCGTGCAACTCTGCACTCGCCCGGCCCGTATGCGTGCCCCAACGTGCGCGTGCGTTCCCGCGCATGGGCCACGAATACTGTTCCCTACGGAGCATTTCGCGGCTTCGGCGCGCCGCAGGCTGTGTTTGCCATTGAGCGGCACATGGATGAGATTGCGGCGGCCATTGGCATGGACCCAATCGAGTTGCGGCGAAGAAATTTTCTGCATGACGGCGACACAACCGCTACCGAACAGGCGATGCGCGAGCCGGTCATCCTTGACCAGTTGCTTGAGCGCGCGCTGCACGAGAGCGATTACCATGCGCGTCGAACGCGCTTTGCACGCGAGAATGCATAGCGCGCAGGGAAGCGAGGCTGGGGAGTAGCCGCCTTATATCACGGCTCCGGCTTCACGGGCTACGGTGAACGATACCTGAACTCGCTGGCCGGCGTGGATGTGACGCCCGAGGGCAAAGTTCGGGTGCTTGTATCGAGCACCGAGTTCGGTCAGGGAACAAACACCATTCTCACGCAGATTGCAGCGGAAGCCATCGGCATCGGCTATGACGATGTGATCATGGCGCCGCCGGACACAGGCATTGTGCCCAACAGCGGACCCACCGTGGCGTCGCGCACCTCGATGGTGGTGGGCCGGCTGATTGAGCGCGCCGGCGTGCAACTTGTAACGCATTTGTGCGAGCGCGCCGGCCTTGGCGAGCACTTTGCACGCGAGGAGTTTTTTGCCGCGTGCGATCGGCTGCGCGCCGCGGAGGGCGAGGTGCGGTCACTGTGCCGCTACGAAGCGCCCCCGGGAATCTACTGGGACGACGAGAAGTATCGCGGGGAGGCTTATCCGGCATTTGCGTGGGCCGTTCAGGTTGCGCAGGTGGCCGTGGATACGGTGACTTACTCCGCCGAGGTTGAGAACTTCTGGTCGGTGCAGGAAGTAGGCCGCGTACTCAATCCCGTACTTGCCGGGGGCCAGATTGAAGGCGGGATTGCTCAGGGAATTGGTTATGCACTTTATGAAAGGGTGATCTGGAAAGATGGCCGCATGGCGAATAACCAGATGACCAACTACATTATGCCCACGGCCGAGGATGTGCCGCCGATTCACGTGTTCTTTGAGGAGATTCCGTTTCAGCATGGTGGTTTTGGCGCCAAAGGGATTGGCGAGCTGCCACACGACGGGCCCGCCCCCGCAATTCTGAATGCAATTCGCGACGCGACCGGGGTTGGCTTCCACGCGGTTCCGCTTCTACCGGAAGACCTGTTCGAGAAGCTGGCCGCGTGCGAGTCCGTGGCGGAGGGCACTGCCTTATGAGCGACTCTCATACCCCCATCCATTTCAGGGTCAACGGCCAGCGATGCGCCGTGCAGACGCCGCCGATGAAGCGGCTGCTGGATGTGCTGCGCGAGGACCTGCGCTTGACCGGGACGAAGGAGGGTTGCGGCGAGGGCGAATGCGGTTCGTGCTCGGTGCGCATGAACGGCGAACTGGTGAACAGTTGCCTGGTGCCTGTGTTGCAGGCCGAGGGCGCAACCATCCAGACCGTCGAGGGCCTTGCTCTGGACGGAAACCTGCATCCGCTGCAGCAGGCATTTCTCGATTGTGGCGGTGCGCAGTGCGGCATCTGCACGCCGGGGATGCTGATGGCCGCGGCGCAACTGCTCAGTATCCATCCGCATCCGACGATGGGCGAGATTCGCGAAGGGCTGGCGGGCAACCTCTGCCGCTGCACGGGATTCATGCGCATCTTTGAGTCAGTGCTGGTGGCCGCGACTCAGGATCCCGCTGCTTCAGCAAAGCAGGCCACCGATGCGAGGTAATGCTGAAGCGCACGAGATGATTGCGCCGGGCAGCCTGCCCGCGGTGCTGGAGTTGATCGCGGCCGCGCCGGGCAAATGGACGCCGATTGCCGGCGGCACTGAGCTAATGGTGGCTCATGCGTCCGGAAGGCTGGAGGCGCAAAAGCTCGTGAGCCTGTGGGGCATTCCCGAATTGCGCTTCACCGAGTCGAGCGCAGGTGCAGTTTCAATTGGAGCAGCGACGACCTTTCGCGACCTGCGCGCCCATGCGGGCATTGCGTCGCAACTGCCGCTGCTGACCAGGGCCGCGGGCTGGATCGGTTCCATTGCCAACCAGAGCCGCGCCACCGTTGGCGGCAACCTTGTGAATGGATCGCCGGCAGCCGACTCATCGCCGGCATTGCTGGTCTACGATGCGGAGATCGAAGTGATATCCGTGCGCGGCCGCCGCCGCATTCCTTATTCGTCTTTTCATACCGGCTACAAGCTGAATGCAATGGCGGCGGACGAACTGCTCTTCGCGGTGCATCTGCCGCTCCGCTTTGGGCGCCATCGGCAGTACCTGCGCAAGGTGGGAACACGGAGGGCGATGGCAATCTCGAAGGTCGCACTCGCGGGAACTGCACTTGTTGAAGACGGCGCGATCGGCGAGATTCGCATTGCGGCAGCCAGCCTGGCTCCCTTCCCCACGCGCTTGTACAGGACCGAATCGGCGCTGCTGGGAAGGTTGGTTAACGCAACGACCATTGAGTTCGCGCACAAAGCGCTGCTGGCTGAAGCACAATCGATTGACGATATTCGCTCCACGGCCGAATACCGCAAGCGCGTGGCCGCTAATTTGCTTGAGGAGTTCCTGATGGAGTTGCGCGCGGGGGCCGCTTCGAAATGAATGCCGCGCTTTCAGCCTGGAATGTAGCCCCTCCGCATGAGGCGCTGGATGCGATGCTGGCGTGCTGCGGTGCGCGCCGCTGGGCTGAGGCCATGGTTGCGCTGCGTCCCATCGCCGGTATCGCGGAACTAAGCGCAGCGGCAGATCGCATCTGGAGCACGATGGAGGAGTCCGACTGGATGCAGGCGTTTGTCTGCCATCCGCGGATTGGCGAGCGCAAGGCGGCGTACGCATCGCACCAATCGGTTGCATGGTCGCAGCAGGAGCAGTCTTCGACAAGCAACGCCGCCGAGTGTGTGCTGGCTGAACTCGACGCCGCGAATGCGCTCTATGAGCAGCGCTTCGGCTTTACCTATATTGTTTGCGCAACAGGCAAGAGCGCTGAAGAGATGCTGACCATTCTCAATCGCAGGTTGGCCGGCACACGCGTGGCGGAGTTGCGCGAGGCGGCGGAGCAGCAACGGCAGATTACGCAGATTCGTCTGGGAAAGTGGCTGGTGGAATGAGTAGAATCACGACGCATGTGCTGGACACGGTTATCGGCAAGCCAGCAGCCGGAGTTGAGGTTCGCCTGGAGAAGCAGCAGGACGGTGCGTGGGTCCAGGTCAGCGAAAGCGCCACCGACGTTGATGGGCGCTGCCGGGATCTGGCAATCGACGGCGTGCAGGGACTGTATCGGCTTACATTCGCGACAGGCGCGTACCTGGCGCGCAAGGGCCGCGGCAGCATCTATCCGGAGATCTCCATCATTTTTATCTGCGGCGGCGAGGAGCATTTCCACCTGCCGCTTTTGTTGAGCGACAACAGCTACACAACCTATCGAGGAAGCTGAGACATGGCAAGACTAGGTGAGAATCGCTACGGCAAGTCGCAGGTGCGGCTTTCGCGCATCACGCGGCTTGGAGACCGCCATGAATTCAACGAGTGGACTGTACGGGTGCTGCTGCAAGGGGATTTTGAAGCCGCCTTCACCGAGGCGGATAACAGCAAGATCCTGCCGACGGACACGATGAAGAACACTGTCTATTCCATCGCGCGCGCGTCGACGGCGGCGACGATCGAGGAATTTGCGGCGGAGTTGGGCGACTATCTGCTCCGCAACAATCCGCAGGTGAGCGCCGCCAGCGTGGAGATTGACGAAAAGGCGTGGGAGCGCATGAAAACGGATGGTGTGCCTGAGCCGACGACATTCAAACTCTGCGGGCCAGAATTGCACACGGTGCATGCCGTGCGCGACCAGGATGGCCCCTGGTCGATCACTTCAGGCGTGGATGGACTGGTGATCCTGAAGACAACGAATTCCGCATTTACCGGATACATCAAGGACAAGCTGACGACGCTCAAGCCCGCCGCGGACCGCATCTTTGGAACGCGCGCCACGGTAAGTTGGGAGTACGCCGACGGATTGCCGGATTACGCGCAGGTGCGTTCGCGCGTGATTGCGGGGCTGCTCAAGGAGTTTGCCGCGCACCAGAGCATGAGCGTGCAGCACACCCTCTTCGATATGGGCAAAGCCGCGCTGGCAGCGGCACCGGAGATTGCGCGCATCAAGCTCACCATGCCCAACCTGCACCACCTGCCGGCCGATCTGAGCCTATTTGGACAGGACAATCCCAACCACATTTTCGTACCCATCGATGAGCCGCACGGGACCATCGAGGCCACCATCGAGCGGTAATGTTTACCGAAGCCGGGTCAGGTCTTGCGGCTCGTCGATGTCGATTTCGCCGCCTGCGAGCGGCAGCGAAATCAACAGGCACGGCGGATGAAGCAGCAGCGCTCGCGCGCCCTTGTCTCCGCGGAGGGCGCGAAGATGAGAGAACGCGGCGCGAGGGAACACGGCTGGGACTCCGAGCCCGCCCGCATAAGCAGAGGCCACGATGGAAGGCTCTGCCTGCGCGGCGAATGTTGCGATCAATGCGCGCAGGTGACCGGAAGTCAGCAGCGGCTGATCGCAACTGAGAATCAACGTGCCGGCCACATGCAATGCGGCAGCATCCAATGCGTCGAGACCTGCATGAATGGAGGTGGAAATTCCCCGCTGCCACTGGTTGTTGATCGCGAGGCTTGCAGAATCCAGGGCGACCGCGGCGCGGATACTTTCGAAGTTGGCGCCGAGGACCGTGAGAACCGGAGCCGCGCCCGCTTCGCTTGCCAGCCGCACTGCGCGCTCAAGGAGAGTCTCTCCGCCGTACACGAGCAACTGCTTGGGCTGACCGAGGCGGCGGCTTGCGCCCGCCGCAAGAACGATGGCGGCAACAGCGGCACTCACGGCTGGCCCTCGGTGTCAGGCTGAAGCACGATCAACAGAGCCACCCCCACCACCGTGAACATGCGGAACGCGGCTTCCTGTCCATTCCACGTGTGCGATTGCCACATCAGGAACCATTCTGCGCCGATGGAAAGGAAGGCAACCAGCCACATCAGCAGCGAGAGCGCAAGGGCCATCACCGGCAGGCGCTTGGCCGCGTTGAATGCGGCGGGCGATTGCCGCAGTGCGCGGAACAGTTGCAGTACGCCCCACCAGAGCAGGATGGTAGTGACAATTTCCCACGCGATGATCCCTAAGTAGAAGGCAATGTGAAAAACAGGCGAGTAAAGAGCACGCCACATGGCATGGTTGCCGGGGAGGGTCGAGTCCATCGACAGGACATGACGAACAAACTGATAGTTCGAGTCGAGGTCGGTGAGGTTGTTGAAGACAACCAGCGTGTAAAAGAGTGCAACCCCTGCCAGCAGCAGCAGTTTCGCCGTGCGCGTCATCATGGCTTCCTCCCGGCTTGGTGAAATGTCGCGAAACAGGCGGTCACGGCGTCCAACGTTGCATCGTCGTAGCCGCTATGGGCCGGCATGGTTGCAGCGGGGTCGATGGACCTGGGGTTGTGGATGGTATGGCGAAAGCGCTGGGCATTTTTCGCGGCGCGGGCTGCCAGTTGCAGCCACGAGCGGCCGGCCTTTGTGCCGTCCTGCGCGCGCATGTTGTGGCAGCGGAAGCAGTACTGGCGGGCACTCGGGTAGCCTGGCTCACCCTGCGAGTTTGCAGGCCAAAGTCCTTTCGGTTGGATTGCGCCATAGCCGGCTGATTCCCTTCGAGACTCGATGCGTACAACCCCATGGGGGATCTGTGGCTCGTCTTCATGGGACAGAACCTTGAAGGACGGTTTGAAGAATGGATGCGAGATGAGATAGGGACCGGGGCTGCCACGGTCTTGCAGGGCCTGCCATCGGCCGTGGAGCTTGCCGTTGACGCGCAGCACAAGCGGTAGATGATGTGCGGCCACATCATCACACGGGTGGCTTCCTTCCAGCGGCTCGCCGTCTACCTCAAACAAAAGTGGAGATTCGGTCGGGGATGGCTTCAGGGGCGGCGTCATGACCCCATCGTAACCGCCCCCGGTACCTGAAAGGCGAGGAAAAATGACGCCAGAAACTCCACATTCAACCCGCGATCTGGGCCAGCGCACCGTGCAGCAGGTACAGATCATTGAGGTGAGGACCGTTCAGGCATCGGTTAGTCCAGATCGCGGAATTGTTGTCGAGTTCGGAGAATTGATGGCAGGTTTGCATAATTGTCAAGCTTCTCCACAGGTTCGAAGGAGACAAGCGAGCCTACTCGACGGTGACGGATTTGGCGAGGTTGCGTGGCTGGTCCACGTCGCAGCCGCGGCGAACGGCGATGTAGTAGGCCAGTAATTGGAGGGGGATGACTTCGATGAGCGGGGAGAGCAGTTCGAAGGCCGGAGGGATGAAAATGACGTGCTCGACGAGGCTGCCGATGGTGGAGTCGCCTTCCGTGGCTACGGCGATGACGCGGCCGCTGCGCGCCGTGACTTCCTGGATGTTGGAGAGGGTCTTCTCGTAGCGCAACTTTGACGCGGGGTCGGACTCGTCGCGGGTGACCAGGACGACGACGGGGAGGGTCTCGTCGATCAGCGCGTTGGGCCCATGCTTCATTTCGCCCGCCGGATAGCCTTCGGCGTGGATGTAGGAGATTTCCTTGAGCTTGAGCGCGCCTTCGAGGGCGATGGGGAAGTGGATGCCGCGGCCGAGATAGAGGAAGTCACGGGCGGTGGAGAAGCTGGCGGCCAACTGTTCGCACTGGGCGGAGCGGGAGCGGAGGACCTCTTCGATCTTGGCGGGAATGCGACTGAGCTCTTCAATCAGGGCGACTGACCGCTCCTTGTCCAGTCGGCCGCGGAGCTGGCCGAGTTTGAGCGCGAGCAGAAAGAGCGCGGTGAGCTGGGCGGTGAAGGCCTTGGTGGAGGCGACGCCGATCTCGGGGCCGGCATGGGTGTAGATTGCGCCGTGGGCCTCGCGGGCGACCATGGCGTCGACAACGTTGCAGATGGCGACGGTCTTGGAACCGAGGGCGATCATCTCGCGCTGCGCGGCGAGGGTGTCGGCGGTCTCGCCGGATTGCGTGATCAGCAGTCCAAGGGCGTTGCGGTCGGGGATGGGATTGCGATAGCGGTACTCGCTGGCGTAGTCGACGTCGACGGGCATGCGGGCGAGGCGCTCGATCATGTACTTGCCGGCCTGGGCGGCGTGCCAACTGGTGCCGCAGGCGGCAATGTTGATGCTGGATGCGGCGGCCAGCTCTTCGTCGGAGATCTTCATCTCGCCGAGGTAGACTTTGCCGGAGTCGAGGGAGACGCGGCCGAGGGTGGTGTCGGTGATGGCGCGCGGCTGCTCCCAGATTTCCTTGAGCATGAAGTGCTTGTAGCCGCCCTTTTCCGCCTGGATGGGGTCCCATTGAATACGGGTGATGGCGCGCTGGATGGGGTTGCCGTCGAAGTCGGTGAGCTGGACGCCGGCGAGGGTGAGGATGGCCATGTCGCCGTCGGCGAGGAAGTAGATGTTGCGGGTGTGGTGGAGGACGCCGGGAACGTCGGAGGCGACAAAGGACTCGCCTTCGCCCACGCCGATGACGACGGGCGGGCCGAAGCGGGCGACGACGATCTTGTCGGG
>VFSW01011451.1_pt1 | contig 12475 bp, 6 predicted proteins | sample 5358111 | NCBI WGS metagenome assembly VFSW01 (sample SAMN11554181, study PRJNA540505) | mine drainage metagenome | isolation source: sediment from site ElyBrook_90M | place: USA: Ely Copper Mine, Vershire, VT | collected 2017
CCCGCGCCAGCATCAGCCCGTCCATCACCGGCATATGAAAATCCAGCACCGTCAAATCGAACGGTTCCCCGCCCTGCGCGGCCGAGCGCAGATGGCCCAGCGCCTCCGGCCCGCCCGCCGCCTCCGTCACCCTCATTCCCGCGAACTCCAGATGCTGGCGCACTATCCGCCGGTTCGTCGAATTGTCGTCCACAATCAACGCCCGCTTGTCCGCCAGCAGATCGAAAACCGCCGCTTCCGCGCGAGGCTTGGCGCTCACCGGAAGCGCCGCGGTGAAACGGAATGTGCTGCCCTCGCCCGGCACGCTCTCGACCGAAATCGAGCCTCCCATCATCTCCGCCAGCCGCTTCGAGATCGCCAGTCCAAGCCCCGTTCCCCCATATTTTCGCGTCGTCGAGCTGTCGGCCTGCATGAAACTTTGGAACAACCGCGCCTGCGCCTGGGCCGTAATCCCGATCCCCGTATCCGCGACGGCGAACTGGACCAAAGGATGCTGCTCGCCGCCCCCCACCGCGTTCACATGCACCGACACGCTCCCGCGTTCCGTAAACTTCACCGCGTTCGAGAGCAAATTCAACAGAATCTGCCGCAGCCGCGCCGGATCTCCGCACACCGCCTCCGGCAGCGCGTCGTCGAGCAGGACATGCAGTTCCAAATTCTTACGGCTTGCCACTGGCGCCACCAGTTCCACCGATTCCTCCACCAGCGCCCGCAGCTCGAAATCCGTCCGTTCCAATTCCAGCCGCCCCGCTTCGATCTTGGAGAAATCCAGGCAATCGCTGATAATCGCCAGCAGCGCCTCCCCCGAGTTCCGGATGATTTCGACGAAATCGTGCTGCTGCCGCGTCAAACCGCTGTCCATCAACAGCGAGGTCATCCCGATCACGCCGTTCATCGGCGTCCGGATCTCGTGGCTCATCATCGCCAGAAACTCCGATTTCGCGCGATTGGCCTGTTCTGCCGCGCGCTTCAGCGTCTCCTCCGCCTCCAACTTCTGCCGGATCGTTCCGGTTTGTAGCCGCACCCTTCGCCGCAACGCCAGCCCCCACAGGAACGCGAGCAGAGCCACGCTCGCCAGCATCCCCGCCAACTCCAGCGTATGTTCGGCGTTCCACCACGGCGCCGCGCTCAGCAAATCCACGTCGGCGCGCGACCGCAACAGCAGCCGCAGCGCCTTCGGCACCGCCGCCGTCCGCGAAGGCTCGGTTTGAATGGTCGCGATGCCCGTCAGCCGCAGCCGGTCTCCCTCCGCCCACGCCGCGCCCGCCTCCTCCAGTGTGGCCGTAAACAGCGTTTGCCCTTCCTGTAACATCAGCGTTTCGCCCAGTGGCGTAATCGCCCGGTCCAGCAACTCCGCGTCCACTTGCACCAGCCGCGAATCGTACTCCTCCTCCAAAACATCGCCCGCCGTAATTCGCAGCGGCTCCGGCGGAGGCCCATGCCCGGTCACTCGTAGCTCCGCGTCGCGCAGCACCGGACTGAAGTCGCCCGCGCCGGCGAACCCAAGCACTTCGACGGCATCCCCCAGGCGAAGCGGCAGTGCGTTGTGATTTTCGACCTTTACCCCGCCGCTGGCATCCTGCACGAACGTCGGGCCGCCCGGCCGCGTGTACGTCGTGTAGCCGCGCACTTTCACCCTCCCGCCCAGGGCCGCCGTGGAAGAAAATTGCATCAGGCCCGCGATCTCGCGCACCGGCAGCGAATCCGCCGCCTCCGCCGGCTGCACTACCCGCGCGAACTTTCCGTCCGGCACGAAAACACGGACGCCCAGCATCTGCCGTCGCGCGTTGAATCGCGTCCCACAGGCTCCCTCGATCCGGATCCTTGCGTACAGCAGACCGTCGGCGAACGGCGCATCGTTGTCAAACAGCGCCTCCAGCGAGTGCGTGCCGTCGGCCAGCCCCAAAGTGGTGTGCCCGTCCTCGCGCTTCAGCGATTGCACCACCCCCTCGGCTTCCACCCAATTGCCGTCTTCCTTCCCCGAAAACAGTTCCTCGTGCTCCCGCGCCGAAGGCCGCGGCATCGGTCCATCGCCCAAAATCTCGAACTTCGGCTCCCCCACGCTCGGCGCGAATTCGCCCGGCGTGCTGATCCCGGTCAACTTCACCCGCTTCCCCTCGACGAGCGCCGGGTCGGTGACCGCGTTGGCGTCCACATAGATCCCGCCCGTCTCATCCTGCACGAACATCGTTCCGTAGCGCGGATCGTAATAGGTGATCGTCGCCGTCAGTTGAACGGGATACTGAAGCCCAGCCAGCTCCGGCGCCAACCGCCGCACCTGTTCGACGCGGGTCAGCAGCGGCAGCGGCTTCCCTTCCGCCACCGCTCCCGATCCTCCCGCGCCCAATCGCGCATCGCCCAGCCGCAAGCCATCCCGGCCACGATCGAGAAACCCCAGCAGTTCCAAGTCGCGGCCCACCGCCATCGGAGCGAACGGCGCACCGGCGACGGGCAGCGTCCCCGTGGCGTCGGCGATAAGGAAACCCGTTCCCACCGCCGCCGAAACCGTCCCCCGCATCCGCACGCGATGCTTGGGCAACTCTCCCCGCCCGCGCGCTCGCGCCTGCGCCGCCGTGAGCTCCGGAAGCGCCGCGGGACGCGGAGCCGGTTCCTGGATCGTCGCGTCGCCCGCCCCGTCCACCCATAACCTTCGCCGCGCCTCGCCGCCGCCCGTGCTCGCGATCACGTCCGCCACGCCGCGAAAAATCACTCTGGCGTCGATCATCGCCTTCGTGAGAACGCCCACCGCGTTGGCGACGTGAACCACCACGTCGTCCCCGCCCGACTGCATCGTGAAGGTCAACGTCCCGCTACGCTCGTCGGTGTGCGCGTGAACGATGCCCCGCACTTCCACCCGCCGGTACCGCCAGCGCGGATCCTCGACCTCCGTCACGGCGATCCGCGGCGCCGCCGGCAGCGCCCCGTGCCCAAGAATCCGGAACGCCGGCCGGATCACCACCGCCGAGGCGCCCGAGGCCGCCGCGACCCCCGTCAATTCCACCAAATCGCCCACGCCGGGAAACGTCGACGGGTTCTCCACCCGCACCCCGCCCGTCTCATCCTGCACGAACACGATATTCCACGCCCCGTGGGCTCCGGTGACCGTCCCCCGTATCCGCACCGGAACCTGCGCCCGCAATTCCTCGGGCCGAAGCGCCCGGATCGCCGCCGCGTTCCTTAATTCGACTCCCCGCCTCGCCGCGTCGCCGCCGCAAGCCGAGAGAAACAGCGCCGACAATATCAGCGGGATAGACTTCCGCGCCATGGGTGTAGTCAAGAGTAGTTGGAAATTCCTACGGCTATTCTCATCCAATATATCGGCATTTTGGGGGAAATTGCAGCACCGCACCCCGGTTTTTTCCGTAATGGGCCGGCCCGCACCGTTTGGCGAGCGGACCCGTCGCCCGGCGAATCAACGAATGCATGGCTTCCTGGGCGGTTTTCACCGGATGTGCCACGCGCGAATACTCGCGCTGGGAACCGTTCTCAACATCCGTGGATTCGCGGCCGCCCAGGACCCACCTCGCGCCGCCGCTCTTTCCCCTACGCCGCGGCCGCCGCCAGAATATCCTCCACCAAAACGTCCAATTTCCGCTCCAGCCGCCCGCTCGCCGAGAAGTGGATGCCGCACTCCTTGTTCGCGCCCTCTTCCCACCACCAGCGCCCTGCCCGCTCGCCCTCGCCCGCCTCCACCGGACGCGTGCAAGGTCCGCACCCGATGCTCGTGTAGCCTCGCTCGTACAATGGATGCCGCGGAACCCCGTGCCGCGCTGCGTATTCCGCCACTTCCTCCGCCGTCCAATCCGCCAACGGGCACAGCTTCAGCCGCCCGTCCACCACGCTCACCGTCTTCACGCCCTCGCGCGCCTCGCCCTGCTCCCGCCGCAATCCCGTCGCCCAGGCCCGGAATTGCCCCAGTTTTTTCTCAAGCGGACGCACTTTCCGGATATTGCAGCACAACATCCGCAGCGGCACGTCCCGATAAAAAAGATTCGCCCCGTGCCGCGCCACCATCGTTTCCACTTCTTCCGGATCCGGCGCAGCCACTTCCACCGCCATGCCGTAGCGCTCCCGCACGCGATCGATCATCGCATGCGTCTCCTCCGGCAGCCGCCCGGTATCCACCGTCACCAATCGCGCACCCGGACACACTTTCGACGCCATATCCACCAGCACCATCCCCTCGGTCTGAAAGCTGGTGACGATCGCGAGCGACCCCGCCGTCTCTTCCCAAGCCCAGCGCAGGAGTTCCGGCGCCGGAATCGCCTCAATGTCCATAGGCATGCACTAGATTGACTATACTACAGACTCATTGGATTCGAAAAGATCCTTTTTAGCGCTTTCGCTCTTGACAATGATTGTCACGGCCGGTAAAGTAATCCCAATAGCGGTCTAGTCTCTTTCTATTAGGAGTGTACGATGCGAAACATTGCTCCCCGTAACTTGAGCCTTGCAGCCAGTCTTGCGGTTTTGCTCTCGCTGTTTCTGCTCTCTCCGGCGCATCTTAAGGCCCAAGTGCTGAGCAGCATCACCGGGACCGTGACCGATTCGACGGGCGCGGTGGTGCCCGGCGCCAAAATTACGGCCACCAACGTCGCCACGAACGTCGCTAACCACACGACGTCGAACTCCGCCGGCACCTACACCCTCCCCGATCTGAATCCCGGAACCTACACCGTGCAGGCTGAGCTTGCCGGATTCCAGGCCTCCGTTCACAACGGCGTGGCAGTGGCCGTCGGCCAGGCGTCCACCGTCGACGTCATCCTCCAGGCCGGCAACGTATCGCAAACCGTCGAGGTCCAGGAAAACGCCATCACTCTAAACACCACCCAGCCGGAACTCGGCACGACGATCGAAAACGCGGTGGTCCAGGAACTCCCTGTTGAGTTGAGCGGCGGCCGCGGCCGCCAGATCGACGCCTTCGTCTTCCTCGCTCCCGGCGTCACCGGCGGCACGTTCAGCAAACGCATTAACGGCGGCGTCGATTTCGAAAGCGAAGTGGTGTTCAATGGCGTCCCGATGGCCCAGTCCGAAACCCAAGGCTTCCAGACCATCTGGAACCCGCCCTTCGAACAGGTGAACGAATTCAACGTCCGGCGCTCTTCCTGCTACGCGCAATACGGACTCGCGCAAGGCGCCGTCACCTACCAAACCGCTTCGGGAACGAACGATCTTCACGGCGACGGATTTGAAATTATCCGTAACAATTTCTTCGACGCCCGCGGCGCCTACAATCCCACCGTTCCGATCGACAAGGAAAACAACTACGGCTTCAGCATTGGCGGCCCGATCATTATCCCGAAAGTCTATAACGGAAAGAATAAGCTGTTTTTCCACTTGAGCATGGAGTGGTACCGTCTGAATCAGACCGATTTCACTTACATGAGCCTGCCCACCGCCGCCGAGAAAGCCGGTAATTTCGGCGCGACCGGGTTAACCATCTTCGACCCCGCCTCCGGCAAGCCGTTCCCGAACAACACCATCCCGCAGAGCCGCTTCAGTCCGCTCTCTTCGACACTGCTCCCCTTGATGCCCAATCCCGCCTACCCCGGCTTCGTGAACAACTTCCAATCTAACCTCGGCGTTCTTCCCACGCGGCAGAATCCCTGGGGTTTCAACATCGACTACAACATCAGCGACACGCAATCCATCCACTGGAGCCAGTGGCGCGACCAACAGACCTCCTACGGCACGGAAACCGGCTCTCACTTGCTCGGAGAACTGGGAAGCTCCACTTACAACCCGGATCTCGGCACGGTTTTCATCCTGAACTACGCCAACAATCTGACTCCGCACTTGGTGATGACCGTCGGCGCGAGCTGGCTCGGCGAGTTGAACGACCAGCTCAGCGAGAACAAGAACGCCAACTTCGCCGCCGCTCCCGGCTCCCCGCAGCTTTCGGCGATCAACTTTTCCGGGCCACTCTCACCGACGACGTTCGGGTCTCCCTGGATCGAATCCGTGAACCGCAAGCTGGGCTGGGTGATCGACAACAATTATCTGTGGATCAAAGGCAAACAGACTTTCAACATCGGCATCGAGATGCGGCGAACGTACCAGGACGACAACGAGTGCCAGCGCTGCGCCGGCAATTTCAATTTTAGCAACGCCCAAACGGCGGATCCGAATAATCTCGGCACCACCGGAAACGCCTTCGCCAGCTTCCTGCTCGGAACCGTTGACAGCGCCAACCGCTACGGAACCAACGAACTCCGTCTCCGCAACCGCGACTTCTCGCCCTATATCCAGGACGACATCAAGCTCCGGCCGAATCTCACCATCAACATCGGCATCCGCTACGACATCATGCAGCCGTTTACCGAGGTGAACAACCAGATCGTCTTCTTCAATTCGACCATTCCGAACCCGGCGGCGAACGGATTGTTGGGTGCCGCTTCCAAGTTCGGCAATTGCGCCGGCTGCGCCGGCTTCGACCGCGCCTACATCCGCTGGAATCACATCAGCCCGCGGCTCGGATTCTCCTATGGGTTAAACAACAAGACGGTCATCCAGGGAGGATTCTCTCAAAACTACCTGGATGGCGGCGCGTACGAATACGGAACCAGCAAGGTCGCCGTCAATTACGGCAACCTGCTCGACGGCGCGTTCACGCGGAATTCCACCGGCACCACGACCCCCGGATTCGGCTCCTGGGACAGCAATATTCTTCCCCTTCCCGGCCCCATCCCGTTCAGCCCCACGCTCGGCGTCGGTAACCAGATCAACGCGTTCTCTCCCACCGACGGTATCGCTCCCTATGTCCTTACCTGGAATATCGGCATCCAACGCGAATTGCCGTCCAACATGCTCCTGACGGCGGCCTATACCGGCAACCGCGGCAATTTCCTTCCCTCGCAGTTGAACCCCATCAACCAACTCAGCCCGCAGTATCTTTCCTATGGAAGCCTGCTCGGACAGTCCATCACTTCGCCCGGAGCGATCGCGGCCGGCATCGGCTCGCCATACCCTGGGTTCGTAAATACTTACGGAGGCAGCGCCACGGTTCTCCAGGCTCTGCGCCCGTACCCGCAATTCGCCGGCATCTTCAACAACTTCGACAATACCGGCTCTTCCCTCTATAACGCGATGCAAATCACGCTGGAGAAGCGCTATTCGCAGGGCCTCAGCTTCCTGGTGAGCTACAACCTCTCGAAGATGATGTCGAACACCAACTCCGGCTTCACTTCGTTCGGCGCCACGGCTTTGAACAAGAACAACCAGGCGGCGGAGTGGTCGATCGACAATAACGACCAGACCAACGCCATCAACATTTCCGGTACGTACGAACTGCCCATCGGCAAAGGCAAACACTTCTTCGCCGACCACGGTTGGGTAAGCAACGTGCTAGGCAACTGGCGCATCAGCCCGATTCTTACCTACGCCACGGGCACGCCCCTATGGAACGGAACCGGCGGCACTGTGACGGTTCCCGGTGATCCGCTCGGCAATGGTTGCGCACCGTGCAACCGCGCCAACATCGTGCCCGGCGTCCAGCAGGAGTTCAACTACACAGGCAACGCTTATAAAGGGCTTCCGGTGCTCAACGCCGCGGCGTTCTCCAATCCCGGCCTCTGGACGCTTGGTACCGCCTCCCGCGTGCTCCCGCTGCGCGGACCCTGGCAGATGAACGAAAACATCTCCATGAGCAAGGCGTTCCACATCACCGAGCGCGTCTCGGCCGAGTTCCGCATGTCCTACTTCAATATCCTGAATCGCTTCATATTCGGCGGTCCAAGCAGTCTCGTACTCACCGACCCCAACTTCGGACAGGTCATCAACAGCCAAGGCAACACGCAGCGCCAAGGCCAGGCTCAGATCCAAGTTAACTTCTGAAGTTCTCCACACACGAAGGCGGGGACGATTCGCCGGTCCCCGCCTTTGTTGTCTAAACTCGAAGAAGATGGTGGGATTCGCTTTCCTCGCCGCCCTGCTCGCCCAGCAAGCGCAGCCGGACCCCGCGCTGGTCCAGGCGCAATCGCTTCTCGATGCGGGACAGCTTTCCGGCGCCGAAAGCGCGGTTCGCGCCGAGCTAAAAACCCATCCCGATTCCGCCGACGCGCACTACCTCCTCGGCTACGTCCTCTTCCGCGAACAGAACCCGAAAACCTCGCTCGCCGAATACGCCGCCGCCGCCCGCTACCGCCCTCCCGCCGCGCTCGATCTCCAGGTCGTCGGCTGTGATTATCTCTTGCTCGAAGACTACGCCTCCGCCGCCGATTGGCTCGCAAAATCCGTGGAGCGCGATCCCTCCGACGCCCACGCCTTCTATTACCTCGGCCGCGCCCAATACAATCGAAAACACTTCGAGGAGGCCGTTCGCGCCTTCTCTCAGAGCCTGAAACTGGACCCTGGAAACCCGCAGACCGGAGATAACCTCGGCCTCGCCTATGAAGCCCTGGGCAAGACCGAAGACGCCCTCGCCGCCTACCGCGCCGCCGTCTCCCTCGACGCCGCCGCCAATCCCCGCACCGCCGGCCCGTATCTCGACCTCGGGGCACTGCTGGTCGAAGAAAACCACCCCGGCGACGCCATCCCGCCACTCCTCGAAGCCGCCGCCATCGCGCCGCAAGATCCGCTCACTCACCGCGCGCTCGGCAAAGCCTATCTCGCCCTTAACCGCCTCGAAGAGGCGCAAGCCGAATTCGAAAAGGCGGTCGATCTCGCCCCGCGCAACGCCCCGCTGCATTTTCTCCTCGCCGAGGTCTATCGCAAACGCGGCCTCGCCGATCGCGCCCGCGTCGAGAGCGACCGCTACGCCGCCCTCACCGGCGACCACTCCGCTCCCGACACCCCACTATCGGAGGCCCGCGCGCTGCTCGGCCTGGAAAAATTCCCCGACGCCGAGCGCGTCTTGCGCCAATTTCTGAAAACCCGCCCGGCCTCTGCCGACGCCCACTTTCTCTTGGGCTACGTTCTCTTCAAGGAACAGAACGCCAAATCCTCGCTCGCCGAATACACCGAAGGCGCAAAGTACCGCACCCCCACCGCCGCCGATCTCGAAGCCGTCGCCGGCGATTACGTTCTGCTGAAGGATTTCCCCGCCGCCGAGAAGGGGGTCTCGAAAGCTGTCGAATGGAATCCGCAAGACACCCTCGGCTGGTATTACCTCGGCCGCACCAAGTACAACGAAAACCGTTTCGACGAAGCCGTCGCCGCGTTTCAGCGCTGCTTGAAACTGGACCCGAAAAACGTCAAAGCCGAAGATAACCTCGGGTTGTCTTATGAGGGACTGAACCGCACCGAAGACGCCATCGCCGCCTACAAAACCGCCCTCGCCTGGCAAGCCGATTCCCCGCTGAAGGACCCCGGCCCGCCGCTCGATCTGGGCAGCCTGCTGGTCGATAGCGGCCGCGCCGCGGAAGCGCTCCCGTATCTCACGGAAGCCGCCCGCCTCTCGCCCCAGGATTATCGCGTCCACCGCCAACTGGGCAAGGCGTATGCGAACCTCGAACGTCTCGAGTCCGCGCGCGCCGAACTCGAGAAAGCCTCGCAGCTCGCCCCGCAAAATGCGCCCGTTCATTTCATGCTCGCGCAGGTCTATCGCAAGCAGGGCTTGATGGACAAAGCGAAAATGGAGAACGACCGGTATTCAAAACTCACCGGCGCCAATTCGACGCCGGATAATTAGGAGACGATCATGAACGTTAAGATTCCCGCGAGTCTCGCCGCCTCTTTAATTGGCCTCGCGGCGCTCGCCCCCGCGCAAGCCCCCAGCCGCTTCGTGCAAGTGCAACTGGAGAACACGATTAAATCCAAGAAGGCGAAAGTGGGCGACAAGGTCAAAGCGAAAGCCATCGCCGATGCCGCCCTCGCCAACGGCCCCAAGATCGCCGCAGGCGACGAATTCCTCGGCCACGTGCGCGCCGTCGAGCCGGACTCCCTCGCCATCTCCTTCGACGAGGTGACCGTCAAAGGCAAGAGAACCCCGCTCGCCCTCTCCATCCGCGCCGCGATGATGCCCGGCGCGTCCGCTTCCGAGCGCGAGGGCGCCGTCGCCGAATCCGGCGCTGTCATCGGCATGCCCGGCGTCACGCTCCACATCGACGACACCCCGCAGCACGCCTCGAAATTCCAATCCACCGGCAAGGATCTCCAGCTCAAAGAAGGCCTGAACTTAATGCTCGGCGCCCCCGAGGGAACTCCGGCCCCTTAACCCGCGCCATTTGCGACGGGCCATCCGAATGCGCTTTCCGAGCCGTGACCGTGAGGGAGCGGTTGGCACGGTTATTTCCTTACAAGCCCCGTTGGGATGGCTTCAAAGGCCAGTCCAACGAATTGGCGTCACCGCAAACCCGCTTGCCCTAGGATTTCGACAAACCCCTGCAGCGTAAGCCGTCCAGGCGCCCGGGCCACAAACCGTCCTTGACGATCGTAGACGAAGCTCTCTGGGAAGCCGTCGATGCGAAACAGTTCCCGTACCTTCCCGCCCGGATCGAGCAGCACCGGATACCCGATTTTCCGCTGCGCGACAGCCAGCTTTGCCTTGGACGCTTCTTCTCCGGTGATCGCCAGAACCACCAAGCCCCGCTCCCGGAAATGCTCGTAAAGCGCGTCCAAATCGGGAACCTCCCGTTGGCAAGGCGGACACCAAGTCTCCCAGAAATTAACCAACACCACCTTGCCGCGCAGACCCTTCAACCGCCAAGTCCGCCCCTCGATATCGGTCAGCGTGAAGTCCGCGTCGATGCGACGCCGGTCGTCGTCCTCGAGCTTCGCCATCGCCGCCGCATACCGCGGATCGTCCAGCGAAACCTTCATGTGGGAGTAGCGCGCCAGCTCCGCAAGCTGAGCGTAGACTCCATCGTATTTCGTCCCCGGCGACCGTCGCACCGCCTCGGCCAACGTGTCGGTCACTTCCTGCAGAATCCCCGGCCCAATCGCTTCGACCGCGATCACAAGATTCGACGCTAGCGGGACGGCGTAAGCCTCCGGCTGCGTCCGGATACGAACCGCCAATTCCTCGATCTTCCGCTCCCGCGCCCCATCCGGCAAATCGCCCAAATCCAGGATCTCCCGATCCATCGCCTTCGCAGCCGCCAGCCCCGGCCGCTCCTGCGCCGCAAGTCCGATCGCCATCAAGGCCAGCGCAACTCTCAGCACCACTCCGCACCCCCCTTTAATGCGCGTTCTCCTTATTCCGGATCACTTCCTTCGCCCGCTCCGCCGTCGCCGCCCGGGCGCTCTCCTCTAACTTGCTGAACGTCTGCATCTCCACCTGCGCCTCCTGCGCCCGCCCCGCGCCGCGGTACGCCTTGGCCAGCAGGAAATGCGTGCGCGCGTCCGCCGGGTCCGCCTTCACCGCCGCTTCCAGATCCTTCACCGCCTCCGCGTTCCGGTTCAAACTCATCAACGCCCGCCCCCGGTCCACGCGCCCCTCCACCATCGCCGGACACATCGCCAGCGCCTTGTCCACCGCCGCCAACGCCTCGCCCGCGCTGCCGTTCTGTTGCAGCAAAATATTCCCCAGCTTTTCCTGCGCCATGCAATTCCCAGGGTCCACTTCCAACTCCGCCCGGAACTGCGCCGCCGCCAGATCCCATTGCGACATGCTCCAATACGCGTCGCCCAATCTGTAATGCGTCCCCGCCTGCCGCGGCCCCATCTCCACTGCCTTGGTCAGCTCCACCACCGCGCCGTCGTAATTGTTCATCGCCTCCATCATCTCGGCCGACAGCTCGTGCGCCAACACCGAATTCGCGTCGATCAGATTAATCTTCGCCATCGCCCCTTCCGACAGCTTCATATAAACCTTGGCCAGCAAATACCACACCTCCTGGTTCTTCGGCTGATCCGCCGCAAGCTGCCGAAGCTGCGCCCCCGCCCCCTCGTACTCGTTCAACTTCATCAGCGCCTTCACCAAAAACATCCGCGCGTTCCCGTCTTTCGGATTCGCCCGCAGCGCCGTCTCCAGCCGCGCCCGCGCCTTCGCCGCATCGCCCATCTCGTAATAGGAAATCCCCAGCAGCGCCGAGGCCGACGCCATCGCCGGATCCATCTTCAATCCCCGCTCAAGCACCGCAGCCGCCTGCCGGAAATCGCGCTGCCGGAAATACAACGCGCCCAGGTTGTTATACGCCGCTCCCAGCTTCGGTGCGATGCGCAGTATCTCCTCATATTTCGCGATCGCCCCCGCCACGTCGCCGCGCGCCTGCGCCTGCTTCGCCTCGCCATAAAGATCCTCAATCCGCGAGTCGTTCTCCCCCGCCCCGTTCTGCGCCCTCGCCGCGCCGGTCCCGCACAGCACCGTCATTAGAACGCATTGGACAATCCGCATCCGCATCTCTTCGATTATCCAACGCCCACCCCCGCTCCTGTAATAATGGTGTGCCGGACCTCGAATCGCAGCCTTGAAACCGCTCCTGCCGCTCATTCTCGCCTCCCTGTGCGCCGCCTCCCCGCGCTACGCCGGCGAGGCCGCCTGCGCCGCCTGTCATCGCGATATCGCCGCCCGCCAATCCACAACCGCCATGGCCCG
>VFSW01011452.1_pt1 | contig 12474 bp, 15 predicted proteins | sample 5358111 | NCBI WGS metagenome assembly VFSW01 (sample SAMN11554181, study PRJNA540505) | mine drainage metagenome | isolation source: sediment from site ElyBrook_90M | place: USA: Ely Copper Mine, Vershire, VT | collected 2017
TCTCATTGAGGGAAGAGTAGTCTGAAGACGGGACCATCGTGCCCAGCTGGCGCGAAAGCTCCGCATGCCGTGCCTCAAGGGAATTGTAGTCGAACCTCCTGACCATCCCCCGCTTGTCCTCCTCAAGATCCCGGATCTTGGAGAGCGCCTGGAGGTGCACGTTGGAGGGGACCATGCCTTGGGTAATCTTAGTGGCCACGGCGTCGAGGACCTTGCCCTGGGCGCCGAGCGCTTTGCCCCGCGTCGATGCCTCCTCCTCTATGAAATCGAGCGTCTTGCCCTGGGCGGTCGCGGTCTTGATCAGGGACGAGACCAGCCCCTCCACGCCGGCAATCTGCTTGTTGAGGGCGATCGTCTTCTGGTTCTCTGCCCTTGCCCGGTCCAGATCCCTCTCAAGGGAATCGACCTGTCTTTCGAGTTTGGAAGTGATCTCGTGATGGTCCTTCTTGGATACCGACTGCCGCAGCTGCAGCTCGAGCGTCTTGCACCTCAGCGCAAGCTTCTTCGTGTCGTCAACCTGGGTCTCTACCTTGCTCATTTCCTTTAATCTCATCATGGTTGCGCGCCAGGCTGATATTGCACGAAGTCAATACGGATTTACCCAAAGCATGAAAGGTCGTGCGTACCGTTGCTCGCTCCGGCGGCGAAGATTAGGCGTGCGACGCGCGGGTTCATCGCGCCTCCGCCGGGGCGTTTCATTCACACTTTGAGCGACCGGTGGCGCAACGACCAGGTCACGTTCACTCGGTTTCGGACAGGGTCAGAGCCCATGTAGTAGGATCTCTCTCGCCTCATTGATGCGTTTCATCTTTTCTGCCGATCCCCCCGGTCTGTCCGGGTGCCATGCCATGGCCAGCCTCTTGTAAGCTGCCTTGATCTCGACCTCGGTTGCACCGACCCGGACGCCCAAGACCTGGGTGGCCATTGGGATTTCTTTGACAGCGCCTATCTCAAACGGATTGCGACGGTCGTCTTGGTCCGGTCTTCGGCGATTATTGTAAGGGTCTCTTTCACGCTGCCTTCTGACCCGCTCCTCGTCGGCGCGCCATAGTTCCTCGTAGATCCTCCTGCGGCGTTCCTCTGTGCGCTCCCAATCCTCCGTCTCCGTTTCCTCTTGCGCTTGCATCCGCATCGGGGAGGTCCGGCCTTGTGTTGGTATTTAAACCGCCGATTCGCTGTCCGAGTCGCCGAATGGATTTCTCCCGATGACCGTCAAGTTTCATTGCGCCTCCGCCGTGGCATTTCATTCGCGGGCCGAGTTATGGCAGAGGGCAGTTTTCCGATTTGATCAAGGCGCTGTTCACGTTGCCGGTCGCCGTTACGTTGTGAAATGAAACGAGCTGCCCGGCGTTCGTAGCTACATACCACTCGTTCGTGATTGGGTCGAAGGCGACATAGGACGGGTACGTCGAATCTGAGCTGGGGAGCGAGTACATGTTCACAAGATTTCCTGAGGTCCCATCATAGACAAGGAGATAGCCGGTGAACCGGGGAATCATCGCCACCTGGTTCGACGACGGGATGACGGCTACCTGATCGATGGGCCCGCAAGCCGCAGGGTCCAGCCTGAAGGCCGCGTCCAAGTTGGTCCCGCTCAGGGCGCCCACCCCCAGTCCTGTGACGTAGGCGAAGTTCGTCTCAGGGTTCACTGCGACAGTCGGATAGCTTCCGGTGTTCAAGTCAATCGTGTTCGCCACGGTCTCGCTGGTTCCGTTGATGACGGAGACGGGCCCTCCGCAGACGAGGCCCTCGGTACGACATCCGACGGCGTAGACCATTCCCGTCTTCGGGTCCACAGTCACGTCGTTCCCAGACCACCCCGCAGGCGCCACGGAGATGTTTGCGACCAGCGAACCTGTACTGGCGTCGGCTGCCAGCAAGAAGCTGGGGTGCACGGCTGAATAGCCGTAGATGACGTCGGTCGAGGGGTTGTATGCTAGAGGCCCGGTAACGTCGAGCGGGTAGGCCTTGACCACGGAGTTCGTCGAGGCGCCTATCACCGCGACCTGGCCCCTGACGGACACGTAGACCACGCCCGTGCTATCGCTAGGCGCGATTCCTCCGAGTGCCGTCGCCGGGAGCGTGATGTTCGCCACCAGCGAGTGTGAGGACGCGTCTATCACGAGCAAGTGCAGGCCGCCCGCGACGTAGACCCGGCCCGAGTGCTGGTCGATTGCGATTCCTCGATAACCTCCGATGGTGATGTTTGACGTCTCGACCATACCGAGCGGGATCGGCTGCCCGCGCGTCCAGGTGGTGACGAAGGTCGAGGTCGAGACAGAGGCTATCGTCTCGGTGATGGTTGTGCCGTTCACAGTAGTCGAGTTGGAAGACAATATCGTGCTGGAGCTCTCGGTCTGGTAGATGAAGGTGGATGGTGTCCCGGTACGTGTCGCGCTACTAACAGCCAAGTACCCGACGCCCAGGCCTGCAACAACTAGAGCCGCGATGGCCGCCGCAGTTGCCTCCCTCCTCACGGATGCTCAGTAGTCGAATCGCAGGGGGATTATTGAACCTAACAAGTAGAACTGGGAAGAGGCTCTGAAGGTAGGAGATGTTTCGCCGTGCATAAGGGTTCGCTGCGCCCCCCGCCGGGTCATCATGCGACGGGGAACTGTTCGTTGAATTGGGTGAAGTTCCAAGTCTCTCTTGAGATCAGCAATGAAGAGCCAACGTGCTCGTACACATCCTGCGCGACTATCAGCCCATTTACCTGACCAACGACTGAGCTGTATCCCCGAAAGCTGAGCGTCGAGTTGACCACCGAGAGGTTGCCTTTGGCTTCGATTGATTGACTCTCGGCTGAGAAGGAGAAATTGACGAATTTGCCTATGAAGCTCCCCAGCGCGATTTCGATGTTGTTCGAGCCGGAGAAGTTTCCCGTCCCCGCGGCCTCGATTCCGGTCCATTCGATTGTCGCATTTGCCTCGTACTCGCTCGCGAGTGCGGACGCGTAATGGCCGCTAAATGGCAGGAGCAGGAGATGATCGGCATACGCGTTGGCGACTTGCTCATTTGGATTCGTGGTCGTTACGGTCGCAGTGACGGTCTTTGTACTGAGAAGACCGCTGCCGACGAATGACTGCACGACGAGCAATACCGCCAGCATGAGCGCGGCGCCCGATGCCGCAAGGATTCCGTCCCTTGTCCTTCGCGAATCTGTCCCCCGCATGCGCTGATCCTCGTAACTCAGAATTTGCGGGGCGTGCTATTTACCCGTTCAGAAGGACTGTTCGGCGCAGAAGCTGATTTCGCCGTGCAGGAGGTTTCATTGCGCCTCCGCCGGGGCACCTCACACACACGTTGAGGTATAGGTAGTGGACGGGCTGAACTAGTCGCCCGAAGGCTTCTAGCGTACACCCCCACCCCTTCAACGCGATCTTCTATCGCCGCTCCCACTTGCGTGGTGGTGATGAAAGTCGGGACTGTTACCACTGCTCTGTGACTAGGCCCGGGACCCTGCTGAAATGCTTGAGATTGCGAGTCACCAGCTTTTCTTCCTGCTCCAAGGCAACCGAGGCGATTATCAGGTCAAAGTCCCCGATAGGTGCTCGTTTGAGAGTGGCATTGTTGACCAGCTCGCCGTACCGCTTCGCGGCCCCGACATCCAGTTCGAGGAGTCCGAGGTTTGAGACCAGGTCTTGGACCTTTGCCAATTCTTTTTGGGGGTTCTTGGACCCGTATGCTCCAGAGTATAATTCGCAGAGGTTCAGAATTGTGGTCGAGACTTTTCCGCCTCTCTCGGCCTCTGCCGTCAGCCCGTCGATAGCAGCCTGGTCCTTGCGGATTAGAGCTACAAGGACCGAGGTATCAAGGCAGACCATGAAATCACCCGCGCGAAAGGTCGGCCTCTAGCCTGAGCCGTGCGCTCCTGGTCCTTTGCATCGCCATCTCTATGTTCCCTGCCAGCTCCTCGTCCGCCGGGGAGTCCCTGAGATGCTCGAGCAGCGAGCTAGCCCTGCCGCTACCTGAGGTGAGCCTGAGTATCACCTTCGTGAATGACTCGTTCTCTCTTTTTGACTTGGCGAGCGCCTCGTACGCGTTGTCGGAGATTGTGATCGTCTTGTGCGCCATGGATTGTATGTGCACGTATGTGTATTTAAAATATATGCCGCCTTGGCTCGTCGCGCCTCCGCCTGGAATGATTCATCCCAGCAGCAGACACTCCAATCACGAATAGCGCGATACGTCAACCGACTCTGTCTGTGATTGCTTGGATGAGGCTTCGCCATGCAAGAGTCGACAGAAGCCAGGAGGCGCCCCTGATCCTTCAAAAGCGGAACTGCAGTTCGCATTGCGCCGGGGCCATCGTGTCACTAGCCCTGGTACGAGTCTCCTCTAGCATGGAATCGATGCCATTATCGCGTAGACGCCGAGGGGGCCGCCCAACAGAAGGTTGCTCTGCGCGGGCCTGAGATAACCCGGAGCGCCGTAGCTGTTCGCAATCTCGGTGAAGGCGTTCAACTGTAGGCATGCGAGATTCGTGTTCCCTGAGTTCAGGTAATTTATGGCCGCCTGCAGCTTCATGCTCAGGGCGTTCGCCTGCCCCGAAGTAATCACCCCTTCCGACTTGTAGGCCTCTATCTGGTTGATGACGAGCTGCAGTGCCTGCTGGGGAGTCAGAACCACGAGGGAAACCGCGCCGGACCTAGTCCCTCCCTCGGATCGGCTGTCAGTCCCGGTAATCGTGAGAGAGTACGTCCCTGGCGGTGCGTTCGTAGTGGTTATCGTCAGGTTCGACATGAACGTGGGGGTGCCAAGGCTCGGGGCGAAGCTGTAGACCGTCCCCGCCGGAGCCCCGGAGAGACTCAGGCCGACCTGCGGCAGCCCGACCGTGGACGACCCGGGGGTCAGCTGTACGCTGATACCATAGGAGTTGGAACCGGTGTCGAGCACATACAGGCATGGTGAGGGCGTGGCCGTGCACGCATAGGCCGCACTTGCGGGGGAGACCGTGGCTGTTATCCCGAAGTCGTAGATGTGCACGTTGGCTGTCCCGGAGCGGGCGGTCCCCATTGGGGACGTGCCTGTGACCGCTAGGACGTAGTCCCCGAGGGCGCCTCCGGGCGGGACGGCCGTGGCAACGGTCAGGGTGGTAATGGAACCGAAGATCCCTGGGGTAAGGGTTGGCGAACCGAAGGTGTACGCGGCCCCTGGCACCCCTGTCGCGCTCAGAGATTCAGCCGGGAGCCCGATCATCGTCGAGCCAAGTAGAAGGGTCAGATCTGCCTGATATGTTGCAGTTCCTCCCCTGATCACTGTGTCGTCGGCGGGTGTGACCGAGACGACGTAGTCATAGACGTGGAGGTTCGCGATAGCCGATTCCATCACGTATCCGCTCTGGTCGGTCCCTGTGATGGTGAGCTGGAAGTCGCCCAGATGGACCGAGGGGACGGTGGTGACCGTGAGCGTCGAAGTTCCAGTCATGGTCGAAGGGTTGTCGAGCGGAAGTGGGTTCACTGAGAAGGACCCCGTTGCCCCGGTGGGGAGCCCTGAAACGCTCAGCGTGATGGGAGTAGACCCGCTCAGCCCAGATTTCAGGGTCACCGTGGTCGTATAGCTGGCCTGCTCGCCAGCCTGGATGGTGACGTCGGATGGAGAGGCAGACACCGTGAAGTCCGGCAGAATCTGGAGGAAGGTTATGGGGTGAAGCTCGTTCCAAAGGTCGCGGGTGTCGGTGACCCAACGACCGCAGATGCGCAGCTCCGTCCCAACCCTCATGTGCTGAATTGCCTGATACGCGGGGTGGCCGTCGGGAGTGATCGTGGTGCTGCCACGGTCGGTGAAGGGTATCTCCGCGACGATTCCGTTCGGAGGGCCAAGGGCGCCTCCCTTCTCGTTGGAGGGGTTGACCAGAGGCAGGGCGTTGGTCGAGTTGACGTTGAAGTCGACGTCCCCGTCGTAGCCTATGCTGAGGCTGTTCACGTGTCCCACGGCACATTCGATTGGCGCGTTGGTGTTGATCTGGGAGTAGTCGGGATGGCTTAGGTCTGGTATGTTGTATTGCCCAGCCGATCCCTCCTGGGGCGGATTGACGCACGGGGACGTGGTGCCGCTTGGGCCGCAGAGCGAGCCCGCTGTGGTGCAGAAGGACACGTTCGTGCATGAAGGGAGGGACCATCCTATGCCGTTCCCGGAATTGGGGTCGCCCCAGATCGGTCCAAGGGCGAGGCCGAGAGGGATGTGCTTCGTCTGAAGGTTGTATGGGTTGGCTATGACCTCAGCGGTTATGTTGGCGCCGTAGCAGTAATAGTTCACGAATCCGCACCCGAGGTTTAGTGCGACTGCCAGCCCCCCGACGAGGGTCCAGCCGGCTGGCGAGAGGGCTGTCACCAGCGGCCACATCGTGTCCATCAGCCCGCCGTCCGGATACGGCTTCCCACCGAAGGTTGCCGACAACTTAGCGCCGCTGCTGTAGAAGGGATAGGCCAGCCCGCACGCCCCGAGCAGCGCGGCCGAATCAACCTGGCCAGGACTGGAGCCGGAAGCATACCCGTTTGAAGTGGCGAAGGCTATGGCGCTAACCATCCCCACGCATCCTGGCAGCATTGAAGCGATGGTCCCCGCGCCAGGGACCTCTATCCCCTGGTTGGTCAGGTCGTAGCCGGTGCTAGAACTCGAGTAGTCGGTGTCGGCCGCCTTGCAGTCAGCCAGGAAGTCAGTTGGGTTGTTCCCCACGGCACAGACGTAGTCAGTGAAGTCGCCCCCAGGAGAGGTGTTGTAGAGGCACTCGGAGAACCAGCATGAGTGGAAATACACCTTGACCATGCCAGAGCTTGCGAGGTTGCCAGAATCTCCCCCGTAGCTCGCGGTCAGCTGGAAGTCATTCTCCATGCAGTAGATGAAGCACCCGGTGGCAGTGAAATTGAAGAAGACCGAGCAGTCTCCCCCGCTGTTCAAGGTGCAGGACGACGAAGAAAATGTCCCTGTGTTGGATGTGAAGTTGAGGTCGCTCTGTGAGAAGGCCACCGTCCCAGTCGGAGATGCCCCTTTTACCACCGCTGTGCACTTCGTGTAGGAGCTGAACGCCAGGGAGTTGGGGGTGCAGGATACGGCCGTAGTGGTCGCAGCGGGAGCCGCGAAGGCCGGTGGAGCCGCACTCTCAAGGAACGAAACGAGCAGGAGCCCTACGATCAGGAGGGGGACGGGCATGAGCCGCCTGTCGCGGGAGGTCGAGGACCCTTTAATGTGAACTCTCAGGTTCGCCCACCTCATGATGCCGACTCGATCGCAGCGGCCGCGTATTGGATGGTGATCGGGTCGCTACAGGGATTTGTGAAGCCGGAGCCGAGCACAGTTACCGCAGAGCCGCCCGTGAAGGTCGTCGGGCTCTCAGATGTCGAGGGTGGGTTGGCAGCGAAGGTGAGAACTTTGGAGGTATGTGCTGTCTGACCGGACCAGCTGGCCAGGGCGGGGGTAACGACCGGGTTGGTCAACCGCAATAACTTCCATCCAATCGGACAGGTCAGGGATATAAGGATGCACGTGAAGCCTAAATTTGGAGCGGAATCCATCCTTGGACGGGATTCGCTGCGCCTCCGCCGGGGCATCCTCACTCGCACGCTGGGCTGCGCTTGGGGCATGCGCCTACAGTTGACGCGCCGGCGGCAAACCATATTAGTGACCCACACACAGACACACACAGAGCATGGGCACCAAGAACATCGCCATCTCCGACGAGGCGTACCAGAGGCTCAAGGCCTTGAAGAAGCCGGGAGAGAGCTTCACCGAGGTCATAGAGCGGATGACGCGGAGCAGGGGGGTCCTGGAGCTGGCCGGGATCCTGTCGACCCGTCAGGCGGCCCAGGTGGGGGAGCACGTGAGAGAGCTGCGGGGGAGCAGCTCGAGGCGCCTCCAGCGCACCGCCGAGGGGCTGGGCTGAGCGCATGCTGGTCGACACCACGTTCCTGGTGGACGTGATGCGAAACGACGCGGCCGCCGTGGGGAAGGCCAGGGAGCTTGCGGACGGGAACGTCCCCGTCTTGGTGGGCGCGCCCTCGATATTCGAGCTCTACGTCGGCGTCGGGCTCAGCGTCAGGTCCGCCGAGGAGAGGGAGAAGGTCCTCGACGTCCTCAGGTCCCTCGCCCACCTTCCGCTCGACCCGCAGTCCGCGACGAGAGCCGGGCTGATCTACGCGCAGAGGGCCAAGGAGGGGACGAAGATGGACCCGGAGGACGCGATGCTGGCGGGGATAGCCGTGGAGAACAGCCAGCCCCTGCTCACCCGGAACCGCAGGCATTTCTCGGGGATACCCGACCTGAAGGTCGAAGGCTACTAGCCCCGCTTCGCCCTGCACGCTTTCATTGCGCCTCCGCCAGGTAGGTTGTCGACGAAGCGGTATTGAACCTAGACTAGCACTTGAACTCTATGGACAGCTCCCGCAGGACTCCCCCGAGATTCTCGACGGCATGAGTCTCGAGCCCGTCCGCGTTCGACCAAGTAGCCTCTCCCCTCCTCACGTTGACCACCCTCGACTTTCCATCCTCGCCCGTAGACCTGATCTTGCCCGCGTTCAGGGAGTAGGAGAGGCCTTTGTTGTGGGAGTGCATGGGAATCCTCTGGCCCTTCTTCATCGTCATCTCGATGACGCGCACCGCGTCGTTCTCGAAGACCACTCTCGCGGACTTCGGAGCCACCTTGAGAATGTAATCGGCCAAGGCCTTGGCGGCCATCTCTGTTCCTGCCATGTCTTAAGATTAGGGGACGCAGCTTGCATGGGGGCTGTTGATGGCGCGCGCAAGGGTTCATTGCGCCTCCGCCGGGGGATATTTCCAAGTACGTGGCTAGATAGGCGGGTTTGCCACCGCGCGCTGTGTCGGTGAATGGGTGCGGGCTATGTAAAAGCTGGCTGCGATCTGGATCAACCCTATGACGACAAGTACCAAGCCGACGGTATTGTAGGGACCGGGATCGGGGACGGGACCACAAGAGCGCGGCACCGCAGGGCACTGGTGAACACTCAAGAGGGCATTTGCGTACTGTAGAAGGAGCCCCCCGATTAGCAATTCGAAGAACCCAGTCAGTCTTAGGAATCCCTCGACCTTCAAGGACACATCTGCCTGCCTTGGTCATGTATGTTCGTAGTATTTTCAACGCAGCTCTCGACCTTCTTACGCAGTTCGGTCGATAGTTCCAGCTCCCGCTGAGTCGCTAAGAATGCGGGCAATCGCCGTGTATAGGGTTCATTGCGCCTCCCCACCCTACAAGCGTCTCGAGCCACGCGCGACATTGGTCGTTAAATCCTCCTGGCCACTCTTTATGTAGATGCGCCGAGGAGAAGACGTTGCAATGACTCCGAGAAGGTCATCCAGGCGTGACCCTGAGGTTGAAGAGATTCTGAGCGACCCGGAGCTCCTCGACGAGTGGACAGGAAGGGTGGTGAAGGGTTGGGAGAGAGTCGGGAGCAGCTACTCAAGATCCTTGAAAGCATCGAAAGCAGCCTAGAGACGAGGGCCGTGATTGCGTTCAGGCGCTCGCCTGAGACCTTCGTGAGAGAAGCTAGGACCCTGGAGCTGGTAATCGACCTGAGGGAGAAGCTGCGCAAGTTGGCCTAGGCGAAACGAAGCGACCTCGTCCAAACTTCGTAACCTTTCCTAGGGTTCATTGCGCCTCCGCCGGGGCGTTTCACTCACACGTCGAGCTATAGGTAGTGGATGGGAGCTCATCGAGCCCTGTAAACGCGGTCATGGTGCACGTAGTCCTCGAGAACCACGGTCTTTCTTGCTTCGTCTATTGAGAACAACAGGACAAAGCTGCCGATGTGCACCCGCCTCTTGCCCGCGAGCGGGAAGCCGAGGGGCTTGTAGGCGTGGGGGTCGCCGGCTATCTCTTCGATCTTCTTCGCTATCGCTTCCATTTGTTTGGTGTCTTTCTTGGCCAGCTTCCTGAACGTCCTGTCGAGGTGGTCCCTAATCTCTATGTCATACATTCATTTCAGTCCGTATCTCTTCCGCAGCTCGGCGGTGCTTCCCACCCTGATTATGGGCTCCTTCTGAATTTCCATGAGCTTGCGGATGTATTCGGGGCTGAACTCCGACTCTAGGACGATTTCCTTGTACTGCTTCGCCATCTTGTTGATGGCCTGGGACTTGTCCCTCAGCCCGTACTGCGCCTTTAGGAGATTGATGACCTTGTTGGCCTCCTCGTCAATCTCCACGATTGCCTTGACCATATTAATACGATATTAATACGCGACCTATTTAGCGCTTGTGCGCGGGGCAAGATTCATACGTGCAAAGGGTTCATTGCCCCTCCGCCGGTCGCTTGCTGCGCTTGTCCTGCGCCAATGTCATGACGACTAAGACGCCGACGACACACGAGCCTCCAATCAAGGCGACCAAGATGACCTCGTCGAGATTGGCTCGGTCGCTCCGGTTCAACGCGCTTGTTGAGGGCGCCCCGTTCTGAGAGATGGTGGGAGAGACCGTGCTACTGGTGGTGGTCGATTCATAGTCTGTAATAGTCGTGGTGCACATGAATACTCCGCCAAATGCTCCGTTCTGATGTACAAGCACGTTTGTAAAGTCCAACTCGCCGGTGGTCGAATTTACTGGGAGGTAGACTTCTATCCACCCCGTGAAGTCTGGATACGGCGACCCGCATCCGTCGAGGATGACGCCGTTGTACAAGAAGAAGTTGAGCATCTGATTGGACAAACATTCGACTGACCCTCCGGGCACCGTCACCGAGCCAAAAACAGAGCACGACGATAGTATCGTCGTAAGGTTCTGGAAGAGATTGGGGGTCGCCGACGTCTGGAACGAATACAGGCTGCCGTTCTCAAGGGATATGAATTGAGGGTTGTCTCCGATCGCTAGAATTGAGCCATACAAATCGTGGTAGACCGGTCGGACGCAGCTCGTGTCGGGATACAGTATCTCCGTGCCATTTGAAAACTTCGCATAGTATCCGGAGTCTGTGAAATTGAGGTATGAGCCAACCTTGACATCGTAGGGCACCTCCTGAAGGCACTGGGCGTACGGTTCGTTTATAGAGGGTGTGGACCCGGCGCTCTGCGCTTCTGCCACGTCGGCGGGGAACTCTGCGACGATAGAAATTAGGAGCGCCCCCACAACGATTGCAGCCTTCGACCGTGCTCTCATTGCCTAGTTGGACCAAATCGCCTTGACATGATTAATACATTTGTCCGAACAGTCCGTGGGAAGCTCCGCTAGGGATTGCCAAAAATGCGGGCGATTGCCGTGCATGAAGGGGTTCATTGCGCCTCCGCCAGAGTTGGCTACCAAGAAGGAACTGAATTCGTGAACCATACCTGCTGCGTGTAGGTAAAGGTCGTGCCGTTCGAAAACACCCCGGATATCGTCAGAGGATAGCTGACGCCGATGTCGAACATGCTTCCTCCGCTCAGCGTCCTCGTTTCCTCGACGGTCTGGCCAGGAAGCAACGGGGCCGAGGAGTTGACGCTGAATCGGAATGGATGTGGGACAGAGAGCGACAGGATGCCGGGAGGCGGGATGAACCGCAGGGTTGCGTTCAGAGAGGTGATTGGAACGTCGCCGAAGTTCGCGAGCGTCAAGCCTATCTCGGGCGATCCCGGACTGCTAAACGGCGACTCCTGGGCCGCGACGGCCAGGGATGGACTGGGACCTGGGGTAGCCTGGAAGTAGGCGAAGACTCTATCACCCCAGAGATCCTCGGCGGCTAAGGTGTATTCGCCGGGAATGAAGTAACGGAAGAGGTTCGGAGCGTTCGCGTTCACGTCGCAGCACGTGTAGCTGGTTCTGTTCCAGTAGCCGAAGAGCCCCGACGCCACGTCGAGCCTAATGGGGCTCACGATGGGATACGCAGTGGGTATGGATGCATTCGCACTGTGGGGCAGGAACACCATCGATTCGTCTTCGGTGAAGGCCAAATAGACGTCGCACAACTGCACAACGCTAGCCAACTGAAGGGGGTCGGGCGATAGCGAGAGATTGTCGGCAGAGACATGGCCCCTGAAAAGGGCGAAGCCGGCCACGTAGGAAGCGAGACCTCCGATGCCGCACGCAAAGTCGTCATTGTTCCAGGCCGCGATCTGATTTGTGAAGTTGGCCTGCGCTCTGAGAGGAAGCGAGAGGCTTTCGTTTAGCGTGTTGAAGAGGGTTACGTTCGCCGCGAGGGTCTGCCCAGGCTCCATTGCCGTCGCGTTGAGGTCGACCCTGAGTTCGAGCCCCGATGAAGAGACGGTCGAGATGGCCGCGCCGGAGATCGTGGAGCTCTCCTCGATGGAGGTCGAGACCGTTGTTTGTCGAGAAGTCGACGTCGAGTGGGCGGTCTGCAGACCTGGGTTCTCAGCCAGATAGCCGATGCCCAGGCTTGCTGCGACCAGAAACGCCAAGACAATTCCGGCTTTGGCCCTCCTCAATGTCCATCGAGATCGGTGGAGTTCGGTGACTTTTGAACCTAGCAGTTAGAACGGGTCGGGGAGGCGGGGGATGTTTAGCCACGCATAGGGGTTCATTGCGCCTCCGCCC
>VFSW01011453.1_pt1 | contig 12473 bp, 20 predicted proteins | sample 5358111 | NCBI WGS metagenome assembly VFSW01 (sample SAMN11554181, study PRJNA540505) | mine drainage metagenome | isolation source: sediment from site ElyBrook_90M | place: USA: Ely Copper Mine, Vershire, VT | collected 2017
CATCCATATGTTCATGGCGCACCGCCTTTTCAAGTTTCTTGTAATCAATTTCGCGCTTGTCGCCAAAGTCTTTTAGTGGTGCTGGTATGATTGCGTAGCTGTCTCGTAACTCAGCATTACCAAGGAACATTGCAACATATCGACCGTGTATTATTTGCGCTTTGGTTTCTTTGATGTACGGTAATAAATACATCCAATCAAATTTGCCGCCATTATGTGCATATATCAGTATTTGACGCCGCATAACATAATTGGCAAATTCTTCTGTAGAGTTGAATATCTGGTAATCTCTAGGGCCACCGTATAGTCCCCATATAAACGGGTCCGGTACGCGACCATCTTTAAAAGGGTCCGTTTCACAATCGGCAGCATAGACTTTGCGGGATGGCATTTTGCGCTATAGGCGTATAGCTATACCGCGTACCCACTTCTCAGGTTCATTATATCCACCGTAACTTTCGTAAACCCATTCCATAAATGTCTGTAGACTTTTAAATCCTTCACCAACGCGACCACTTTCCGCCCATAAATATACTTCTTTGGTCGATACCTTTTTAAATGCATGCTCTGCCAATTCTGAAATCATTTCGATTGGGAAGGCTTGCCGTATCTGCTTAAAAGCGACTGTACCAGCCTTTGCCATGTCGGATGTTTTAAATCTGTCAATCTTCCAATATATCCACGTCCGCCCGTTTGAAGTAAGAAACATATCTTTCTGCACGAAATGAATAGCGGCATGATCGGACGTGTTGCGTAATTGTATAGCTTGAATGCCGCCAACAACTCTGTGTTTGCCCTTATTCGGTCCGCGCTTAATTTCGACCGTTGGCTTATACAAATCAGACTTTAGCTTTGCGGCTTGTTTATTTGTCAGAGGTTTTAGGTCTCGCGCAAAGCGCAATGCTTTTTCAAATCTAGCGATTGCAGATTTTTGTTGGGGCTTTAGACGTTTGCGGCGTCTGTATTTGCGTAGCGATGGTACAAATTTCGCTAATACATTGGCGGCATCTATATAGGATTGATCCGGCCGCTTTTGGCGCTTTGACATTTAACCCCCAATCGTTTACGGTTGGGGTGCCCGTCCAAGGCGCAACCCCACGCGGTTGAGTTGAGCGCCCCCGGTCCGCGAGGATCGGGGGCGTTTCGCTTGTGGCATTCCCCAAAATTTGACGCCACGGGTCACCACAAGGCGAATGGTGAGCCTACGCGGCTTTTTGGCCGTTTTCCAGCCCCTAGGACTGCCGCCCGGAAGAGCCTCTCCTACATCTTGTAGATCGGAATGTTGTGCAATCGAAAAGCAAACACGTCTTGCAACACGTCTACAACACGTCTACAACACGGTTTAAATACGTCCAAAACACCTCTGAAACACGTAAAGGAAACACGTCATGGGCCGTAAAACAGAGCCGGATTTGTCGGGATTAGAGGTAGAAGAATTGTTTGCAGATGCAGAGCAAGAGGATATTGAGCGGGCAATCGTTACGGAATTTGGCCGCTCTGCGGATGATGCTCTGTGTGAGGTAAAGATTGCCAAGGTCGATGCAAAGGACAAACAAAAAGAAGATTGGTGCTTTACCTGTTCGCTGGAAGAATTTCCGATTTTGGAAAGGATACGGCGCGAGTTTGGCGCGGGTACTTATGCCGTCCGCGTACATGTCAACGGTACTGTCAAAAAGTATTTCCGTATTGGAATTGCACCGCGCCTAGACATAAAGGAAATACCCATGCGAACGGAAACAACGGGTATGGCTGAGGCATTAGCGCAAGCGTTACAGCGCCAGAATGAAATGATGGAACGTCTTATTCAGGCAACAATGACGCGGCCCCTGGGCAAACAAGAAACATTGCTTGAAAAAATAAACATCGTGGAATTGTTGCCCACAATCGTTGCCGCTTTGACGGGGTTGAAAACATTTTTAACGCCTGCACCAAACAATGCCACCAAGGACATGGTGGAAATGCTCAATTCGTTTATGGGCGTTGCAGAGAAGTTAAAGGGCGAGGGCGTGGAAGGTAAGGGCGAAAGCTCTATGGTCGATATTATTCGCGATCTATTGAAGTCGCCAATGTTTGAAAAGATGGTAGACAACATTGCCACCATGCAGCCGGGGCTAACAGCATTGCCACCCGGGACGGTAACAACAGCACGTCAACCGGGCATTGGGGAAGTTGTACAGCCGCTAGCGAAGCAGCCAACGCCACAACCGGCGGCACAACAGCCTAAAACCAATGGGGTATCCGAACAGCAACAAACTATAGACCCTCAATTGCAGGCGCTCATACATAACCTAAAATATCTGACACAGAAAGCAGCACAAGCGTCCGATGTTGGTTTGTATGCAGACTGGATAATCGATAACGTACCGCAAGACTACCTAAAGCAAATGGTTGCGGACCCCAATGCGTTGAATACTCTTATTCAACTGGTACCGGAAGCAGCGCCTTATATGGGGTGGTTTAGTCGCTTGATAAATGAAGTTAATGAAGCGTTGACACCGGATGACGCGCTGGCGCAAGATGTTGAGCATGTACAGCCCGCCGCCACCGCAAGTACTACTAGCGACACCTGACGGCGCATCGGGAGTCAGGGAAACCCTCAAAATAATGTGTCAGCTTGCCAATACAGGCAAGAAAAACTCTTACATTATCCAAAAGGCCAACGATCTAATAAAGTATCTACCACCAAAAGCATGGTTTCAACAGGTACAGGCTCTGTGGTCCTTTGTAAAAAACGATATTCGCTATACCCGCGACGTGCATAACGTCGAAACTGTTTATTATCCCGAACAGACTTTACAACAGGGCTATGGTGACTGTGACGATAAGGCGGTACTTCTGGCATCGCTTCTATTGTCTGTAGGGCATCCTACACGCTTTGTTGCAGTCGGTTTTCAGCCCGATAACTATTCGCATGTATATCCCGAAACGCTTATAGGTAAAACTTGGTTGCCGCTTGAGACAACAGAGCCGGTCAATATCGGGTGGTCACCTCCCGGTATTGTGTCAAAGCTCATTATCTATTGTTGAGGCGCGCTATGATAAGTGTAGCTGTAGAGAAAAAATATCACAGTAGCTTGCAGCCGATTTACACAACGATTGACGGAAACAAATATCAGGTATTCGTTGGCGCGGACGGCCAGTATTACCTACATGATCCAGCACATACATTGTCCGCACAACATGTTGCATTGCCGACAACAACACGGGACGCTGGACAAAAAGGATTACATGGTCTTGGGCAATCGGCACAGGCATACGGAACCGTTGCCGCAACAGCGCTTAGTTTCGTTCCTGTTGTCGGGCCGATATTGGGGCCCATAGCGGGAGCGGTGGCATCACTGTTCGGCGGTGGCGATCCTACGCCAGCCTCTAGCCTGTGGAGTTCCGTGATTTCATTACGGCAACAGGTTGCACAACTGACCAATCAAATTGCCGGTTCTGTAGTCGATACATTTACAGTGCCAGCGGGGTTAGACCCAAACAGCGATGGACCATCGGGCGGAAATACAGGTAATGTATTGTCTGCAAAAATCGTTGCGGATGTTTTGGGCTTATCAAGCGGCGATATACATTCTGTTAAGCGCGCACAATATTACCAAGCTATTCAATCGCTGCAATCCGCCATACAACAATTACAGCAAAAGGCGCACGATCAACAACTAACACAGTCGATTGTTGCACAGGTACAGGCTCAAGTCCCAACTGCTCCTAACAGCGCTGCACCTATTGCTTACCCACAGTCAGGGGTAAATCCTGCATACATTTCCTCAGGTGTCCCAATAAACCCGGTATATAATACCGTTAGCACTCCGCCAGCGCTCCCCGTATCATATCCACAGGACCAATTGCCAACAATTGGTACCACAACAACTAGTGTTAACGATTATTTGCCTTATATAGCCGTTGGGGGTATGCTGCTACTCGCCGCGCTCATGTAAAGGATGTAACCACATGTATTTAGGCGATATTCCGGCCCCGCAGTTGTGGAAAAGTGTTATCGACACGCGGGAAACATTGGCAGCGGTGCGCAATGCTCATGGAGTTATTGACAATTTCGTTGTGCCGCCGGGTCTCAACCGCACAAGCGATGGGCCGAATGGTGGCAATACAGGCAACGTCTTAGCTGCCGCCATTACGGCCAATATTATGGGACTTGGCAGCGCGGATATACACGCTGTAAAGCGTGCATCAATGAACGCGGCGCTTGTAGCAATGAATAATGCCATAAATCAGTTACAGTCACCAACCGGTCAAACAACGGCCATTGCGCCAACAATTCCGGTAGCGGCAACGCTTTCTACAACGTCCCCGATGGTTACAACGCCCAATGCGCCATCGCTACCATCCATTACAACAGCCGCACCGCTCACAAGTCCCTATTCGTTACCGGCAACGACAAGTACTGCGATGCCAAGCAACATGTGGCTTTACCTATTGGGCGGGGGCGCGGCTCTATTGTTTTTGATGAAAGGCAAGCGGGGCGGCAAACAAAAGAAGGCACGCGGCCATGCATCTTAGCGATGCAGCTACAGACATTGCAACAGCGTTGCAGAATTTACCGATGATCGACCCCAACACGGGGGCGGTCACGCCTGCGGAACCACAGATAAGCGATATTACGCCAACGGCATCCTACGGCATGTTTCCCGCGTTGACATCAAGCCCAACTCCTTCGTTGACGACACCAAGCAGCGCTTTGAATTATCAACCCTCGCCGATTACTATTCAATCCATACCAACTGCACCGCCACCGGCAACGAATACCGATTGGTTTACCCGAAACGTTGTTCCGCTTGTACAGGCGGGTCTTACGACTTACGCCGCTGTCAATCAAATACAGGCTGCACAATCGCAGCTACCGGCGGGCGTATCACCGTCATATTTGCCTATTGCGCGGCCAACGCTCACAAGCGCGCAACTGGCACAAATGACGCCAGCACAACAGACGGCATATTATCAGACGGGGACGGTATACCCAACATCGCAGCCGTCTTTAATGTCTTCTCTGGGGCTTGGAACGATGGACCCGACAACCATGCTTTTGCTTGGTGGCGGGTCATTGCTTATCATGATCCTTATGATGCGCAGGAGCAAATAACATGTGGTTGCGCGGTTTGGGACAATCGAATACTACAACGCCGGATACGTCCTCTAGCGATTGGCTAACACAACTTGCCCAACTGGCGGCACAAGGGCTACAGGTTTATAATCAGCAACAAGTGCTGAATTACAACCTGTCACAACTTCAACAAGGAAAGCCCGGGCTTTCAACGTCGCAGTTGAATACGCTGTTACAGCAAACGACACCGGGCGTACAAGTTGGCCTTTCGTCGTCAACACAGAACTTTGCAACGGTTGCGCTTGTTGGCGTGGGCGCTGTTGCGCTTCTGTATATGTTAACAAAAAGTAGCCGGGGTGTGTAATGGCCGGAACGGTACCTTTACAATCGGCAGACGCCGGTAGTTGGTGGGATTGGATCACCAACTATGACCAAACGCTTGCCAATTTCAATGCAGCATATGCAGCGTTGCAGGCACAGGGGCCGTATATACAAGCCAATCACCCCGAATTGCTTTCGCAATACAATCAACTCATGTCTGACGCACAATCACATGCCAATACATTGAACCAATTGAAAGCGACACGCGACTATGTGTACTCTTGGTTACAATGGTTGGGGAGTGGCGCACAGGCTGGCGTAAATTTCGTAACGTCAGCCGCACAAAACACGTATGATTACCTAACCTCTTTGTTGTAGGTCTGATATGCCCGCTGTTGTGATAGGTGTTGCCGCTGCAGCCGCTGCGCTGGTAATCATTGGCTATTGGATACAAAACGCCGTTTCCTTTAGCCAAAAGGTATCGGCTATGCAGCAACAGGAGGCAGCGTTGATTGCGTCCGGTATGTCGCCTGCACAAGCGGCCGCAACAGCGGCTAATGCCGTCAGCAATCTTTCGCCTTCCTCCGGGTCCGGCAATAACTTGCTTGGTATACCATGGAACCTATTGATTACAGGTGCGGTGCTGGTATTCCTCGGGCCACCAATTGTAGAAGCGTTTACAAAGGGTGGTAGCAAATGAGAGGTATAACAAAAGACATTTTAGCCGCAATGCGCAGATTAGGTGTGACCATTACATATCGTGATGGCGAATATAGAGTAAATTATTTAGCGGGCAAAGAGGCAACTGCATATTATACAAACGATGGGGAAGATGCTGTTTTAACTGCACAAGATTATGCATGGCGGAAACACAAGCGCCCCGAAAGTCTGATACGCAATCCAAAGAGAAAACACCGTGTACGGAAAGCTCCCAAGCGCGATTACAAAAGCGTCAAACGCTTCACAAAGAAAGCCAACACGCCCAAAAAGCGGAGGCAATGGAAGCATGTCTATAGGACAGAGCGCAAGCGCGGCTTGGGCAAGGTTCGCAGCATTCGTGCAGCGGATAATGTCATCCGCCGCGAAACGCTTAAGCGTAATCCTCTCAAGCATTGGATTATTGAGGCGCTAGTTGACGGGCAACGGCAACGCGCCCCTTTGTTTCGCTATTGGGAGGACGCAAAACACCGTTTCGTTGTGCGCCGGGAATTGGCAACCGAATACGGCAGCAAACAATTGGCTTATAAAGAGGCCAAGCATTTGCTGACAATGATTAGCGACAGAGTTACGGCTTTACGTGTGGTACCTGCATGAGACTTGCCGATACTTTATATACGAAAGCGGAAAAGCTCTTTCGTGCCTTTCAAGGCCGTGCAGCACGGCACGATGAAATTGTGGAAATCAAAGCCATGCCGACAGTTGCCCTTGTGGTAGGCGAGTTGGATGGGTTAATATATCGGGCGGTTGATCACGACACAGGGAAAACGAAAGGTCATATCCACCGCTTTAACAAGCAAAATCGGCCCGTATTGTTGGTTTCTTTCGACGGTTCGCAAGCTTATATCCTCGCGGGTGGGTATAGGTTTACCGACAGAGGATTTACAGGTTGATCCTCACAATCGAAAGGAAAGGACATGTCAGAATTGCTTTTGGTCAACCCGCGCCGGAAGCGTCGGGTTTCGCACCGCCGCAAAGCCCGCCGCATGACAGCATTGCAGCGCCGCTATTTCGGTAAAGGTCGCAGCGTGCGCCGCCGTCGTTCGCGTCGCGTCGAAGCATTGGAAATGAACCCGAAACGCAGACGCCGCGTCCGTAGGCGGCGGGGCAGCACGCGTCGCGGCATTGGTCGTCGTTTTCGTGCACGTGCAGGAAGATTGCGCGGTTTCAATGTCAACAGTTTCATGCGCGAAACGCTGCTTCCATCGGCAGTTGGTGCGGGCGGTGCCTTGGGGGTTGACGTTATCCTTGGCTATCTCAACCCAAATCTTCCGTCGTTTATGACTACGGGGATTGGCGTGCCGCTGACAAAAATTGCAGCGGCCATCGGTCTCGGTATGGCGGCGGGAATGGTAACGGATCGCCGCATCGGCGAACAGGTTATGGCGGGTGCCATTACCGTTGTTGCCTACAATTATCTGCGGACAACGATCCAAACCAATATGCCAGCACTGACACTGGCTGGGACCGGCCATTACATGGGATATGCGGGGCCAGCCCTTGCTTTTCCAGATAGGCTCGGCCTTTACGTTGGCGGACCGCAGCCCACAGTGCCGCCAGCGATTGCCGCAGCCATTGCCGCAAATGCCGCAATGAATGCAGGCAAGACCGCCCCGGGCGCTTCGACCGTCGGCGAGTATGTCAGCGGCTATGAGCGAGACTACATGTACTAAAACCCTGTTTTGCGGGCAGGGATTAGACCCGCATACGCTTTTCAAGCCTCCTATGCCGTAACCGGGGAGGACGAAAGGAATTACGTTATGTCTAGTGCAGGAACACCGGCCATTGCCACAAGCATAAGCGGCGTTCCGTCCTATTCAGATTTGGCAGCGTACAATGTCAATCGGGATGGATGGGAAGCCATTCGGCAATCGCTGTATGACAGCGCCTCGTATGTCGCGGCGGGTCAACCCCAACTCAATTACTTTTCAACGCCAGTCGGGCAAGGCGTTGGTTTCGGCGGCGGTACCAAAACGCTATCCGATACTAATATGACGCTTGCCGGTCAAATGCCAGCAAACCAAGAGTTCCTTATTCAATCCTTGGAACTCGCGTTTTTGCCGTCAACGCCAACCCCGGCGGCAGGTGCGGATATGCCAGCGGTCTTTGGTGCGGCAGCGGTCGCAGCGCAGATCAATGATGCATATATCTTTTCGCGATCCGGCAATCTCAATCTGGTTATCGGATCGAAAAGCTATTTGCAGGAAGCACCGTTGCTTCGCTTTCCGCCAAAAGCCTTTTTCGAAGTACATGGTGCTGCATCCAATGCGACAACGGCCGCCGCTGCCCTCGCATCAATGGTTGCATACGGCAGTGCTCGCGGTCGTCCGTACATGCTGCAACCGGCCAATCTGCGACTGGTTTCAAACCAGAACTTTGGCGTTTCCCTGAATTGGCCGGAAGGCCTTCAGGTGATTGCAAATCCGGCGCGGGTATTCGTCATTCTTGACGGTGTGCTGTACCGCCGGTCGCAGTAATATCCTGACGGACAGTTGTCCGCGTAAGGTAGTGTTACGCTTCACTCACTCTCAAAAGCGGGTCTTATGGGGTTTCGCCAAAGCAAACCCCAACCTTTTCGCGCCAGAGAAAGGCTACAACATGTCGTCTACAGGTAATACCGCTGCACCAATGACCGCTGCGCAGCCGCCGCGCGTGCAGTTTGTTGAGGACTTCTTTGTCTATGAAGTCGATTTTGCGGCTCTTGCGGTAGGGGCAAATCAGAACGGCAACATACAGATACAAGCGGATGCTGATTTTAAGCTGATAAAGCTTGCGCAGTTTTCCGACATTGCCGGTGCAGTCGAAACGGAAAGCTCTGCCGTATTGCCACTAGCCACCCTGCAAATAGTGGATAGCGGCTCAGGGCGGCAACTTTTCTTCTTACCGGCTCCCATTCCATCGTTGTTCGGAACGGGCAGACTTCCTTTCATTATGCCGATACCGCGTATTTTCAAAGCACGGTCGAATATCGCGTTTGCCGTCACCAACTTCTCGAACGCGACAACGTACAATATCCGTCTGTCCCTTATCGGAACCAAGATTTTTCAACAGGGGCAGTAATCGCGTAACTCTGTAATGAGAGCGGAACATGCGGTATTCGGTAGACTATCCCAATAAGTACAATGCGGATTTGCTTCTATCGCATCAATCCGCTGTTCCCTCTCAACAGACGCCTATGGGAATTGCCTATTCGCCAGATCAAGCTATTGGCGTCTACCCCGCGCCTGAAACGGTTCCCGGTACTGCACCGGGCGATAGCTACACCGTTTATACATGGGATAGCAGACCGCCGCAGGGAAGCGATTTCAGCGAAGTATTTTCGAGCAATGACGGCCCGTTTCAGGCGGATTATACTGTACCGGACGGCTTTGTTGCTATATTGCGTCACATAAGCGGTAATATCTATATTGGAACAGGTGCTGCAGCGGTAGTTAATCCCGATGGTAGCCCCGCCTCTTTCAATGGACTTTCCATTGTAGTTGACGGCAATGCCGTCCCCAATTGGGGTAACGGTGGCGTTACGGATATAAGCGAAGCCGCTACCGGGACATATGATTTTGATACGTGGGTTGTCGCGCAAGGCGGCTCTACAATTTCCGTGCTGTTCGCTAGGGCCGGCGTTGCAGCAACAGTCGGTTGGACTGTAAATATGTATGGGCAATTGTTGCTTGCAAGTGGTCGCAGCCTCACACTCGAATACGGCAACGAATACCCAGTTCCTGTAACAATGGCTAGCGCCTCCCCCGACACAAATATAGGTGTGTAATGCCCGGTCGCAACGGAATACAGAATAGAATTGCTGCGCTGTTTAGGGCGTCCGCAACGCCTTCAAATGTAGGTTTTCCGCCGGTCAATACAGACGGTGCGCCGATCATGGCCCTTGTCGATAGGGCAGGCGTCATTTACACAAAAACAGTGGCTGCAACATCTGCGGGCGTAAATACTGTCTTATCGACCATTACACAAGCATTGCTCTCGACAACCAGCGCCGTTGGCGCTTTATTCGTTTCCGGTCCGGGCAATTGGTCGATTACAAGCAACCCCGCACAGAATGCACAAGCCACCATCACAAAGGCCGGTGTTGCGGGCGTTGCGCATGTGTGCAATTCCATATCCGGCACATTGTCCGGGACCGCTGCATCCGGCATTGTAAAACTGTATTTGCGCGATGGTGTCAGCGGTGTTGGTGCAATACTTTGGTCCGCCAATATGTTGGTACCTCTTGGTGGTTCTGAACAAGTTTCTATAAGCGGTTTAAACATTATCGGTACGCCCGGTAATGCTATGACGCTTGAGTTTAGCGGTGCCGGTGGTGCGAATACACAAGAAAACGTATCGCTAACCGGCTACGATGTGAGTTAGGATCATGGCAAAAGGGTTAGAAAAGCTATTGATTTTGGGCGCTCTTGGTTTCGGTGCCTATTATCTGGCAACAAAGATGGGCGGCGGTGTGACTGTCATCCCCACAAATGAACCACTTACAACGGTTCCGACAACAAGCCTTATCACAGTCGCATCGGGTCAACCCAACGCCCCAGCGTTACAACTGAAACCATCGTTGACAGGATTGGGCGGCCCGTGGGGCCAATGGACAAGACCCGTAAACGATAATTGGAGTTATGACGTACCAAAAGTGGCAAGCCACCCCTCCGTAACAGCACCGTTGAACCTGTCGCCTACATCAAATGAGGGTGTTATACAGTCGCCAGTCTTTTCAGCGGCATGGCCGGATGCAAAACAGAATGCCGTCATAAATCCCGGTTCGCCCGATCCTTCGGCTTATCCAAACTACAACGCGTGGTACAATGACTACGTGAAATGGTGGCAGGCGAGAGGCTACAACAATCTCTTTCGCTATCCCGGCATTTCAATAGCCAAATTGTCGTCAATGCGTTGGGCGGGTGCACACCCGCAATCGCGTGCTCTTTCAAGCGGTGGCTACAACCCGCTCTCGTTGTGAGGTTGCATGAACCCTTGGCTATTCTTATTGCTTGGCGGTGGCGCTGCTTATTTGTGGAACCAACTATTTCAAAACCAGTTGAATACACAACAGCAAACCGCCTTTCAATTCTCAACACCAAATTGGCTTACGCAAGCCGTCAATTCTATGGGGACACAGACAATGCCTTCTAAAATGGATGTTTCGTCTAATGGTCTTGCTTTCATCCGTCAACAGGAAGGATTGCGGCTAAATCCCTATAAGGATAGCGCTGGTAATTGGACTATTGGTTATGGTCATAAGATCGTTGCCGGTGATCCGTATTACCCCGTTGGGCAAGTAACTTCTATCAGTGCAGCACAAGCCGAACAATTATTTGAACAGGATGTCGAGAATATTGCTGCACAGTATATACGCGGTTACGTGCTGGTGCCCCTAACACAAAATCAATTCGATGCCTTGTGCAGCCTTGTCTACAACATAGGCCCGGCCAATTTCGAGGCTTCAACTCTCTTACGCGACTTGAACTCAAGCGACTATGCTGGCGCGGCAAACGAGTTCAACAAATGGATATATTCCGGCGGTATCCAGGACCCGGTGCTTATCCAACGCCGCGCCGCAGAAAGCCAAATGTTTCAGACATAGCACAGGGGTCTTTATGTCTATTGATTGGGTAGCTTTAGCAGCGCTTAGTGTGACAATATTGGTCATACAAGGACGTACCGTTGTGCAGTTAATGGCTGCTTTCGACAAGATAAATCAGCGGCTAACGCGCATTGAAACGGTTTTGGGCATAGACCCATCTGTGTCAAATCTGAAAAAGGGGAGACCATTCTAATGAAATACTCTTTTACGTTTGCCAGCATTAGTGCAGAACTGGCCCTGACGATTGTAACTGAAGGCAGTGATTTTTTAGACTCATACGAAAAGGCAGTACACCAACTTGAGAAGTGTAATGCCATCCATTGCTGGCTTGTGAACGTTGCTTGTCTTAATCATCCAGGTCAACAAAGGGGGTTCTAATGCCGCAGTGGCTTCTTGACCTTTTGAACCCAACAACTGGCATTATCAATACGATTGCCAGCTTCATTCCAAACCCGGAAGAAAAACAAAGAGCGCTGCTTACAATCCAAACGCAGATTGTAAACGCTTATCTTGCCGCCGATGCGGACCAACGGGCAATCAATAAGGTTGAGGCATCTAGCGGCTCTATGTTTGTCGCTGGGGGACGCCCCGCCGCCATTTGGCTTTGCGTATTTGTGTTGGCATGGCAATGGTTGGTCGCACCAATTCTGACATGGTGTCTTGTCGTTGCCGGTGCAACGCACATTCCCCCATTGCCTACGCTTAACGAAGCTGGCGCAAATGTGCTCTTGGACGCGCTGTTAGGTCTTAGCGCTATTCGCACGGTTGACAAAATCGTGCCGGGTGGCATCA
>VFSW01011454.1_pt1 | contig 12473 bp, 19 predicted proteins | sample 5358111 | NCBI WGS metagenome assembly VFSW01 (sample SAMN11554181, study PRJNA540505) | mine drainage metagenome | isolation source: sediment from site ElyBrook_90M | place: USA: Ely Copper Mine, Vershire, VT | collected 2017
TCCATCGCTCTCATCGCTTGCTCGCCTCGATCGAATGAAGAAGCGCAAGGTCGCATCCACTCCCGGCGTCGAAGAAGCAATGCCCACTCGCGACGCCGTCCGCTCGTTGCTGCTCGACCTCGCTCAGATTCACTCCCCCTCGCCCGCCCTCGCTCGCTATGTGACACCCACGAGCGGCGCGATGCATGCAATCGGCATCAACAACAAAAAGAGCACAGAGACGGGAGCAGTGTGCAGCAGCGGCACAGCTCTGGTGGCATCTCTGGAGCGGCTGTGCAGCGCCTTCTGCGATCTGTCGTCCCCGCAGACCGCTGACGCGGCACTCGCGAAGGGCGTGATGGAGGCCTTGCCGGATCTGTTCCTTGGCCTGCAGCACGCGGAATGCTCGCAGTCAGCACAAAGTCTAGAAGGCGTTTTGCGGCTGATGCGGGACTCCCTGTGTCGGTGAGGAGGGGAACATCCACATCTTCTTTGGATGTGCCTGAAGAAATTGGCTGATCCATGGTTATCCCATCCTTCAGGTACGCGTCCCGAGACAAGGTCCTCTTCGTTACTGCCCTTCAAAGCATCGACAGCGAAGGAACGCTTGTGGCCCCTGCTCGCGGGAGGAGAGCGGGTCGCTGCAGCCTTGCTGTGTGCGGCATCGCAGTAATGGTCACGAGACTGCTCAGGTCGTTCGGAGACGTCAAGAGAGCTGCCGACCTTATCATGGTGCGTGCGTCTGGATTTATTAATCGATAATCAGGTCAAGAAGGCGTTTTTTTCTCCGGTCGCATCATCAGATTCTTTTCCCCCCAACAACAGGTTCTTTGTTCGTATGAGTCTCTGCAGCCGGTCTTGGTTCAAGCAGGAACGCTTGAGAGCCTCATTGAGGTGGTTGGATGTGTGCCAACGGTGGACGCCATTGGAGAGGCGGATCTGTCAGAGGAAGTAGTGAAGGGACTCCGGAGGTGGGGCTGGATGGACTCATTCGCAAAAATGTAACTCTCCTCAGCGAGTTGTATGCCTCTGCAGCATCCTGGATGCCCTACAGTCGATGACACGGTATTTTCTCGAGCGGCACTGGTCGGTGAAAGCAAAGGAGTATCTCGTGCCGGAAAGGGCACTGCCGTGGCTGGCGTCTCCAATCCTCTTCTCTTGGCTGATCCAGGTCAGACTTTGAACTAAGGAGTTGCATGCGGTGACTAATAAATGAACGAAAGCCATCCCCTGCATCTTCAGGTCGTGCGTGGAGGATGGTGCCCTCCGGCATTGAAGGCGCAGGTTGAGGGAAGTCGATTGGATGCCTTGAGGTGAGGTTGTGAAGGACTGCTCTCTGCAGTCGAGAGTCTTCTCACCGATGGACCGATCTTGTCATGGGGCAGGTGCGTCTCGACGCTGTTGTCGGCGCCTGCCATTTGCCGTGCTGCTGTGAGGCAGATGCCCGGTATGCTGCAGGATGTGGCGATGTTGGCCTCTTTGCATTCAAGGTGAGATCTTTGATGCTGACGAATGAGTTAGGATCTGGAGCGGCCTGTGTACACAAAACCCAAACATGTTTGATCAGTCATTGAAACAGATCGTCATCGTGCGACTTCATCTCCGATGCGGCCGAGGTTCTTGCGTTGGCGCTTTATGAGGGGGTGGGTGGGATGGAGAATCAGTCGGGCATTCCTCACCACCATAACCCTCGCGCCTCAATGTCTCAGGGACTCGTCCGCCCAATGGACCTGTCCCTTCTGCTTGTGAGCACAGACATTCTCGCGGCAATCAACAGAGTGAGTCGCTTCCACTCCTCGACTGTTGTGGAGTCACATTCTCATAATGCGATCCTTAATCATCATATTAGGTGTTGTCAGAATCAATCGACGCTGACGGTCTGAAGAATGTTCTAGTTGCGATGCAAAATTTGTTCGACTTGGTGAGGGCATGCAAACGAGGTGGATGATACGTACACATACATCACTGACTTCTCACTGTTGCGCAGCCTCATTACAACGATGACCAGGATGCAATCAGTATCGCAGCGTGGCACGCAACGGATTGCGGCAGCCTTGTTGCGCTCCAACTGTTTGCCAAGCGTCTGTCGGGCCCCGCCATGCTCAACTCCTTGGAGAGCCTCAGGTGCGCATGAGGAGCCGCATTTAAGCCGTGATGACGTGAAGAATCGTCTTCCGCATGGCCTACAGGGGCGTGCTCCCCCCGGCTGATCTCGACCTCCTGGCCACATGCGCCAAAGCAGCCGAGGGCAACCTGCGTGTCCTGCAAGCCTCGTTCCCAGCGACGGAACGGCCAAGGCTCACTGCTGCCCATCGGCTGCATGCCCAGCTCTGATTTGATCAGATTGCCGTGCTGCTTGCCCGTGCCGCTGTGCCTAAAGTCGTTTGCTGCTCTTCTGCATGCGCATTACGAATTCATTTTTGTGTTTCGTCAGGGTGCATTGGAATCGATACGCTGCTGCGATGGCCTACTCCCAGATGTTCCCAAGGAGGCCTCGATCGTTTGCAGGGCCCTACGATTTCTTCCTCGAGCAGCAGCGGCAGGACGCCTCGTTCGGCAGCGTCTCACTCGAGGAGATCGCGATGACACCCGTTCCCAAATCCCAGTCCAAGGCAGCCGATCGATTTCATGCTGCCCTGCAACTGATCAACGGCAGCGAAAGCTGTGTCACCTTGCTTACGACGTCATCAGCAGCAGGCAGCGAGCGATTTTGCATCTCCAAGGCCGCCATGCGAGCGATGCAGGCGGTGCTCCAGCCGAAGCAGATCGAATTTGACTGCACAAACCTGCTCGCTGCAAAGCCTGCCTCGGCCTTAGGCGGAGAGCTGATGATCCGAAGCCGTCTTCCTGGAGCACTGCGCTTCGAGGAGCCTCTCCTTCCTCAGAAACAGTCTCGAAGGTATCACGAGGTGAGGCGCGGAAAGCCTTAAGGTCAATGGCTGTTGAGCTTCTTTTGCCGGTTTCGTCCGTGCCGACAGGAGGTCTTCTGGGACGCGTGGCCTTCTGTGACCTTCAACACCACAGGAGCCTTGGAAAGCTTCTTGAGAGACGCCAACGCAGTCAGTAGTGCTATACAGGTCGGATGAGTATCAGCAAAGCTTAGCACGTGCACCAAGCATCTCAAATTCAATTCCCACTCATCCCCCTTCTAATTCAGGCTTGTCTCCAGCCAGGTCCTCTGGAGCAACAGCAGCCCAGCAGCCTTGAATCTCCGGGCGAGAAACTTATGAATGGACTTCAGCTCTTGCCCTCGTCTCCCAGTCTTGGATTTCCCGGTGGCAATGCACTCGAACTGCTATTTGAGGTCCCTTTCGTGCCATTCTTCTCGGCAGCAGCACTTGATCACAGCGGCCGCGTTCCAGCTTCCTGGGATCTTGGGCAGTCTGAGTTGCGGGAATTCTTCGGCAAGATCATGAACGATGGCGTCTCCGGAGTGGGAGGGGGCGGCGATGAGGATGAAATGAATCTCCTTGGTGGATTCGCTGGAATGGATGAGGATACGCTCGGCCTTGGCGCTCCTCGCCCTCTCCCACTTCCGCCGCAGTTGCTTTCCTGCAAAGCCGTTGAGAACGAATTTCTGTCAGCTCTGAGGACTCGGGGTGGTCCAGGCCCCCAAGCATCTTCGGCCATAACCTCTAGGCTGCTGGATCTCCCGATCATGCCTGCATCTGGGCCAGTCCTAGGGAGGACCGGCAGCTCCTTGACAGATAGGGCGCTCTCAGTGTGTGAAGCAGCCATGAAAGGCAGAAGGGCATTTCCTGGCGGTGCCCCGACGCTCGGCTTGCGCGGTGGCTTGGATGCGCTCGTTGAGATGGATCTCAATGAAGGTGCTGATGGCATCTACACGCTGCCTCAACTGATTTTGGATGCTGACGGCCGCAGTCCAGCAGCAGGATCGTCGGCGCGGGAGGGGGCGAGACCGGCTGAGGCATTGGGACTGGCGCTCGAGAATCTGCTGGAGGCCAACCCCTCGGCCAGATCCTCGTCGCGGCGGACTTGTGTCCCCCAAATGGCGCTGGACCTTGACTGGTCGCTCATCCAGCCATTCTCGGCTGACGTGTGGCCTTCGACGCTGCTTGGACTTCCTCAGCTCAGGCCGGATTATCTCCCCGCTCTGCAGCCAAGGAGCGGTGATCAGGGCAGAGTAGCTATCAACCTCTTGACTCAGCCGCCGCGGAGCAGAATGCCTAATGAGATACGGCAGCAGCGAGGAGCTGTGTTGGAGAAGAAGCTCTGCAGAGTTGCATCAGCATCATGCCAGGAGCTTCTCACAACGTCGTGCAAGAGAAAGCGATTTGATGAAACTGCTGTCAGCTGTGTGGATGAGCCTGCCGCAGTCTCCATCGCTACTGCTCCCCCCCTGGTGCACATAATCTCTGTTCCTCTGCGCGGCCCCGCATTGAGGCTGATGGAGATTCTGGCCTCGAGAGAGGGGGCGGCAATGCGACGCGTCAAGGGGCTCATCGTCAAGGGCCAAGGGACTTCGGTTCTTCAGGATATGGTGTGTTGTGCAGGGTCTCATTAGCTTCTGTCCGATATTCCTACGTCACCAAGCCCCTTACTTCTTCTCCCGTGATGTCAACACTCAGGCTGAATCTCTCATCTCGTCTACTCTTTTCATGCCCGAAGCACCCGAGCGCATCCTCTCAGCTTTGCAGCCTCGTCAGCCTGCATCGCAGCCGACGGCTGCTGACGCTGAAATCCATCAGGCTGCTGCAAAGGCTGTTGCGAGGGCTTTACGTCGGCTGTGCGCCGCATTGGCATTGGTTCGACGAACCGCTGTTTGCCTTCGGGACTGCGGGATCAGGGTTGCCTTCCTGTACTTGAACCACATGCTGATGAAACTGCCAAGGTGCGCGTGAAATGACTTGAAATTCACGTCATCCTTGCATCATACCTGGGACGAAAGGCAGAATCTGGATGTTTGCGCACAGGGTGGCGGTTCTCCTTGCCGAAGAAAAGGACTCTGGACCAGGGATCAGCAGCAGCAGCAGCGACGCTCTGCTCGCCCCCTTCCTCGCGACCTACCGCTGCGTGGAGGCAGGAGAGGCCGAGGCCCACTGGGGCGAGACGTTTCTGTTCCATTTCCTGACCAGCGTCAAACGAACCCTCTCACAAAATGTGAGGTTGGTCGTGCTGTCTGTCTGATGCATCATCCGCTACCTTCTGTGCATGACTTGAACCACTGGAAACGCAGGGCTGCAAAACAATCCCCAAGCTTCTGATCATTGGAGACACTCGAGGCTTCTTTTCGCTCTACCCCACTGTTGCCAATGCTGGCCTTAAGCCAATGCAGTTTGACCGCGATGGAGCATTGCTGTCGAGGCTCTCAGAGGACTGTTTCAGTGAGAAGGGCTCAGCCCAGCAGCCGGAAAGCGATGAATGCCTCTCGCTGTTTGCTGCTGTCAGCTCCTGCCTGGAGGAGGTCGATGTGCTGATTACAAGCATCCATTACGCTGGAAGGATTGACTTCCCTTGGCACTGCTTCACTGCTGTCATTTATTACGTAGCAGATGATGCAGCCTGCTCGAGTGCAGATCTTCAGCTGTACCTGACCCAAGGGGATGCAGCGACACCGCCCATGGCCACATTTGCCGAGTGTCAGACAGCAGCAACGTCAGTGGGGGGAGTCTTAATGACGGCGGCAGCGGCGGTGGGGCTGAGCGCCCGCGCAGCCTCCGCTGGTATCGTGCAATATGCATTGCGGACTTCAATTCCAGATCTCAGCCATACGTCGGCCAATCTAAGTGCTGCCCCAGCATTTCAAAAGGATGCATTTGAGTCTGCTGCGGAAATGGCGAGGGCATCACGTGTTTCATGCAGCATCGATCCTCCACCCAACGCTGCAGCCGGCCCTCGCTGCCTGCCCCTGGTGTTGAGCGACAGCCCGCTCAGCCTCCTCAGGAGCCGCAGGCGGCTTTATGAATCCCTCATCTCGCTCGAATCCACCGGCGTGCCTGTGAATCCCAGCAATGACGACGGGGCTGGGGCCAAGACAGCTGCGGTCGAGGTCTTCAGTCGATCGATGGCACTGGCCGATGTGGCGATGACCCCCTCTGCCTGTCTCTGCATCTGGTCAACGCAGCAGAGCCAATCTTTTCACAAGGAGCAGAGGGTGGGCTGATTCATTTACGTCCTTCCCATGGAGCAGGCTGATTTCTCAAATGATCGGTGCAGGATAAAGGCGGAGCTGTTGCTGCTGCCGCCTCTGACGTTGCAGAGGAGGTCTCACGCAGGCTCTTGATCTTGGCGGCGGCATACAAACAGGTTTCAGATTACTGTGTTCAGTCTCCTCCACACATCATTACTCATGTTTTGTCGCCTCTCTCCAGGTCTACGTGGTTTTGGAAGTGACTTCATCCACTCTCACGACGGCCTTCAGTCGCCACAGCTCTTGGCTGCAGGCGAGCGCACTTGACTTGATATTTGTCACATCTCATGAAGACCATCAACCCCCTCCCAGGCAGCAGCTCTTTCCTCGGGTTGCCGTTTGACTCTTTCTCTCACGTCATCCGAAGCGCAGACCAGGGTGAGGGGCAGGGGGGGATTTGCCGTCATTGTTTCCCACCTGCTAAAACGGACACTGACTGATGCGTGATTCTTATCGAGGAGAATTTCATCTTGCCTCTTCTTTTCTGCCTAGGCTGTGAGCCTCAGCGTGTGCTCCTCAGTGCTGTCTACTTTCTGGAGGGATGCTTTGTCAGTCGCCGCCGCATTGTCTTCCTCCAATATCGGAGCGTTGACTGAGCTTGGGGATCGTGTGACTCCTGAGAGAATCTCAGCCGTGCTGCGGTTATGCTCCAACAGCGGTTGTCCGCAAGAGGCTTTCTTGTCTGCGCTGGTGGGACTCAACCCTCTGACATCCGCCTGTGCTCTGGCAACAGGCCTGCCGCTAAGAGACTTGGTCGCTTTGCTATCGCGTGGAGCGGGGTCCAGTGATCGGGTCCCGCTGTCAAACTGCCAAGCTACAGAGAACAACCTGGTTGCGGAGCAGCTTTGTGCAACCAACATTTGTTTTGAGGAGGAGGAGGATGCTCAGATCGGAAAACTTACCAGCAGCAGAGGTGAAATGATGATGGGCTGCGAGGCTCAGGGGACAAGTGCGGAGCAGTATGCATGGGAGGCTGAACGGCTTCGTCATCAGCAGGAAATTAATCAACCCCAACAGCAGCGGCTGCAGCGGCACCTCGTGGACTTTTCTCATCCTCGCGATGCTGAGCAGTGGCAAAAGGCGGCAGATGAACAAGAGGAGCCATTTGGAGCTCAGCCTTCAGACGAGGCTCTGAGACTCAGGAGGTCCTCTTATGATGATGCAGCAGTATGCCGACAATCAAATGCAAACGAAAATGAAAGGATCGCTTGCTTCGATGACGAGCTGCCGGAGTATGATCCTTCATCTCTGACGGTCGGCGATTGGAGCAGCGTCACTGAAGAGGCGCCAGGCGGCGGCCATCAGAGTGCCCAAAGGCACCATCATGCATCATCAGCCGCAGCCCCTTCCAGGAAGCGTGGACGCTCCGTAAGCATGGATCAATCACGACGAAAGGGGCGAGCCGAGTTTTTGGGCTTCGCAGCCAATCGCGAGACAGCCCCACGCCTCAACAGCGGCCTGATGGTGGCGGATCCGATGGATCTGGATCTCTCCTCAGGGGGGGGATGTCCATGCCGCGCCCGAGGTCTCATTCCATCGCACCAGTCCGAGTCGTCGGTCTTCAGTCCTCACAAGGCGGGATGAGGAGATCTGTCAGATGCCCGGACCCTTTGTCAGGACTGCGGCGTCGAATCAGCAGGACATGAGAGCCTACTCGACGAAGCCGCTGATGGAGTACGCCATGAGCACCGCATCGCGAAGGAGGTTTGGTGGCGTGGGCGGCAATCAAGCGGCAGGCGGGACAACGGGCCGTGGCTGGCGAGGGCGCCGTGGCGGACGACGAGGCCTTGGAGATGGGAGAAGGAGATAGGGACTTGACGTTGTCCTCTCCTTGATCTGAATGTCCTCTCTTGATCATGCTACCACAGTCGCAAGGGTTGCATGGACATCACACCCGTCTTCTGATTTCCTGCTTCTGATATGGAGGGCATTGCAGCGAGGGCGAGCATCAGACGTACTTATGCCACGCTCGAAGTGAGCGAGCACTTCGATTTTTTGCTAAAATCAGCAAATGATTCTCCGATCTGGCCACGTCCAGCTGCTGCTGGTGATCTTCCTCCTCCTCCTAGATTGCCCTGCAACGTCTGCCCACAAACGCGTGTGCACCGCGAACTATGCCCACGTCAACATATGTGGGTTAAACGGCACGGTCGATAGCTTCGGTGGCTTCCAAATCGAGGCGAGAGAACTTGCGTTCTGATGCAACGCTCCCCTCACAGACTGACATGCAGATGTTCAAGCGCATCGCGACGATGCTGTCTCGAAGCGGGAACAGTGAATGGGACTCTGGCAACTGGTCCTTTTATTGCTGCGAGGACTCACAGGCGATGATGGCAGACATCTCTGCAGCGGGCTCCTCAAGGTTTTGCGACGTGCTGCTCCCTCCTGGCTCCCTCGTCTGCAGCGGTAATTCAGGTGCATGCATTCGCAATATTCACCCATCCATGATCCACAGGGAACCAGTCCATCCGATCGAGCATACCCATGTACGTTTCTACGATTGAGATCCTTGTCAACTCGCCCTGGCGTGGGGACATGTGGACGTTCCTTCAACCGTTATCTACGAGTGTTTGGATATTGGCGTTCTCTTCCACTGTCATAGCCGCTTTGGTGATTGCGGCTCTCGACCTGACATATCATCACACGCAGCGGTCCAACTATGTGCAGGCATGGGAAAGGTGATTTTGAGGATAGCGCGTCCATCTTCAAACTCCACTTGCAAGCAACTCTGATCCATTGTAATTTCCTCTGCATTTCCAGGTACTCGACGATTCAATGGTCAGCGACCGGCCTTATGCTGCAAGGACTCTACGCTCTCGCACCTCGTAGCCCTGGCAGCCGAATCGTTGTGATTGGCGTTGCTTTCACCGCAACACTGTTGAGCGGGATGTACATCGCCACTGTCTCGCTGGGCATCTCTGTCTTGAATTTTACGCCTCAAATTAGAGGCATAGACGACTTGGCGAACCGCCCTATTGGAGTCCCATCGGTGGGTTCATAGTCAGTTCATCAGCTTTCGTAATGGTCCTGTTTGTACAAATTACATGTAATCGCAGGATGAGGTAGCTTACTTTGGAGTGAATTTTACGGGGCGCCTCATGAAAGTGATTTCGCTGCCGTGGAACAATCGACACGACGAACAGTCGATGTTGGATGCTCTGAGTCAGGGATCTGTTTCAGCCCTCATTGCGGATGGACCGTGGGTGGCTTATCAAGCAGCCACCAATTGCCAGTTCACGCAGGTGGATCTAAGTAGTGCACTGAATCATGAACTCTTGAATTATAGCCTTCATCGCTCCTGTGCTTCGACGCAGGCTTCTGATGTCTCATTTTCAACGCTCGTTGAACCCCTACTTCATTATGTGTTGTTTCCTAATTCAACGCCCTATTCTGAAATCATGGTCTTTGACTTGTTCCTGAATCAGCTTCTGATAAATGGCGTACAGGTGATGAGTCTACTTCTGATTACTCGGCGTAACGTTTTTCATTTTCCATGACCGTGATTTCCTCAGGATGCTCTCGCGAATCAATATCTAAAAGTTGCAAGTTCTTGTCCAATGTCGCCGCAACAGTCCTCTTATGCACAGGTATAAAATTTAGCAGATTTACCAAGGAAGTATTCAATCTCAATGCGATTTTCGATTTCCTACCCCTCTCCCCATCCAGGTTACGCTTACAACAATCGGGGGCCTCTGGATCGTTTTGGCTGCATGCATCGGACTCGGCTGTTGTTTCACCTTGTGTGCGTTGCTTTGGCGTTATCATCACAACAGCAGCTTGACACATGTCGACAAAGATTTGTCTTGCTCAAGCAACAAATCCTTGAATCTCACCGATGGTGGCCTGGGATATGAGCCTGCGACAACCGAAGAGGTTGTTCGAGACATTGCTTTAAGGCTCCTTGCGGTGAGCAGCCCTGGCAGTAGAGGGGTCCTTTTTGCATTTTCTCATCACCGCTCATCAGGTCGAGGGCGTGGTTTCAGAGCAATTGACTTCTTCTTTGGATGACACAATGGACCATCATCTTCAAGGCCTTGGGGTCGAGCTCGCTACTGTCATTGCCCACCAAATGAAGAAAGCGGTAGAAGCTGCAGATGCAAGCGTCAAGAAAACACATCAGGTGCAAAAGAAAACTTCAGGGAGCAAACGTCCTCCTGGTTCGATCAAGAAACCTTCAAGCGTCATGAGCGTTGGAAGCCAGAGTCGGAAAGGTGAGAGTTCCAAACCGCAGCACGGCCTCGCTTCACTCTCTGATTGGTTGTCCATCTACCATGCAGCTGAAAACACTTGCCTCGGCCTGGCGAGGATGGAGGCAGACATTCTGAAGATGACGAACGACTTGGCGGCCACGTCCGAGCTGGAGTGAGAAAAAAATGCACACTGGAGGGGCAGGCCCAATTGATGAAGTGATGAGCCCACCGACAACAACCAATTTTTTTGCAACATGCTACGGCTATTCCATCTGCTTCCGCTGCTCGCGTGGTTCGCGTTCGTGGCCGACTCCCAAGCCCTCTCCATCGACTCAAAGCCTCATCGGAATGTCTGCACGAGCAGCTTCACTGGAATGTCTAGTTGTGCAAAGAACGGTACTCTAAGCGATTTCTCGGGCTTCGAGATCGAGGTGGGCAGAACGAATCATGTGGTTGCCAACGCTGAGGACATTTGCGCAGCTGTTCAAGCAGGTGGCCAACGCATTATGGCAAACGGGGCACAGCGAATGGGCTCCGGGCAACTGGTGCGTGGAACATGCTTTCTGTCGTTCAGCGCCACGTAGCACTTGAATGACGCCATGCGTAAGTAGGTCCTTTTATTGCTGCAACTTTGATCGCATGGTCGAGTCGATTCAGACAGCTGCCCAGAGCGACAGGTTCTGTGACATTGCCATTAATGGATTTTTCTCGTCAAAAATTCAAGGTGATCATGTTTGGATCCATGCCTGTTTGGCAATTTTGGTAACGTTGACTTCGTTTTCACCTTGATCCAGAGTACAACGGCTACATCAAGGGCACTACTTCAAACTATTTGGAAGGCGGCTTTCGCATCGTGGTGGCACAACCCTCGTACACATTCCTCTGGGCGTTCCTCGAACCAATGGGTAAAGGCATATGGCTGCTGATGTTCGGAGCACCAGTAGCTGTAGCCGTAGCGCTGCTGCTGCTCGAATTTCCTTGGGGCAGGCTACGCGCGTCGCCAACGCGAGGCGGGAGATTTTGGTCGAATTTATGGAACAGGTCACATATGAATCTCTAATTGCTTCGTCATTCCTTGTCTAACACGATTCTCCTGAATGCCAGGTACTCGGAGATTCAGTGGTCTTTGACAGGACAGGCAGTGCGCGGCGTCTATTCCTTGTCGCCTGTCACTGCCGGCGGCCGAGTTTTGCTGCTGGCCATGTCATTTGCGGCCATCGTGGTCGTGTGCATGTACATCGCCTCATATTCAGCTGGCTTGGCTGTCAGGTTTTTTAAGCTGCAGATCACATCTGTGCAGGACCTAGCCAACAGACCTGTTGCCATTGGCACGGTAGGTCAGAAACGCGTTGAAAGAGAGATCTACAAACACTGTTTAGCTGTGGATTAGTCCTTGATTCTCTGCCATGTGTTTCCCAACCGCCGCCGCTCAGTAACCGCTCCTTCCGATAATCTTCGCAGGACGACCAAACAGTCCTGGGAAAGTATCCGCTGCAGAATGTCCGCGTGATTCCGTGGAATCGTACGGACGTAGGCGACGTGTTCAGAGGCTTGTTAACGGCGGGGGCAGTGGACGCAGTGATCGTCGAATCCCCAATCGCTGATTACATGACATCGGTGGACTGCGATATTTTCGAGACTGGTCCTCTGATAGAGCTCGATCGGTTCACGTGGCTGTTCCCCATCGACACGTCGGATGACTACATCAAACTTGTAGACAGGAGTCTGGATGTTCTGATTCAACAGGGTGAAGCGGTAAGCACTTCCGTGACTTTGAAATGCTTCTAGGAATGCCCGCCGCAAGCCCGTTGATGCTTTCGCAGATAAAACTGAAAAGCCAGTTCATCACTGTACCAAGCATTTGCGCGGCAGGCGTCACGCTCGATGGCTTGCAGGTGATTTTGGGTAAAGTGTGTGGTCCGCGATCACGTTTTATATCAACGGTGGAGTTCATTTGGTTCCATAACATGTAGATCAATCTTACCAATGTGGGAGGCGCCTGGATCATCTTGGCCTGTTGCATTGTCTTGGGTGCCTTGTGGAACGCAGCGATTCTCTCGTCCGTGGGAGCAAAGCTGGCAGGTTCACAAGGAACAAGGGCGAGTGGTGCTGCAGTAGCAAAACACTCGGACTCTCTGTCCTCGTGCTCATCT
>VFSW01011456.1_pt1 | contig 12471 bp, 15 predicted proteins | sample 5358111 | NCBI WGS metagenome assembly VFSW01 (sample SAMN11554181, study PRJNA540505) | mine drainage metagenome | isolation source: sediment from site ElyBrook_90M | place: USA: Ely Copper Mine, Vershire, VT | collected 2017
GACTGGTATTCCTTCCGCCTTGATCCTGCGGATGATGTCCGCCTTCACCTCCGCTACTGGCTCCGGGGGTGGGATTCGAACCCACAACTTACTCCTTAACAGGGAGCCACTCTACCATTGAGTTACCCCGGAATGCTTTCCGAAAATCGCGATGGCAGTCTCACAATCACCTCGGAATGAGCCGAAGTATAGCCGATAGCAGGAAGTGGTACAATTCAGTTCTATGTGAGTGGTGACGGTAATTACGATTTTTACATTCGCCCCTTGTATCGGCTGTGCTCATTCATTACACATTAACACCTACGCCACGCACGTGCATACTCCAAATCAATTCTATGGCCACTACTCATACACTTACGCTCGAAATTCCCGCATTTGAAAATAACGCCAGCATCCCTGCGATACACACGTGCGACGGATCGGGCATAAGTCCGCGCGTACTAATATCGGGTGTGCCGGAAGGTACAAAGTCACTGGTGCTTATCGCGGACGATCCAGACGTGCCAAAACAAATTTTATCGAGCGGCGTATTTGATCATTGGGTTCTCTATAACATTCCTCCACAGACCAACGAAATTCCCGAAGGGAAATCGGTCGGGATGCCAGGTCTCAATGGCGCTAACAAAAGTGCATACGCGCCGCCGTGTCCGCCGTTGCAATATCAGCCATCCGAACACCGCTACATGTTTACACTCTATGCACTTGATTCAGAACTTTCTTTTGCGTCAATTCCCACAAAAAACAACATAATTGTGGCAATGAGTGGTCATGTGCTCGCGCAGGCGCACTACGTTGGGCGATATAAGCGGCGGGAGTAGCGTGTTAGAGTTGGATGCTATGGATGTTCGTATCAAACAGAGCGATTTTCAGATGACAGAAACGATCGCGACCTATCTCGACGAGCGGCTTGCACATGTGGAAAAACTCCTTGGCGATACGGCAGATATGGCGCGTTGCGAAGTGGAACTCGGTCGCGACGCGGGCCGGCCACGCCATGGCGAGAATATTTGGTTTGTGGAGATCACGCTCATCCGTCCGGGCACCGAACACTTGCGTGCCACGAATCATTCCGAAAGTATCAACGGTGCGATTGACGATGTGCGCGATGAGATCTGCCGGCAGATAAAAAGTGAAAAGCAGATCCATCGACGTATCATCAAAAGGAGCGGCGAATTTGCGAAACGCCTGTTGCGGCTGGATTAAAGCGGTTGTGCGCCTGAGTTCAAAAAGTCCGCATACGGCATTTCGCGTTTACCTTCGGGCTTGACCACATCCAGTATTAGCTTGCCACGTTCAAGGTGCGCCTTTAGAATGTGCACACGAATTTTCTTGCCTCCTCGTTCGAAGAAGGCGAATGTGCCAGGCCATCCTTCGAAAGCACGGATTTTCAACAGATTTTTGTACGCGTCGCCCTTGAGATCGAGAAAGCCGTCCTCTTTTTCAAATTTTTCGCTGAAGGTCGCCAGGTCATGATTTTGTTCACGCGCTTCGATCTCATCCATTACATAGTGCGGTAAAATTTGTGCGAGAAGTGCGCCGCCGGCTGGTACGAGCAGTGCTTCGAGTTCTGAATTTTTTATCGGCCATTCCAGAAGGCTGATTTTTTTCTGCGCCACGATTGGTCCGTGATCCATTTCTACATCTACGCGCATGATGGTCACACCGACCTCACGCTCGTCGTGGAGAATGGCACTGCGCATAGGAGAAGGGCCGCGCAGACGCGGCAAGAGAGATGGGTGCACGTTAAGAAATCCAGAACGAGGGATGTCGAGGAGTTTTTTTGGAAGCAATTTGCCGTAGTCGACGACGATTGCGACATCCCACGTACCCGATTCAAATTCCTGCCAATCGTGTACAACAGGAATGCTATGCGCGCGCGCCCATTCTTCTACCGCTGTCGGCTGCGTCTCCAGGCGGCGTCCGCGTGACAAAGGAGGGAGCGTGACCACGAGCGTAGGCAAGAGCTCAGCGTGAGCGAGCGCTTCGAGCACATACACCGCAATATGCGACGTGCCGAAAAAGGCAAATTTTAGGTCACTTTTCAAGTTGCTCATCATAGAGATGTGTTGCCTTATCGGTATACAGAATGCCTTCCAGGTGATCCATTTCGTGTTGAAAAATGTGTGCAAGGAAGCCGGATGCGCCGCGCGTACAAGCAGTGCCGGATTCGTCGAGGTAGCGGAGTGTTACTTTTTCAGCGCGTGGTACCTCGCCCCACTTGCCGCGGATTGAAAGACAGCCTTCATGCTTTTCTTTTTTTCCGCGGGACATCTTGAGCATCTTTGGGTTGATGAAAATTTGGTCAGAGAGTGTCGGTCGTTCATCCTTTTTTTCTGGTTCATCCGATGTGTTACGTGCATCGCGTGCGAGCGCCCTGCCCGAGACTATAAAAAATCGCAGCGGCTCTCCCACCTGCGCGGCGGCAAGCGCCACTCCGTAGCGTTCCCGCGCGAGCAGTCGCTTCATCTCGCCGATCAGTTTCTTGATTCTGACACTCTGTATCTCGGCAGCAGAGAGTTCCCGCGAAGCACTCCGGAGCGCGGGATTGTTTTCTGCAGGCAAAATGGAACGCATGTGAAAACTATAGATTGCGGGAGGACAAAAGGAAAGCCACTCGATCTGCGCCGGGCACAGATCGGGTGCAAAAAAAGGACGGGAAATCAAGGATCGCCAGTCTCCCACGACGACGATGCTTCCGCTCACGTAGCAAACGACGGCACGGCATTTCGAGCCGCGGCTTTCCCACTGCTCCTGCGAACAGGCGTGCCCTCCACGTACCGCCTTCTTTGCGGAGCATCCGAATCCGAAAAAAGTATAGCGCGCAGCGTCGTGAAGGTATACTGAAGCAATGCGACACATTGCGACACACATCAAGAGAACGATGCAGAAAAGCAAAGACACCGAGCGGGGGGAGCTGATGCACTATTTTCGGCATCGTCTCAATCTTGATCGTGCACAGGACGGCTATCCACCAATCACGATGGCGCGGATGGGCAAGACACTCGAAAAAATTCCCACCAAAGACCTCTACTATCTAAAGAAAGTGTGCAATGACGCCCAGAGTTTTTCCAAGAAATTCTGGTGGGAATTAAACCCGAAGAAACATCAAGAAGAGAAGTAGTGAACGCGGCATTTGTGCGGCCAATCGGATGCGGTACAATGCGCTCTCATGGCATTTTCATTCTCTCCCAAGCTCGGCATTGATCTCGGCACCACGACCGTCCTTGTCTTCGTCCCGGGTAAGGGCATCGTGCTGAATGAACCCTCCGTCGTTGCCGTATCCCGCGACAACAAAATCCTTGCAGTGGGTGATGCAGCGAAGGCAATGATCGGCCGTACGCCGGAAGAAATTATTGCGTACCGTCCCATGAAAGACGGTGTGATCGCGGACTATCGCGTGACGGAGGCGATGCTGCGCTACTACATCCGCAAAAGCCTTGGCTCGTGGAATTTGTTCAAGCCAGAAGTGATGATCTCGGTACCCGCAGGTGTGACCTCCACCGAGCGACGCGCCGTCGTCGAGGCAGCCACCAAAGCTGGTGCGCGCGAGGCGTATGTGATCAAGGAGCCGATTCTTGCGGCGATCGGCGCTGGCATTCCCATCCATGAAGCGCGCGGTCACATGATCGTCGACATCGGTGGTGGCACGACCGACGTTGCGGTCATTTCCCTCGGCGGCATCGTTGCATCTACGTCGGTTAAATGCGCGGGCAACGCAATCGATCATGCGATTTCTGACTACGTGAAAAAAACATTCAACCTCGGTATTGGCGACAAAATGGCCGAGGAAATCAAGATCAAAATCGGCTCGGCCGTGCCCGTTGATCAAGAACTCACCGTCCCAGTGAAGGGACGCGATCACCTCACAGGATTGCCGCGTTCGATTGATCTCACCACGAATGAAGTAGTGCGCGCAATCGGCAAAGAGTTGCGCATAATGGTGGCCGCGATCAAGGACGTGTTGCAGGAAACCCCGCCCGAATTAGCGGCCGATATCATCGACAACGGCATCATTATGACGGGCGGCTCATCGCAGTTGCGCAATCTTCCCGAACTCATTTTTCGGCGTACGGGCGTGAAGGCGCGCTTGGCGAAGGACGCGCCCTATTGTGTCGCCATGGGAACGGGCGAAGCCCTGAAACATCTGGCAACATACAAAAAGGCTATTATTGCGAAACGCTAGCTGCGCGACTCCTGCAGTTTTGCAATATCGCTCATCAGTTTGCGTAGGTCGTTTTGAATGTCCGCGAGCGTCTTTTGCTGCGCCTTCTCCGCCGCATCTTCCGCCTCTTCCTCTTCGGCGATTTCTTCCACGTCTTCTTGTAGCTCTTCAACGTCTTCCTGAATTTCACCGACGTCTTCCTGAATCTCATCGATGTCCTGTTCAACCTCTTCGAGTGAGGCGGTGGTGAAGTTGATCGTCATCTGAATGAAGATGGAAAGGTAGATCGCTTCGAGCGAGACGATAGTGGTCAACACAAGAAGCATCGAATCAAAGGTAATGAGCCCGGTAGAGACCGCGAGAAAGCTCAAAATAAAAAGAATCGTGTGTACGACAAGCGAAGCCGGTGAGCCGATCCAACGCGTGATGCCCAGAGCCACTTTACGGAACGGAGAATAATTGCGCATGCCGGGAGTATATACCACAGCCGCTGTATACTGGCACCATGTTTGTCGGCAATGTACATATAGCTCGAGGGAGTGAACAGGATTTTCCGGCAGTCATTTCGTTGGTTGAGCAGAAGGAGGGGATCGAGGCGATTGGCAACCCCGATCTTTCCGTCCGCTCGTATCGCACCTTCGGCATCGACGAGGCGCGAAACATTTCCGAACGTGCTGCAATGCACGCGGTGGCGTCAGCGCGCCGCATATTCATCATTGTCGCAGACACGATCACGCACGAGGCGCAGAACGCACTCTTGAAAACGCTGGAGGAAGCGCCGGGCAACGCATTGTTTATTATTCTCCATCCGTCTCCCGAAACGCTCCTGTCCACCGTACGCAGCAGAGCGCAAATACTCGCACTTCCCAATCAGAACGAAGCGGAAGGTGACGTTGATATCGCTGCATTTCTTGCCGCAACGCCCGCACGGAGACTCGATATGCTGAAGCCGCTCCTCGAAAAAGACAATGACGATAAGCGTAATCTCGGCGCAATACTGGCATTTCTCGGAGGAATTGAACGCGCGCTTTTGCCACGCGTGGAGGAGCCCACTGCTCAGGAGGGACTGCACATCGTTCTTTCAGCGAGGCGCTTCCTCGCTGGCCGTGGTGCCTTAGTGAAGCCCTTACTTGAACAGGTAGCGCTTCTCGTTTGATATACTGTCTTCATGCCATTCGATTTTAAACCATTCGATGACAAAACGCTCAGCGCACGCCAGTGGCTCGTGCGCGAATTCGGCGGCCTGCGCACCGGGCGTGCGACACCTGTCATTCTCGACGGCGTGTCAGTCTCCGCGTATGGTTCGATGATGCCGCTTAAGCAAGTCGCCAGTATTTCGGTGGAAGATCCGCGTACGCTACGGGTGCAGCCCTACGATGCAGCGCTTGTAAAAGACATCGAACGTGGAATAGCCGCGGCCAACCTCGGGCTCGGCACCGCATCGGACTCTTCCGGATTGCGCGTCATCTTTCCCGACCTTACTTCCGAGCGTCGTCAAGAGTTGATAAAAGTCGCCAGACAAAAAGTGGAAGAGGCCAAAGCGACGCTACGAGTTGCGCGCGATGAGGCATGGAAAGAAATCCAGGAACGCGAACGACTAGGTAGCCTCACCGAAGACGATAAATATTCGCTCAAGGATGAATTGCAGAAAAAAATGGACGCTGCCACTGGCGCGCTCGAAGAGGCGCTTGCTGCCAAGGAGAGGGAAGTGAGCGCATGAGCGTCCTTTTGGTCATCGCGATTCTCGTTCTACTCATCATCGTGCACGAGCTCGGGCACTTTATCGTTGCGAAACTCTCCGGTGTGCGCGTGGAAGAATTTGGGGTGGGCTATCCGCCGCGTGCATTTCTCTTTGCCACAATCAACGGCACCGAATATACCCTCAATTGGATTCCTTTCGGCGGTTTCGTGCGGCTCTTCGGCGACGAAGGTGAGCAAGAACGTGGCAAAGGATCCTTTGTCGATGCTTCGCGCGGCAGACAAGCGGCCATATTGGCTGCCGGTGTGTGCATGAATCTTATTGCGGCATGGGCGATTTTTGCTGTCGCACTCCATATGGGAATTCCGCGCGCCGTCGACATGCCGGGCCCCGGCGTACAGCTCGTCATTTCCGACGTTCTACCTGGTTCGCCAGCGGAAGCTGCGGGGCTCCTGCCCGGCGACGACATTATCGCAATGACCGACCGCTCCGGCGGCACGCCAATCTCCCTCACCCCACAAGCGATCAGTGATTATGTGGGCGGACGCGGTGGCGAGAACCTCACTGTTTCAGTTCTTCGAAATCATGCGACATCGAGCGCAAGCGTTATTCCTGCTAATGCAGTGATTCCCGGCGAGGCGGGTCGCACCGCACTCGGCATTGGGCTCGTCCTCGTTTCTTCCCGGCCACTTTCTTGGGGTGCAGCAAGCATCGATGCTTTTGCCGCAGTAGAGAATGGACTCGTTCAAGTCGCACAAAGCCTCTGGGGTATCGTCACGCAAGCGCTGCACGCCGACTTCAATCTCTCCGAGGTGGTCGGGCCCGTCGGGCTCGTGAGTGTGGTGGGGGAAGCGGCGCAAATCGGATTCGGGCAAGTCATGGCGCTCGCCGCGTTCATCTCGGTTAACCTCGCGGTCATCAATCTCTTGCCGATTCCTGCGCTCGACGGCGGTCGTCTTGTGATCATTGCGATCGAATCGATTCGCCGCAAACCGATTTCCAAAGTCGTGATCCATCTGCTCAATACAATTGGCATTGCCGTGATCGTTTTTCTCATGGTGATCGTCACCTATCACGATATCGCGCGGCTGGTCACTTAGATCAAATATGGTACTCGAATCTCAGTCCAAACAAGAAGGTATTCGATCCGATGTTCAAGTACAAATACTTCCCAGCGACGTGAGTATGGTGCCTAAAACTTTGAACGAGAGTCCGGTTCTATCATTATTATTGAACAATTGATGACGTAAGAAATATCAGAGAGTCTCAGCGCTTTTTAGAATTCGGACGGTATGAGCCACGAGCATCCTGAGTTCGAATACACCTCAATAACGAGCTAGACTGCGGAGAGTCAAGGCTCACACCCGATCCTTTCGTCTGGTCGCAGCAAAACTATGTCTGATAGATAGATATAGGTCAAGTACCGCGCTTGGAGACATGCGCTACAATGCGCTCCACATGCGGCAGTCCCAACTTTTCACCAAAACTCGCAAACTCGCACCAAAGGACGAGGTCGCTAAAAACGCTCAGCTTTTGATACGCGCTGGCTACATCCACAAAGAGATGGCGGGTGCCTATACGCTCCTGCCGCTTGGATTACGGGTAGTCAAAAATATCGAGCGCATCATTCGGGAAGAAATGAACACGATCGGCGGCCAAGAATTGGAAATGACGGCACTCCAGAGTTCGCGCCTATGGGAAAAGTCGGGTCGCTGGAGCGATGAGGCGATCGACGTATGGTTCAAGACGGCACTCAAAGACGGTGGCGAGCTCGGTCTCGCGACGACACACGAAGAGCCGATGACCGCGATCATGACGGAATTCATCCAGTCCTATAAAGATTTGCCGCGCTACCCGTATCAATTTCAGAAAAAATTCCGCAATGAGCTGCGTGCCAAGAGCGGTATTCTGCGTACGCGCGAATTTGTGATGAAAGATTTGTATTCGTTCAATAAGAGCGAGGAGGAATTCCGGGTATTTTACGAGCAAGCCGCTGTGGCGTATTTGAAAATTTTCGCGCGTGTTGGCTTGGGCGACATAGTTTTTCGCTGCTTCGCTTCCGGTGGATCATTCTCGCAGTTTAGCGACGAATTCCAGGCGGTGTGTGAGGCGGGCGAAGATACAATCCACCTCCATCGTGGAAAGAAAATCGCCGTCAATAAAGAGGTGTACCAAGACGATGTGCTAAAACAGCTCGGACTTGCAAAGGGCGAACTTGAAGAGGTAAAAGCGATCGAAGTAGGGAATATCTTCCCGCTGGGAACGCGTTTTTCGGATGCGCTCGGGCTTACGTTTAAAGATGAAGACGGGAAGTCCAAGCCGGTATATATGGGTTCCTACGGCATCGGGCCGGCGCGTCTCATGGGCACCATCGTCGAAGTGTTGGGCGACGCAAAGGGAATCGTGTGGTCGTCTGAAGTTTCACCGTTCCGTGCACACCTTGTCTCCATTTCGGGCGGCAATGCCGACGTGGTGAAGGAAACCGACCGTGTCTATGACCTGTTACGTGAGCATGGCATCGAAGTGCTCTACGACGACCGCGATATGTCAGTGGGTGCCAAATTTGCCGACGCTGATCTGATCGGTATTCCTGCGCGGCTTGTGGTGTCAGAAAAAACGGTCTCGGCCGGCGGCATTGAACTCGTGAACCGCAGAGACGGCTCCACGTCCCTCGTGCCGGAGAGCGAGATCATTAAGCGCGTATCGCAATAATGGTATGGAGAAACGACTTGCACATTGGTGGAGAAGGCGGGCGAGCAAACTGTTTGGGATGTTTTCCAACGAGATCGGCATCGACTTAGGAACCGCCAACACCCTCGTCTACGTGAAGGGTCGCGGTATCGTTATCAACGAGCCATCGATCGTCGCGATGAATCAGAAGACAGGCGCTATCGTCGCGGTCGGTGCGCAGGCGAAAGAAATGATGGGGCGTACGCCGCCGCACATCGTGGCGGTGCAGCCGGTGGTTGACGGTGTGATCTCTGACTTTGAAGTCACGAGCGAAATGCTTACCTACCTCATCACGAAAGCGCAGGCCGGCCACACCAAGTTGCTCGGACCCAAGGTGGTGATTGGGGTACCCTCCGGCATCACGTCGGTGGAAGTGCGAGCGGTGCGCGACGCCGCACGCGGCGCAGGTGCACGCGAGGTACATATTATCGAGGAACCGATGGCCGCCGCGATCGGGATTGAGCTGCCCGTGCATACGCCTTCAGGCAGTATGGTCATCGACATTGGCGGGGGCACTACTGACGTGGGCATCATTGCGCTCGGCGGGCTCGTGACCGCGCGCAACATTCGGATTGCGGGCGATCGTTTCAATACGGACATCATGGGCCACATGCGCAGCGAATTTAAAATGCTGATCGGAGAAAGAAGTGCGGAGGAGATCAAAATTGCAGTTGCATCCGTCGCGCCGCGACGTGATATTCTGGACGTCATCGTGCGCGGACGCGATCTCGTCACCGGACTGCCGCGCGAAGTCACAATCACCGATCAGGATGTTCGTAACGCGATCGGCCACTCTATGGAGGAGTTAGTAGAGGGCGTGAAAGAAGTGCTGGAAACCACGCCGCCGGAAATTCTCTCCGACGTGATGCAGAAGGGCGTGTATCTCGCGGGTGGCGGCGCGCTGATTCGCGGTCTACCGGAATTTTTGACGAACGCGCTCGGTATTTCCGTGGTCGTGGCACCGGACCCGTTGACTGCGGTTGTACGCGGCACAGCACTTGTGCTGGACGATATGGATGCTTACGAAGAGGCGCTCTTACGCTCCGATGATGAACTCGTACCGACGGAATGAATCGAGCGGATTACGACCGGTCGCGGTCGCGACACTGGTCGTCGCGATTCTATTCTTCATCAATTTGTTTTCGGGCGGCGCGGTTGCCGCGCGTGTACGCGAATTTGGCAGCGTAATGTGGCAGCACGGAAGCGCAGTAATTTCCGGTATCGCGAATAGTGGCGGCTTTTCAAGCCGGGCCGCACTTGCGCAGGAGAACGCGGCTCTGCGAGCGGAGGTGGCACAACTGCAAGGTGTTTCAGCTGCCAACAACGCTACACAAGCGGAAAATGAACAGTTAGGCGCGCTGACACATTTGGCCACATCTCTCCCCGGCATCACCGCGCCAGTCATTTCTTCTTTTCGTGCCTCGCCCTATGGCACCTTTATGATTGGCGCAGGCTCCTCCGACAACGTGCAAAAAGGAGCACTCATCCTGACCCCCGACGGATTCGTTATCGGGCGTGTTGCGGACGTGGCAGCGCACACGGCGCTCGTCTCTGAGTTATTCGCACCGCACCAAAGTCTCGATGTGGTGGTGGATGCGATCCCGCTTTCGCTCCAAGGCGAAGGAGGTGGCGTCGCATCAGCGCAAGCGCCGCACGCTGCCGCAATCGCGATGGGTGATAGCGTGGTCGCTCCCGCGCTCGGGCAACGCCCTGTCGGTGTTGTTGGCAATGTTGATAGCAATCCCGCCAGCCCATCCACCAATGTGCTCGTGCGCCTGCCGACCAATATTGAGTCGCTTTCATTCGTGTATGTGGAAACCGTACAGTAAAACACGGATCGTGATCGCACTTTTTGGATTTACGAGCGCCATATTTTTACCGTGGTGGGTGCCCGCGATCGTGATTCTTACTCTCGCATGCATATGGCGGTCGTGGGAGGCAATCCTCCTTGGTCTGTTCGTCGATCTTCTCTGGTTACCGACGCATGAGTTTCCGTTTTTTGCGATCGGCGCGATCGTTGCAGTATGGATACTGGAACCGATTCGCAAAGAATTTCTTGTCAGGTAGTCAGAGCTACTAGTGGTGGTATAGTGCGCGAATGATTCGGCGCCCGCGCGTTCATGAAATCGATCCGGATGAAATTTTTCTCGACTCTTCAAACCTGCCAGCGCACGAAGCGAGTCAATTTGAAGGACGTATATCGCGGCCCGTATCGCGCCGATCCATTTTCGGCGTCGGCGTTGCCTTTACGCTCATCGTGCTCATATTCAGCGGCCGCGCATTTACCTTGCAAGTGGCCCATGGGGCGAGTTTTGCCGAAATTTCTCGCGACAACACGCTCCGGAGCTGGCCTGTATTCGCAACACGCGGCATTATTTACGATCGTACGGGTGTTGCGCTCGCTTGGAACGAAGCGCAGACAGGCGCGACATCGACGGATTCGACTCAATCGCTTCCGGTCGCGACGACGACGCCCTATGCGCTGCGCCGCTATATCAATGAACCCGGTTTTTCCGACTTACTCGGATTTGTACGCTATCCGCAACATGACGCGAGCGGCACTTGGTGGCGCAGCGTCTATACCGGCGTCTCAGGTATTGAGCTGCAATTCAACGACGCACTTTCGGGGCAAAATGGCTCCACGATGATCGAAACGGATGCGCATAATCACGTGGTGCAGCAAAACATAACGACGCCGCCGCAAAACGGAGAAGATTTGCACCTGACGATCGACGCAGATTTACAAACGCATCTTTACAACGCGCTCGTGGCGCAGGCAAAAGCGCAAAATTTCCGTGCTGGTGCGGGAGTGATCATGGACGTGCGCACTGGCGAAGTACTCTCCCTCACCACATTTCCGCAATACGATAACCAGGCATTTACCGATGGTAATCCGAGCGCGGTCAATGCCGCTACACAAGACATACTTAAACCGCTCTTGGATCGCGCGGTCGGAGGCTTGTATGCGCCCGGGTCGATCGTAAAAACCGTCTTTGCTGCGGGTGCCCTGGATGCCGGCATCATTTCTCCTGATAAACAAATCGATTCGGTCGGACAAATCACGATCCCAAATCCCTATGATCCGGCGCATCCCGCAGTATTTCACGACTGGACGGCGCACGGCTGGATCGACATGCGTACTGCGCTCGCCGTTTCTTCCGATGAGTATTTCTACACTATCGGCGGCGGCCATGGAGACCAGGCGGGTCTCGGCATCTCCGGACTTGATAAATACGCGAAGATGTTCGGACTGGGTGTAAAAACAGGCATTGATGTGCCGGGTGAACAAGCAGGCGTCATCCCGTCTCCTGCATGGAAAGTGCAAGCGTTCCCGGCAGACCCCACGTGGCGTCTCGGTGACACCTACCACACGGCGATCGGACAGTACGGATTTCAGATCACGCCGATCCAGGCGGCGGTGTATGCTGCCGCGATCGCAAACGGAGGGAAATTATTCACGCCGCAGCTACTCGCGAGTTCGACGCCTGTATTTACGCAGATCCCGATTTCCGACGCCGATCTCGAAGTGGTACGTGAAGGTATGCGACTCGCGGTAACCTCGACGCGAAAAGATGCTACGGTTGGTGTCTTGGATATTCCGGGTATCGATATGGCCGCAAAAACGGGTACTGCGCAGATCGGTACTCATAATCAGTACGTGAACTCATGGTCGATCGGCTTCTGGCCAGCAGATAATCCGCACTATGTCTACGCGGTCGTTCTTGAACAGGGTCCCTCAACGGAAACGGCGGGTGCAGCGCCCGGTCTGGCACCGTTTTTCCGCTGGCTCATTTCTACGCATCCCGAATACTTACAGTGACAGGGCACGTAGTAGATAGTAATAAAAGGGTACCAAGAATTTCAGGCAGCTTTTGATAAT
>VFSW01011457.1_pt1 | contig 12471 bp, 10 predicted proteins | sample 5358111 | NCBI WGS metagenome assembly VFSW01 (sample SAMN11554181, study PRJNA540505) | mine drainage metagenome | isolation source: sediment from site ElyBrook_90M | place: USA: Ely Copper Mine, Vershire, VT | collected 2017
GCCGATATCTGGACTCGCGAGCGCGCCCATTTTCCCGCGTTGTCGAGAAGATTGCCGATCAGATCGGTCAGATCCTGCGCTTCGCCGCGAAAGCGCAGCCCTTCGGGGGCGGTGGCGGCGAATGTCAGCGCGCGATCCCTGTGAACCTTTTCGAACGTCCGGATCAGGCTCTCGATCACCGGCGTCACCTCGGTCGCCGAACCGACCGTTCCCGCTCGCGCAGCCGCCCGCGCCCGGTCGAGGTAGAACGTCACTTGCCGGCGCATGACCTCGGCCTGCTCGCGGACCTTGGCGGCGAGGGTCAGACTGCCGGCGTCCGCTTCGTTCAGGATAACGCTGAGCGGCGTCTTCAGGGCATGCGCGAGATTGCCGACCTGGGTGCGAGCGCGATCGACCACTTCGCGATTGGCCTCCAGCAGAAGATTGATCTCCTCGGCAAGCGGCGAGATGTCCTGCGGAAAATCGCCGCTGATTCGCTCGGCTTCGCCGCGCCGGATCGCGGCGACGCCTTCGCGCAAGCGGCGCAGCGGGCGAAGCCCGAAGCGAACCGCCAGCGCCATCGACCCCAGAATGGCGGCAAGCAGAACGAAGAAAGTCGCCGCCAGCGCAACCTCGAAATCGACGATAGCGGCTTCGGCCTCCTCGGCGTTGCCGGCGACCTGAATAAGGTAGCGCCCTTCGTCGCCCGCATCGATCACCCGTTCGATCATGCGCAGGCTGCGATCGTCGGGCCCGACAACGAAACCGCTGCGCACGGCGCCCGACTCGGGTTGGTTCGCCGCGGCGGCGAGGCGAGGAAGTTGCGCGGCAAACAGCGAACGCGAACCCTTGATGTCGGGCTGCGGCGAATCGAGCCGGGTGATCTGCCAATACCAGCCGGAACGGGCCAATTCGAACTGCGGATCGAGGAATTGGCCCGGACCTCCGTGCGACTCGTCGCCGGGCGTCGAGACATTGGCGACCAGCGCCTTCAGATAGACGCCCAGTTGCTCATCGAACGCCGCCTCGGTCGAGCGCGCCTGAATCGCTGTCAGACCAAGGCCGGCGACGATAAGGATTGCGGAGCTCCACAACGCCGCCGACAGGAACAGGCGCGCCGCAATTGATTGCGTGTTCAACGCCTTAAACATATTTTGTTAATCCAAAATATGAAATTCGCGACGACGCATCGACCTTAGCGCGCCGGCCTGGCGCTGGACGCCGCCGCCTCGGCGGTTCCGGATTCGCCGCCCACGAGAAAGCCCAGGCCGCGCACGGTCTGGATGATGTCGACGCCGAGCTTCTTTCGCAAGCGGCCTACAAACACCTCGATCGTATTGGAATCGCGGTCAAAATCCTGATCGTAGAGATGCTCGACGATCTCCGTCCGCGAAACGACGCGACCGGAATGGTGCATGAGATAGGAAAGAAGCCGATATTCGTGCGAGGTGAGCCTTATCGCGGCGCCGTCAACCGTCACCCGGCCGGCCCGCGCGTCGAGGCGCACCGACCCGGCGACAAGCTCGTTGGTCGCATGGCCGGCGGCGCGACGCAGGAGCGCTCGAAGACGGGCCAGCACTTCCTCCATGTGGAAGGGCTTGGCGACATAATCGTCGGCGCCGGCGTCAAATCCCTGGACCTTTTCGCTCCAACGGTCGCGGGCCGTCAGGATCAGCACCGGGGTCATCCGTCCAGCCCGGCGCCACGCCTCGAGCACCGATACGCCATCGCGTTTGGGCAGACCGATGTCGAGGATGATCGCGTCATAGGGCTCGGTGTCGCCCAGAAACCAGCCCTCCTCGCCGTCCAGCGCGCGATCCACGGCGTAACCGGCGCCTTCGAGCGCCGCGACGATCTGTCGATTGAGATCGCGATCATCTTCAACGACGAGAAGGCGCATGGTCGCTCAGGTCCTCGGCGGGGCTTCGCGCGGCGCGCGGGGATTCGCCAGTTTGCCGGTTACGGCGTTCATGACCACGTGCACCAACCGGCCGTTGGTGTGCAACAGCGCGATTTCATACACAAATTCGTCGCCGAGCCGACAGAGCTTGGCGGACAGCGCTTCGGCCTTCACCATCGCGGCGGCGCTCTTCAGGGCCACGAACGGCTCGACCAGATGGTGAGCCTTGATCTCCTCGCGCGTTTCGCTGGTTGCAAAGCAGACGCCCTTCGTCGTCGCCGGCGCCTGAGCGGACGCCGGACCCATCGCGGCGACGCCTAGCATCGCCGCGCGCGCCGGGGCGCCCGGATGTAGAGCGTTCCGCTCCATGCTCCGACCCTCGCTCGCTTCGCCTGAACAACGCGTGAATATCCGTTCATTTCCCGACTTCGGGCCACCGTGCGCCAATCCGGCGGGCGCGCTGGGGGAAACCAGAGCCTCGGTGCAGTCGGCATCCAGACGAACCGCGGCCGCGATGCAATTTTCCATGATCGGCGGCGACGTTCCCCGACACGCATTTGTTTACCCGATGTCCGGGGGATTCCCAACCGGGCGCTCGCCGCGGACGCCCTTGCCCCAGGCGGCCCGCGCGGGCTAACGCTTGAAGGCTTGCCGACTCCCGCGTAGGGCCGCCTGAACATGAGAACGTCCCGCCGGCGGTTGTTGACCTGGCTCCTGTGCGCCGCTTTCGGCTCGCCTGCTTTCGCCATCGTCGGACCGTCCACCGAGGACCTCAGCTACTCCGACCACGTCGTCATGGTGCTCAAGCGCGCCGGCGATCGCGCCGGCTTCTGCACCGGCGTCGTTGTGGCGCCGCGCGCCATCCTGACGGCCGCCCATTGCGTTGCGCCCATCCGGGATATGCGCATTCACTATCGCGACGACGCCGGCCAGCCGGTGCTGATCGACGTCGAAGCGGTCGCCGTTCACCCGAGTTATCGGGCTGACGCCGTGACGCGGCGCGTCGTCTCCATCGACCTAGCTCTGGTGCGCACCAGGACGCCGCTCGACGCGCGATTTTCAGCGGCCGCGCTCGACGACAGCGGCGCCGTCGCGGAGGGGAGCCCGTTGCGGATATTCGGTTATGGCCTCGCGCGCGAGGGCGAGGGGCGCAGCGCCGGGGTTCTGCGCAGCGCCGCCTTGCGGGTGCGGGCGCCCCTTTCGAAGATTCTTCTTTGGGCCGACGACCCCAATAGAGCCGGCGCGGGCGCCTGCGAGGGCGATTCCGGCGGCCCGATCCTGTCGGAAGACGGCCGTCAGGTCCTTGCGATCTCCACCTGGTCGGCGGGGAGCGGCGCGCGCCGTTGCGGGTCCATCACCCAAGGACCGCTGGTCGCGCCGCAACGCGGCTGGATCGACGGAGTGCTAAAAGACTGGGGGCTATAGGGCGGATCAGTTCCAACGACCCGACTCGCGGCCCAGCGCCCTTCCGCCGGCGCCAATGCCCTTCCGCCCTGCCGCATGAGCGCCGGTCCGCGCCTGCTCCACAGCAGCCGCTACCCGCTTCAAACGCCGCCCTGCCCCGGCGGCCGGTTCGGCCACGTGACGATCCGCTCCGGCCAAAGCTCGACCAGCACATCTTCCTCCCCGGCGCTGACTCGTCCGCGAACGGAAACGCCGGCCTCGTGGACCGTCTCTCCGGATCCCGAAACCAACGGGTGCCACCAGGCCAGATCGCGACCCTCCGCCAACACGCGATAGGCGCATGTGGAGGGAAGCCACGACAAAGTGCGCGCCCCCTCGGGCGTCAGTTTCACGCAATCGGGCACCCGGCGACGCCGACGAGAATAATCCGTGCAGCGGCAACTCTCCGTGTGAAGCAGCTTGCAGCCGATATCGGTGAAGTGGATGTCTCCGGTGTCTTCGTCTTCGAGTTTGACCAGGCAGCAGCGCCCGCAGCCATCGCACAGGCTCTCCCATTCCCGCGCTGACATTTCGTCGAGCGTTTTGACGCGCCAGAATGGCTGTTCTTCGGCGGCAACGTCGGTCATCGCTTCAATCCCGCCGAGTCCATCCCGAAATCCCGCCAAGTCCATTCCGGTGACGCCGCGCCCGACGCGGGCCGTGCGCCACCCCTGCGCAAGCGTCAAGCGGTGAATTATATGCTAGTTGAGCAAGGACAGATAGCCGGGCCGCCGGGGTAATGCGATTGCTATCGCGGCGCCGCGGGCGCGGGAATTGGCGCTGTCGAAGTATCCAGCGAGGACTCAACCACGAGTCTTCGCTCAGGCCAGGGAACGCGGTTGTTCGACGACAAACAAAGACCGGCCTTTTTCGAAGCGATCGGGCGGGCGCTGCTCGCCATCGACGCCTTCGTCGATTCCTCGCTTTACAGCGCCGGACGGCGCGCCATCGCGAGCTATGCGTCGGCCTCGGCCTTCTTCGATCGCTTCCACGTCTCCGGCGTCGCAAAGTTCGCGGTCGAAATGGCTTGCGAGGGCCTGACCGTCGGACTGGCCGGCGCACTCGTCGCGCTGGCGCTGGCGTTGCCCGCCTTTCGCGAGACCAGCGACGAGGACTGGCTCAAGCGCGAAGACCTCGCGGTCACGTTCCTCGACCGCTACGGCGTCGAAGTCGGGCGCCGCGGCATCAAGCATGACGATTCGATCCCCCTGGAGCAATTGCCGGATCATTTCATCAAGGCGGTGCTGGCGACCGAGGATCGGCGTTTCTTCAGCCATTTCGGCATTGACGTGATCGGCACGTTGCGGGCGCTGACCGTCAACGCGCGCGCTTCGAATGTCGTGCAGGGCGGCTCGTCGATCACCCAGCAACTCGCCAAGAACCTCTTCCTGACCAACGAGCGCTCGCTCGACCGAAAGATCAAGGAGGCCTATCTCGCGCTGTGGCTCGAACATCACCTCTCGAAAAAGGAGATCCTCAAGCTCTACCTCGACCGCGCCTATATGGGCGGGGGCGCCTTCGGCGTGCAGGCGGCGGCGCAATTCTACTTCGGCAAATCGGCGCGCGACATCGACCTTGCGCAATCGGCGATGCTGGCCGGGCTGTTCAAGGCGCCGACGAAATACTCGCCCGACGTCAATCTGCCGGCGGCGCGCGCCCGCGCCAACGACGTGCTCAGCAATCTGGTCGACGCGGGCTTCATGACCGAGGGCCAGGTGTACGCCGCCCGTCGCAATCCGGCGACGCCGGTCGATCACGGCGTGCGCGGGAGCCCGGATTACTATCTCGACTTCGCTTACGACGAGGTCAAGACGCTCGCCGACGACGGCAAGCTCGACAAGGAGCGCGTGCTCGTGGTGCGCACCGGCCTCGATACGGGGTTGCAGCGCAAGTCCGAAAGCGTCATCGAGGACATGTTGCGCGTGCGCGCGCCGGCCTTTCGCGCCCATCAAGCGGCGACGGTGGTGGCCGAAACCAACGGACTGGTGCGCGCCATGGTCGGCGGCCGCGACTACGGGGCCAGCCAGTTCAACCGCGCCACGGAAGCCCTTCGCCAACCCGGCTCGTCCTTCAAGATATTCGTCTATCTCACCGCCCTGTTGACGGGAAAATATCACAAGGACACCAACATCGACGCCTCAAGCGTTTGCATCGGCGACTATTGCGTTCACAACTACGCTGGCGAAAGCGCGGGCGTGCTGCCGCTTTACGTCGCGCTGGCGCAATCGCTGAATACGGCGGCGATCCGCATGTCGATCAAGATCGGCGAGGCCTATTGGCCTGCCAAGCAGAGCTATCACCTCGCCAAAATCGCCGAACTCGGCCGTGGCAAAATCGTGGCGACGGCGCGCGCGATGGGCGTCACGACCCCCCTGCCCGACACCGTATCGCTGCCGGTCGGCGCTGATGACGTGAAGATGATCGACATGCTCGCGGCCAACGCGGTGCTGGCCAACGGCGGCAAGCGCGCCACCCCTTTCGCTGCGATCGAGATTCGAAATCCCCGCGGCGATCTGATCTACAGCCACGAGGCGGATGGGCCGCCCCCCGTCCAGGTCATTCCGGCCGAAAAAATCGCAGAAATGAACAATATCCTGACCCATGTGGTGACCGAGGGCACCGGCCGCGCCGCACAGATCCCGGGCCTCGTCGTCGCCGGCAAGACCGGGACGACCAACAATTCGACGAATGCGTGGTTTAACGGCTTCACCGGCAATCTCGTTTGCAGCGTCTGGTTCGGCAATGACGATAACTCGCCGACGGCGGGCATGACCGGCGGCACGCTGCCCGCCATGAGCTGGCACGACATCATGCTCTATGCACACCAGGGCCTCGAGACAAAGGCGCCCTACGGCGTCGCGCCGGGACCGCCAAAGGCGCCCGATATCGCCGCCGCCGGCCAACCAGGGAACGCCGCGGCCAAAGCGCCTCAGCCAATCGGATTGTCGCCGCGCGCCGCCCAGATCATCACTGAAATCGGCGATCTGGCGCGTGTTGACAAAGGCCGCGGCGCCGAACGGACACAGCCGCTATCGTTCGCGACGCAGACCGCGGCGGACGACGGCGTGTGGAGCCTCTCCACCGCCGCGCGTCCGTAGACGTCGCCGGCGTTCCGGGCTTTCCGACATCGCAGCCCGGCCGATACGCGTCAGTCCGCCATATCCCATCTCTCGGCGCTCGCGCCGGCAAGTTCGCGCACACGCTGCTCATCCCGGCCGAACTCCCCGGCGTCACCCTCGTAAACCACCTTGCCGTCGTCGAGCACGTAGGCGCGGTCGGCGATCTCCACGGCCGCGCGCACGTTCTGTTCGACCAGCAAAACCGAAACGCCTTCGGCGCGCGCCGCCGCGACGATCTTGAACACCTCGGCGACGATGAGTGGGGCGAGGCCCTGCGAAGGTTCGTCCAGCATGAGGAGTTTGGGGTTCAGCAGCAGAGCGCGGGAGATCGACAGCATCTCCTGCTCGCCGCCTGAAAGTTGGCTGCCCGTGTTCGATTTGCGCTGCGCGAGACGGGGAAAAAGCTGAAAAATGCGCGGGATGGTCCATGGTCCCGGCCGGACGACCGGCCCCATCAGGTTCTCTTCGACGGTCAAGTTGGGGAAGACGCGCCGCCCCTCGGGCACATGGGCGACCCCCATCGCGGCGATGCGGTAAGGCGGAAAGCCGGTGACGTCGGCCCCGAAGACGCGCACCGAGCCGCCGCGCGGCGGCGTCAGCCCGATCAGGCTGCGCAGGGTGGTGGTTTTGCCCGCGCCGTTGCGGCCGAGCAGCGCGACGATTTCACCTTCGCGCACCTTGATCGTCACTCCATGCAGGATATGGCTCTTGCCATAAAAAGTGTGGAGCCCCTCGGCCTGAAGCGCGTTCATGCCGCCGCCTCGCCCAGATACGCCGTCTGGACCGCCTCGCTGCTGGCGATCTCGTCCGGCGTCCCCTCAGCCAGAACCTGTCCCTCCGCCAGCACCATGATGCGGTCGGCCAGGTTGAACACGACCCGCATGTCGTGCTCGATCAACATGATCGTGAGGCGTTCGCGCTTGTGCAGGCGGCGGATGAGGCGCGCGATTTCATAGGTTTCCTGATCGCCCATCCCCGCCGTCGGCTCATCGAGCATCAGCAGGCGCGGGCGTAGCGCAAGGGACATCATGATCTCGGTTGCGCGCTGATCGCCGTGGCTCAACGCCCCGACGTCCCTGTCCTTCTTGTCGGCCAAACCGCCCATCTCGACGAGTTCGGCGACCCGGGCGTCGACCTCGCGCCGCGTCGCGCGTCCTGTCCAGGTCTTCATCCTGAGACCGGCAGCAACCTCGACGGCGACGCGCAAGTTGTCAGCGATGCTGAGTTCGGGAAAGATCTCGGTGATCTGGAATGTGCGCGCCATGCCGCGATTGACCCGCTGCTCGGGCGCCAACCCGGTGATGTCCTTGCCGTCGAACAGGATGGCGCCCGACGTTGGTGCAAAGAAGCCGCTGATAAGGTTGAAGAACGTCGTTTTGCCCGCGCCATTCGGGCCGATGATCGCCCTGAACTGACCGGGCTCGATGGTCAGCGACACACCGTCGACGGCGACCAGGCTGCCGAAGTGGCGTGAGACATTGCGCACTTGCAAGAGCGTCATGCGGCGGCCTTGCCGCGGAAGTATCCGAGAACGCCGCGCGGGAAGAAGCGTACGACCAGCACAAAGACCAGACCGATCACCGACATCCAGTTCTCGGTATGACTGGAGACGTAATCCTGAAGCGCGACGAATATCGCAGCGCCGATCAGGGGCCCCCAGAACGAGCGCATGCCGCCGAGAACGGCCATGATCACGAAATTTCCCGACAGGTCGAAGCGGAGGGCGCGCGGATCGGTGAAGTTGTTGAGCAGCGCATAAAGCGAACCGGCGACGCTGACGAACACGCAGGAAATCACGAACGACAACCAGATATGCTGCTCGATCGGGATTCCGAGGAATCGCGCCCGGCGTTCATTCTCGCGAATGGCCACCAGAGTTCGGCCGAATGGCGACCGCAGCAGGCTCGCCATGATGCCGACGCAGACCGCGAAAATCGCCAGCACGAAATAATAGAACGCCCTGTCGTTGCCGAAAATGTCGAGATTGGCGAGGCCGAGATCGATCGGCATGCGATGCCAACCGGTCAGACCGTCATCGCCGCCGGTCATCGAGTTCCAGCGATAGGCGATGAAATAAAACACTTGGCCGAAGGCGATGGTGACCATCGCAAAATAGACCCCGCGACGCCTGACGATGAGCGCGCCAATGAGCGCCGCCGCGACCGTCGCGACGACGACGCCGACCGCCATTCCGACAAGCGTGTTGGGTACGAGATATTTGATGGTCATCGCCACGCCATAGGCGCCCAGCCCGAAATAGGCGGCGTGGCCGAACGACAGCACCCCGGTGAAGCCGAGCAGGAAATTCAGCGACATCGCGGCGAGCGCCATCACGACGATGCGCGTCGCAAGCTCGGTATAGCCGCCGATCGACGCCATCCAGTAGGGCATGGTGAGAAGGATGGCCCAGACAGCGATTCCGGCGGCGCGCGTGCGGGTCGCGGGGCTCAATGCGCCCTCCCTTCCTCGCCCAGCAGGCCGCGCGGGCGGACGAGCAGCACCAGACCCATCATCACGTAGATCACCGCCTCAGTGGCCGAGGGGAAAAACACCGCGGCGAGACCCGAGGCGAGACCGATCAGCAATCCGCCGAGCAGCGTGCCGAGCAGGCTGCCGAGACCGCCCACAATGATCGCCACGAAGCTCGGCATGATCAGCGTCGAGCCGATGGTCGGCGACAGCCCCAGCAGGCCCGCCGCCAGAACTCCGGCGAGCCCGGCGATGTAAATGCCGATGCCGAAGTTGAGATTGCGCAAGACGCGCACGTTCACGCCAAGGGTCGAGACCGTGTCGAGGTCACGCGTTCCCGCCCGGATGCGCATTCCGAGGCGTGTGTAGGTGAGGACGAAGAACAGTCCACCCACCGCCACGGCGACGATAAGGATCATGAACACCCGATAGCCGGTCAGGAAAAAGAACTGGGTGCTGAGCGGCGTGGTGAGCCAGCCCGGCACCTGGAAAGGCACGCTCTGGGCGCCCCAAATGACGCGCGTGACATCTTCGAAAATATAGGCGAGCCCGAAAGTCAGCAGCAGTCCGTAGAGCGGGTCGCGCCCGTACAGCGGCCGAATCAGCACACGTTCGACGGCGAGGCCGATGAACGCCGTCAGAACAGGAGCGACAATCAGCGCGCCCCAGAAACCGATGCTCGGCATGAGCGTATAGGCGAGATAGGCGCCGATCGCGAGAAAGCCGCCATGCGCAAAATTGATGACGCCGCTGAGATTGAGGATCAGCGACAGGCCGAGCGCCATCAGCGCGTAAAACGCGCCGACGATGAGCCCGTTGAAAACGTTGAAGAGAATGAGTTGCGTCATGGGCGGATGGCGATCGGCGGCGCCCGGTCGGCGGCGCGCTCGAGATGGGCCGGCCGCCTCGCCGACGAGGCGCCAGCCCGTCCGCCGTCGGGCGAGCCACGCAAAGCCGGCCGACGCCGCCTCATGCCGGCCAGGTCATCTTGCAGCCGCTCTCCTCGAGCGAACCCGCCACGTCCGCGCCTTTGACCGCTTCGGTGACCTTGAAGAAATCGTCGGGCGCGGAGCCGCTCGCCTGAGCCTCGCCGACGTAAAGGGTGGCGAGGAGTTGGTTTTGGCCCGCGCGGTAGATCGCCGGGTTTGGCGACAGCGCGATTTCGGGCGGCAACTGAAAATCCTGCAGAGCTTTGGCCATCGCCACCGCTTCGACGACATTGGCCTTTGCGGCGGCCAGCGCGCAGGTCCAGACGGAGACGAAGCCGAACCAGGTGCGGGCGGTCGGCACGCGGCCGGTGCGCTTCTTGACCAGGTCAACGAACTCCTGGACATGGGGCACGCCGGGCTGGTTCCAGTACCATTCCATTACCCACGAGCCGATTCGCGCCTCCGGCGGCAGGCCTTCCAGCGCCTCCAACTCCTGCTGCGCGCCCGCCAGATGCGCCTTCTTGTCCAGACCGAACTGCACCGCCTGCTTGAGCGCGTTGATCATGTCGTCGCCCTGCGTCAGGAAGATGATGACATCGGGACCGGCCGACTGCGCCTTGATCAGAAACGACGAGAAGTCGACCGTTCCCAGCGGCGTCAGGTCGCCGCCGACGCGGGTCGCCCCAAGCTTGGCGCCGGCCTTGACCAGGCCCGCCTCCAGCGTATGGCCGAAAGAATAATCGGGCGTGATATAGTACCATTTCTTGCCATAGTTCTTGACGAGGGCGGCCGCCGAGGCTTCCGCCTCCATCTGCGTGGTGTTGCAGACGCGGAAGACATTCCAATGGCAGGACGAGCCCGTCACGGCGTCGGTATGGCCGCCAGGAACGATGTGCAGCACCTTCTTCTCGTTCGAGACCTGGGCCATCGCCATCGCCAGCGCCGAGTTGACGTTGCCGAGCAGGAAATCGACCTTGTCGCTGTCGATCAGCTTGCGCGCCTTCTGCACGGCCGTGCCGGCGTCGCCGCTGGTGGAATCCTCGACCACGAGCTCGACTGTGCGGCCTAGGATGCCGCCTTTCGCGTTGATCTGCTCGATCGCGAGCTGACAGCCGATCAGTTCGTTCTTGCCCGGCGCGGCGTAGGTGCCGGTCAACGGGTTATCGAGACCGATCTTGACGGAGTCCGCGGCGCGCGCGCGCAACACAAATGGGCCCGCAACCTGCGCGGCGCCGACCACGAGGCCCGCCTTCAGCAGGCCGCGACGGCCCACGCCGCCTCTCAAGCTGGTGATTGACACGCTATCCTCCCTGGACCGTTCACCGCAGCCGATCGGCGCTTGTGCGGCCGAATTCGAACGATTTTGATCGTTGATAACCGATCAGTCATGTCCGCACGGCGCCTGCGGGTCAAGAGTTTCTTTGACCTGCGGCGTTCTATCGCGGCGGCCAATGGCCGGCATGCCTCGGCGCGCCCTGAATTCCGGGGAGCGCGCGCCGAATCGCGACGCGCAACGCAAAATCTGTTTGGCGCGCGCGGGCCGGCGAACGGCGGCGACCGGCCTGTTGAAATCGCCGGATGGGGGCGCCGTTTCACGTCGGCCACGTCATCTTGCAGCCGCTCTCCTCGATCGAGCCGGCGACATCGGCGCCCTTGACGACATCGGTGACCTTGAACAGGTCGTCCGGCGCGTCGCCGCTCGCCTGGGCGACGCCGACATACAGCGAGCCGATCAACTGGTTCTGCCCGGCGCGGTAGAAGGGCGAGTTCGGCATCAGCGCGATTTCCGGCGGCAGCGCGAAGCCCTGGAGGGCTCTGGCCATCGCCACCGCGTCGAGGGACCCGGCCTCGGCCGCCGCCAGCGCGCATGTCCAGACAGAGACGAGCCCGAACCAGGTGCGCGCGGTCGGCGCGCGTCCGGTGCGCTTCCTGACCGTCTCGACGAATTCGGCGACGTGCGGCACGCCCGGCTGTTTCCAGTACCATTCCATGACCCAGGCGCCGATGCGCGCCTCCGGCGGCAGACCCTCCAGCGGCTCGAGTTCCTGTTGGGCGCCCGCAAGATGCACCTTCTTGTCCAGTCCGAACTGCACGGCCTGCTTCAATGCGTTGACCATATCGTCGCCGCCCAGCAGGAACAGGATGACGTCGGGGTTCGCCGACTGCGCCTTGATGAGATAGGACGAAAAGTCGACCGTGCCGAGCGGCGTCAGGTCGCCGCCGACGCGTTCGCCGCCGAGCGCCGCGCAGGCCTTCACCATGGCCGCCTCGAGCGTGTGGCCAAATGCGTAGTCCAATGTGAGGTAGTACCACCTCTTGCCATAGGCCTTCACGAGGGCGCTGGCGATTGCCGCGGCTTCCATCTGCGTGGTGTTGCAGACGCGGAAAACGTTCCAGTGACAGGACGAGCCGGTGACGGCGTCGGTATGACCGCCGGGAACGATGTGCAGCACCTTCTTTTCGTTCGAGACCTGCGCCATCGCCAGGGAGAGCGCCGAGTTGACGTTGCCGAGCAGAAAATCGACCTTGTCGCTGTCGATCAGCTTGCGCGCCTTCAGCACCGCCGTGCCAGCGTCGCCGCTGGTGGAATCCTCCACCCCCAGTTCGGCGCGTCGGCCGAGAATCCCGCCGT
>VFSW01011458.1_pt1 | contig 12471 bp, 12 predicted proteins | sample 5358111 | NCBI WGS metagenome assembly VFSW01 (sample SAMN11554181, study PRJNA540505) | mine drainage metagenome | isolation source: sediment from site ElyBrook_90M | place: USA: Ely Copper Mine, Vershire, VT | collected 2017
CCATATCGGAGTTGAGAGAGGCAGCGTCAGCAGGGTTTGCTGCCAGATGAACTGCCAGGGAGTCAGCGTGGTGTATTTTGTGCCGATCACGGCGTGAAGTAGGGCAATCGTCGGAAAGCCGTTGCGAATTTCCCAAATCAAGTTCGGCAGAAAAATCAGAAAGGTGATGATGCCGCCGAGCCAGATCCACTTCTTTGCGTATTCACGGCGCGCCGAGGTGAGCCAGAGGCCAACGAATATGCCGCTACCGAAGAAGAGCATCGAATGCTTGTTCAAAATGCCGACGCCCGCCACTACGCCGAATAGCAGCCACAGCTTTTCCGAGCCGCCACTCAGAATGCGCACCAGAATCGCGGCGCAGGCCATCCAGAAAAGAGGCTCGAAGGAATTCATGGAGAGGAAACTATCGAATGTGAGGTAGATGGGCGCGACAAGTACGGCAATCGCTGCCAGAGATTGAGCGAAACGGCGGCCTCCAAGCTCGCGCGCCATCCAGCCAGCGAGAAGTACCTTGGCCGCGGCCGCGAGCGCGGGGAAGAATCGCAATGCGAAGAGCGAATTGCCGAGGAGGGTCCGCGAGAGGCGTGCGAGCCAGGCGATCAGCGGTGCGTGATCCACATAGCCCCAAGCCAGATGCTGTCCGCACGCGGCATAGTAGAGTTCGTCGCGGAAGTAGCCGTATCGCCCGGCAAAAATGAAATGGAAGAGTGTCGCGAAGATCGCCAGCGCGAAGACCCAAGTGGCGAGCGGCATGTCGCGAACAGGAGGATACGCGAGAGGGGGGCGAGACTGCGCGCGCGACAGGGAATCGACGATCGCTGCCGGTGGTGGCTGGACGCCTCCGGGCAAATTGCCTCCTAAGGGCGTGCTGCGCGGCGCCGCAACACTCTAGCGTCATATGCCGCGAGCGCGGCACGAGCGAAGTGTAGCGGAAATCGGACGTGCACGTAAGATTAAGTGTGTTCGCGCGATGAAAAACGCCGGGCGCGAGACAATTTGGCGATTGGTTCATCTAAATTGGTGGGATGAGATGACTCGGCGGGACTTTCACTGGAGCGTTAAATCGCATGGATGAGATTTTGCAAATTCGACGCGCGCATCCGGAAGAGAGCGGCTTCCTAACGGATCTGGCGATGCGTTCGAAGGCCCACTGGCCGTATGACCGCGCGTTTCTCGAAGACGTGAGGCCGGATTTAACGTTGCGGCCTGAAAGGTTTATGCCGGACTTTCATGTGTATATTCTGGAGGCGGCGGGGAAGCCGGTGGGATTTTGCAGCCTGGTACCGATTGATCCGGGAACGGTGGAGCTCGACGATCTTTTCATCGAGCCGGGCGATATCGGCAAGGGATACGGGCAGCGGTTGTGGGATTACGCGGTCAGCGTGGCGCGCGATTTAGGCTTCCAGAGAATTGTGCTGGTATCGGACCCGTATGCAGAGGCGTTTTATGCGCGACAAGGCGCTGTGTGTATCGGAGAGAAAACGTCAGCGATCCGGGAAGGCCGCGTGCTACCCGTCATGGAATACCAACTCAGCGGATAATCGGGGGACTAACAGTATTTCAGGAGAGGGAGACGGTGGAAGCAGCGGAGCTTCGCTGGTGACCATACGAAGCGCCTCTGCTCCCGAACAGCTCAAATGCCAAATCTACGCGCCGAGCTTCCGGCGAATTACGCCGCCCATCGTCAGCAAACCAGTGCCAAGCAAAAGCAAGGATGCCGGTTCAGGAGTCGGCGAGGTTGGCGTTCCTGTAGCATAGCCTGTGTTTGACTTGCCTCCGGTTCCGCATGTGGAGCAGAAGAAGTGAAGATCTGCGAAGTAACCGTTGCTGTTCACCGTCAGGAAATTGGCGGCGTCCAGTCCGGTCACGCCCGTGATCGTAAGAGTGAGATCCTGCGCCACCACAGTGCCATTCGCGCAGGAACTACAATTCAGGTTGAATATGTCGAGCGAGTAGGGGTGATACGGCCCGGCATTACCGTTGCCAAAAGCAAATGTCATGCTCGGGTTGGAGGCCGCCGAACCGCCGAGTGGCGTGATGCTGGTAAAGGCGATGTTGGACGAGCCAATCGAGCCGCTGAAGCTGGTATTGAACTCCAAATCGCCGCCCTGAAGCTTGACGCCAAAGCCCGAGTTCATGGCGTACGATACTTGAATACCGCCCGCGATGTCGGTGATCGTGATGGTGCCCACGGAACCGACAACGCCAATGTTGTTGGTGGTGAGGTTGATAACAACCGGCGACGCTGAGGCATTCGAGACGAACCCGAATAGGAGCATCAACGTCATCCAGCCGAATGTAACTGCAAGCTTCTTCATAAATAGAGTCTCCTTCGAGAGCCCAATGATTTGGGAACAAATTCGACGCCAAAGTGGCGTTCAAGACTCCAAAACATAGCGACTCAGCCATCAGATATAGCGCAATTCGACCTCCAAATGACGATCCGGGTGACCGTTCGGCTTAATTCATTGATAGGCAGTGAATTATTGTGTGAAAACAGCGGTTTCGGGCACTAGACTCCACGATTCGAGTCGCAGACGTTTGCAGTTTATGTGAATTCGTAGACCGGTCAAAATCTGTCATGACACAAATCACTGTCTAGTTGCATCATTCATCGAGGTGAGATTTGATTAAAGAGGTAGGGAGAATATGAAAATCAAATTGACAGTAGTTCTGGCTGTTCTTGTGTTGTTGTGCCCGAGCCTGTTTGCGGACCAGATCACGCTGAAAAATGGGGATCGGTTGACAGGCACGATTGAGAAATCCGACACAAAGACGCTGGTTATCAAGACGGAATCCGCCGGCGAAGTCACGGTTCAGTGGGCGGCGATTGACAGCATCACGTCGACGCAGCCGCTCCATGTTGGTCTCAGCGGCGGACAGATGGCCGTGGGGCGCGTGACTACGACGAGCGACGGGAAAATCGAGATTTCGACAGAAGCAACAGGGGTGGTGACGACTTCCAAGGATTCGATCGTGGTGATCCGATCCGATTCGGAAGAGGCTGTCTATGACGCCGCGATGGAGCGATTGCAACATCCGCATTTGAGCGATTATTGGAGCGGGATGCTCGATACGGGCCTGAGCTTAACTCGAGGCAATTCGGCGACGTTGTCGTACACGCTATCGGGGAAGGCGATTCGTCAGGCGGATCGAGACAAGATCACGGCGTACACAACCATAGTGTACGGAAGAAATGACAATACATCTCCGAGCCAGACGATTGCGCACCAAATCCAGGGAGGAGTGCGCGGAGACTTCGATATTGGCGCGAGGATGTTTGCTTTTGCGTCCACCGATTTCAACTCGAACCAACTGCAGCATCTGGACCTGCAGAATGTGATTGCCGGCGGCATCGGATACCATGTGATCAAGACCCAAAACACGACGTTCGATGTCTTTGGCGGAGCCGGATACAACCAGGAGTATTTCTCGTCCTACTCGTTGGTGAATCCAGCGCCACCACCGCCGCTTCTAACGTTTGCGGCAGTGACGCAGAGGAATGCGGAGATTGAGCTGGGAGAGGAATTTGATACCAAGGTGAGCGGCCGCACGAATTTTAGCGAAAACTTCACTTTTTATCCTAATATCAGCGGGCCGAGTGGCTACCGGTATACATTCAATTCCACGCTGGCGACAAAGATCAATAACTGGCTGGGTTGGCAGACCACGTTCACCGACAATTATCTGAGCAATCCGCCCTTTGGAATCAAAGGGAATGATTTGCTGCTTTCGACGGGGCTGCGGCTGACATTCGGCAAAGCAGCTAAATAAGGCCCAGAATCTGCTTCTCTCGAATAAAAGGAGCCCGCGATGACGAAGGGTTTTAAGCAGTTTCTGCTGAGAGGGAACGTGGTGGATATGGCAGTGGGCATTGTGATTGGAGCGGCTTTCGGCAGCGTGGTTACAGGCCTTGTGAAGGACCTGCTGACCCCGCTTATCGCCGCGATTGTAAAGCAGCCCGATTTTTCCACGCTAATGTTCACGGTCAACGGCAGCAAGTTTGAGTACGGGAATTTCATCAACGCATTGCTGTCGTTTGTGATTATCGCGGCGGCGGTGTACTTTTTCGTGGTGATTCCGGTGAACGCGTTGATTGCCAGATCGCGCCGGGAGCCGCCCGCGGATCCGACAACACGCAAATGTCCAGAGTGCCTTAGCGAAATTCCAATTGCCGCCCGGCGTTGCGCGTTCTGTACACAGGTCAGCTCCGCGCAGTAACACGAAAGGGCGCGAAGTCCCGTGTCAGCGCGAAGCTTTGGTGGAAATGTAGGCGTCGAGGCTGTTCGTAAGCTGGTCGATACCAGCGAGCACGTCCTGGCGGAGGGCTTCGACGACTGCCGGGACGGTCTTCTTGTTTACAGGCTCATCGTGGCTGTAGGACTGGCTCCAAACGACATTGCCCGTCTTGGGTTGAAACAATTCAAGAGCGAGAGAAAAGCGCGCGACGAGCGACGGCGAATCGACTTCTTCGAGTGAGTACAAATGGCCGCGGAGGATGTAATCACCTCTGGCGCTGCTGCCGAGGCGTCCGACGGAACGGAATTTGCCCTTCGCGCGCAGGGATTGCGTCAGCATCGTTTCGAGCATTTCGGTGGGCACCTCGGCCCAGCGATGGCTTGGGTATGTTCCCAGTTCCACGCCGCCGCTGCTGTAGACAATCGGGCTGTCGAGATAAAGATGCGAGGCGGTGATGCGTCCAATGAGGACTGTGACGGGAAGCGGCGCGCCGTGTTCGATAGAAACGGAAGGCTCAGGAACGGGCGCGGGATTCAGCGTGTAGTATTTCACGGGCCGTGCTGCGCCGCAGTTCGCGGTGATGATGATTCCCGCGAACATCAAAAGAGAGGCAAGAGCAGTGATGATTCGTTTTTTGTCGAAGTGCATATTCATTTTCACTCTTGGGGTTTGAGCGGCTTCCCGGGCGCGTGCGGCGCCGGTTGGGAAGAGCGAATCAGCGTATAGGGCCGCGTCTTAATGGTGTCGGTGAATGATTTCAAGTTCTCGGTTATGTTCGTCATGTTGGCGATGATTTCGTCAATGTTGTCGCTGTTGATGTTCAGCGTGCTGTTGAGTTGATCGACGAGCGCGGAAGCGGACGTGAGAGTAGCGCGCATTTGAATGATCGCCTGCCGCAGATCAGGGCGGTTTTCCATCAACGTGGCGTCCACGTGCGACAGGGCGGTATTCGCCTGATTTATCGTCTTCTTGAAATCGTCCATCAAAGGCGTGAGCTTGGCGCTCGTGTTGTTCAGGTTATTCAGCGTGGAGTGGAGAACGGGGCGATCTTCCGCGAGCATGCCGCGGACGTTCGCGAGGCTTGCCGCAATGTTCGCGCGATTTTGCGCGTCGAGAAGTCCGTTGACCCGCTTGATGGTTTCCTGCAACTCCGTGACGCGCCCATTCAGGTTTTGCAATAGCTGTGTTGCCTGCGGCGCGAGATCGTTTATTTTCGCGGCGAGTTCGTCGAAACTCGCGTAGTTCACCGCAATCAAAACCGCACCCGGGCGCGCAAGCGGAGCGGCCGCAGTGCCCGGCACGATTCCCAGGAAATTTTCACCGAGCGCTCCGAGGCTTGAGATTTTCGCTTTGCTGTCTGTCTTTACGGGCACTTCGTCGTCAACGCGAAACTTGACTTCCATGCGCGTGGAGTCTTGCGGATCGCTGCGGACGGACACAACGCGACCGACCGGAGGGCCGCCGGCGTAACGCACTTCGGAGCCTGGTCCGAGGCCGCCGGCGTTTTTGAAGTAAGTAAGATAGGTGGGTTCCGCGCGGCCGAAAACTCCGGACAGCGAGAAGAGAGTCGCCACCAGGAGACCCGCCGCGACAAGAACGAATACTCCGACGAACGCGCGCTCGCGTCTGGCTTGCAATGGCGCCTCTCAAATATCCGTGGAAAGCTCAAATTTGGCGGTGGTGCCGCCAAGGTGGCGGAGTATAACACGACCAGCAGCCGAAACGTTTGGGGAGCGACTTTCGGGACGCGCTGCGGCAGAGCCCCCGCTGCAGGCGACGCTATAAACGCAAATGTTCGGTGAGGCGGTCGAGAAAGCCCTCGTCTTCGGCGACGTCCGGCTCTGGAACGCGGTCGAGAAACTGGCGCACGCGGGGTTGCTGACTCGATTTCAATTCTTCCACCGTGCCGAGCGCGATGATGTTTCCCTTGTCGACCAAGATCATGCGATCGGCGATCAGGAAGGCGCTGGCGAGTTCGTGCGTAACGACGACAATGGTCATCCGGAAGGCCTTTTTCAATTTCAGAATCCGATCGTCGATGCCGGCGGCGATAATGGGATCGAGGCCGGCGGAAGGCTCGTCAAAAAATAGAACTTCGGGATCCATAGCCAGGGCACGAGCGACCGCGGCGCGCTTTTTCATACCGCCGCTCAGTTGCGCGGGGATGTAATCTTCGTAGCCGGAGAGACCCACTTCTTCCAGCTTCAATCGCACCATAACTTCGATTGTGGAGTCATCGAGCCGAGTATGCTCGCGAAGCGGAAGGGCGACGTTTTCTCCGACGGTCATCGAGCCGAAGAGCGCGCCGCTCTGAAATGAGACGCCAAGCTTCTTGCGAAGTTCGGCCATGTCTTGCGCGGAGATGCAGCACAGATTTTTGCCGCGAATCCAAATCTCGCCACCGGAGGGCTTTTCGAGGCCCATCAATGTCCGAAGAAGGGTGCTCTTGCCGGAGCCCGAGCCGCCGAGAATCACCATGGTCTCGCCAGCTTTCACATCGAAAGTGATGCCGTGGAGAACTTCGCGATCACCATAGCTCACGCGCAAATTGCGCACGGAAATAGCGACTCCTTCGTTGACCGGCGCGTCCGATTCGTTTTCGTTCGACATAGTCATGAATGCGGTGCCGTAAGGTAAAAGAGCATAGTGAAAACCAGATCTACGAGCACGACCATGAAGATGGATTTCACAACCGCCGACGTGGTCGAGCGGCCTACTTGTTCGGCACCCAAGCCGGTGGAAAGTCCTTCCTGGCAACCCACCGCGGTGATCACCATGCCGAACATCACGCTTTTAATCAAGCCGGTAATAATGTCGCGAAGCACGAGGGCGCTGAGAGTGGCGTGAATGTAGGAGCCGAAAGTGAAGCCCGCGCCAGCAACGCCAAAAGCAGAGCCGCCGAGGACGCCCATGAAGTCGGCCCAGGTGGTGAGGCAGGGCAGCATCAAGGCCATGGCGACGAATTTGGGCGCGACAAGAAAATGAACGGGATCGAGCGCCATGGTTTCAAGAGCGTCAATTTCTTCGTTCACTTTCATGGTGCCAATCTCCGCGGCAAAGGCGGAGCCGGAGCGTCCAATAACGACGATGGCGGTCATGAGCGGACCGAGTTCACGCGTCATGGAAATAGCGACAGCGTTGGCGACAAACTCCATGGCGCCGAACCTGCGGAGTTCATAGGCGGATTGAAGGGCGAGGATGGTTCCAATAAAAAAAGAAATGAGGGAAAGAATAGGAACGGCGCCGACGCCGACGGCCATCGCCTGATGAATCGCGCGCTCTATGCGCATGCGCTGGCCCTGAAAGGGAGCTACGACGATTGCGTGAAGCGAGCGGCCGGTGAGGATCGTAAGGTCGCCAAGGTAGGCGAGCGTGTCGATCGTTGCCTGACCGACTGTTTCCGTGACGGACACGAGAGGAATCTCAGGCCGTGGCGCCAGAAGAGACCGGTTGCACGCCGCGAACCGCCTCTTCTTCCGTGCCATACACTTCAAAGACTCTGATCAGGCGCGTCAACTCGAAAACCTCTTTGGCCACACGGCTGAGTCCAAAGAGAGCAAGGCCGAGCTTTGATTCCCTGGAAACCTTCAGAGCTTCGACAAGGCAAGCGACGCCCGCGCTGTCGATATATTTCACGTTGGTCAGGTTCACAACCACGCGAGGAACTTTTTGCACTTTCAGCAACTCCATAAGCGTTTTGCGGAGGTCCGGAGAGTTGTAGAGCGTGATGTCACCGGCAACATCCACAACTGTGGCGAGGCCGCTGGGGCGCGTTGTAATGTTCATCAATTTCTCCCACTCAGGAGGATAGCAGGGACGATAGGGAGAGCATACCCTGAGTTGGGCTTGGCGCAAAGCACTGAGATGAGAGGTTGGTTTTCGTTCAAAAACCAGATGGAACAATACCTGTATCTTAAGCGACGCGTGGATAGCCGTCGCGATGGTTGGTTCTGCTTTCGGCGCTTTTCATTTGGCGTAGCGCCCAAACGAGCAGGGATAAATGGTCGGCAACGCCGGCCTTCTCGTAGAGGTCGCGGAGCAAGCGGTGGAACGAGCTCGAAGGCATGCGAAGCTCGGTGCAGACCTGCTTGTCGGTTTTTCCGCCGGCGAGGGCGCGAAGCACGATTGCTTCCTCGAGGGTGAATGACGGATGCTGGGGTTCAGCCAGCATCTGGGGCTTATTCGGGAATGTGCTAGTGCTGCTGCGACTATGGTTACTGGTGTTGTCGGTCCTTGATTTGATGTTCGGTTTCATGACTGTCCCTCCGATTTTCTTGCGCGACTGCCAGGCGCAATTTTCAATGCAGGTAAACTCGGAGGGGACAACGAGAAAAAATCGCTGGAACTTTGTTGCGTGGCGGATTGAGAGGCCGCCCGTCATTTATTTGTGCCTACAATGCGTAAAGCACTGTTCGAGAGGCAGTCTATTCGAAGAGCTGCTGCGTGACTGTCTCGTTAGAGACAGGTGGCAGAAATCGCTTAGAGTTCGTTTGCTGGACGCTTTCAAGAGCGAAAAGGCCGGGCCCGCCCCTCGCAAGAGAAAACAGCGCTTGACTTTATTTCGAGCGGACATAGACTTCGGCCCGCTGATGCGAAATGCGGCAGCGCTGCTCGCGAAATGGGAGCGAAAGCAGAGCGATGACGTGATGCCTGCAGAGAAGAGAGGCAAGATGCGAGTTTCGAATTTTGAATTGCGAGGGATTTTACTGGTGGTGAGTGTCGCGCTGTGTGCAACGGCTGGCGTTGCGCAGCGGCGGAATGCGGCGGCGGAGCAAGATCAATTTCGATTCCGATTCGTTGGACCGATTGTGGGGAACCGAGTCGCGTCGGTCGCCGGCGTGCCGGGGGATGAGAGCACGTATTACGCGGGAGCGGCATCGGGCGGAGTCTGGAAATCAACGGACGGGGGAAACCGCTGGGAGCCGGTGTTTGATAAAGAACCGGCCTCTGCGATCGGCGCGTTGGCGGTGGCACCTTCGGATCCGGATGAGGTGTGGGCCGGGACCGGCGAAGCGTGGGCGATACGCGACAGCGACGTGATGGGAAACGGGATTTACAAGTCCACTGACGCAGGAAAAACGTGGACGAACATGGGTCTGGGCGCAACGGGGCGTATCGGGCGCGTGGTGGTGAATCCAACAGATCCGAATACTGTGTTCGTGTGCGCTCTGGGGCGTACGACGGGCCCTCAGCAGGAGCGCGGCGTTTAGCGGACGACGGATGGCGGGAAAACGTGGGAGCGCGTGCTGTTTGTGGACGAAAATACGGGATGCTCGGGATTGTCGATGGATCCGCACAATTCGAGGACACTGTTTGCCGGTACGTGGCAAGTGGTGATGCACACGTGGGCTGAACTCGGCGGCGGGCCGGGCAGCGGAGTGTATGTTTCTCATGATGGCGGCACGAAGTGGACACGCATTGAAGGCCACGGCTTGCCGAAGCCGCCGGTCGGGAAAATTGACGTCGCGGTGGCGCCGACGAATTCGAACCGCGTGTACGCGCTGATTCAGACGAAAGATCAGGGCTCACTGTGGCGCTCGGATGATGGCGGAGAAAATTGGCACGCTGTGAGCTACGACAGGTCACTGACCGGGCGCGCAGGGTATTACATACGCATTGGAGTTTCAAGCGGAAACGAAAATGAGGTTTATGTGGCGAGCAGCGGATTCCACGAGTCGGTGGACGGCGGAGAAACATTCAAAGATGTCCCGTGGGGCGGCGACAATCACGATATCTGGATCGACCCAAAGAATCCGGACCACTTTGCGTTGACCAATGACGGCGGATTGATGATTACGACGGTGCACGGGCGCGGATTCCATCGCGTGTCGCTGCCGATCGGGCAGATGTATCACGTCACCGTGGACAATCAGGTTCCGTATTACGTCTATAGCAACATGCAGGACGATGGGAACATGCGCGGGCCGAGTTTGTCGGAAGGCGGATATGGGTATGGAGGGCCGCAGGAAGTTGGATGGGATCACGGAATGGGCGGCTGCGAATCCGGCTGGACAGTGCCGGATGTTACGGATCCAAACATCGTCTGGGCGACGTGCTATGGGGACGAAGTGACGCGGTGGGACGCGAAAACGAAGATGGCGCGCTCGGTGAGTCCGTGGCTGCACACGCTGGATTCGCCGCCGAATGACACGAAATACCGCTGCCACTGGACGCCGCCGCTGGCGATTGATCCATTCGATCACAATACGGTGTATTACGGCTACCAAGTGATTTTCAAGACGGTGAATGCAGGGCAGAGCTGGACGGTCGCGAGTCCTGATCTTTCCACGCATGACCCGAGCCGGATCGTTCCATCGGGCGGACTCGAAGGCGATAACCTAGGGCAATTCTATGGCGAAGTGGTGTTTGCGATTGCGCCGTCGCAAATTCAAAAGGGACTGATTTGGGCGGGAACGAATGACGGACAGGTGTGGTACACGAAAAACGGCGGTGGCCAGTGGAACAATGTGACCAAGAATATCTCGGGGCTTCCCGCGTGGGGAACCGTTACCAGCATCCAGCCTTCGTATTTTGATGCGGGGACGGCGTACATTTCGGTGGATTTTCACTTGATGGACAATCGGGATCCCTTTATTTACAAGACGACGGACTTTGGACAGAGTTGGACGAAGATCAGCGACGGATTGCCGAAGGGCGAGCTTTCCTACGTTCGCGTGATTGCCGAGGACCCCAACTGCAAAGGACTCTTGTTCGCGGGCACGGGGAACGCGCTGCACTATTCGCTCGACGATGGTGCGCACTGGACGATGTTCGACAAGGGTTTGCCGCATTCCACGGTTTCGTGGGCAGTGGTGCAAAAACAATTTCACGATCTGGTGGTGTCAACGTACGGACGCGGACTTTATATTTTGGATGACATCACGCCGCTCGAACAGATGGCAAAAAACAAGCCCGATGAACCGGTGCGATTGTTCGAACCGCGCGCGACGTACCGGTTTGTGCGCGGCGGGACCGCACCGATCACTTATTCGTTGAAGACCGCGGTGAAGACGAACGACAAAGATGCAACGAAGGATACGGAACAATCTGCGGCGGCGAGCGCGGACAAGGATAAAGGTCCGGTGCAGATTGAGATCCTCGATTCGAATGGCAAGGTGGTCCGGAAATTAAAAGCGCCCGGCAAAGCAGGGATGAATCGAGTGGAGTGGGACCTGCACTACGAACCGCCGCGGCTGGTGGCGCTGCGGACAGCGGCTCCCGACAATTCGCACATTTGGGAGGAATTGCGTTTTCGCGGGAAGGACTCGCGCCCAATTACGCACTGGGGACTTGATCCGGCGGAAGTGGGGCCGATTGTGGCGCCGGGAAAGTACACGGTGAGGCTGACAGTGAATGGAAAGAGCTTTACGCAGCCGCTGACAATTTTGCGCGACCCAAATGTTCCAAGCAGCGACGCGGAAATCGAATCCTCTGTAAAAACGCTGCTGCGCATACGCGACGATATTACGACTACGTCCGATATGGTGAATCAAATCGAGTGGATGCGGAAACAGCTCGCCGACGTTGAGTTGATGCTAAAGGACGAAAAGACCAAGGGCGATCTGCTGAAGTCCGTGAAAGATATGGACGACAAGTTGCAAGGGGTTGAGTTCAAGCTGATCTCGCGCGTGGAGGCCAATAGCGACGACAAGTATTTCGTCTCCGCTTATAAGGTGTATCTGAATTTGTTGTGGCTGAACGGCGAAGTGGGTTCCGGCGCGGGAGACGTGGCGGGCGGCGCAGCGTTTGCGCCAACGGATACGGCCTTGAGTTTGTTGCAAATGATCGAGAAGGATTTGGCGTCAGCGAAGACTGATTACCAGACTTTGATCAGCAAGGATATTCCGACGTTCAATCGCTCGCTGGCGGAGCATGGAGTGATTCCCGTTACGGCGGTCGGTCCGGCACCGGATGCGGGCGCAGGCGGAAATCGATAAAGCCTTCAGTTGTGAAGTGAAGCGATTGCCTGCTGTGTTTACGGCGGCGCACTCGATGAGGCGTTCTATTTTGTGTTGCCCCAGATATCGCCTACGGTGAAGCCTTCGGGGAATGGGTCGTCGCTTTCCAGAACGTATTGAGAGAAGCCGGTGACCCACGCGCGGCCGCTGATGGTGGGAACCACGGCTGGATAACGGCCAACGCGCGATTCGCCGACGAGGCGGCCGGTGAACGTGGTGCCCAGAATTCCCTGGTGAACGAAATCCTGATGGAGCCGCAGCGCTCCTTTTGCGG
>VFSW01011459.1_pt1 | contig 12470 bp, 10 predicted proteins | sample 5358111 | NCBI WGS metagenome assembly VFSW01 (sample SAMN11554181, study PRJNA540505) | mine drainage metagenome | isolation source: sediment from site ElyBrook_90M | place: USA: Ely Copper Mine, Vershire, VT | collected 2017
GCAGATAACAGTTATGTAACCACCCAGATAAAGGGGAATACAGTTATCAATAACCCCAATAGCGGTCCACTAACCCTTGTTAGCGACAATACGGCAGTATTAATCGCTGATGTTAGAAATAATATGTTTATTTCGAATGATCGGAATTTTCTGCTTCAAGTAGTTAATGGTATTGGTCGACTCACATTCGATCACAACCTCGTGCGCGGCAATAGCGGATCTTTTCTGGAATTTTTTAACGCTACTTCTGGTGTGATGCAAGTGTCCATGTCCAATAATACACTTAGCCAGGTCGGGAGCAATGTGCAAGCCGGGGTGGAGATTCTTCAAAATGACGTAGGGGGAACAACAACGGTCGAGCTTTTCAATAATACCTGCGATACATCGCCGGTAGCCTATCAACTCACACAAACAGCAGGGACGTTCAACTTAAAAACGTTGAGCAATAATATCGGAACATTTGCTCAGTCAGGCACGATTACTATTACTGATTAGAATAGTGTGCCATGGGTCCTAGACCGTCTTCGATTTCAAGTAAGCGGTTGTATTTGGCAATCCGTTCGGATCTAGATAGCGATCCCGTTTTGATTTGTCCTGCTGATACGCCGACCGCAATGTCTGCAATCGTTGTATCTTCGGTCTCCCCTGAACGGTGCGAAATGATTGTTCCATAGCCGACTTTTTTCGCATAGGCGATCGTATCGAGGGTTTCGGTGAGAGTGCCGATCTGATTGGGCTTGATGAGGATGCTATTGGCGACTTTTTCTTTGACGGCGCGCTCTAAAAATTTCTGATTGGTGACAAAGATGTCATCTCCGATGATTTGGATATCTTTCATAGACGCGGTGAGTTTTTTCCATCCGGTCCAATCATTTTGCTCTAGTGGATCTTCGATCGTGTCGATCGGATAGGCAGCGCAGAGCTTTTGTAAGTAGGCGATTTGTTCGTCGGCCTTCGAGGCGTCTAAGAATTCCGAGGCGGCGCAGTCGAGCGCGAGCGTAATCTCTTTGCCCGCTTTGTATCCGGCTTTGTGGATCGCTTCCAAAATCAGCTCGATGGCTTCTTCGTGCGAGGCGACGCGGGGGGCGAATCCGCCTTCATCTCCGACCGCCGTCGAATACTTTTTGTCAGTGAGGATTTTTTTCAACGTGTGGAACACTTCAGCGCCCCAACGGAGGGCCTCTCGAAATGAGGGCGCATGGATCGGGCGGATCATGAACTCTTGGAAATCGAGCCCATTATCGGCATGGGCGCCACCATTGAGGATGTTCATCATGGGACAAGGGAGGATATTGGCTGTATCACCGCCGAGATAGAGATAGAGGGGCATTTTTTTCGATGCTGCGGCAGCTTTTGCTACGGCGAGTGAAATGCCGAGGATAGCGTTGGCTCCCAGGCGCGATTTGTTCTCTGTCCCATCGGCAGCAATCATGGCTTCATCGATATCGCGCTGATCAAAAACATCTTTGCCAAGAACGACATCGGCCAGATCGTGATGGACATGGTGGAGGGCATTTAAAACCCCTTTGCCGCCATATCTTTTTTTATCGCCATCGCGGAGCTCGACCGCCTCGTGTACGCCCGTCGATGCGCCCGATGGCACGGCCGCTCGTCCCTGAATGCCCGATTCCGTGGTGATCATGACTTCGAGCGTGGGGTTGCCGCGTGAATCGAGGATCTCAAGAGCATGTACAGAGGCGATATGTGTCATACATTTCCTTTCATATTATACATTAAGATGGCGCCGGCGATGGCGACGTTGAGGGATTCCATGGCGCCGGGCATGGGGATCGAGATGGGCGTACCTATTTTTTTTAATTCTTGTGAGGGGCCATGTGTTTCGCTACCGAGGATAAGAACGATCGGTGCAGAGGTGGGCTGAGGGGCGCTTCCCACTAAATCGGCGACAAATATTTTTTTTCCTGCGCAAACTTTTTTAAACTCTTCCATGGTGCCTTGGGCTAGCGGCAACCGAAAGGTCGCACCCTTCGCAGCGCGAAGAGCCTTTTCATTGAACGGGTCGGCGGTGCCAGGAAGTAAGAAGGCGCCTTCCCATCCGAGGGCGAGGGCCGTGCGCAGGAGAGTCCCCACGTTGCCAGGGTCACTGACATTGTCGAGGGCAAGAACGTACCGCGCCGTATGAAGATCGGCATTCTTAGGAAGATCGACTTCGGCTGCCACGCCCTCAGGAGTCGTGAGGCCTGTAATTTTTTTTAAAATCTCGAGAGTCGCTTCAAAGACTTCCTTCGCTTGGAGATGGGGATAGGGCTTGTCAGTGATTAAAGTTTTTAGGGGGAGATCGCGAGCGATTTCTTCGACGAGCTTGATGCCGACGATGAGCACGCTCTGCTCGGCCAGCCGGGCTTCTTTATCAAGCCGAATTTTGACAAGTCTTTTCACAAGAGGGTGTTGTAAGCTGGTGATCTTTCGTGGTACCATTACACGGATGATCGCACAATCGATTTTCACCAGCAAGCGTTTCTGGGCGATGATAGGTATTATCCTATTTGCCCTATGGTTTAACCAGCGCCAATCGCTTAATTTTTCCTTGAGCCGGATTTCAGCGGAACTGCCCTATCATCCCGAGTGGGATGTAGAACCGCCGTCTGTCGATATGGATCCGATTTTTTCCCAAAAGTTTTATTATTTGGCGTCGGGGTCTCAGTCGTATGCTTTTGAGAGCGCCGATGGAAAATATGTGCTCAAATTTTTCAAGATGAAGCATCTGCTGCCCAGTTTTCGAGATAACTTCCGTACAGGCATCGTCGAACGCCGCATGAAAAATCTACAGGCCATTTTCGACGCGCATAAAAATTCTTACGAACATTTGCGAGAAGAGACGGGACTGGTCTTTCTCCATCTCAATTCCACGAAGGATATGCATCGCACGATCACGATCTCTGATAGGCTCCATAGGCGCCATACGGTCGATCTAGATAACTATGCATTTTTGGTGCAGGAAAAAGCCGAACTGATCTTCACCCGCATGGAGCGGCTTTTAAAAAGCGGCGATATCAAAGGCGTACAACAAGCTTATGCATCGACCTGTTCGTTAGTAAAGCAGCGTATTGCAAAGGGCTTTGCGGACCAAGATAAAGCGGTTAGTCACAACTACGGCTTTATTGGCGACCGTCCTGTGCAATTTGATATTGGACGACTCTTTCGCGGCACCAAAGAAGGAGAATACGACCGGATCCGCAAGCGCATCGAACACTGGATGGAAGAAAACGGCATTACCAAAGAGAAGACTTCTTCAACTGCTCAATGATTTTGCTCCGGTCGTCGATGCCTTGATTCACAGAAATCCGTTCGGCTTCTTTTAAGAGAATTCCCATTTTTTTCCCGGGCTCAATCCCTTCTTTCACGAGATGCTCAGCGCGGACGATCGGCGCTCCCGATTGGATACGCATAATGGGTTGCTCGAGGAGTTGTCGATGACGCGCGTGCTCTTCTAAAAAAGTGCTCCGCTGCTCGGGAGTGAAGTGAGCCGCAATGATCTCTAGACAGAGCGTTGAATGAGGATGGGCGTAGAAACGGGCCCATTCGATCGGTTCTAATTTTGTCTGCCACTTGTCGGGCATATTCAAGAGGCTTTTGGCGTAGTGGTAAAAAGTCACAAAGTTTTTATCTTCTCTCGAGAGCTTCAAATAGTCACAGAGCTCATAAAGTTCTTGCAGATTGTAATCAGGAAATAAGTCGAGAAGTTCGGCGATCGTGGGCGATCCCTTCGGAAAATGCTCGATAGCCCTCACGCGATCTTGGATCTGCTCGATAGGAACATCTTTGAGTACAGGAAAAATAGTTCCGAGTAATTGAAGTTGATGCAGCGTGATAAGTCCTGAATCGAAATGGGCGAAGCGTGACATCTTCTGAAACTCTTGCCAAACCCGTTCCATGGCAACAGCAGGCAGTAAGGTGGATGCCTGGGCTAAAATTGCTTGCAGCGTATCAGGCTCGATCGGAAATCCAAATCTCGTCGAATACCGCACCGCGCGCATCATGCGCAAGCGATCTTCTAAAAAACGATCATGGGCATTGCCAATGGCGCGCACCACACCTTTTTTAAGATCTTTTTGCCCGCCGACGTAGTCGAAAAACTCATTCGTGATCGGATCATAGAACATTCCGTTGATGGTAAAATCTCTTCTTTGGGCGTCTTCTTCCGGCGTAGCGGGATCGATGCCAGTAGGCCTTCGTCCATCAGTGTAGCCGCGGTCTTTACGGAAAGTGGCGACTTCGAACTGGTGATCATCTTCGACAACGATCACGATTCCAAAAGCGACGCCAACGGGGATGGTCTTGGGGAAGAGGGCGCGGATCTGATCGACGGACGCCGATGTGGCGATGTCGATATCGTCCGAGGGATGTTTCATGAGGTGGTCGCGGACCCAGCCTCCCGCAAAATATGCGGTGTGGCCGGCGCTTTGAAGTTTTCGCACAATTTCCGTGGCGGTGGCTTGAGTGGGCATGAGAGTTAAGATAGCAGACCAAAGGATTTTGTAGTCGCTCTTCAAAGCGCCGATCGCGAACTCACGATCCAATAGCTTGCATTTTAGAGAGTGGCGTTCAAATGGCTATAATTTAAATAATTAATTGTCTGTGTTGTTTATTGTCGATTTATTTTAAAATCCTCGGCATGTCTGCCATGAGTGCTATAAAAACCAATATTCCTTGGGTCTGGACGCCGGCCTATTGGCAAGGCCGTCTGGTGGGCAACGGTGGACATTTTTTAAAGGGCATGACTTTAGCAGTCAAAACGGCACAGAACTTTTTTAAAAATCCGCCGCCACAAAGTAAAGCTCATCAACTTCTCGCCTTGAGTCCTGGTCCTGCGAGTGCCCCTCTGCCGAAGATCGATTTTCACAAATTTTTCTTTCCTATGTCCCTGCTTTCTATTTCGACTTTTACGCCAGTAACACTTTCGAACTATCTGATTCCCTTAGACATATTGCGAACGATTATCGGGTTCCTTTCTAATCCTAAAGACGTGTTGTCTTTGAGCCGGACTTGCAAAGCTCTTGTAGGAATTAGAACAGATGCACAAGTCTTACCGATTTTATGGAAAAACCACCGCAATGATCTTGAAAACGTCGTCTTTGGTAAGCTCGCCTGGAACACTCATTTTGGCGATGTCGGAGAGGTAGACCCTATCCCTGAAGCGCTGATAAAAGCCCTCGAACAGCCCTGTCCCTTTATCGCAGGCAAGAAAGTCAAAGAAACGCACATCGCCTGTTGGATCCCTGAAAAAGTCAGTGGCATCGAGCTCACCCTAAACACGCTGGGCGAGCTCGTCAAAAAACCGTTACGGGGCCACGCAAGCAAATGTGTTTACATTTGGGATCAAGTCGTAACAGACCACGGCGCAACGCCTGTTAAGAAAGGCCACTGGGTGCTTCTGACAAAAGCCTTCATCAAAGGAAGCCATAATAAAAGCTATGACGAACAAAAAAAGATCGTTGAAAGTTACCCTGGTTACGAAGTACCAACTCTGCTTCCCACAGCGATAGCCCTCTTTATGCACCATGCCCGAACCGGAGAGCGTCTGTATAGCCATAATCTATGGACCTATACCCGGTGCCAAGAAAAAAGCAGAGGATGGTTCTTACTTCTTGGGGGCTTCGCGGCCGGCGGCCTCCGCTTCGGATGCGACCACGGCGACTTCGACATTGGCGTTGGGGGTATGCAGAAGTTCTAGGAACTTGGGACTTGGACAATTGGCTCTTGGAAGAAGGGCATGGGTCTCAAAATGTTCGCAAATAGTATCCTTCGTGCTATAACATCTTCTTATGCCGAAAATCCATCTCCTATCTGAAGAGACCATCAATCGCATCGCTGCTGGCGAAGTCATCGAGAACCCCGCATCTGTCATCAAAGAACTCATTGAAAACGCTATCGACGCTGGAGCAACCCACATCACCGTCGAGACCAAAGGCGGCGGTTTTGGGCTGATCCGCGTCGTCGATGATGGATGTGGCATGAGCGCGGAGGATGCGTTACTGGCGTTCGAGCGGCATGCGACATCTAAAATTTCAACATCCGATGATCTTTTTTCACTGGATACCATGGGATTTCGGGGTGAGGCGCTCGCATCGATTGCCTCCATCGCGGAAGTGACGCTGATGACGGCAGATGAAAGTGGCGGTACGAAGATAGAGGTTGCGGGTGGAAAAATTCTATCGACAGATCCTTGTTCGAGACAACAAGGGACGACGATCGAAGTGCGGTCTCTTTTTTACAATGTTCCCGCTAGGAAAAAATTTCAGAAATCGGCCTCGGCTAGCAGCAGTGAAATCTATAAACTCTTAGTGACGTTATCGCTCGCTTATCCTGGTATTGGGTTGCAACTCTTGGCAGAAGATCGTGTGGCTTTTTCAGCGCCGGCCATTCAAGGTTCTTTTTTTGAACAGCTTGAGCATCGGCTGGTGGCCACGCTCGGAGATGGAGTCGCTTCGCAAGCAAAAATGATCGACAGAGATGGGATCCAGGGTTTCTTAGGAGCTCCGCTCCATAGCCGGCCCAAGCGTTCAGGGCAATATCTCTTTGTCAATCGTCGGGCCGTGGTGTCGCCACTGATCTCTTATGCCGTTCGTGCGGCCTATGCTACGCGGATCGATGAGGATCGTCATCCGCTCTTCGCTTTGCACTTGCAACTGCCGCCAGATTGTGTGGACGTCAATGTCCACCCGCAAAAAAAAGAGATCCGTTTTCAGGAAGAGATGGCTCTGAAAGAAAAAATGATCCGGGCGGTGGCAGAAGCACTCGATCCGGTTTCTCTATCGACGCCGATCGTCTTTTCGGAGGCTCCGCTGGAGCGGATTAGTTATCCGTTAAGTTTTCGAGAGGAAGCCACGGAGAAGCACCTGGAGCTGTTCGAAGAATGGCATGCGGTAGGTATTTGGAAACATTTTTTCTTTGTCGAAGGGAAGCAGGAGGAAATATGGATCGTCGATCTGCTCGCGGCCCAGGAAAAAATTGCTTTCCGGCAATTGACGGCGACGGAAAAAGACGCTCCATCGCAGGGGCTTTTGCTCTCGGAGCGGGTAGAGTTTACCGCAGAAGAGGCGAAGGAGCTGGAACAACGCATCGATGAGCTGGCAAAGATGGGCTTTTCTGTGCAACCTATTGGACGGACGACGTTTTTGGTCGATGCGATGCCGCCTTTTATTTCTTTCGATAAAATTGGCGAAGTGTTGCGCGATATCGCCAGCGGCGGGAACCTTTCTAGAAAAATCGCTCGCTTTGCGCGGCGGAAAAAACAATTTATGATACAAGAAGCTTTAGCCCTATGGAAGGAGGTTGCCGATGACCCTCAAGATAGCACGGTCGCTGTTCGAAGAACGCCTGAAGAAATTGCGCAGCTTTTTAAAAAAGCACCGTCTTCCAGCGCTGATCATCGATAATCCGATCGATATTTATTATCTCACCGGCTGCGAAGTATCGCTCGGAAGGGTGCTGATTGAAACTGAGGATGCGAAATTCTTTGTCGATGGGCGGTATTTTCAAGTGTGCAGCCAAAAAAGCGCTATTCCCGTCGGACATCTGACCCAAGAAGAGGTGAAGAAATTTGCCAAAAAAAGCGGGCGCATTGGTTTTGATAGCCAGACGACGAGTGTGGAAGCGGCGGAGAAGTTAGAGAAACTCTTTCCGAAAAGAATGGCAGCGATCTCTGCTCCTCTGAAAGAGATCCGCGCGATTAAAAGCGAGGCGGAGCTCAAGATCCTCCAAAGGAGCGCCGATCTGAATTGGAAAGGCTTTTTGCACGTGAAGAAAAAGCTGAAAGTCGGCGTCACAGAAAAAGAGATGGCTTGGGAATACGAGCGTTTTTGTCGCGAAAACGGGGCGAGCGCTTTGGCATTTGAGCCGATCATCGCTTTTGGAGAAAATACAGCGATGCCCCATTACCACTCTGGGGATCGCAAGCTGAAAAAAGGGGACCTCGTGCTCATTGACATCGGGGTCGTGATCGATCATTACGACTCGGATATGACTCGTGTCGTTCCTTTTGGAAAAATCGACCCTCTTTTAGAAAAATTGATCAAAGTAGTCCAGGCGTCGCACGGAGCGGCTCTCAAGATCTGCAAGCCGGGACGGCGTCTGGGTGAACTGGATAAAGCGGCGCGAACAGTGATGCGCAAAGAAAAACTCGAAAAGCTCTATCTCCATAGTTTAGGCCATGGGGTGGGTCTTGAAATCCACGAGTGGCCGCGTCTCTCTGTGAGTGGCGTGGATAAAGATGTCGTTCTAGAGCCGGGCATGGTGATCACCATCGAACCGGGTCTCTACATGGCAGGAGTCGGGGGCGTGCGGTATGAAGATACGATTGTGATCACTAAAACAGGCTACGAAAATTTTTATGCTGAGTAAGTTCAGTTTTCGGCAGAAGGTTTTCTTTGCCCAAGTGCTCGTTTTCATTCTGTTTTTGGTGGTGCTTTTTCCTTTGAGCCGCCTCTCTGTCGAGGAAGTGGCGCGCAAGGGGCTCGAAGAGATGGGCAATGACCTCATCGCTGAAATCCAAGAGAAAAAAGATCTCAATGCCATCATCAACTATCTGCAGCACCAAGAGCTCTTTGTCTTTTTTCGCGTGAGTGTGATCGATGACCAGTATCGTCTGCTCTATGACACCCATCTGGCGCGCGAGCTGAAAGACCAATACGAAATGGGATATCCCAGCGCGCACCCCGAAGTTGTCGAGGCTCTTAAAAAAGGAAAAGGATACACGGTCGATTGGTCGGAGGTTTTTCAACGACGCTTTGTCTATGTGGCCGAGCGGTTTGATTTTCATGGAAAAACCCTAGTCCTCCGGATGGCGTTTCCGTTCGAGCAGCTCGAAGTGATGATGCACCATTTTCAGATGGGGCTCATTGCGACGGGCGTTCTCTTCCTTCTTTTCTTTAATGGCGTTCTCTATGGCCTCTTTGCTTACTTGACGCGCCCCATACGGGCCATTGTATCGACCATCAAACCCTATCAAGAAGGGAAGGTCGAGACCGTTCCTGCGATCATGTTGCCTAAAAATAGCGACAAGGAGCTCAGGCACCTAGGAGATACGATCAACTCGCTTGCTGCCAAAGTCCAGGCGCAGATCTTAGCTGCCACCCAAGAAAAAGAAGAAAAAGAGGCGATTTTGGAGTCTCTCGTCGAAGGCGTGGTTGCCTTTGATAGCGAAGGGCTCATTCGTTATATCAACGCGACTGCGAGTCGAATGCTGGGGATTTCCCAACAATCGGTACTGGGCAAGTCGCTGTCTTCGATGGAAGGACACACCGAGCTGCTGCATCGCTGCGTTTCTCTTCTTCAGCAGGCACGTAAAGATAGCGCGATGCGGATGGATACCTTTGTTCTGCAAAATGGTGGCAAAACCTATCTTGATTTGATCGCAGCTCCTAAACCCTATGAAGGGGGCGCGATTTTGGTGTTGCAAGACAAGTCGAGCCAGTACCAAGTGCTAGAAATTGGGAAAGATTTTATTGCCAACGCTTCGCATGAACTCCGAACGCCCATTACGATCATCAAGGGATTTGCTGAAACGCTCCAGGATATCCCTGAAATCACTCCTGAGCTTCTCAATGACATCGTCGAAAAAATTGTCCGCAATTGCCATCGGATGGAAACGCTCGTTAAAAATCTTCTCACTCTCTCTGACATCGAGAGTCTGCCCCACGCGCGTGTTCAAGAATGCGATATCGTTGCCCTCTTAGAAAATTGTCGCCAGATGCTGCTCGCTGTTCATGGAGATGCAAGAGTTGAGGTAAAAGCCTCCGCTGAGGAAATTTTAATACAGGCTGATCCTGACCTTCTCGAACTGGCGCTCATGAACCTCATCGAAAACGGTGTGAAATACTCCCCTAAACCCGCGAAGATCACGTTGACGGCGCGTTCCACGAATGGTGATGTGGAGATCGATGTCGCCGATCAAGGAATGGGCATTCCTCCAGACGATCTGCCCCATGTGTTCGAGAGATTTTTTACGGTCGACAAAGCTCGGTCCCGCAGTATGGGCGGTGCAGGGCTTGGCCTTTCCCTCGTGAAGACGATCATTGAAAAGCACGGAGGATCAATCTCTGTCACTTCAACTTTAGGCAAAGGCACGACATTTACTGTGCGGTTGTCGAAAGAGCGTCCTTTTTTGAATTCTTGATTTTTGGTGGTGTGCGGGAGGTGACTCCAGTGAAAGGATCTTTAGTGAGAACGACTTTACTGTCGATTTTCCCATATGTAATGAGCTCTCGGCTATTGGCCGGGACTACTGAATCGTGAGGGTCGGTTTTGATGAGCGCTTCGAAGTCATCCCCGATGAGAACTCTTCCGTCCTTGCCTTCTGCTATTTTTAATTTTTCTACCAGCTTCTTTCCTATGGCAGCTTGCAAGACGGGGTAGCTAGCATAAACAAAGGCTATCGCCTTGTTTTTACCGTTTTTTTCCAAGGAGAAAAAATCCAAAAAAGGAGGATATCCCTTTTTATCTTTTACATCGTAGCTATTGGTCCCTGCGAGCATTTGGCGAAAAATGGGCGCTAGTTTAGCTTCGTTTTTGAAACGATCGATTAGCTCATCATCTTTCTCTTTAATCAACAGATTGACGATTTTAGTAGCCAGCTCAGGATCGTGAGCGTCTTTCCAAAATTTTGTATGTTGATAAAGGTCCTCTATAAGACGAATGGCAACATTGTAAGCTGGAAGTCTTTTCGCGGACTCAGGTTTATCTAGGAGAGAACGAAGCTGAAATTTAGCCCACTCTGTTGAGCAATAATAGCTGCGTTTAGAGAAGGGTTTGTTGTTTTTTCTTTCTTCTGGTGGTTTTTTTGGCCCTTTTTCTTTCGCAGGAGGAGTAGTGCCTTCTTCTGTCTTATCTTTATATTGCTGAGTTGCTATCTCACTTTGCAAGTTTTGGTCTTCATGCACTTTTGTTTCCACCACTTTTCTGCCTACCGCGAGCCCTTTCATCTCTTTCAGCATAGAACCGACCAGCAGCGACATCAGGAGTAAGAAAGAAAGGACGAAGGGAAGTATGTTCATGCTTTTTTAAACCGAAAAAGGATGTCACTAACGCTGAGCGTTAACGTTGTGTTGGAGGGCTCAAGGGATGTTGGAAATACTGGTTTTTTAACGGTCTCCCAAAGAATTTCTGGAGGTTTGGGTATGCCATTTTCAGACGTCGTGTTCAGTACGATTTGTTGCCCGTTCCATTTGAGTGTTGAAGTCACCTTTGTTCGAAAATTTTCATCGGGATCAAGAGGATTATCATAAGTAAACACAAGGTGGCCCTCTTTATTAACTTTTATAGAACTGTTTTCAAAAAGGTGTTTGATGCGGAAATAAAACCGAAGGCGCTGCAGGATTTCTTCCTTGCCTTTCTCAAAAAGAATTTGCTGTTTCTTGGTCTGGAAATAAATGGGTAGCAGTGCGGTGAGTAAAAATCCGAGGAGGGTGAAGGCGATAATGATTTCTAGGAGAGTCAGGGAGCGTTTGCGCATGACCCCATCATGACGGAAAAGCGTGCTTTTCTGCTAGGGCGTTAAATTGGGTGGAGGTTGGTTGTTTTAGGCCTTCTTCTTGCGATTTTCCGGGTTAGCATTTCTATGCGAGATTCCAACGAAGGATGGGTATCTGAGTTTTCGTCTTCTTCACCAAGGATGGCTTTGTCAATTTCTAAATCGGCAATCAATCCTTTGCCAATTCTTACATCTGGAAGTGAGGCCGCGACATCATCGGCCTCGTATTCATATCCACGCTCGAATATAGGGTCATTTCTATATTTCTTTGACTCATAATCTGTTGACTTTCCCGCCAAATGTCCTAGTTCATGCGCGAGCACGCCTTTACGAATGTATTCCCATTGTTCAGATTTTAATTTTCGATCCAACGCTAAAATTTCATTTGCTGGCACGTGCCGAGAAAGAAGTCTTCGCAAATATCGCTTTTTTTGAAACATATTCATATTTGGCCAATGGATTGGTAAATCCGAAGTTTCCAAAAGATAAAAAAGACCGATTTTAACTTTCCAAGATTTAGCATGTGCATAAGCGTTCATAACATCCTTGTCTACACCCAGACGCGGTGGAGTAGAACACGATCTTTTAATGCGTCTTTCGATTCTTCTCTTCCCTTGTGTTTTGATGACATCTGTCCATAGATCTTTCATTTCGGAATCGAGTTTTTCCAGACGCTGATCGATATCAAAAGAGTGGGGCTGTAGGTTAAACATGCTCAGCAGACAACTTTTTTTAGAGAGTTCTCGCTTCTTCCCATCTGCCTCTACTGTAACGCTTAAATCTTCGCTGTTAACAATAATAACTACATCCTTTCCTTCCCATTGTTCACTTATTTCATTGTCGATACGTTTTGCTAATTTACTGGGAGTGATATCAGGAGAGATGCGTTTACCGAGTTCATTCGTGATGGATGCAATTCTATGACGCCCATAGGGGTCGTCTTTTATAGCCTTAAAATCAATTGTAATTTGTTTGTTAT
>VFSW01011460.1_pt1 | contig 12470 bp, 8 predicted proteins | sample 5358111 | NCBI WGS metagenome assembly VFSW01 (sample SAMN11554181, study PRJNA540505) | mine drainage metagenome | isolation source: sediment from site ElyBrook_90M | place: USA: Ely Copper Mine, Vershire, VT | collected 2017
ATTCCCTGGCGGCGCATGTGCTTGGCGGAGTCGACCCCGACGAACAAGGCGTCGATGGAATCGAATCGAAGTTGAATGACGAGCTCGCCGGCGAGGTGGGCTACATGCGCGTTTCGAGCGACGTCCAGCAGCACAGCTTCGCCTCCCAGCCCGAAGGGCCGCGCGCTCAGCCAGGCGAGGACCTGCATCTGACCATCGACAGCCGCCTGCAGTACATTGCCGAGCAGACCATCGAGAAAGCGGTCAACGAGCATCACTGCCAGAACGGCAGCATTATCGCGATGGACCCGCGCACCGGCGACATCCTCGCGCTGGCCAATTATCCTACCTTCGACCCCAATGAGCCGGTGAAGAACAACCGGGAGCGGACGGCGCGGTTTGACCTCGCTCTGTCGGTTCCCTTCGAGCCCGGCTCGGTCTTCAAGGTGGTCACGTTGTCGGCGGCGCTCGAGACGACGAACCTGCGCCCCGACACCATCATCAATTGCGGCAACGGCAAGATCTCGCTGTTCGGCCGGACGATTCACGACGACGTGCACGACCACTTCGCGTCGCTGTCGATGGCCGATGTGCTCGCGCACTCGAGCAATGTCGGTGCGATCAACGTCGGCTTGAAGGTCGGCAAAGATAATCTGTACCGCTATATCCGCAGGTTCGGCTTCGGATCGCGCACCGGCGTGCCCCTTCCGGGAGAGTCCTCCGGCCAGGTTTGGCCGCCGAAGCGTTGGCAGGCGACCTCCATTGCCTCGATGTCGATGGGCCATGAGATCAGCGTGACGGTGGTGCAGCTTGCCCAGGCGTGTTCGGTGATCGCCAACGGCGGCTTCCTGGTGCGCCCGCGCCTGCTGGCGGATCAGCCCCCATCGAAACCCATTCCCGTGCTGCGGCCGGAGAACGCCATCTTGATGCGGCAAATGATGGAAGGCGTGGTGCTGCGCGGCACGGGCAGGAAGGGGCGGATCGAAGGCTACACCACGGCCGGCAAGACGGGTACGGCGCAGATCGCCGACCCTGTGACACACAAGTATACCCACGCTCACAACTCCTCATTTATGGGTTTTGCGCCTGTGACGAACCCGCGGATTGTGGTGGTGGTATCGGCCCATGGCGCCACCGGCGCCGACAGCTACGGCGCTACCGTCTCCGCCCCGGCGTTTGCCGCCGTGGCGGGTGAGGCGCTGCGCCTGATGCAGGTTCCCCCGGATTTGCCGGAAACACTTACGGCTGAAAATGTTCCAGGGGCCGGCGAGCAGAAGGCGGACAATGTCCGCCGGGCGCCTGCCGGCCCTCATTTGTCCGTCCCTCTACCGCTGGTCTCCCAAGCGGCGCCGCCGGCGAGTCCTCTCGCCTCCGGTTCGCCGGGAGATCAGCGGCTCTTTTCCCCGCCCCAACCAGTGGAGGCGAACGAGGCGACGGGACCGAAGACGCCCAATTTTTTAGGGAAAACCATGCGGGAGGTCCTGGAGATGGCGGCCGGCCAGGGCGTGCAGGTCGAGTTTACCGGTTCCGGCGTGGTGCGCGATCAGGCGCCCTTGCCCGGGGAACCGTTGCCCGCCGGCGAGCCGGTGCGGGTGCGCTTTGGCCGCTGATCGTGATGTCCCGGAGCCGCCATGACGCTGGACGAACTTCTTGCGGGCGCACGGCTGAAACTGCCCCTGCCGGAAAGCGCCGCCCGCCTCGCCGTCACAGGGCTCGATTACGACTCTCGGCGCATTGAGCGCGGCTCTGTCTTCTTCGCTTTTCCCGGCGCCAGGACCGACGGCCGCCAGTATGCCATGCAGGCTCTGGAGCGCGGCGCGGTAGCGGTTTTGAGCGAACTGCCGCCTCCGGTGGGATTCTGCGGCGTCTGGATCCAGCTCGAACATGGCCGCCAGGCTCTGGCCACGGCCGCCGGAAACTTCTACGGCCATCCCGATCGCCGTCTGGGCCTCACCGGCATCACCGGAACCAACGGAAAGACGACCACGGCGTTTCTCACCGACGCGCTCTTGCGTCACGCCGGACTGACGACGGCGCTCCTCGGGACCATCGAATACCGTCTTGCGGACAAGCGTCTGCCGGCCGTGAACACCACCCCTGAGTCGCTGGATGTTTACCGCATTTTCTCCGAACTCGAGTCCCTGGGCGGCACGCACGCGACGATGGAAGTCTCCTCCCACGCCCTCGCGCTCGGCCGCGTGTACGGAATCCGGTTTCACACCGCGGTGTTTACGAACCTCACCCGGGACCACCTGGACTTTCACGCCGATATGGAGGACTACTTCGCCGCCAAGCGAATGTTGTTTACGCCTCCAACCGGCGAGCCGCCCGCCTGGACCGTCCTCAATCAGGACGACGAATATGGCAGGCGGCTGCCCGCCGCCCCGGTGGCCGAATGCATCGGCTACGGGATTGAGCATCCGGCCGACCTGGCCGCGCGAGAGATTCAGCTTGGCGCCAAGGGCCTCGACTTCGTGCTCGATTTTCGCGGCGCCCGCGTCGCCGTGCACTCGAGACTGATCGGCCGCATCAATGTCTACAATATCCTGGCCGCCAGCGGCGCGGCCTTGAGCTACGGAATGGAGTTGGAAATGATCGCAGCGGGAATCGCTACGTTTACCGCAGTACCCGGACGATTTGAACAGATTGACGCAGGACAGCCCTTCACCGTGGTCATCGACTACGCGCACACCGACGACGCGCTTCGAAACGCGATCGCGGTGGCGCGCGGGCTCACCGGAGCCCGCGTCATCACCGTCTTTGGATGCGGCGGCGATCGCGACCGCTCGAAGCGTCCGCTGATGGGCATGGCGGCCTCCGAGAGCAGCGACTTTGTGTTCCTCACCAGTGACAACCCGCGCTCGGAGGATCCGCTCGCGATCATCATGGACGCGATGGTGGGTCTGCGGCGTTATGACACGCCTCACGTGATCGAGGCCGACCGCGCGAAGGCCATCACGATGGCGATTACCGAAGCGCGGCCTGGTGACCTCGTGCTGATCGCCGGCAAAGGGCACGAAACGTATCAGGTGCTGAAGGAGCGCACGATTCACTTTGACGACCGCGAGATCGCCCGCGCCGCCCTCGCCGCGCGCGGATTCGGAAAGCGGGAAAATTGAGAAAGGCGGCGCGCGCAATACGATGAAATTCCGGCTGGGCGAAGTCGCCGCCGCCGTCGGCTCCGCGGTTCCCGCCGGCTTGTCCGCCGGGGCCTGGGTCGAGGGTTGGAGTGTGGATTCGCGCTCGCTCGCCGCCGGCGATCTGTTCTTCGCTCTGCACGGTCCGAATTTTGACGGTGCTAACTTTATTACGGCGGCGATCGAGCGCGGCGCGGTGGCCGCCGTTGGCCCCTTGCAGGATGCCTCCGGACAGGTCCTGGTGGTTTCCGACGTACACCAGGCGCTCGTTGACGCCGCTGCCTGGGCGCGCGGACAGTGGCGCGGCGACGTGGTTGGTGTGACCGGAAGCGCCGGCAAGACGACCACCAAGGACATCATCGCCGCGCTGCTTGCCGAGGGAATGCCGGTTGGCAAGACCGAAGGGAATTTGAATAACGACGTTGGCGTGCCGCTTACGCTTCTTCGTCTCGACGCAGCGGCGCACGCGGCTGTGATTGAGATGGGAATGAACCACGCGGGAGAGATTCGCCGGCTGGCGGCACTGGCGCGTCCGCGGATCGGCGTGGTAACTAACGTGGGCACGGCGCACATCGAGAGCTTCGACTCGATCGACGGCATCGCACTCGCCAAGCGCGAACTGATCGAGGCGCTGCCCGCCGACGGCGTCGCGGTGTTGAACGCGGACGATGCACGGGTGGCCGCCTTCGCGCGGGTTCATCCTGGCCGCTCCGTGCTCTTTGGATTTGGCGAAACCGCCGATGCGCGTGCCACGCATGGGTCGGTTGAAGCAGGCCTGACGCGGTTCGAGGCATTGGGGACCCGCTTTGAAACCGAACTGTTGGGCGAGCACGCCGTGCGGAACATCCTGGCGGGCCTCGCCGTGGCGCGGGAATACGGCATCGAAGCGGCTACGCTGACCGAGGCGGTGCGCCGTCTTCGCCCGCTCCGCATGCGCGGCGAGCGCATCACGCACCAGGGAATTTTGATTTTTAACGATTGCTACAACTCCAACCCGGAGGCGGTGCGAGCCATGCTGGATCTGCTCGCCGAAACGCCGGCGCGCCGGCGCATCGCCGTTCTGGGGGAGATGCTCGAGCTCGGACGCTTGTCCGAGAGCCTGCATCGCGACGTGGGAATCCATGCCGTGAAGGCAGGAGTTGCTGTGCTTGTGGGAATTCGCGGCGCTGCGCGGGCCATGGTCGACGCTAGCGTCGAGGCGGGCTTGCAACCCGGCGCCGCGGTTTTTTTCGACGAGCCGGCGCCGGCGGGCGATTACGTCCGCGGCATCGCCCGCGAAGGGGACGCGATCCTTTTCAAGGGTTCGCGCGGCACGCGCGTGGAGCTTGCGCTCGAAAGGCTTCTGGCATAGGTAGTCTATGTTCTACTGGCTTTTTTACGAGAAGTTGTTCCGCTACTTCAGCCCATTCAACGTCTTCCGCTACGAGACGTTTCGCACCGCGGGCGCGAGCCTCACCGCACTGTTTCTCTGCCTCGTGCTCGGGCCGTGGATGATCCGCAAGCTTCGCGAGATGAACTTCGGCCAGCACATCCGCGAGGAGGGGCCGCAGTCGCATCACAAGAAGGCCGGCACGCCCACCATGGGCGGAGTCCTCATCGTCATTTCCATCGTCATCCCCACGCTGCTTTGGGCGCGGCTGGACAATCCCTACGTCTGGGTGGCGCTGTTCGGGCTGCTCAGTTTTGGAATGATCGGCTTCTGGGATGACTATACAAAGATCGCCTGCATGCGCAATCTCGGCCTCACAGCACGCCAGAAGTTCCGGCTGCAGATCCTGGCTTCGTTGATCGTCGGATGCCTGCTCCTGCTGCTGCACTCGCGCGGGCAGTATTCCACCGCGATGAATTTCCCGTTCTTCAAGCAGTTCAAGCCGGACCTGTTGATTGAGCCGCTGTTGCGAAACCGGTGGACGTATCCGCTCGGCTTCGTGGTTTTCTTTGTGGTGTTGGAAGTGATTCTGGTCGGCGCGGCGAACTCCGTCAACCTGACCGACGGGCTCGACGGCCTCGCCATCGGACTCATGATCGTCGCTTCCGGCGCCATGACCGTGTTGAGCTACGTCACCGGGAATGCGCGGTTTTCCTCGTATCTCGATCTGTCCCACAACGCGGGCGATGCCGAACTGACCATCTTTTGCGCCGCGATGGTGGGCGCTTCGCTCGGCTTTCTCTGGTACAACGCGCACCCGGCACAGGTCTTCATGGGGGATGTCGGCTCGCTCGCGCTCGGCGGAGGGCTGGGCACGGTTGCCGTGCTGCTAAAACAAGAAGTCCTGCTTTTGTTTATAGGCGGCGTGTTCGTGATCGAGACCGCCTCGGTGATCCTGCAGGTGGCGAGCTTCAAGCTGCGCGGCAAGCGAATCTTCAAAATGACGCCGATCCACCATCATTTCGAGATTCTCGGTTGGCCCGAATCACAGATTATTGTGAGGTTCTGGATCGCGGGTCTGGTGATGGCCCTGTTTGCATTGACGACACTGAAATTGCGCTGATGGAATTCCAGAATCAACTCGTCGCGGTTTGCGGCATGCAGATGTCGGGGCTCGGCGCCGTGAAGCTGCTTCAGGCGCACGGCGCACGGGTGCGCGCGGTGGACCAGAAGCCGACGCCGGAGATCGAGGCCCAACTTCGGGATCTGGGCGTCCCGCTTGTTGGGCAGGCCAGAGCGGCTTTCGAAGGCGTGAGCCGCATCGTGCTTTCGCCCGGTGTGCCGGCCGATCTCGACGTTTTCGCGGCGGCGCGGCAGCAAGGCGTCCCCGTGATCGGCGACGTCGAACTCGCCGGCTACTTTCTCACAGGACCGTCGATCGGCGTCACCGGCTCGAATGGCAAACCCCCCACCACCGCGCGCGCCGGGCACGTGCTGCGTGAAGCCGGAATCGATTGCCAAGTCGGCGGCAACATCGGAATCGCGCCTTGCGCGATGGTGGAAACGTCGAAGCCGGAGCGTTGGAACGTGCTCGAACTCTCCAGTTTCCAGCTCGAGACGATCGAGCAGTTTCGTGTGCATATTTCGTTGTGTGTGAACGTTACCGATAACCATATCGATCGACACCACACGTTCGCAAATTACGTGGCGGCAAAACGGCGCTTATTTGAGACGCAACAGCCCGCCGATCACGCGATTCTCAACGCGGATAACGACGTATGTGTCGCGTATGCGAAGGTGACACGCGCGAATGTGCTGTGGTTCAGCGCCAAGCGCGCCGTCGAGCATGGTGCATGGCTTGAAGGCGATACGATTCGGCTCGACGGCGCTCCGCTCGTTGACGCCGCCAAGGTGCGCTTGCGGGGAAGACACAATCTCGAAAACGTCATGGCGGCCGCGCTGGTGGCGCGTCTGGCTGGTGCTTCCCTCGATCGCATCGCCGCCGCGGCTAGCACTTTTGAGGCGGTGGAGCATCGTCTCGAGTTTGTCGCGACCATCGACGGCGTCGATTATTTCAATGACTCCAAGGCAACCAGCGTGGATGCCGCGCTCAAGGCTCTCGACGCCTTTGCCGGCCCCTTGTGGGTGATTCTCGGCGGCCATCACAAAGGCAGCGACTATACCGTGATGCGGGAACCGCTGAGGCAGAAGGCGCGCATGGCGCTGCTGATCGGCGAAGCGTCTCCGATTCTCGCCGAACAGCTTCGTGGTTTCGTTCCGCTGTTGGCCTGCGAGACGCTTGACGCGGCCGTAGACGCCGCCCGGCGTCAGGCCCAACCCGGCGACACCGTGCTGCTCGCCCCGGCCTGTTCGAGTTTCGATCAGTTCACCAGCTACGAGCACCGCGGGCGCGTGTTCAAGGAACTGGTCGCCTCGGCCGCCGACGAGGGAGAGAACTGAATGGCGCAGCGCGTGAAGACCGACTGGGTTCTGTTCTCGACCATCGTTCTGCTGATCTCGTTCGGCCTGCTGATGGTTTGGAGCGCTTCTTCCGTCATGGCCGATCTTCGCTATCACTCAAGTCTGCACTTCGTGGTGCGGCAGGTCGCCTGGGCCATCGGAAGCTTCGCCGTGCTGATGTATCTCAAGGCACGCGATTACCGCCGGCTTCAGGACCCCTCGTGGGCATTTACTTTTCTTGGCCTCAACCTGACGCTGCTTGCCGTGGTCTATTTTCTCGATCCGAAGCAGCATCGCTGGTTCCGTCTCGGCGGTATCGGCAGCGTGCAGCCTTCGGAGTTCGCCAAGCCGGCTCTGGTTCTGTTTCTCGCCTACTTCATCACGCGCCGCACGGATCGCATCAACAACCAGCGCACTTTGCTGCAGGCCGGGCTTGCGCTTGGCATCCTGTCGGGGCTGGTGGGTATCGCGGATTTGGGCACGGCGATCGTGCTTGCGCTTACGGCGGCCGTGGTGCTGTATGTGGCGGGGCTGGAGCGGCGCTACTGTATGATGGCGCTTGCCGCCGGCCTCGTGTTTACCGGCGCACTCATTGTCTCCAAGCCATACCGTTTGGCGCGAATCATCGGCAAGTTCGATCCGAACTACACGCTGCTTGATCGCTTCGACCCGCAGGGACGCATCAAGAACTACGTCAACGAGTCGATCACCACGCGCGACGCCAGCTATCAGCCGCGCCAGTCCCGCATCGCGGTCGGCAGCGGCGGAGTGCTTGGCCTCGGCCCGATGGAGGGACGGCAGAAGCTGCTGTATCTGCCTGAAGCGCACACCGATTACATCTACGCCGTGGTCGGCGAGGAGACCGGCATGGTCGGCTCCCTGCTGGTTTTAGGCGCGTTTCTTGTGCTGATTGTGCGCGGTTTTCGCGTGTTTCTGCACGCTCCGGACGATTTCGGGCGGTATCTCGCGCTTGGAGTTACCGTGTGTATCGGTTTACAGGCGCTGATCAACATCAGCGTCGTGCTCGACCTGGGTCCGAGCAAAGGCATTCCGCTGCCGATGATCAGCTTCGGCGGTAGCTCTCTGCTCGGGACGCTCGTCTCGCTTGGCCTGCTGCTCAGCGTGAGTGAACGATCCGGATGACCGAAGTGTCGCAGACAACTCCTGCCGGCGCGGAGAAAGGCCCGCGCGCGAACACTGGAGTTGTCGTTGCGATGGCGGGCGGAGGAACCGGAGGACACGTCGTGCCCGCGCTGGCAGTAGCCAACGAACTGAAATCGCGCGGCCACGCGGTCTTTTTTCTAGGTACTCACAACGGTTTCGAGGCAAAGCTGGTGCCTGAGGCCGGCTTCCCCATCGAGTGGATCGAAGCGGGCGCGCTCAACCGGACAGGTGCGTTGCGGGCCCTGCGTACGCTCGTGCAGCTTCCGTTGAGCATCCTGCACTGTGCGCGTCTGCTGCGGGGCAAGCGCGTATCGGCGGTGTTCAGCATGGGAGGCTACGTCGCCGCACCGGTCGTCCTGGCCGCGTTGCTGCTTCGGATTCCCGTCGTCATCATGGAGCCGAACGCGATTCCCGGCTTAGCGAACCGATGGATCGGCCGCTTCGTCACGCGCGCTCTGCTCAGCTTCGAAGATGCCGCGCGGTACTTCCCGCGGGGACGCGTCGAGATCACCGGGTTGCCGGTGCGCACGCGGTTCTTCGAGTTGCCGGTCCGGCCGCACGGCGAAGAATATCATGTGCTCATCACCGGCGGCAGCCGGGGCGCGCGAAGCCTGAACCGTGCCGCTTGCGAGAGCTGGCCGATCCTGGTGCGGAGCGGCCGGCGAATCCGGCTGACTCATCAGACCGGAGTGGAAGCGCAAGCGCGGATCGCCGAAGACTTCGCCCAGACGGGGATTCCCGGGAAAGTGGTTGCGTTTCTCGACGACATGGCCGCCGCGTATGCAGATGCGGACCTGGTAGTGTGCCGGTCCGGCGCGGGAGCGCTCGCCGAACTCGAAGCCGCAGGGAAGCCGTCCGTGCTCGTCCCGTTCCCTTTCGCCGCCGACGATCATCAGCGCCACAACGCCGAAGCTCTGGCTCGGGCCGGCGCGGCGCGTCTGGTGCTCGATCGTGAGTTGACCGGCGAGCGGTTGGCACAGGAGATTCTGGCTCTCGAAAGCGATCGGGACGAGCTTGCGCGCATGGGCGCGCGGGCGCGCGTGTTCTCCCGTCCTGGTGCGGCGCGGCGTGCTGCCGATTTACTTGAGGAATTTGGGAGGCGCTGTGGCTAAGGCGAAGATCGCAGACCGCCTTGCCATGCCCGCGCTGCTTCTGGCTATCATCGTCGGCTTCTATTGGAAGCTCACGCTCACGCGCCAGTTCGACTGGGTGAGCGGGCCGGACCTCGTCAATCAGGTACTTCCGTGGTTTCAGGTCCAGGCCGTCACATGGCACGCGCATCGTTTCCCGCTCTGGGACGCTTCGTCATGGGCCGGCCAACCCCTGCTCGGCCAGGCGCAGCCCGGCGGTGCGTACCCACTCAACTGGTTGCTGTTCCTGATGCCGCTGAGTCACGGCAAGGTCAGCTTCTATGCGCTGCAGTGGTACTTCGTCGCGATTCATTGGATGGCGGCGTTGTTCTGCTACTGGCTCTGCCGGGACCTCGGCCAATCGAAAATCGCGGCGACCCTCGGCAGCTGCATTTTCTCGTTTTCGGCTTACATTGGCACGGCAAGCTGGCCGCAGATGATCAACGGAGCGGTATGGGCGCCGCTGGTATTCCTGTTCGAATTTCGCGCGCTCGAAGGCCGAAATCCGCTGCGGAGTGCCATCCTCTCCGGAGCGTCGCTCGGCGCGGCGTGGTTGAGCGGGCATCACCAGGCGCCGATGCTTCTCACCTTGGCTTGGGGCGGGGTCTGGCTGTTCCACATGGTGCGAGCGGGCGGCGGATGGACGAAGCTACTCGGCCCCTGAGCGCTCTCGGTGCTGTTCCTGTTCCTCACCGGCGCGTTGCAGATCCTTCCCGCGTATGAATACGGGCATCTTGCGGCGCGGTGGGTAGGCGCCGATACTGCGCTCGGCTGGAACCAGGCGGTGCCCTACTCTGTGCATGCTCTTTATTCCCTCCAGCCGTCGAGCCTGTTCTCGATTTTGTTCCCGGCCTTCAGCCGTACGTCGGACCCCTACGTCGGCGTGGCCGCGTTTACGCTCGCCATGTTGGCCATCGCGCTCGGTTGGCGGGAGCGCTGGACGCCGGTCATTGCCTCGCTCGGGCTTGCCAGTCTGCTGTTTGCTCTCGGCGGGCACAGCGTCTTTCATGGTTTGATCTACGGCCTCGTTCCGATGGTCGAGAAGGCGCGCGTACCTTCCGCCGCGGTGTTTCTGTTTGGCCTCGCGGTGGCTGTGCTCGCCGCCTCCGCGATCGACGCGATCCCTGCGGCCTCCGCTTCTCCGTGGCTGCGCCGCGCCGTCCACGCTGCCTGGATTTTCGGCTCGGCCGGCGCCGCGATCCTGTTCGGTGTTTACGCCGCGCACGGGCTCACCGTGACCTTTGAAGATCGCGTGGTTGTCACCTTCTTTTCCGCGCTGCTTGTTGCCGCGCTGTTGTATGGATGGAGCCGCGGCGGTTTGACGAACAGGCAGGGCGCCACGCTCGCGCTGCTGCTGGTGGTTTTAGAGTTAGGCAACAACGCGGGCTACATGCTGGCAGACCGCTCGAACAAGACCAACTCGAGATGGATGGACCGCCTACAGTCCAACAGCGACATTGCGCGATTCCTCGCCACGCGTCCGGGGCCGTTCCGCATCACACCCGACGATCCCTCGCTCCCGGTGGCCTGGGCGTCTTGGAACGGATTCGCCACGGTAATTGGCGACACGCCGAGCGTTACGGCCAACGTACTGTCGCGGCCCTTCAACTCCTGGCAATTCGCCTACCTGTCCGGCGCCCGCTATCGCATTGCCCGGAAGCCGGAGTTCGCCGACGAGAAGGACATATTCACCAGTGCCAGCGGCGTGAAGGTGTTCGAAAACCCGCAGGCCTTTCCCCGCGCCTGGGCCGTGCATCGCGCCCTGCAGGTGTCTGACGATTCCACAAGGAACGGTTTGATCGGGAATCACCTGTTCGATCTCCGCAACGAAGCGCTTACCGCCGGTGCTCCCCCTCCGGTTGCCGATTGCAACGCATCAGGCGAGCAAGTGGCACTTGAGGAATTGACCGGCGGAGAGGTCCGCGTTCGCGCGAGTCTGAACTGCGATGCGATAGTGGTGGTGTCCGACACGTTTTACCCAGGCTGGGAAGCAAAACTGGACGGCCGCGCGGAGCCGATCCTCGATGTGGACGGCTGCTTCCGCGGCGTGCTGGCGCCCAGGGGAACGCATGAAATCGTGATGCGCTACCAGCCCGCGAGCGTGGAGGCCGGCGCCGTTCTTTCTCTCGCCGGAGCGCTCGGCGCGGTGATGGCGGGAATCTTCCCATTGACTTACGCCCGGAAAGCCGGAACAATAACAGGTAAACATGTTTCTCAAGCCGCAACACCTCCATTTCACGGGGATCGGAGGCATCCGGATGAGCGGCATCGCCGAGGTGTTGCTGAACCTGGGCTATGAAATCAGCGGTTCCGACGTCAGGCTCAGCCCCATTACCGAGCGTTTGGCGCGTCTGGGGGCGGTCATCCATGAAGGCCACGCGGCGGAGAACGTCGCCGGAGCGAAGGCGCTGGTGGTTACCAGCGCGGTCTCGCCGTCGAACCCGGAGTTGGCCGAGGCGCGGCGCCTGCGCATCCCGATCATCCCGCGCGGCGAGTTACTGGCCGAACTGATGCGGCTGAAGTTCGGCATCGCGGTGGCGGGCAGCCACGGTAAGACGACCACCACGTCGATGACGGCGGCGACCTTGAGCGAGGCCGGGAAGGATCCGACGGTTGTAGTCGGCGGCCGTGTCGGCGCGATGGGCGGCTCAAACGCGCGCGTGGGCCGCAGCGATTTTCTTGTCGTCGAGTCGGACGAGAGCGACGGCTCGTTCCTCAAACTCTCGCCGATCCTCGCCGTGGTGACGAATATCGACCGCGAGCATCTGGACCACTACCCCTCCATCGAAGCCATTCGCGCGGCTTTTCTCGAGTTCGTCAATCGTGTACCGTTCTACGGCGCGGCCATTTTGTGCCTGGAGGATGAGAACATCCAGCGCATTCTGCCGGACGTCAACCGGCGCGTCATTACGTATGGGCGCAGCCCGCAGGCGTTGCTCGAAGTCGCCGAACCCCGGGCCGGCGCGGCTGCCAGTGAGTTCGAACTTCGCTTCCGCGGGGAGAATCTCGGCAAGTTCCGCATCAACGTTCCGGGTGTACACAATATCCTGAACGCGGCGGCGGCCGCGGCCGTGGCGCTCGAGTTGGACATCGGCGCCGAGCAGATCCGCGCGGGACTGGCGGCGTTCACCGGCGTCGACCGCCGGTTTCAACTTCGCGGCAAGGAAGCCGGCATCACCGTCGTCGACGACTACGGCCACCATCCGACCGAGCTCCAGGCGACGCTGGCCG
>VFSW01011461.1_pt1 | contig 12469 bp, 12 predicted proteins | sample 5358111 | NCBI WGS metagenome assembly VFSW01 (sample SAMN11554181, study PRJNA540505) | mine drainage metagenome | isolation source: sediment from site ElyBrook_90M | place: USA: Ely Copper Mine, Vershire, VT | collected 2017
TCTTGGCCGTGAGCGCCATGGTCAGGTTGGTGCGGCCGTGGTACGCGTGGTCAAAGACGATGACCGCCGGACGCCCGGTGGCGAGGCGCGCGACCTTGACGGCGTTCTCGACCGCCTCGGCGCCGCTGTTGAACAGTGCGGTGGTCTTGGCGTGGGTGCCCGGCGTGAGCGCGGCGAGTTCTTCACAGACCTCGATGTAGCTCTCGTAGGGGGTCACCATGAAGCACGTGTGCGTGAAGGCCGCGACCTGGTTGCTCACCGCCTCGGTGATCGCGGGCACGCCGTGGCCGACTGAAACGACCGCGATGCCCGATCCGAGGTCGAGGATGTGGTTGCCGTCGACGTCCTCGAGGATGGCGCCCTCGGCCCGCGTGATGTAGACGGGAAAGCCGTTCGAGAGTCCGGCACTGACGACGGCCTGGCGCCGTTCCTGCAGGGCTCGCGACTTGGGCCCGGGGAGTTCGGTAATTACCTTGCGCTCGGTACCGAGCGACGATTCAATGGACGAGACCACGTTGACTCCTCTGCACTGGGTCTGACGACCGTCAGACGTAGCCAGCGTACCCGCACCGGCGAACCGGGTGATTGGCGTGACGAGACGAAGAAACGGGTGACGAATGTCACCCGTTTCCTCGCTGGCGGAGGAGGTGGGATTTGAACCCACGGTGCCCGTAGACACAGCAGTTTTCGAGACTGCCCGATTCGGCCGCTCTCGCACCCCTCCGTCCACCAGTCTACCCCTCGCGGCCGATACGGTCGGAGGCGATGGGAGGCGACGGAAGTCCCGATGACGACGTCGCGTTCATGCGCGGTGCACTGGCCCTCGCGCGTGACGCGGCCGACCACGACGACGTCCCGGTCGGCTGCGTGCTCGTCGCCGACGGTGTCGTGGTCGGACGGGGCGAGAACCGGCGCGAGGTCGACCGCGACCCGACGGCGCACGCCGAGGTGGTGGCCCTGCGCGACGCCGCCAAGGCGCGCCAGGCGTGGCGCATGGACGACGTGACGGCGTACGTGACGCTCGAGCCGTGCGTGATGTGCGCCGGGGCGCTACTCAACGCGCGGGTCGCGCGCGTGGTCATCGGGGCCCTGGACGAGAAGGCCGGCGCCGTCGGTTCGCGCTACCACGTGCTCGCCGATCCGCGCCTGCTCCACGAGGCGGTGGTGACCTACGACGTGCTCGGCGACCAGTCGGCGGCGCTGCTGCGGTCCTTCTTCGAGACGAGGCGGACGTGACCGTGGCGACCGACGTCATCTGCGTGGACATGGCCGGCACGACGATGGCCGACGACGGTCTCGTCGCGGGCGCCTTTCGCCGCACCATCGGCGTGCTCGGTCTCGACCGGGCCCACGCGGCGCGGGCCGAGGCCTATACGCAGGCGACCATGGGCCAGTCCAAGATCGAGGTGTTCCGCGCCATCTTCGGACCGGTGGCGGAACGGGCGAACTCGGTCTTCGAGTCCGCGATCGCCGACGTCGCGCGCGACGTGGGCGTCCACGAGCTGCCCGGCGCCCGCGAGACCGTGACCCGATGGCGGGCGGACGGCCGTCGCGTCGCGCTGACCACCGGCTTCTCGCCCGCGACTCGTGAGGCGCTGGTGGAGCTGCTGGGCTGGGGCGACCTCTTCGATCTGCGCGTCTCGCCCGCCGACGTCGGGCGGGGCCGACCGAGCGCGGACATGGTGTGGTGGAGCGCGATCCGGCTCGAGGCGTCGTCGAACGCCTCGTTGCTGGTGGTGGGCGACACCGCGGCCGACGTCGAGTCGGGTCGACGGGCCGGCGCGGGGCGCTGCGTCGGGGTTCGCACGGGCAGCGACGACGACGAACAACTCCTCGACGCCGGCGCGGACGAGGTGGTCGACTCGATCGCCGACGTGCGTCTCGCCGGTTGAGGTCGTAGCGGCCTCGTCCGTCGGTAGTCTCTCGCTAACGGAGGGGGCGAGTGGCCGGCTGGGAGTTCGCGACGATTTGGGAGACCGTGGCCGACGCGGTGGGTGACGCACCCGCCCTCGTCCAGGGGGAGCGGGAGCTCTCCTGGTCCGCGTTCGACCACCGGGCCGACGCGGTCGCGTCGTGGTTGCGCTCGCTCGGCCCGCAGGGCCAGGACCGGTTCGCCCAGTACCTCTACAACGCGCCGGCGTACCTCGAGTCGGTCTTCGCCGCCTACAAGGTCGGCCTCGCGCCCGTGAACACCAACTACCGCTACGGCGCCGACGAGCTCGCGTACCTGTGGGGTAACGCCGAGCCGGTGGCCGTCGTCTTCCACGGGTCCTTCACCGAGACCGTAGACGCGGTGCGACGCCGGGTCCCCTCGGTGCGCGGCTGGCTCTTTGTCGACGACGCCACGTCGCCGTGTCCGAGCTGGGCGACCTCGTACGAGTCGGTGGTGGCCACGACCGCGCCCCGTCAGCGGGCCCCGTGGGGCCGCGACGGCGATCAGCTCTGCCTGCTCTACACCGGTGGCACGACTGGCCTGCCCAAGGGGGTGATGTGGCGCCAGGACGACCTCGTCGTGCTAGGGCCGTCGACGGGACCCTTCGACTTCGGTCCCGAGCCCGACTACGACTCCCTGGCGCGGGCGCTGCGGGGGCCGGGTCAGCGGGCGCTCGCCGCCTGTCCGCTGATGCACGGCACCGCCCTATTCACGTCCCAGGCCGTGCTCGCCCAGGGCGGTTCGGTAACGCTGCTCTCACCCCGACGGTTCGACCCGCGGGAGTTCCTCGACGTGGTCGCGGCGCGCCGGATCGAGGCCGCGGTCATCGTCGGTGACGCCTTCGCCCGTCCGGTGCTCACGGCGCTCGACGCGTCACCGGGCCGCTGGGACCTCTCGAGCCTCGCGGTCATCGGCTCGTCGGGGGCGATGTGGTCCGAACCGGTGAAGCGGGGCCTGCTCGCCCACCACCCGGGGATGCTCCTCGTCGACGCCTACGGGTCGTCGGAGGCCCTGCAGCTCGGCGCGTCGGTCTCGGCGGGCTCGACGGCCACCGCGACCGCGTCCTTCTCGCTCGGCGAGCGGGCCGTGGTGCTGACCGAGGACGGTGACGTCGTCGCTCCCGGGTCAGACGCGGTCGGCGTCGTCGCGGTGGGCGGGCGCATCCCGCTCGGGTACTTCCGCGACGACGCGAGGACGGCCCAAACCTTTCGCGTGGTCGACGGCCGACGCGTCGCGGTGCCCGGCGACGTCGCGTCCGTGGCGGCCGACGGGACGATCACGCTGCTCGGGCGAGGTTCGGCGTGCATCAACACCGGCGGCGAGAAGGTCTTCGCCGAGGAGGTCGAAGAGGCCCTGAAGACCCACGTCGACGTCGTCGACGCGGTCGTGGTCGGTCTGCCCGACGAGCGATGGGGCGAGGTCGTCACCGCGCTGGTCGAACCACGCCGCGACGCGACGCCGTCGACCGCCGAACTCGTCGAGCACGTGCGGAGCCGTCTCGCCGGGTACAAGGCGCCCAAGCGATGGTTCATCGTCGAGACCATCGGACGCGCACCGAACGGCAAGGTCGACTACCGCTGGTCACGAGCGCGCGCGCTCGAGCTCGCCGCCGATGGCGCCGACTGACCGCGTCGTCAGAGCCAGGTGACGATCCCGCGCGCGACGCCGCCGTTGAGCGTCGTGGGGACGCCGGCGCAGACGGCCCGATGGGGCAGGGCGACGTAGAACCTCGCGGGCGGCGCGAAGGCGAGGGTGACGCCGTCCTCCACGACGGGTCGGCAGTACGAGGCGGCGTAGTGGTAGGCGTCGTCGCTCTCGACCACGACGCTCGCGCTCGCGTGCGGGGCGAGCACGACGTAGCCGCCCCGGCCGGTGACGCCGGCGGGGAAGGACGGTTGGCCGACCGGGTGGCGGTTCGCGCCGGCGACGGTCTGGACGAGCGGCGAGCCGTTCAAGTAGCACGACGTTAAGGACTCGTTGGTGAAGACGACGGGGTAGTCGAGGGTCGAGGCCGGGACGCCGGTCATCGTGGGCGCGAGGTGGACGGACACGTCGGCGGCGGTGCAGATCCGCAGGCCGCGGTAGGTCCCCGCCGCGAGGGCGGGCAGCGCGCGCCACGAGGTCCCGTTCGTCGTCACGTACTGGGGACCGGCGAGGATGGCGAAGACGGCGCCGGTCGGTCCGAAGGTCGAGACGTACTCGGGCGCGCCGCCGTACCAGTTCGTCGCGATGGCGACGCTGGTCCAGTACGCCCCGTCATCGGTGCTGTACTCGAGACCCCCGGCGGCCCCGCCGAGGGCGCCGTAGAGCATCGTGCCGGCGCCGTTCACGTAGAGGTGGTTCGACACGTCGCCGATGCGGCTGTGGTCGCTCACGCCCTGGCTCTCGCGGGCGACGAGCGCCCAGGTGGCCCCGGCGTCGGTCGACGTCCAGAGTTCGCTGAGCCCCTGACTCATGCCCCCGTCGCCGAAGCAGTAGAGCAGCCACCGGCCGGGCACCGAGAGGACCTGCTGGGGGTCGATGCCCTGGCACGGGTCGGCGAGCTGACGCCAGGTGCGACCGGCGTCCGCGGTGGCGAGCAGCGACGACCGGCCGCCCTCGGTCCCACCTTCGGCCACGACGACCGACGACGGCGTCGGTGCGAGCAGGGCGACCGCGGCGCGCCAGCCCCCGGCCGGGCCGAGGGCCGGGACCGGCGTCGTGGCGAACGGCGTCGTCGCCCCGAGACGGAACGCCGAGAGCTCGCTCGCGCAGCGCAGCGGACCGTAGGGCGGTACGGGTCCGGTGCAGTGGTCGCTCACCACCCAGAGGTCGCCACCGCGCAGCGCGTAGGGCGGCCACACCCCCGGCGGCGCGAGCCGACGCCAGGGCGTGCCGGCGTCACGCGGGACGAAGATCGGTTGGGGGGGCACCGCGAGGTAGCCGGTCGACGGGGTGACGAAGTGCAGGAGCTGGTCGGGCTCGTTGAAGCCGACGCCGTCGTTGAACGTCGTGCTCGACGTCGGCAGCGCCCCGACGATCGTCCATCGTCGCCCGAAGTCGCTCGAGCGCACGAGGTCGACCGGACCGCGAGCGTCACGAGCCGGGGCGGCGACGGCGTAGCCCAGCGACGGGCGCAGCTGGTCGACGAGGTCGATCTGCGTGGTCGCCCCGCGCGACGTGTCGGTGAGCGTCGCCCCCACAGCGGCGACGGGGAAGGGCGACCGGGCCGACGCACCGGCGGGTGACGAGGGGGCGGGCAACATCGAGACGGTGAGCGCCCCGATCGCCGCGACGAGCCGCCGCGGCGACGCGATCCGACGGGGCGCTCCCGTGGTGGTGGTCATGCCTCGGAGGCTACGCCGCCCTGGTCGAGCCGGCGACGGCCACCGGCCCTGGCTGCGCCAGTGAGAGCCCGCGGGGCTGGGCCGCCAAGCGCGTGAACAGTAGCGATATATCGCTATACTACGTTCATCATCAAGTACCGAGTCAGAGGAGGACCGTGATGGACAAGGAACGCGGCGATGCGCTGTGGGGGTCGGACGGACGGGGGCCGATGGGCCGTCGGCGCCGGGGTGGACCGGGTCACGGCTACGGAGGGCCCGCCGGCCACTTCCGGGGCGGGCCGATGCGCCGTGACGGTCGTCGCGCGCGCGGCGACGTCAGGGCCGCGGTCCTGGTGCTGCTCGACGAGCAGCCTCGCAACGGCTATCAGTTGATCCAGGAGCTGACCGATCGCTCGAACGAGGCGTGGCGTCCGAGCCCCGGTTCGGTCTACCCCGTCCTCCAGCAGCTCGAAGACGAGGGACTGGTCGAAGAGCAGTCCACCGGCACGGGGCGCACGTACGGGCTCACCGAGGCCGGACGGACCCTCGTGGCCGAGCAGCGCGAGCAGCTCGGCAAGCCGTGGGAGAGCGCCGAGATCGGTGGCCGCGTCGCGCGCGAACTCATGGGTACGGCTCGAGACGTCGTCCTGGCCGCGCGCCAGGTGCTGGTCGCCGGATCGGGTCCGCAGGTGTCCAAGGCGACGGCGATCCTCGCCGAGACCCGCCGGGCCCTCTACGGGATCCTCGCCGAGGGCGACGCTGCGTCGTAACCACGTCGCCGCGGCTCGCGGTCGATTCGGTCAGACGACTCGTCGACGTCAGTCGTCGTTCGGCGTCGGATCGGACCGATCGGTGAAGACCACCGACGAGCGCTCCGGGTGCTCGAAGTCGAGTCGGACCGTGAAGGGTTCGTCGTCGCGACGCTGACCGTCACCCTCGGAGAGGATGACCAGTTCGTCGTCGGTCTGGCCGTAGATGGCCCGCGCCATGCCGAGCATCGCCTGGCCGATGACGGCTCCTACCGTGGAGTGGGCGACCCGGCTGGTCAGCGGTGCGGGGGCGTCGTCGCTTTCGGCTGCTTCGTCGGTCGACTTCAACCACGCCAGCCACTGCGCGTCGGTCCACTCGTCGGGGTTCGAAGGGGGTTCCAGCGCTGGCGTGTCGTCGACTGGTTCCATCGAACCCACAGTACCGGTGCTCGCTCGGCGTCGCGGCCGCTGGTCGGGGCCTACTCGGGCTCCGCCGTCGGTGCCCCCAACTGCGGCGGCGACTCTTCCTCGGGGGGGTGGGCGTGGAAGAAGACCCAGAAGGAGACAGCGTTGGCCAGTTGGAGCAGGGCGGCGATCTCGAACGGCGCGAGGAGGTTGGCCTCGGCGAACAGGTAGCCGGTGAGCAGCGGGCTCACCGCGGTCGCGCCCTGGCTGGGCAGGTTCGAGAGGGCCGCTACGGCCGCGCGCTCGGTCTCGTCGGCCAGGCCGACGACGTAGGACTGACGAAGGGGCATGCCGACCCGTTGGACCAGCATGCGCACGAGGAACCACGACCCCGCGAGGGCGAAGTTCGGTGAGAGGACCATGGGGATGATGAGGAGCGACTGGAGCACGCGCACGACGCTGACCGTTCGCACCAACCCCCACCGCCGCGCCCACGCCGCGGCCGACAGGCTCGAGGCCATGGTGGCCACGTTCACGATGGTGAACAGGATCCCGACGGCCGCCGGACCGACGCCGAAGCGGCGGTAGAACCAGTACGTGAGGAAGGGGCCGAACATGCCGACGGCCGCCCCGTTGAGGCTGTTGGTCACCCAGAGCCGGTAGAGGAGCCACCGGGAGCGGTGCGGGAACCGCGGTCGCAGGCGGTGAGCATCGTCGCGCAATCGTCGGGGCTCGTCCAAGGCCAGGGCGATCACTCCCGCCGCGACCGAAACCCCGGCAATGACGAGGAAGGCGGTGCGAAAGGTGGCCGTCGCCCCGTTCGCGCCGGCGTGGGTCGACGGAACGAGCAACGCCGCGAGCCCACCGAGGGCGGCCCCGACCGAGGAGGAGAAGGCCAGTCGTCCGAAGACGGCGTTGCGATGCCGGGCCGCGACCCGATCCGTCACGTAGGCCGATTCGGCCGGTTGGTACGGGCCGATGGTCCCCGCTCCCGCCCCCGCACCTCGCCCGAAACTGCCGAGCGCACCGGCGACGAAGAGCGCCGGGTGCGACGACGTGAGAGCGAAGATCACGCCGGCCGCGCCGGTGGAGAGCGGGACGACGACGAGGAACACCCGTCGTCCCACCCGATCCGAGACCGTCCCGATGGCGGCCGAGAGCAGGGCCGAGGCGCCGGCCACCACCATGACGTAGACCGACAGCTCCACCGGGCCGAAGCCGACGATGGCGAGGTAGATCGGGGTGACGACGCCGGCCAGGGCCCTCCCGACACTCATGAAGGCTCGGGCCACGACGACGATCTCGATGTCGCGGCTGGACCAGTGGGGCCGCCCCCGTCGGTTGAAGGCCGTGGGGCGGGGCGCCGTCACGGCGGTGACATCCTCGTCGGGATCGAGCGGTGATTGATCGGGAGCGACCAGTCGATGGTACCGGTTGATCCAGTAACGATCCCTTCGTCGGGCTGGCCTCAGGACGGCCCTCGGGCGAGTGGGAGGCGCACGCGCGAGCGCCACGAGCCCGTATCGGATCCGTAGAGGTAGAGGACGACCTCGCTGGCGCGGCACGACAGCGGGAGACCAGCGGCGACGGTGGCCGCGGCGCCGTCGAGCGCGTCGATCGGTCGGTTCTTCGCCACGGTGAGGTGGGGGACGGTCCTCGACGCGCCCCGCGCGGCGCCGTCGGGGTAGAAGGTGCGCGTGACGACGTCCGCCAGCCGTCGAAAGGGCGAGGGGTCGGCCGGCGCGAGGTAGACGACTCGGCGATCGAACCACCCGACGGCGTCGAACACCACGTCGAAGGCGCGTTCGTCGGCGAGACACGCCGCCAGCCGACCGACCACGGCGTCGTCGATCTCGAGAGGGTCGAGGAAGGGAGCGGCGACCGTCACGTGCGCGTCGAGGGAGTGCGGACCCCGCCACGGCGACGTCAGCGCTCGAGCCTCGGGGATCGGAACTGCGACGACGCTCTCGGCGAAGTGGCCCGCGATCACGTGGTGGCGCCACGGCGCGGCCGCGGGTGGGCGGCCGTCTCAGACGGGCTCACGCGGCGCCGGGTCGCTACGAGAGTCGACCGACGATCCGGCACGCGACGAGCGCGTCCTCGTCGATGTGGTAGCTGGCGCAGATGCGGTGGTACCCGTCGGCGATCCAGAGCGGCTGGCCGCGCACCAGCAACACGGGCGAGAGCTTGACGTTCGCGCGGACCTTGGCGAGGTCCTTCTGCAGTTCGTGATCGTCCACGGGCAGCAGTGCGAGTCCGCTTGCGCGCAGGAGGTCCTTGGCCATGTAGTGCCACAGGCGATCCTCGGCGGCGAACAGTCTGGCGTACCGGCGCGCGTCTCCGGGCGAGACGAGCAACGACAGGTACGAGCGTGCGGCCGGGAAGTCCTGTTCCTCGGGCTCGGACTTCCATCGTTCATTGGGCATCGGTTGGTTAGGGGACATGGGGACCTTCGGTTCTGTGCTGGCGGATGGAGAAGAGCGGGTCGAGTTCACCCTGGGCGGCCTCGTTGGCGGCGAGGGACGGCGGACCCCGCAGGATCCACGCGACTCCGACCGCGATCGCACCGCCGACGAGCGGACCGACGACGTAGGCCCACCACGACGTCCAGTCCCCACCCACGAGCTGGGGGCCGAAGGAACGGGCCGGGTTCATCGACGTTCCGGTGATCGGGGCGGCCCACAGCCCGGCCAGGGCGATGTAGCCGCCCACGGCGAGCGCCGCGTTGGCGCCGACGTTGCGAGCCCCCGACGCCGTGCCGAGGATGACGCTCACCAGCCCGAGGGTGAGCAGCGCCTCCACGATCACCACCTTGCCCGAGGAGATCCCGGGCCCGGGCAGTGTGGCGCCGAGGTGGCCGACGTTGCCGAAGAGGCCCCGCAGCAGGAGCGAGGCGGCCACGGAGCCGACGACTTGGGCACCGATGTAGCCGGGCACACGGTTCCACGGGAAGTTCCCGCGGGCGGCGAAGGACAGCGTGACGGCGGGGTTGAGATGGGCCCCGCTCACCATGCCCATGAAGTAGATGATCCCCATGACCATCAGGGCGGGTGCTACGACCTGGGCGTCGATCGGGACTTGGCCGTGCGAGACGGCGTCAACCACCGGAGCGCCCGCGGCCGCGATGACGAGCAGAAAGGTCCCGAAGAACTCCGAGAAGAGGCGGCGCCACTCGTCACGGAGCTCGTGGGGGTTCAAGACCCAGTGCGGCTCGCTCGAGTGGGGGCCGCGCGCGAGGATGCTCGGGCGCTGCAGGCCCAACTCATCGGGCGCGTCGCTCATCGGGTTCTACCCGGCGCGTTCGTCCGCGCCCACCCACCTACGTCGTCGCGCCAGCGTGGTGCCACCAGGCCACTCTACGTACATTGGTGCGGTCCTCGCGAGTCGCCGAGGTGTGGGTCGGGCGTCACCCAAAGAACCCCGCTCGTTGAGCACGTACCTCGGTACGTTCACCCAGTTCCCTGTCGTTGGCCCCGAGCGACGACGGCGCCGTGAGGGCGGGCGTTGGCCCCACAGTTTGATCGCGACGGCGCGGCAGTGAGCCGCGTCGCGATGTACTCTTGGAGCGGCAGAGGGGGGGAGCATGAACTCTGCATTGACGACACCCTGTCTCACGAGGCGTGCGATCGCTCGAGGGGTTGCCCTCGCACTCGTCGCCGTGATCTTCTCGGGAGCGGGTCCTGTTGCGCCCTTCTCTGAATCGCCGGCGGGGGCGTCGACGAGTGGTGCCGTGTCCGTCGTCTGTAACGCCACCCAGCCCCGCGCGGTCGGCCACTTCCTCGTGTCGTGCAATGGATCGGCGAGCACGCTGGTCAAGGTGACGGCGTCGCTCACTGCGTGCACCAGTGCCGCCGCCTGCGCGGCGGTTACACAGCTTCAGTTCACGGTGTCGGCACCAACTGGTTCAGTCACGACGAGCGCGTACAGGTTCACGAACGGCTCGGTGTCCCAGGTGAAGCCGTTGAGCACGACGAACTCCACCGGGACCACCGGTAGCACCGGATTGCCGGGTGCGGCCGGATCGGCGGGTGCGGCCGCCGGCACCACGACGACCCAGGCGTCCACGTCCTCGGGCGGTGGGCACGGCAAGGTCATCTTCGGGACGTTCGACTTCCGGTACAGCCTGCAGGTACCCGGGAAGGTGACGAAGGTGCTCAACGTCACGGTCTCGGCGGCCGCCAAGTTCGGGTTGTCGGACCCCATTCTCGGTATTCAGGACACGAAGAACGTCGCGGATGGAGCGGCCAAGAGTCAAGCGGTGGAGTGAGCCACCTCCTCGGCGGTGGCGCGGGCGGCGGCGATGGAGGGGTGGCCCCGTCAAGTGCGTTCACCCCTTGCGTTCGCCCTTCGAGTAGCTCGACGAGAGCGGTCAGATCTGCCCGGCCGGGCCGTTCGACTTCGACGATTCACCCGACGCCCTCCCCGCGTAGGCGAAGAGTCCACTCGAGGAAGTAGCCCACGGGACCAGTCACGTCCCGCGGGCATCTCGTTCTGCGAGAAGTGATGATCCGCCGTGCTGGCGGGACCTCTGGGTCATCGCACGACGGCCGACGTCGCGCTTCAATGCTGAAGCCCTTCTCGGGGACCACGACCCGGACCTTCGTTAGTAGTTGGGGTCCACTTTCGTCAACACCCCTCTGCGGGGTGTTTACGAAACTCCAACGGCCCTGATCAGTGGTACCGCTGCGCAGCGCAGAAATATCTGTTCCACACGATTTCGGGCATTGTGACCACAGACATCCTGATCAGGTATTGTGAGGTCACTGCGGCTGAGGTCGCAGTCAACACGTGGACGCGATTGACCGCCGCCACAAGCTGCGTGACCCGTGGACTCGCGGAGACAATGATGCGGCGGGACCACGACTTTCCACCTCCGTGCACCTAGTTCCCTCTGTGGCCGTGTCATTCCAGGAAGTGCAGCTATTCGGATTTCGCGGGAGGTCTATGGGTTACGTCGGGGGCCGCGCCCAGTATTCGTTGAGCAGCTTCATGGCCTCTTCGAGCGAGAGGGCCGCAATCTCGCCGTTGGTCAAGTTCAGCGCGTGGACGAGTTGATACGCAAGTTGCGCGGGAAGTCTCACCGTCTCCGAACTGGCATCTGGAGATGTTCGCTGAGGTGTGTTCTTGTTGTCGACGCACTCCCAAAACTCAGCCTCTGTCACTTGAAGCTGGTCGTCAAGGATGTGTGACCACATCCCCTTGCCGTACTCATCGGTATTCGCCGGTCGAGAGATTCGGGTGCGCAGCACGCTTCCGTCACTCAATAAAAACTCGTAGGTGATGTGGTGCTGAGTAGGTCGTCCCCTCGAATTCCGTACCTCCTGCCAACCTTCGATCTCGCAGAATCGCTGATGCTCGCGCCGGCTAGCGACGCGAGAGGTCATCGCACTCCCGAGTAGGTCTCGCTGAGGAGCCACTCCTTTAGTTGTGCGTCATCGCTCAGCTCAATGAGGTTCGCGAGTGCCCAGTTTCCACGATGATTCGGTGCGTTAAGGAGGTGATCGTTCCAGTCCACCGCGTAGTCACGCAGCGCATCGATGAGGTCATCGAGCGCCTCATCGAGACTGTCACCCTCACCCGCCAACGGGAGCCCGGGAAGAAACGCCGACCATCCACCCCCATCGGCGGCTACGACGGCCCCTGAAGGAAGTAGCTTCGCTAGCTCGCCACGCAAAAGGTCTCCATCAACGACGGCGTATCGCTCACGGTCGCGTTCGAGAGTAGTCACGTACCCGGCGTGCGCGGCGTCGAGGAGATCACGGAACTTCGTCCGAGCAGCCGTGTAGGAATCAAAGTGACGTGTGGGCATGAACACCACTGTACCAGCCTTTCTACGTACGTCAAGTACTTATAGTACTTAAAGTACTTATTTTAGCAAATCTCCTACAAGCGTCCCGAGGACTGGGCGACAGAACTCCACCAGCGCGGTATCAGCCAGGTCCAGGACATCCATCCCAGCGACCAGGGCGTGAAGGACTCCGAGGGCATCCGCGTCTTCGCCGGCATGCTGTTCTGCGTCGCGACGCCCGATGAGTTGTTCGACAACCCTCCACCGCCGCACTTCAAGGTTGGCCCGC
>VFSW01011462.1_pt1 | contig 12469 bp, 15 predicted proteins | sample 5358111 | NCBI WGS metagenome assembly VFSW01 (sample SAMN11554181, study PRJNA540505) | mine drainage metagenome | isolation source: sediment from site ElyBrook_90M | place: USA: Ely Copper Mine, Vershire, VT | collected 2017
GACTTTTCCCGACTCAATCGGGTCGAGCACGCGGTAGGATGCGGAGCGCGATTGAGGCTCCGGACCTGCGAAAGCGATCGCTTCAAGTTGCCAGGCCAGCGCCCAGGTTAACAGACTGCAGAGAGTCAATCTGCTTATCGTTTTCAGCTTCGTCATAAACTTGGCTCCTATTCAAGCGGGTGTTTTGCCAACACCCAGAGAACGGCCGCAATGAAACTTCTTGCACAGATAATTTTTGCTGGCTAAGCTCTAACAGCAGGAACGGAGGCGCGGACTGTGCCGGTAACGCGAAGTGACAGCCCGAACGATAGCGGCGGGTATCAGGCTCCGAAGCCGGTCGTACGGTTTCTGCGTGAACTCTGGCAGTCCATTCGCGTCAACGGTGCCAGCATCGCTTATGAGGAGTTCGAGCAACTTCTGCTGCATGTTGCGAAGCGTTATCGATTCGGCAGTTCGCTGCCGGAGCCTCCCAGCGTTGAAGCGCAGGTGACGTTTCTGCGCTCCCTGCACGCCGAGGAACTGGTGCTCGCTAGTGCCTGCGCTGCCGGGGATGACGCTGCGTGGGAGAAGTTCATTGTTCTGTACCGTGAGACGATCTATCACGCGGCTTACGGGATCGCCGGATCGGATTCGGTAGGACGCGAGCTGGCGGATTCGCTCTATGCGGACTTGTACGGGCTCCGTGCACGGGACGGAGAGCGCTACTCGCCGTTGCTCCTCTATCATGGCCGAGGCTCGCTGGCTGGATGGCTGCGCAGTGTGCTGGCACAGCGCTTTGTGGACCTGCACCGCAAGACGCACCGTGAAGTTTCTCTGGATGAACAGGCGGAGCCTTCCGCCCCGCAGCGCACGGCGGAAGCATCTGCTCCGCCCGAGCGCGTGACGTCCTTGATTCAGCAAGTAGTTCAGAAGACACTCGTGCGATTGCCTTCCGATCAGCGCTTTATTCTCTCCGCGTATTACCTGGATGGCAGAACCCTGAAGCAAATCGCCAGCCTTCTGGGCGTGCATGAATCGACGGTGAGCCGATTGCTCTCGCGGTTGACTGCATCCTTGCGAAAGCAGATTGTTGGAGAATTAAGAAGGATCGGAATGAGCCGGAGAGAGGCGGAAGAGAGCATGGAGGTCGATGTCCGCGACCTTGAGATCCAGGTTAGAAACATTTTGCAAGGTGAGACAATTCCCGCGTTCCAAGGTCAGCGGGCAATGACGGCGGAAGGAGGCGAATCCGATGTCTGACGAGCGTTCACAACAACAGCATCCGGAGGCCGACGTTCTTGCCGGCTTTGCCGAGAGCAGCCTTTCGCAACACGAGCGGGAAAGTGTGCTCAGCCATTTGGCAGCGTGCGCGCGCTGCCGTCAAATGGTTTTCCTTGCTCACCAAGTTGAGCCTACGCACGATACTCAAACCTCTAACCTGAAAGCACGCCCCTTCTGGCTGCGAAATTGGTTTCCACTTACAGCTTCGGCTACGGCAGCTGTTGCACTGGCAGTTGTAACTTTCTCCTGGTACGGGCAATTTCACAAACAAACCACGCCCCAGGGTCGCGAGGTTGCACAGCAACGGCCTGCCCCAATGCCAACCGGCAACGAGAAAGCTTTCGAGGCAACGGAGGTTGCGCCGCCGCCAACTCCTGCTACTGCCGCTGTGCAGGATGGCAAATCCGCAGCGAAGCGCGTTCGCCCCGATAGCAAGCCGCAGCAAGCGGTCACCTCGCCCTCACCATCGGCGGCATTTAATTCTGTGCGAGGCACGGACGAGGAAACTCGCAGGCTCACCGAAGAAGAAGCCCGGCAAGCCGCCGCCGGGCACGATCGAATGGAGCTAGGGCTCAACTCCGCCACACAAAAGGCGCAAGCCACGGGTGTTGTGGATAGCGCTGCCGGTTCGAATGCAGGCACGGGAGATATATCAGGGTATTCCGCTCGCGCAATTCAGCCCGGCAAGGTCAGCCGTCAGGCCTGGGATGCGCCTCCTTCCAGCGGAGCGGTTATTAGCAGTCAGCCATATCGCGAGGGGCGTCCAGCACCCGCACCCGAGTCGACGGAATCCAAACAGGTACACGCGGAAGGTTGTGTAGAGCAGGGCGTTGAGACTGGTTGCCTGATGGTGAAGGATCGTCAAAGCGGCAAGCTGTATCACGTTTTAATCAAGGGATTGCGTCCACAGCCTGGCAGTGGGATTGAATTTACAGGTGTACCGCACGATGGTCCCACATCCTGCATGCAAGGTACTCCTTTGGATGTGATCTCCTGGGTGGACAAGAGCTCACTCGAGTGCGCGCAGGACGGGGCTCCCAAGAAATGACATTTGGCTGAATGCAGTGGAGCCGAATCTGTCCTATCGCGCAGGGCATAAGCGAAGCTACCGCCTCTCCTGCTTTAACATGAACTGATCGATGCCCACGGCAACAAAGAGAGCAATCGGCCAGAACCAACTTGCACCCTCGCTGTTAAGCACATACAAGGCATAAGCAGAAAACGCGGGGACGCCAAGACCGGGAACAAAACGCAGCGCTCCTTGCGCACGGTAGGCCGCCCAGTAGCCCGCAAATCCAATGAGAGCGGCAAACGCGCAAGCCAGAAAGCCTCCCAGATGGGCTTGCAAGGCTTGCATAAATGTTGCGACTAACATCAACACGATGCCTAGAAACGAAAATACTCCACGAAAACCGTGCCCCCCGGACGAGGAACCGCCCCTTATCGGCGGCCGTAGCATTGTGTCCCGCGCAGCCGCTCCAGCCACCCATTGAGGAATCATCCGCTCTCCTGTGAGAATGCTCTCGTTTGCACAAAACGTCCGTATTGACGAAAATTGTACAGCAAAGGTTCTGACTTACTAGCTTGCACAGGGCGGTTCATCGCAGATGAGAATTCAACAATAAGGTCTGAGTTGCACAAGCTTTTTGCCCGCATCCTCCGGATGGGGTCGCTTGCGTGCTCTGCTCGCACTCTTCTTTGCGCGGAAACAATAACCGCAGCACTCAGGCCGAGGGAAAACAGCACGCAGTGCGACGTTTACCCTGTTTACTGGGATTGCGGGGAGCTCGCCGGTCGATCCTATACGATTCCCTTTCCGTTTTTTTTCAGAAACTCGCGATAGAAGCGGTAGGAACCAACCTTGAGAACCGCCACTTCCTGGGCATTCTTTCCCTTAGTAGATTCCGTTGCCAGATCCGCGGTTCCGCGATGCAAATCGCAATGTGGAACCTCCAAATCGAAGGCAAATTCCGTGCGGATGATGCGCAGCCTCTCAAACCTCGCTGCCGGCAGACCGCATCCGCTGCACAGCTGCGGAATCCGACATTGCGGAGAAACCATCGCGGCGAACACTGGCGTCCTGAAGACACGATCCGCTTCCAGTTCGCGATATTCGCCCTTCACAACTTCCCCGTAAGCGAGGCAATGGTTACAACGATGCAATCCTCCGAGGTGGTTCTGCCTCGAACCGCAAGCCGGACAGTCGCCCGTGTACGAGTTGGCAATCGCAGCCCAGAATATGGCAACGGAAACCACAAAAAACACCAGGGCTGCGAGAATGCCTGTCACGTCGGGAAGCTCGTAAAGCAGGTAGAGACACGGTCCCAATAATGCGAGCGCAATCAGCAGGCGGACAAGGGTGCTCTTCCAAGACCGCGTGACCGGATTGAATCGGACGAATTCCATGGTTCACCATCACCTGCTACGGGCGATCTTTATCCCCGCCTTCATGCTCTGTTGCTGACCGGAGCGTCCGCTTCTCATTCTTCCATTCACTCAGTGCCGGTCCCGCGATTGCACCCATCAGCGCCAATCCGAGCGCAACGTCAAATGCGGGCGAGGAGAAGACTAGAGTCACTGCCAACATCAGAGGTATCACTGTCACCAGTTTTGCATGATGCAGAACGTAATCAAAGAGCAGCAGCAACAACCCCGCGGGAATCAATGCGAGGCAACAGTAAAGCGCATCAAGGAGACCAAATCGAGCAGCGATAACAAAGCGTGCGACGCCCAGCAGCAACAGGAGTGTTCCGACTGCAATGACGATGCACTGTCCCCACGCAATGTGTCGGAATGCAGATTCGTCTGAATTCACTTCTGATTCCTCCATTCAGCGCTCTTCCAAGGTGACCAGCCGCTACAAGCTACCACTGACGTGCTTGTTCAAGATACTCATTACGGCGGCGTGGATGGTTTCTGCCCCAAAGCTGTTCATGCAATGCTCCGGTCCTTGAGGACAGGCAAGCAGGTAGAGGCCTGGATGGTCCGGTCCGAGGCAGCCGCCCGAATACTCGCAGTCGGGATTGGCCTGAAGGTGGATCTGTTCAGGATAGCCATAGGTCTGATGACTGGTTGGTCCCCACAACACGACTGCCGGGACGCCGCAAAGGTGGGCCGCGTGCATCACCAGGTTGTCGGAGGTGATAACAGCATCGAAGCGCTTCATCATGGAGATCAGTTGCCGGAAAGTGGTCAAGCCCAGCAGGCTGTATGCGCCCCTGATGTAACGATCATGCAGACGGGTGGACTGAACCGACTTGATGTGCGCGCAGGCGTCCTGTTTGATAAACGGCTATCGCTTCGAATATCGTCCGCTCCTTATGGAGGGACGCGCGGTGTCGTATACGATCAGCGCGCGTGCTAGAGTTCGAAGAGACCGGCAAGAGCAGTTTCCTGCTCGCCGAGGACCACAAGATCTACCAGACGCGAGAGGACCGCGGCGCCCTTGTGACGGATGGCGGGCGCTGACGCCCATGAATCCGCTTGTCTGGCCAGAGTAACTATGAGAATATTCCGGCACAAAGCACGGAGCCGCGAGAGCACATGGGGACACTCGCGATCAGGGTTTCGAAACGAAAATGACGGGTAACGGTACTGGCATACTCGAAGACACCCCTCGAAAGTCTGAATTGACGGCTCACTCCTGATGTAAGGGGCTGGGGCAACGGCGAGAAACCATATCGAGGCTATAAATTTTGGTTTACGGAATACACGATCCACCAAGGTAAGACCAGGATCGAAGCAGAGAAAGCTACAGTGTTTGAGATCGCCAGATAGAGGCTAGTTTCGCGTCCACACAGTTGTTACTTCAAAGGAGATACACCGTGAAGAGGATGATCGCCGTTTGTGTTCTCTTGCTTGCCAGCCTAGGGCTTGGCGCTTCCGTGCTGCGTACCGAAAATACCGTTCCTACTCCATCGAGCACGGCACAACAGCAACAGTGCCAGCAGGAGCAAGCTCAGCTGGCGGCGCAACTTTCCCGGTGCACGACCGATGCTTGCCGTCAGCAAGTGCAGGCCGCCATCTCCGCGCATAATGCGCGATGCAAGTAAAGGAGACTAGCACTATGAATATCCGTAGCCATGAACGGTTTTTCTGCCTGGCATTCCTTTGCCTGGCGCTCGTCGTCACCGGCGGAAACGTCCGCGCGTACGCCGGCTCACACATCAAAGGTGCGAAGGACTCCGATCCCCATCTCATCGGCGAGCGCGACATGAACTACGACCACCTGATCATCGCCGGCGACCGCATCGGCCCTGTGCGAATGGGCGGACGGGTCAGCGATGCGGTGCAGCATCTCGGCAATCCGAATCGCGTCTTCCGCAGCACCTTCCGCGGCCCCGGCTACTCCTCAGACGAGGTGTATTACAACTATTACAAGGACCAATGCATTCAATTCGTCTGGATGGACTCGGGCATCGAACCTCAGATTGAAAAAGGCCTTCGTGGGATTAACGTGACCTGCAATATTTGGTCTACACCCGGCGGACTTCACGTCGGGTCATCCATGCAGGACGTTGCAGCTCAAATTGGGGAATATTGCCCGTCGAACCGCTCCGATGGTTCGCTCATCATTGCCACCAAGAATGGCATCTGGTTCGAGGCGAAAAACCGATACAGTCCGGTCACGATTATTCGCGTAATGCCCGTCATGGACAATTGGGGCGGCATGTGCAAGGACTGAACAATCGCTAAGAACCCGTTCATCTTTTTCGGCAGACAAACGGGTGAAGGATGGAGAAATGAACCTCAGAAAATTGTTTTTTGGAGCTGTTCTGGCGATAAGCATATTCGCCGGCGCTGCGGCATTTGCCGTGCCAAGCTGTTCCGTTTGGTTGAAGCAAACAGATGGAACTTGGTGGAGAACCTGCGTCGGCGACGACGGGCGGCAGTATTGCGAGTGGTCCGACGGCAAGACTGTTACTCGGGTGTCATGCAACTCAAAAAAGTAGGTGTTAGCTGCTGAAGATTCGTAAATTTCATGGCGCTGTGGAGCCAATCCAGCACTGTTCGACGTTCGGCGCAACCTGCCGGTGAATTGCTCGCAAGTCGGCTCGCCACCGGCAGGAAGTGCAATCGAAATGATGGCCCTTTGGGGATTTTGGACTTTCGCTTTGTCACCGCGTGACCGGCATCGAATCATTGCTACTCCACAGCACAACCTTGGGTTTGAAGAGCGTGCCGGCCATTCGCTGGCAGACAGCGATCAATTCGCACTGGCTCGCAAAGACTTTGACCAACGGCGCAGAGGAATATTCCGGCAGGTTCACGGCTCTGCCATTGCGCAGGTAGCTGACCGCCTCGGCCGAGGCGGTGACGGATGGCAGTGACGTCAATATCCTGCGCGGGTGGATGAATAGATTCACTGCCTCATTGGCGGCTGCTTCGATTTCCTCGATGGAATGCGCATCCGTTTCAACGAAGTCGCCAAAGTGCGTGCGTCGCAAAGAGGCCAGATGAGCGCCGGGCCCCAGGGCCACGCCAAGTCCGTGTGCAATCGACCTTATATATGTACCCGAAGATACCTCGACTCTGAAAGCGACGCTTTCGCCGTTCCAGTCGTCGAGTGCCAGGTTATGCACAGTGATCTCCACCGGCTTCAACTCCACGGGCTCTTGTCTGCGTGCGAGTTTATAGGCCGGTACACCGCCGACTTTCTTTGCGGAGAATGGCGGAGGTATTTGCTGGATGGTACCAATAAACCGCTTTGCTGCCTCGCGAATCGCCTCCAAACTCAAGCCGGAAACGTTGCCTGAGGGCCCCGTGGGATCGCCCTCGGCGTCGTACGTCGTGGTAGCGAAGCCGAATCGTATTCGGCCAGTGTAAGTCTTCCCTGCCCCGCCATAGAACTGCGCCAGGCGGGTCCAACGGCCCAGTACCAGCGGGAGCAAGCCCGTAGCCATGGGGTCGAGAGTGCCCAGATGTCCGATGCTTTTCTCGTCTAAAATCCGGCGCAGGCGTGCCACTACATCGTGGGATGTCCAACCCGCAGGTTTGTCGATCACTATGAGTCCGTTACGTTCCATCTATCGTCATGGTCACCCGTCGAACCCATTGGGGTCAACTGTGACTCGAAAACGACGCTCCGTATATGGACAATTGCCGCTCCGTCAATCTCCCAAGGTTCTCGAACGCCCCTCTGATCAAGGTCTTCGCCGATCAGCGATTGCTCATCCCGATTGCGCAGCGGATTGCCGGGACGCTCTTTCAGCATTAAGCCCGAGCCGACATCAGAATCTCCAACTCACGGCTAAAGCTCTCCAACTCGCTCAGACGCTCCGGCGTTGCCTCAATCAGCTCACTCTTTGCTTGAAAGACGCGTCCGCTTGCCCGCTCCACCAGAACTCCTAGAACCTCACCCATGTGCCATCCGGGCTGGCCAATCAGCTTCAGTCCGAGCGGGGTCGGCTGCAGCAAGGCGATGCAATTTCCCTTCATCACTCCCACTGTGTTCGGGAAACGCTCGAAGGTTTCGATCTCAAATCCCGCCAAATAAATGGCTTGCAACTGCTTTCCGGGATCAGGCATGGAGACTCTCCCTCAGGCCGCCGGAATGACCATCCCCGGCATCGCCGCACACCATGATGCCATCAGGGAGGGGGTTGCCGCCACTTGGAAGAGCGGCACCATGGCTGTGGCCAGGCGGTTCTTGTACGAGTACTCCCCGGTCATGAAGTCAACGTCCAGGCCCTCTGCCAGCGACTCTCGCGTAACGTCAAAGATCATTACCTGCCCCGGCGAGAATCGCTTCCAGCGCTCATCGTGGTGAATGGTATAGAAGTGCCGGAATTGGCCGTGCCGGAAGCTCACGAGAGCGGCGGCAACGTCTCCATCGCGAGTCTCGTAACTCCAGATGGTACAGTCGCATACTTCAGAGCATACGATGTGTAACATCAGGTTCTGCCGCAGCCTGTCCCGGAACAGGTTCTCGCTCTTTCCACTCCACTCGGCCTTGCGCCGATAGACCCATTCGGCGACGGGCCGCAGCTCTCGCTCGCGGCGCACTAGGCGCAGTCCTTCCCGCGCCAGTCTCCGGCTCGCCTTGGCTGCCTTTGGATGCTCCCCGGCGAATTCCGCAGCGCTGAGGTCGCAGCGGCGGGTGGTAGGAGCATTACAAAACTCCGCGGGCTGGAGGTGCCGCCAGCGCGCCTGCGCCTGATGACCTCGCAGTGCCGTGACTTGGAGGGGAATTCCCAGCAGCGCCAGTTCGCGCCAGGCGCACTCCAGCAGCCTCGGATCGCCAGCACTTAACACGTCGCGGTAATCGAAGAGGGTTTCGCCGATGAGCCCGAGTTCCCTTTCGCGCCGCACCGCCGGAATGATCGCAATCCCGGAATCGGACTCGGCCACAACTACGTTGGGAGACTCGCGGGCGGAAAACCATTCGGCAGCCACGCGATTCAGTTCATACGACTGGAACAACGTGCAGTCGCAGTGCGTTTCCAGCCATCTCCACCGCGACTTCAGCCGATCCAGCTGCTGCGCGCTTCGCAGCGTCTCCACCTTCAGCACGGCAATTTCCTCCGACGGATTCTGCAACTCTGATTTCCTTAGAGGGCGTTGCGCGGTCCGGGGTTCGCTGCTTCTTTCTACTTTGAAAGATAGCGCCAATCCCATTCATCAACTTGGAGTTGCCGGGAGAATCGATTGCTGGTTGAAAAGCTTGAGACGACGCGAGAAAGTTGAGCAGCACTGGGGTCCTTCGCTGCGCTCAGGAGGACACTCTCAAATCATGACACTTCTATGGAACTTCCTATGAAATATCCGCGGTTTCGGGTTCGGCGAGGCCGGCCTTGCGGTATGCGCCTAGGATGTCCGGTACGCTGACTACGCCCATCAGCAAGTCGATGTTGCCGCGATGCACCACCGGCAGCATGGGGCGGTCCTTGATGAAGCGCAACGCCACGTCCAGGGATTGGTCCTGGTAAAGTCGCGGCACCCGGTTTCGGGTCAGGGTTCGCACCGGCACAGCTTCGTCGTTTGCAGGGTCGAGCAGTGTCCCGCGGCTCAATACGCTCCAGCGTCCCTCGCCCAGAGATACAAGAAAATGATCTTCCTGGGTGCTGGCAACGATGCTGCGCGCCGAGGCGATCAGTTCATCCCCCAGCAGCGCCCGGCCCATCGTGGGATGCATGGCGTCTTCCACGCGCAGGATTTCCTGCTCGCGCTCCTCCTCCAATGAAGGCAGGTCGAGCCCGTCCTGACGTGAAAGCAGGTCGAAGAGCGGCACTTCCTGGAAGCCGCGTGAGATGAGGTAGGAGATGGTGTTGCAGATGATCACCGGCAGAATGATCGAATAGTTGCCGCTCACCTCCAGAATCATGAAGACCGAAGTCATGGGCGCACGCAGGATTCCGGCAAACAGCGCTCCCATTCCAACCAGAGCGTAGGCGCCCACCGGCACCGCAATAGAGGGAAACAACTGCTGCTCCAGCATGGCAACCGAGCCGCCCAGCATGGCGCCCATAAACAGCACGGGGGCAAAGAGTCCGCCGGGAGTGCCGGTAGTGAAGCTCAAGGCGGTGGAAAGTAACTTCAGTCCGGCGAGGATCCCCAGCATCTCCCACGTGAAGCGGTTATGCATCGCCAGGTCCATCCAATCGTATCCGGCCCCCATCACCTGCGGATACCAGATCGCAATGAATCCAATCAGCAGTCCCGCCACCCCAGGCTGGAGGTATTGCGACCATTGCGGAAGACTCCGCAGCTTTGGCCGCGCGTACTTAACGACCTTTACAAATACGAGCGCTGCCGCGCCACCCACCACGCCGAGGACCGCATAGGCCGCCAATTCTCCCGGGTGGTTCAGGTGATACACCGGAACATGGAACAAGGGCTCGTCGCCCATGAACCAGCGTTCGACCACCACGCTTGAGATGGCGGAGAGCACCACCGCGCCTAGGATTCCCGCACTCCAGCGCCCGATGACTTCCTCGATTACGAACAGCACTGCCGTAATTGGAGCGTTGAAGGCCGCGGCGATGCCTGCCGCTGCGCCGACTGGCGCAACTAGACGCAGCCGCTCTTTTGAGAGTTTCAGCCAGCGCCCCAAGGCCGAAGCGATGCCGGCTCCGATCTGCAGTGAGGGGTCCTCCGGCCCCAGCGATTGCCCGCTGCCGATGGCCAACGCGCTCAGAACGAATTTTCCCACCACGGTCTGCGACGAGATGTAACCGTCGTAAATGTACAGCGCGCCTTTGGTTTGGTTCACTCCGCTGCCCCGGACCCTGGGGAAAAAGCGCACGGCCAGCACGGCAATCACCAGCCCCGTCACGGCCGGAACCAGCACCACGCGCGGCGCACTAGGATGCATTGAGCTGCCCAGGAGCCAGAGCCTCGCCGACTCAATCGCGACGCGAAAAAGCACCACGCAGAAACCGGCGAGAATGCCGATGGCGATGGCCAGCACCAGGAAGAATTGCTCTTCGCGGATCGAGATGAGACCGGAAGGGCCGAGCATCCGCCGCAAAGTTTCAAAGTACTTCTGGCGCACCGGAGTGGTCATCAATTTCCGCAACGCCTCACGGCTGCGGTCGAGGCGCGGGCTCATCGGTTTGCCCCCATGCGCTCGCGGGCCAGCACTAGCAGTGCTTCATCGTTCAGCGTCAGTTTTCCGCAATCCTTTTGCGCGGCGATCTCCACTTGAAACGCAAAGCGCATTGTGCTCTCAATCACATCGTCGCGGCCGCGCAGCTTTCGTTCGCTCATCAGGGGAGAAAGCTGTTCAGCCCACTTTGCAAAGCCGCTCCACGGCTCCGGTTGCTTTGCATTCGCCGATGGCTCGGCGCTGCCCGCCGGTTGTGCGAATGAGACTCCACAGGCGGCCAGGCGCTCCATGGCGATGCGGAAGACGGCGATCGTGCGCTCGGTGCGGAGCTTTGGCGTGGTGCCGCGCGAGAACGGGTCCAGTGCTTCCATGCGCTCCAGTTGCGCAAGCAATTCGCGGGATTCCGCCGTCTCGGTTCTTAACTCGACCAAATAGCGGCGCGACATCGCATAGTTGCCGACGGCAAAGCTTGCCTTCGCCGCACCGAGGATTGCGGCGTCATCATTTTTGTTCAGATTGACTTGCGCCTGGTACGCACTGAGGGCGTGGGCGGGATCGCCATTGCGCAGAAACAGGTCCCCGAGTTTTCCCTGCTCCGGCGAAGAGCCGGGCAGAACCGCAGCCAAGGCTAGGAGCGCTGCCTCGGCCTGCTCCTTGCGGCCTTGCCGCACGAGGAATTCCGCGGCTTCGAAGCGGGTTTCCCGGCGTTGCGGAACCGGATCGGTGCGTTCTGGCCACGCGCCTTCAATGGCACCCTGGTAATAGCGCAAGGCTTCGTTTACGTGCTGGTCCTGGGCTTCGAGCCGGGCCAGCTTCAGATTCACTTCAGCATCTCCGGGCCGCTGATCCCAGAAGGCACGCAGTTGGGCGAGCGCTTCTCCGGTCGCTCCAGAGGCTAGCAATGCGTCGGTGAGCTTGAGACGGTATTGGAAATTGTCGTGGGAGTAGACGAGTGCGGTCTCAAAGTCGTCCACCGCCGCCGAGGCTTGCTGCACGTCCATCGCATGAAGACCGGCTTGGTAGTACTCAGCAGCGAGAGCGTTCTGCCTTTCGTGAAAGCCGTTGACCACCAGGCTGGTGAAGGAAAATCCGAGCACGATCACCAGCCCTAACGTCAGCAAGGGCCGCCAATCCCGAATTGTCCAGGTTGGGTGACCATTGTCGTCGCAGTGTTGGCAATGGCCGTTTTCCGCCAGTGGTTGCCTGCAAACTGTACACTTGGCCGCTTCGCTCATTCGCATCCATTCCGCCAATTCATCTCAGCTTCGGCAGATTTCGTCTACTTACTTGATATCACGCAGGCGGCATACGAAGAAAATTCCTGGCAAGAAAAAGAGAGAGGAACGTTCCCTCTCTCATACCTGTAGTCGGCTGAACCGGTGATCGCTTCCGGCCCTTTGTCAATACAGGTGAAAATTGACTTCCACGTTGATTTGAACCGCGACCGGAGAACCATCCTTGAGCGCTGGCTGGAATTTCCAGAGGCGCACCGCCTCGATTGCCTTCTGGTCGAGTCCCATGCCCAGGCTGCGGGCCACGCGCACGTCGCGCGGTTTACCATTGGCGTCTACGATGAGCCACAGCACCACGGTTCCCTGGTACTTCGCCTTGCGGGCTTCCTCGCTATAATCCGGGGTTGGGGTTTCCAGCACTCGCGGCGCG
>VFSW01011463.1_pt1 | contig 12468 bp, 11 predicted proteins | sample 5358111 | NCBI WGS metagenome assembly VFSW01 (sample SAMN11554181, study PRJNA540505) | mine drainage metagenome | isolation source: sediment from site ElyBrook_90M | place: USA: Ely Copper Mine, Vershire, VT | collected 2017
AAAGCGGACATATCACGTGCTATCTCAACCGGACATATCATGTGCTACCGACACCATGTTCATCCGTCCTTGAAGCCGGGCCACTTCGGCGGTAGTATTCGATTTCACCATTATTTGCCGTTGCTTCGAGGACCAATGCCGCAAAATTACGTTCCCATCTTTCTCTTTCTTGCCATTGTTGGAGTCCTGATTCCAGTCACGCTGCTGATTGCCCGCGTCATCCGCACGCAAAGTCCGAATCGAGTGAAGCTGATGCCGTATGAGTGCGGCATTGATCCTTACGACAGTGCGCGCGGGCGGTATACGGTCCGCTACTACATCATCGCCATCCTGTTCGTGGTCTTCGACGTAGAGACGATTTTCCTGTTCCCATGGGCCGTGAAGTTCAAGGCGCTGGGCGTTTTCGGCCTGATTGAGATGCTGGTGTTTCTCGGGATCCTGATCGTTGGGTACATCTGGATCTGGAAGAAGGGTGCGCTGGAATGGGGGTAGGCGACGCGCGTACGAATCCGGCGCCAGGAGCCTCGGGTCCCGATGAGATGTTCACCGCGAGCCGCTGGACGAAAGGGAACTTCTGGTTTCCAACCCGCATCGTGGTCAATGCGCTGCGCGTGAGCCGCGTGAAGCGGCGTCTGTTCGGGAGCAATGAAGAGAGCATTTCGATTGGTCAAGTTGCGTCCGTAAAGATCTCAACCGGAGTTCTCTGGTCTGACATTCTGATCGAGTCGACGGGAGGCACCGATCCGATCACCAGTCATGGCCATCGTAAAGCCGACGCCTTGCGGATCCGCGACCTGGTGGAAGGTTTTCAGGCGGCGCGGCGGTGATGTTGCGATTCGTGTGACAACCGTCATTGACGCTGGCGCGGGCAGATGTTAGAAGTGACAGTTTCCTAGATTTAGTTTCTTGAGTTTACGCGGCTGCAGTAAAGACAGACGAAAGCATGGCCGAGGAAGTCAAAAATCCTGCTCCACCCCCGCCGCCCCAACCCCAGCCGGCCAACACCGCGCCGTCTGGGGGTACGGAAGGCGAAAAGAAGCCGACGGCGGAAAAAACCGCTGTTGCGGCTCCCGCTGCGCCCGCTAAACCTACCGCTGCTCCTCCAGCGGCTGCGGCTGCGAAACCCGCTGCTCCGGCTAAGCCCGCTGTTCCTGCACCGGTGCCGTGGACCTCGCCGATGGTGGAAAAGTACACGAGCCAGTACGGTTCAGGACTCGAAGCTCTGACCTATTTGGGCCAAAATTATCTGAGCGTCGACCGCGCTCTGATCCCTGACATCCTGCGCCTTTTGCGAGACGAAGAGCAGTTCGACTACTGCGTCGATATCACCGCCGTGCACTATCCGAAGCGTGAAAAGCAATTTGACGTGGTATGGATCCTTTACTCCTTCGCGCGCAACGAGCGGGTGCGGGTGAAAACGCAGATCGCCGACGGCGCTTCGATCGACTCCAGCGTTGCAATCTGGGCAACAGCCAACTGGCTGGAGCGTGAGGTCTATGACATGTTCGGGATCAGGTTCGACGGACATCCCGACCTGAAGCGCATTCTTCTGCCCGACGGCTGGAAGGGCTATCCGCTACGCAAGGACTACGGGATTCTGCAACAGGACAAAGAGTGGGTTCAGATCAATCTCGGAATCGAGAGCGGACAATGAGCGCTTCCATGAACGACAAAGCGCTGCCGGACGCCGTCTCCAACCTTGATCTCGAAGCGCCTGACAAGCCGTATCTCGACTCGAACGAACTCATCATCAACATGGGTCCGCAGCACCCGGCCACGCACGGCGTGCTGCGCGTCATTCTTAAGCTCGATGGCGAAAAAGTTCTCGGCACCGAGTGCGTCATTGGATACCTGCATCGCGGTGTGGAAAAAATCGCCGAGAACCGTACGTACACGATGTTCAATCCGTACGTCGATCGCATGGACTATTGCGCGGCCGTATCGAACGGGCTCGGCTACTGCGAAGCGGTTGAAAAGTTGATGAACGTGGAAGCGCCGCCGCGCGCGCAATACATTCGCGTGATTCTGACGGAACTGAACCGCATCGCCAGTCACCAGCTTTGGCTGGGCACTCACGCGCTCGATATCGGAGCGATGACGCCTTTGTTCTACACGTTTCGAGACCGGGAAGAGATTCTCAAGATTTTCGAAAAGTACTGCGGCGCACGCCTGACCACGCACGCTTTTCGCATCGGCGGCTGCCAGTACGAAACGTATGCCGGATTCGAGAAAGACGTCACCAATTTCCTGACGTTTTTCGCGCCGAAGATCGACGAATACGAAACGCTGCTCACCACCAACCGCATCTGGCTGGAGCGCACGAAGAACGTCGGCGTAATTTCCGCCGCCGATGCGATTGCCCTCGGTGTGACCGGGCCGGTGCTGCGCGCGAGCGGCGTGAAGTGGGATCTGCGGAAGGCCCAGCCGTACGCGGCCTATGCGAAATTCGACTTCGAAATCCCAATCGGCGAAAACGGCGATACCTATGACCGGTACCTGGTGCGCATGATGGAAATGCGGCAATCGATGCGCATCATCGAGCAAGCCGTGAAAAGCATTCCCGAAGGTCCGATCATGGGCAAAGTGCCCAAGGTGATCAAGCCGCCGGTCGGCGAAATCTATCATTCGATCGAAGCGCCGAAGGGCGAACTCGGATACTTCATCGTCAGTGACGGATCGACCCAGCCATATCGCCTGCGGGTGCGTCCGCCCTCGTTCGTTAATTTGCAGGCGCTCGACATCATGGTGCGGGGTGCGCTGGTCGCCGATGTGGTCGCCGTGATCGGCACGATTGACATCGTTTTGGGCGAGGTGGACCGCTGATGCTGAGCTCGTTCATGTCATACCTCGGCAGCACGATGACCCCCGGGCAGGCAGGGAATCAACTGTGGGCGCTGATTTATGTGCTCATCATTTTTGCCGGCGTGTCGGTCGCCGTGATCTGCATGAACTGGATTGAGCGCAAAGCGCTGGCCCACTTCCAGATTCGACTCGGTCCCATGCGCGTGGGTCCGCACGGATTGATGCAGCCGTTTGCCGACGCGCTCAAGTTGATGCTGAAGGAAGACATAATCCCTGCAGAGGCCGATCAATTTGTGTTCTGGGTCGCACCGCTGATAGGGTTGCTGGCGGCGTTTACGGTTTATACGGTGATTCCGTTTGGCCCGTCGCAGGCGGTGAGCGACATGAACATCGGAATCCTGTTCATGCTCGGCGTGTCGTCGCTCGGAGTGCTGGGCATCGTGGTTGCGGGATGGGCATCGAATTCGCACTATCCGCTGATGGGGGCGCTACGGTCGAGTGCGCAAATGGTGTCGTATGAAGTGGCGATGGGGCTGGCCGTTGTGTCCGCGGTCCTGATGACCAGCATGAACGCCACCGGTACCGGAACGCTGAGCATGATCGGCATCGTCCAGGCGCAACAGCAGCAGGGCATCTGGTTCATCTTTAAGTTTTTCCCGCTGGGCCTGATCGCATTTGTGATTTTTGCCATCGCGATGGTGGCTGAGGTTAACCGCGCGCCGTTTGATCTGGCAGAGGCGGAATCAGAACTGACTGCCGGGTTTCACACCGAGTACAGCGGACTGCGCTGGTCGCTGTTCATGCTGGCCGAGTATGCGGCGATGATTGCCGTCTCGGCGATCGCGGTGACGCTGTGGCTCGGCGGATGGATGCGTCCGTTCCCAAATCTGCTGCACGCTCCTGCGTGGGACTTTATCTTCTCCCTGTTTCCTGGACTTACATTTCTTGGACTGGCGGCGATTGCGTTTATTGGGACGGCGCGTATGCCTTCGCATTCGTTCTTCAAGATTCAGAAGATCGGGCTTGGCGTCTTCGGCGTGCTTCTTGGCGGCCTCGCGCTGCTTCTGCTGGTCATTGCAATCGCCGGCCGATCGGCTGACATGAGCCTTGCGGCGCGGTTCGATGAAGGCATCGGCTACGTGTATTGGTTCGTGCTCAAAGTCGCCGTCTTTATGTACTTGTTCATTTGGTACCGCGCGACATGGCCGCGCTACCGCTTCGACCAGTTGATGAGAGTGGGATGGAAAGTGCTGCTGCCGATTTCGCTGGGAGTGCTGATGCTGACGGCGGTTGTAGGGGTGCTGGTGAAATGAATCCCGCGATGAACTCTGCTCTCAACTCAGGCATGGCTCCGGTAGCGACACCGTTTTTCTTTTATATGTTGTCGGGGTTGGCGATTGTCGGCGGCCTGCTTGTCATCACGCGCCGCAACGCCGTGCACTCGGCGCTGGCGCTGATCGTCACGCTTTTATCGGTGGCGGGTCTTTACCTGATGTTGTATGCCCCGTTCGTTGCTGGCGTGCAGATCATCGTCTACGCGGGCGGCATCATGGTGCTGTTCCTGTTCGTGATCATGCTGGTGAATATCGACCGAGCGAGCAAAGAGCAATCATTCAACCGCATGTGGCCCATAGGATTGACCGCGTCCTGCCTGTTGCTGGCCTTGTTCATGGGCGCTTTCGCCAAAGGCAGGGCGCTATTCCCGGATCGCTTGATCTCGCTGCCCGAATCGTCGAACACGCAGCAGGTCGCGGTCATGCTCTACGGGGAAGTTGACAAAGCAGGCTTGTACAGGATGGGTCAATATACGTTCGCCTTCGAGATCGCCTCGCTGTTGCTGCTGGTGGCGATTCTGGGGGCGGTGATTATGACGAAGAAGAAGATCTAGTCGCTAGTCGTTCGGAACTCTTGTGTTAAGACGACGTAGCGCGAGCGACGAACGACTAGCAACTAGCAACTGACTTTATGGCTGACATCACCACGCTCCACTATCTGATCGTTGCCGCGGCCCTGTTCGTGCTGGGCGTGATTGGTGTGCTCACGCGCCGCAATGTGGTGATCGTGCTGATGTCGATCGAGTTGATCTTGAACGCGGTGAACTTGAACCTGGTTGTATTCTCGCGCATGTGGGGAAACCTGCATGGGCAGATGTTTGCGATCTTTATCGTAGTAGACGCCGCCGCCGAGGCCGCCGCGGGTCTGGGCATCTTGATCGCCTTCTTCCGTAATAAGGAGACGGTCAATGTGGATGAGATTGATTTGTTGAAGTGGTAGAGCAGCCGTCAGCCATCAGCTCTCAGCTTTCAGCTTTCAGTTAGACCCTAAGCTGCGAACTGAGGGGATTCCTGATAGCTGATAGTTGAGAGCTGAGAGCTAATGTTTCTAAACCATATCTACCTGATCCCGCTCTTCCCGGCCTTCGGGGCCGCGATGATGTTTTTCTTTGGGCGGAGATTGCAGAAGTCGACCGTGAACGCGGTTTGCGTCGGCGCGGTCGTCATTGCGTTTCTGTTTGCCTGCTTCACGGTAGTCGACTATACGCACTACGCTCACGGTACCGGACAGCCCTTCGAGAAAATTGTTTATACCTGGCTCGGAAGCGGCGATGGCCATCTGAACTTCATAAAGAAGGACGGCACGCCCGCTTCATTCAATGCCGATGCTGGCTTCCTGCTCGATCCACTCTCCTGTATCTGGCTGCTCTTCGTAACCGGCGTGGGCATGTTGATCCACATTTACTCCGTCGGATACATGGCGCACGAAGGCGGTTATTACCGCTTCTTCGGATACCTGAACCTGTTCATGTTTTCGATGCTGACGCTCATCCTGGCGAACAACTACATGCTTTTATTCGTGGGATGGGAGGGCGTGGGTTTGTGCTCATATCTGCTGATTGGCTTCTATTTCCACCGCAAGTCGGCCAGTGATGCAGCCAACAAAGCATTTATCGTAAACCGCATCGGCGATGCCGGATTTATTCTCGGCGCGCTGACGCTGTCTTGGTATCTGGGATCGTTCCGCTTCATGGATATCAATACGCTCGTGCGCAGCGGAACGTTTCATAGGGGCGATCCCGTCCTCACCATCGCCGCCCTCCTGCTCTTTGTCGGCGCCTGCGGCAAGTCCGCTCAGCTACCTCTTTATGTCTGGCTGCCCGACGCGATGGAAGGCCCGACTCCCGTCTCTGCTCTGATCCACGCCGCGACCATGGTGACGGCGGGCGTTTACATGGTGGCGCGCTCGAATGCCGTGTTTGTGCTGGCGCCGACTGCAATGAAGACGGTGGCCATAGTCGGCGCGCTCACCGCCGTGTTTGCCGCGTCGATCGGGCTGGTGCAGAACGACATCAAGCGCGTGCTGGCCTATTCCACGGTTTCGCAACTCGGATACATGTTCCTGGCGCTCGGCGTCGGCGCGTTCGCCGCCGGCGTTTTCCATGTGTTCACGCACGCATTCTTTAAGGCCTTGCTCTTCCTCGGCTCTGGCTCGGTAATTCACGCCATGAGCGGCGAGCAGAACATGCGCAACATGGGCGACCTGCAAAAGCGCATCCCGACGACATTCAAGACGATGTTCATCGCGACGCTCGCGATTGCGGGAATTTTCCCGTTCGCCGGTTTCTTCTCCAAAGACGAAATCCTCTGGCAGACGTGGTCTTCGGAAGGCGGCGCGTATCGCATCTTGTGGTTTATCGGCTACGGCACCGCGCTGATGACGGCGTTCTACATGTTCCGACTGATGTATCTGACATTCTTCAGTCCATCGCGCATGAGCCACGAAGCGGAGCATCACGTACACGAGTCGCCGAAGTCGATGACCGTGCCGCTGGTCATCCTCGCCATCTGTTCGATTGGCGCCGGATGGCTGGGTTGGCCGCACAGCCTGGGCGGCTCAGATCGCTTCGAGAAATTTCTGGAGCCGGTGTTTGCACGGGAAGCGGTCGTCCTGGTGGAAGAAGGGAAGTCAGCGCAGTTAGCCGCAGGCGAGAAAGAGGCCGAGCACACAGACAACACCGAATATGTGCTGATGTTCTTGTCCTTGGCGGCGGCGGGCGTGGGTTTCGGGATGGCGCGCCGGTCTTATCTGAAAGCCGGCAAAGACTACGTCGAGCCGATCGCTGCGAAGGCTCCGCCGCTTTATACGCTGCTCTACAACAAATGGTTTGTGGACGAGGGCTACGATTACATCTTCACCGGTCGGCGGAAGTTGGGCAAGGTGCGCCTGGGCGTGATGGGCGCGGGTGAAGCGTCGTCGTGGTTCGACGCCAAGATCATCGACGGAGCTGTCAACGATGTTGGCTGGGTCACGCGCGCCGTCGCAACGGTTTCGACCTGGTGGGACAAGTGGATCATCGACGGGGTGGGAGTGAACGGTCCGGCCATTTTGGCGCGGATGCTCTCGTATCCTGCGCGCCTGTTCGAATGGGGACTGGTGCAGTGGTACGCGCTGGTCATGGTCGCGGGTTTATTGGGATTTGGCGTGTATTACGTGTGGAAGTGAAATGCCCGGCTCTTCGCTATTGGCTCTTAGCTGTTAGCTAACGCCAAAGGCCAAGAGCCAACAGCTAAGAGCTCTTATGCAATCGCTCATACTTTCGATCATTCTCTTCACGCCGCTGGTGGGCGCGTTCGTTCTCTTGTTTGTCCCGAGGGACAACAAGAACGCGATCCGCTGGATTGCCAACCTCTTTGCGCTCGGCGGATTCCTGATTTCGATTCCCCTGGTGCCGCTGTTCTGGGCGCAGCGTTTCGAGGTTACGCCTACGCACTTCAAATTCCTGGAGGGCACACCGAATAACTGGATCCCTTCGATTGGCGCGGGTTACAACCTCGGCATTGATGGCATCTCGTTCCTGCTGATCATGCTGACCACGCTGCTCGGCTGGATCTCAATCCTCTCGTCGTGGACGGCGATCGAGAATCGAGTCAAAGAATATTACGTGTGGTTTCTGGTCTTGCAGACGGGAATGCTCGGCGTCTTCATGGCGCTCGACTTCTTCCTCTTCTTTGTTTTCTGGGAAGCGATGCTGGTGCCGATGTATCTGCTGATTGGCATCTGGGGCGGCCCGCGCAAGCTTTATGCGGCCATCAAGTTTTTTCTGTACACGCTGCTCGGCTCGGTGTTGATGTTGCTGGGCATCCTGTTTCTGTACTTCCATCACCACACAGCGACGGGCGTGTTCACCTTCAGCATTCCCGAGCTTTATAAGACGGCGCCCCTCATTCCATTCCAGACGGCCCTCTGGCTGTTCGTTGCTTTCTTTATTGGATTTGCCATCAAGGTGCCGATGTTCCCCTTCCACACCTGGCTGCCGGATGCCCACGTTGAAGCGCCGACCGCCGGCTCCGTCATTCTGGCGGGCGTTCTGCTGAAGATGGGGACGTACGGATTCGTGCGCTTCTCGCTGCCGTTTTTCCCCTCGGTTGTGTCGCATCCCAAGGTGCAGGGCTGGGTGATCGCGCTGTCGCTGATTGGCATCATCTATGGCGCTCTGGTTTCGCTGATGCAGAAGGACATGAAAAAGCTGGTGGCGTACTCGTCGGTCAGCCACCTGGGCTTCTGCACGCTGGGAATTTTCGCGCTGAACTCGGCGGGCCTGACGGGCTCGGTGCTGCAGCAGATCAATCATGGCATTTCCACCGGCGCGCTCTTCTTGATTGTCGGTATTTTGTATGAGCGGCGCCACACCCGCGAAATCGCCGAGTATGGCGGCATTTCGAATGTGATGCCGCTCTACGCGACCATCACCATGATCATGTTCCTGTCATCGATGGGATTGCCGCTGCTGAATGGGTTTGTCGGCGAATTCACGATTCTGCAGGGAGCGTTCACGGCGAACTGGAAGTGGGCGGCATGGGCGGCTCCGGGCGTGGTGCTGGCCGCAGCCTACTTGCTATGGCTCTACCAGCGCGTCTTCTTCGGGACGGTGACGAATCCGAAGAACGAGAAACTGCACGATCTGACGCCTCGCGAAGTCCTGACGTTCGTACCGCTGATCATCATGGCGTTGTGGATCGGGCTATACCCGAAGCCGTTTTTTCAGATACTTGAACAGCCGGTGAATCAGATTGTGCAGAACATTCACGACAACTCCAACGCGAATGAGCCGGTGAATGCGCTGGTCGCTCCCCCGTCGTATCCGCAGGGGCCCGCCGTCGTTGCACCGAGCGCTCGAACGAACGTGGCGGTACCGAAAGTGAGCAACTAAGTGCGAGGTCTCTCCGCAACGGAATACCAGTTGATGCTGCCGATGGTGGAACTCACCATCTTTGCGCTCGGCATTCTGCTGATCGACCTGATGGTGCCGCGGGGATGGAAGTGGATCAATGCGGCGGGCGCATTTGTCGGCGTGCTGTTTGCGGCGGCATGCGTTTTGCGAATTCAATGGGCGATTCCGCCACAGGGGCGCTTGTTTGGCTTCTATAACGCCCTGATGGTCGATCGCTTTGCCATCTACTTCTGGTATTTGTTCCTGGCCGGAGCGGCGATCTCGATCGTCGGTTCGGTGCACTATCTTGACGTTGAGGATGAGCAGCACGGCGAGTACTACTCGCTGCTGCTGCTTTCGGTAGTGGGCATGATGTGCATGGCCGCCGGCATCGACATCGTGCTGATCTTCATCGGGCTCGAACTGATGGCGATTTCCACCTACGTGCTGGTTGGTTTTTTGCGGCGAGACCGGCGCTCGAACGAGGCGGCGCTGAAATATCTGCTGCTCGGGGCATTTTCGTCCGGTATTTTTGCCTACGGCCTGTCGCTGTTCTACGGAATATCCGGCGGCACCAACCTGGCGGTGATCGCGCGCGCGGTCTCGGCGCAGAACCCGCACAATCCCGTAATTGTGATCGCGCTGCTGACGACGATGGTCGGGTTGTTGTTCAAGATCGCCGCCATCCCCTTTCATCAGTGGGCTCCGGATGCTTACGAGGGCGCTCCGACCAGCATCACCGGTTTTATGTCGGTGGCGGTGAAGGCGGCGGGCTGGGCGATGTTGCTGCGCATTCTGCTGTTTGGATTGTTTCCACTGCGCTCGGTTTACACGCCGATTATCGTATTCGTTTCCATTGCCACCATGACCGGCGCCAATTTTGCGGCACTGACCCAGACGAATACCAAGCGCCTGCTTGCCTACTCGTCAATCGCGCATGTCGGCTACATGCTGCTGGCGCTTGTGGCCATCGGAACGTCGGCAGTCGGCAGCCCGGCATTCTTCGACGGATTCAAGGGGATCCTGATCTATCTGCTGGTGTACACGTTTATGAATCTGGGCGCTTTTGCAGTGATCACGTCACTGCGCCAGCGCAACGTGATTGGCGATGAGATCGACGATATGGCCGGACTCTACCAGCGCGCTCCGGTTGAAGCCGTACTGATGCTGCTGTTCCTGCTCTCACTCGCCGGCATCCCGCCGGCTGCCGGGTTCCTGGGGAAGTACTACATTTTCCTAAGCCTGATCGAAAGCGGACACTACGGACTGGCTTCCCTCGGCGTTCTCTATTCGCTTTTCGGGCTCTATTACTACCTGAGGATTGCGAACTCCATGCTGATGCGCGCTCCGATGGAGAGTGGGCGGCTGCCGGTCAGCGTGGGAATGCGCTTTGTGGTCGGCGTGACGGCGCTGGCTACGATCGTGATCGGAGTCTTCCCCGAGCCGTTCATCCGTACTGTCAACTGGTCGCTGGGGATCGTGCAGTCACCGCATGTGGCGGCGATGGTGAAGTAGGGGCCGTCGATTGCGGCGCTATTTCGGGGGAGAGATTGTCGCAGTGCTGGCGGGCGCAGCGGGCAAATCGTCCCGGAACCCGAACATCAGAGCGTCCCCCGCATAAGACTTGTCGCTCGAAGGCTTGTATCGCACCACTGCGCGAAGGCCTGTTGTGTGATAGCAAGGAGTGAAGTGATCTTCGCCGAACCATAGAGTGTCAGAAAATCCACCTCTGGCACTCTGAACGCGGAAGCCTAGGTTTTGGCCATCCTTCTCTAGATTTATCGTCATGCCGTGGTCAGTGCAGGTCACTGACTTGACGATTCCTTCCATGCTGCTGTCGGCCCCTGGGGCAATTTGTGCCGGGCCTTGCGCAGGGCGTTTTTCAGCCGGCACTAGATTCCAAAGCTCTAACGCTTCCCCGTGGTCTGGTTCGGACCAATGGTCGGCCACGTAAACAGCGTAAGACGCGGCTTCTGGGGCCCGATTTACGCGGAGAAGAATCTGACCTGTGAGTAAGTGATAACCGGCACGCCAAGGTTCTAGCTTCTCCGCTTTTAGAGCCAGTCCCAAGGCTTTGGCGGGGTCTCCTTGCGCGACATACAGTTTTGCGAGTTCAACATAGGCAGGAGCGAACTGGGGATCGCCCTCCACTACTTTCAGTAACTCCAACCGGTAGGCTTGCTGGTCTCCGGGGAGGGTGGAATGCGCAAGCGGAGAGAGCATCGTTTTTGCGAAGAGACAACGATACATCTTCTGATCGAGATCCAGAGCTTGGGAGAACTCACGCACGGCTTCCTCGTCTTTGCCGCCCTGGAAATCGACGAAGCCCATTTCCTGGTGAGCGAGGGCCAGTTTGGGGTCATCCTTCACGGCTGCCTCGCTCCATTCCCGTGCCAGTTTCCATTGGTGTGTAGAAGCGTAGAACGATGCGAGTTCTGCTTCCGTTTCTGCGAGGGTCATCGACCGGATCGAGAATTCCTTATCTTCGATCTTGGGGGGACTGGGAATGACGCCCGCATTAAATGCGAAAAGATGGATGTAGTTGTCAAAATCCTTCTGCACCCGGTCAAAATCGCCAAATGTGTCTTGGAAGGCCTTCTTTTGCTCCGTCCCTTGTTGGATGGCATTGAAGAATTTTCTTAGTTTTGCGCCGCCCTCCATTCCGGGCCCCATCGTGAGATAGTGCGTCAGTGCCCAACACTGGGCATAGTAAAGCTGGGTGTCTTCTTCGTCGTGGGTGAATGAACCGCGCTGATCGAGAAATTTTGCCAACGGTATAGAGGAGCGATATCGCAACAAAGAAAGGCGTCCCATCTCTTTTGGTGGCGCGCCGATAAAGGTGCGGTTGCCCTCAAAGCGGGTATATGCGTAGAACTCGGCCAGTCCCTCATCCAGCCAGGTCGGGAGCCAATGCAAATTCAGGTGCAAAAGCGAGTGCACGTACTCGTGATAGACAACGGCAAACTCGTCCCGGGATGCTCGGTCAGAAACTGCGTCCAGGCGTACCAGCGCATACGACTGCTCCCATGCGTGGAAGTAAACACCGGCCGGCTTTGGGCCACCGTGACTCCAGTATTCGGGCAATAGTTTCTTGGTGGAAGGTTCGTCCTGAGGAGCGACGATCAAAAGCGGCTCTGCGGAGTCCAGGCGAAATCCCTGAAATTCTGTCGAAAAAACGGCTCGCATCTGCTCAAATTCACGAGCGACGTGGCGTCCGTCTCCCTCGCTGCCATTGGTGAGCACACGAAAATGGGGGCTACGAATCTCCCGCCACGGTTTCTCGGCGGAGAAAGCGTGGACGCTAAGCAATACGATGCTAAGCCAAAGCGCAGCCTTATCGCGGTACATAGGACCCGCCATAATCCCTTAAGTAAGAGGAATCGTCAACTATCTCCAGGCGCGATGTCGGTAGCACATGATATGTCCGGTTGAGATAGCACGTGATATGTCCGCTTTGC
>VFSW01011464.1_pt1 | contig 12467 bp, 7 predicted proteins | sample 5358111 | NCBI WGS metagenome assembly VFSW01 (sample SAMN11554181, study PRJNA540505) | mine drainage metagenome | isolation source: sediment from site ElyBrook_90M | place: USA: Ely Copper Mine, Vershire, VT | collected 2017
CCGCTATGCTTACCTATTGTCCGAATCCGAAGCCCCGCCCGCCGCAACAACCCCGCACCTGAAACGCGCGCTCGGCGCCTGGGACCTCACCTTCCTCTCCGTGGTCGCCATCGCCAACCTGAATCTGGTCCCGGTCATCGCCGCCAACGGCCCCATCACCGTGTGGCTCTGGGTAGCGGCCCTCCTCTTCTTCCTCCTCCCGCAGGGCATCACCGTCATCGAATTGTCCCACCGCCATCCCGCCGAGGGCGGCTTGTACGTCTGGACCAAGGATGCCTTCGGCGATTTCCACGGCTTCATGTGCGGCTGGGCGTATTGGACCACCAACATGTTCTACCTGCCCACGCTGCTGTTTTACCTGGGCGGAATCCTCGCCTATGCCGGTCCCCGGGGCGCGGCGGACCTGGCCGAAAACCGCGCCTTTTTCTTCCTGCTCACCACTGGCCTCCTCTGGCTCACCGCCCTGCTCAACATCCGCGGCATCGGCGTCGGCAAATGGATCAATAACTCCGGCGGCTGGGGCACGCTGGCCGGCGCGGCCGTCCTCGTCCTGCTGGCCGGCGCCGCCGTCTGGCGGCATGGGGCCGTCCTTACCGCATCCAGTTTCGCCCTGCGCGGCCTGGATTCGAGCGCCATGTCCTCGTTTGGCGTCATCTGCTTCGGACTGGTCGGCCTGGAACTCGGCCCGGTCATGGGCGACGAAATCCGCGACCCCCGCCGCAGTGTTCCCCGTGGCGTGTTGTGGGGCGGCCTGCTGGCCGGCGCCGTGTATCTCAGCGCCACCGTCGCCCTGCTCCTGGCCGTGCCGCAACATGAGGTCAAGGTAGTGCAGGGCGTGCTTCAGGCCGTGGATAAGATTACCGCCACCGGCGTCGGCGCTCGCTGGATGTTGACCGCCCTGGCCGTCGTCCTCGCCGTAGCCATCGCCGGTTCAACCTCCGCATGGCTCAGCGGTTCGGCCCGCATTATCTTCGTTTCCGGTATCGACCGCTATATGCCGAAGGCCCTGGGCAAGGTGCACCCGCGCTTCGCCACTCCCCACGTCGCGCTGCTGGCCATCGCCGCCCTCACCTCCCTGCTGGTCAGCATGTCCTTCCTGGGCGGCGCGACCGTCAAGGAAGCCTACCTGGTCCTGCTGGATCTCTCCGTAGTGCTGCAAATGGTCTCGTACCTTTATTTGTATGCGACGCTCGCCAAGGTGGCCTTCTCCAGAAACTCCGGCCCCGGCTACTACGGCAAAACAAAGCTGCAATTGGCGGCCGCCGGCGGTCTCGTGGCCACCATCCTGGGTGGCGCGGTGGCCTTCGTGCCGTCCCGCCAGATCGATTCCATCTGGCGCTTCGAGCTGAAAATGGTCGTCAACTGCGCCGTCTTCTTCGGCGTGGCCGCCGCGCTGTTCTGGTATTATTCCCGCCGCCGCGCGGCATAATCGAGGTATGGCCATCGCTTCCATCAACCCCGCCACCGGCGAGACCCTACGCGTTTTCGATCCCCTGCCACCCCACGCCGTCGGGCAGAAGCTGGCGAGTTCCTTCGCCGCTTTTCAGTCCTACCGCCGCACTCCCTTTGCCCTGCGCGCCCAATGGCTGCAGAATGCCGCGGGCATCCTGGATGCCGAAAAGCTGGAGTTCGCCCGCATCATGACCGCCGAGATGGGCAAGACCTTCAAATCCGCCGCTGCGGAGGCCGAGAAATGCGCCTGGGCCTGCCGCTATTACGCTGAAAACGGCGAGCGCCACCTGGCCGACGACATCATCCCCACCAACGCCTCGCGCAGCTTCGTGCGCTACCAGCCGCTGGGTCCCGTGCTGGCCGTCATGCCCTGGAATTTCCCGTTCTGGCAGGTCTTCCGCTTCGCCGCGCCCGCTTTAATGGCCGGCAATACCGGCCTGCTCAAGCATTCCTCCAACGTGCCCCAATGCGCCCTGGCCATCGAGGACATCCTGCGCCGGGCGGGCTTTCCCGAGGGCGTGTTTCAAACCCTCCTGATCGGCGCCGCCCAGGCCGAGGCCGTCGCCGCCGATGACCGCGTGGCAGCCGCCACCCTTACCGGCAGCGAACCCGCCGGCCGCGCCGTGGCCAGCCTATGCGGCGGCCGCATCAAGAAAACCGTCCTCGAACTGGGCGGCAGCGACCCCTTCATCGTCATGCCTGGCGCGGATCTCGACGAGGCCGTCGCCACCGGCGTCAAGGCCCGCACCATGAACAACGGCCAGTCCTGCATCGCGGCCAAGCGCTTCATCGTGGACGCCGCCATCTACGCCGAATTCGAGCGCCGCTTCATCGAGGGTATGCGGACTCTGCGGGTGGGCGATCCCATGGCCCCCGATACCGACGTCGGTCCCCTGGCCACCGCCGCCATCCGCGAAGAGTTGCACGGGCAGGTCGCGCGCGCGGTGGCTTCCGGCGCAAGCCTCCTCTTGGGAGGCCGCATGCTCCCCGGCCCCGGCTGGTTCTACGAGCCCACCGTGCTCGCCGGCGTGCCCCGCCACACGGACGTCTTCCACGAAGAATTATTTGGCCCCGTGGCCATGCTCTTCCGCGTCAACGGCGCCGCCGAGGCCGCCGGTCTGGCCAACGATTCCCCGTTCGGCCTCGGAGCGAGCGTCTGGACCCGCGACCCGGCTGAGCAGGACTTCTTCATCGCCGAACTCCAGGCCGGCGCGGTCTTCGTCAACGGCATGGTGGCCTCCGATCCGCGCCTGCCCTTCGGCGGCGTGAAACGCTCCGGCTACGGCCGCGAACTGGGCGCCTTTGGCATCCGCGAGTTTGTCAACGCCAAAACAGTCTGGCGCCGCTAGACCCGCCCCGCGCGCGCCTATTGGGCCTTTTCCCCTTCGTGGTGGTCCAGGAAATCCTGGTCGATCGCCTTGCGTCCCGAGAAACCGTCGCTGACTGCGTGCCAGAAGCCGATGGACGCCTCGTCCAGCTTCCAGCACAGGTACACTTCCTCCCCGCGAAACAGCGTGGGAAAGTCCACCAGGCCCTTCTCCAGGTCTTTCACCAGGCAGCCGCTATTCTCGAAGTTCTCGAGCACACGCCGCAGGTGTTGTCCCGCGGTCTCCCGCCGTTGCTTGTCTTCAGCCGCCCGCTCCCGGTCCACCACCACGCCGCCCATCAGCATGATGCGCTCCACCCGCGTGTGCATGGCCCGCTCCGCCTGGTCGTATTGCGACTTAAGATCCACGGCCTCCCGCATCCACTCGCGGATCTGCGGAAGCATCCGTTCGGCTTCCCACACCGTGAACCGTTTGGCCATATCAGCCGGCCGGCGCCGCGTAGTGCGTGGCCACGTAGTCGTCCAGAATGCCGATGAACTCCGCCACGATGCGGTCGCCCTTCAGCGTGGTCATCAGCCGCCCGTCCACGAACACCGGCGCTTTGGGTTCCTCGAAGGTCCCCGGCAACGAGATGCCCAGGTTGGCGTGCTTGGATTCCCCCGGGCCGTTGACTACGCACCCCATCACCGCCACCTTCATGCTCTCCACGCCGGGATGGTCCGCCTTCCACACCTGCATCTGCTCCCGCAGGTACGTCTGGATCTGGTCCGCCATCTCCTGAAAGAACGTGCTGGTAGTGCGCCCGCATCCCGGACACGCCGTCACCTGCGGCGTGAAACTGCGGATGCCCAGCGACTGCAGGATCTGCTGCGAAACGATCACTTCTTCGGTGCGGTCGCCGTTGGGCGGCGGCGTCAGCGACGCGCGGATGGTGTCCCCGATGCCCTCCTGCAACAGGATCGCCAGCCCCGCCGTGGTGGCCACGATGCCCTTCGATCCCATCCCCGCCTCCGTCAGCCCCAGGTGCAACGGATAGTCGCACCGCGCCGCCAGCGCCCGGTATACATCTACAAGGTCCTGCACCCCGCTGACCTTGGCGCTCAGAATGATGCGGTCGTGCGCCAGGCCGTAACGCTCGGCGGCCGCCGCCGATTCCGTGGCGCTCACCACGATGGCCTCCAGCGTCACTTCCCGCGCGTCCCTGGGCTCGGCCAGAAGCGAGTTCTCGTCCATCAGGCGCGTCAGCAAGGCCCCGTCCAGCGATCCCCAGTTCACCCCGATCCGCACCGGCCGCCCGTACTCCACGGCGGCCTCGATCATGGTCCGGAAATTATCGTCGTGCTTCCTGCCGATATTGACGTTGCCCGGATTGATCCGGTACTTGGACAGCGCCCGCGCGCACTCCGGATACTTCCGCAACAGGATGTGCCCGTTGTAGTGGAAGTCGCCGATAATAGGCGCCCGGACGCCGAACTTGTCCAGACAGTCCACGATTCTGGGAACCGCCGCGGCGGCCTCTTCGGTGTTCACCGTCACGCGCACCAGTTCCGAACCGGCCCGCGCCAGCGCCATCACCTGGTTCACCGTGCCGGTCACGTCCGCCGTGTCCGTATTCGTCATGGACTGAACGGCAATCGGATGATTGCCGCCCACCTTGACGCCTGCCACGTCTACCACTGCCGCCGCGCGGCGGACCTTCACTGCCATCGATCCTCCAGGGGGAAATTCAATTTTAGCATTGGTTGGGCATGGCTCAGACAAAGTGGCTGCCGCCCACCAGCCCCCGAACGAGAATCGCCGCGTCTCCGCGTCGCCCTACTTCTTAACCTGTATGGTTTCGAGGTACCGCACCAGGTTGTCCACCCGCAGCTTCGAGATGCTCTCGTTGGGACTCATGGCCCGGAACACCGGCCCCCAGATAGGCATCTCCGCCGAACCGTGCGCCGCCGTCGAAGAGCCCCCGCCCAGCCACTCCCGGAGCCCCCCCACCGGAAACTTCCCATCCTGCGCCCTGGCCAGCCCCGTCAGGCCCCCGGGCCCCGTTTTTAGAGCCGCCGCCGCCGGACCTCCTCCCTTGCCGTCCTTGCCGTGACAGACCGCACAGTATCTCCGGTACAGATCCACGCCCCGGGTCACGCTGGCCTCGCGCGCGCCCTCCACCTCCAGCTTGGGCTTGGCCTGCTGCGCCGGCATCCGCCCGGCCAGCCCCGCTACGAAAAGACAAGTCAGGATTCGCATGGTGTCCTCCGCCCTAGAAGATCATCTTCAGCGCGAACTGCACCAGCCGCGGATCGCGCGCCTGCAGCACCTTGCCGAAGGTTCCGCCCGGCAGCACATTGCCATTGGCGTCCACCGGGCTGTCCGATATGTTGCCGTCCACCTTGGTGAATTGCGCGTGGTTGACGATGTTGAAGAACTCCGCGCGAAACTCCAGCTTGTACTTCTCCGCCAGCGTCGTGTCCTTCATCATGCTGAAGTCGATGTTGTTGATCCCCGGCCCGCAGCAGACCGACCGCGGCGAGCTCCCGATAGTGCCGTATTGCGCCGGCGTCAGTTGCTGGAAAGCCGACGGGTTGAACGCCAGGTTGCCCCCGTTCCGCGGATTCAGCCGCTGCAGCGGCCCCACCTGGTTCGGTTCCCCCGGATAATAGAAGAACGCGCTGTACATCAGCTCCAGGTCCGACGACGATTCGATCGGAATCGGAAATCCGCTCTGGAACGTCAGGATTCCCGAGGTCTGCCAGCCGTTCAGGACCTTGTCCGCGAACCCGTGCAGATCCATGCGCGGCAACTGGTACACGTAGCTGCTCACCAGCCGCTGCCGCGCGTCGTACAGCGACAGCGAACGGCTGCGCCTGAAGTCCAGCGGGTTCAGCATGTTTTCAAAACTGGATGCGTCGTCGATCGACTTGCTGAAGGTGTAGGCCGTCTGGAATTGCAGCCCGTGCGAGAAGCGCTTCTCGGCGCTGACCTGAAGCGAGTTGTAATTCGAATTGGCCACCGTGTTCTCCGTGAAGATGCTGGAAAACACCGGCACCCCGTCCGGCGGGCATCCCGCCCCCGTCATCGGATTGCAGTTGGGCGACGAATACTTGCGCAGCCCCACCAGCGTGATGGGATTCGGGTTCGGCCCGGTCACCGTCGGTTGCGGGCCGTACGGCATGTGCAGCGTGAATCCCGCCGGAATCTCGTTCGCCCCGATGGTGAAGGCCGAATCCGCATAGAACGGACCGCACGCCAGCGACGCATCGCCCGTCAGGTTCGACAGGTTGTTCAGGTCCACGCAGGTCTGCGGATTGCCGTAGTTCATGTCGTAGGATGCCAGCAGCCGGTGCCCTTGCGTCCCCACGTAGCCCATCTGGAACAGCACGTCGGCCGGCAGTTCACGCTGGATGGTGAAGTTGTACTGCTCGGAATACTGCGTCCGCATGTTCGGCTGGAACTGGCCGTAGAGCAGCAGCGGACGGAACGCCGACCAGTCCACCGGCTGCCCTCGCGGCGGGTTCAGAATCCCGTTGAACGGGTTCGGACTTACGTTCCCGTTCTGCCCCACGAACGGCGTGTTGAACATCGGATTGGTGACCGTGTTGCTCCCGCCGAACGGCGGCTCCGCGCTGAATTGCTCCAGCACCAGTTGCTCGATCGGGTTATAGAACATGCCCCAGCCGGCCCGGATGCTGGTCTTCCCCGGTGCGCCCAACAGCTTGCGCCAGAATCCGGAATCGCCCGACGGACTCCACGCCAGGCCGATGCGCGGCGCGAAGGCTTTGTAATAGGTCTGCGTCATGCCGGGCGGAACTCCCTGATCTCCCGGAAACACCAGGCCCAGCGGAAACACCGCGTTGGCGGGGCCGTTCTGGCTGCAGTCGGTACTCCCGAACTGCTGCACCAGCGGGTTGTTCGCCGCAAGCTGGCACGGATAAATCTTGGTCGCCTGCCCCGGCCGGAACGTCTGCACATGCTGGCCGATATCGGCCAGCGGCGTGTCCAGTTCCCACCGCAGCCCGTAATTCAATGTCAGGTTCGAGGTGATCTTCCAGCTATCCTGCGCGAACAGGTACACCGCCGTGCTGCGCACATTCTCGTGCTGCGCCGATCCCTGCGTGTAAGTGTTGGGCAGGCCCAGCAGGTAGTCCGTGAACATGTTGTCGGAACCGATGTCGTTGGTCCCGCCACTGGTGAACGAGTACGACCCGTTCACGTTGTAATATAGCGTCTGGTCGAAACGCATGCGCCGCACGTCCGCGCCGAACTTCAGGGTATGGCTCCCCGCCACCTTGCTCACGCTGTCGGACCACTGGAAGCTGTTGCCGATCTGCGGCAGCTCGCCATTGTAATTGTTGCCGATGGTGAAGCCGCCGCTGGTCGAGATGTACGGCACGCCTTCGTGGCTCGCCCCCAGGTTCGGGGTGATGCCGTACTTTGCATTGGACGGGTCCGCGAAACAGTTGCTCGCGGGCACCGCCGAGCCGCACACGCTGTTGATCGGCTGCGTGTTCTGCGGATGGTCGTAGCTGAGCTGGCCTTCCCGGAAGTAGGTGAAGCGCGCTTCGTTCACCAGCGTCGGCGTGGCCGTCCACGTCTCGCTCAGGTTGAACTGCTGGTTGCGCACGCCGTACTGCGCTCCGAAGCCCGGCAGGTTCGCGCCCGACGCCTGGAACGTCGCAAAGGGCGGCAACTGGGTGTCGTTGTCGAAATAGTAATAGAAGCTCAACTGGTGGTGATCGTTGATGTGCTGGTCCAGCCGGAACGTGGATTGAATCCCCTTCTCCTGCTGGTTGGGCACCGCTTGATAGGTGTTGTAGCCGCTGTTGGGCAGCGGCACGTAGCGGTTCATCAGCGCCAGCGCCGTGGGGTCGAAGCATTGCTTCGGAATCTGGTTGTTCGGAAAAATCGCGGCCCACGGCGTCCCGGAGGCGATCGGCGCGCCGCCCTCCCCCGCCACCGCCCCGGCGCAGCCCGTGCGGTTGTTCAGCGCGCTGGCCAGGTAATTGTCGGTGAGCGTGCCGCCGAACGTGCTTTGCGGTCCCGCCGGTCCCTGCGAAAAATCCCCGCTCCGCTCCGCTGCGGTGGGCACCGTCACCAGGTCCGACGGTATCCCCTGCACGATCTGGCGGTCTTCGACCGAGGCGAAGAAGAACGTCTTGTCTTTCTTGATCGGCCCGCCCAGCGTCCCCCCGAACTGGTTCTGATGGAATGCCGGCAGCGTGGTGTCGAAGAATCCCCGCGCGTCCAGATTCGTGTTGCGGAAGAATTCGTAAAGGTCCCCGTGAAACGCGTCGGTGCCGCCCTTGGTTACCACGTTCACCACCGACCCGGAGTTGCGGCCGTACTCCGCATCGAACGTGTTGGTCAGCACGCGGAATTCCTCGATCGTGTCGGGCGACGGTTCCACCGCCGGGATCGCCACGAACTGATCGTTGGCGTCCCCCCCGTTCACGTTGAAATTGTTCGCGCGCCCGCGCCCCCCGTTCACCGACACCACCCCCGCGTTGTCGCTCCCCGCGAACCGCGCGTATCCCTGCTGCGACTGCACGCCCTGCTGGAGCTGCAGCAACTGGTAGGTATCGCGCGGGTTCAGCGGCAGGTCCACCACCGACCGCGAGTTCATCACCGCTCCCAACTGCGTGCTGGTCGTTTCCACCAGCGGCGCTTCCGCCTCGGCCGTGACGGTCTGGCTGACCGCGCCGATTTCCAGCGTCGCCTCCACCACAACCACGTGTCCCAGCGTGATCTCTACGTGCTGCACGAACTTCTTGAAGCCCGTGGTTTCGATCTCCACCGTGTATGGTCCCACCGGCAGCGTCGGAATCACGAACTCGCCCTTGGCGTCGGTCGCCGCCGTGCGGCTGCTGCCCGTCCCTTCCAGCGTGGCCTTCACGGTGGCGCCCGCGATGATCAGGCCCGAAGGGTCTTTAACCGTGCCCCGCAAATTGCCGGTGGTTTGCGCTATCAGTGGCGCCGCCAGCAAGCTGATCAACCAAACGGCGGCCGTCCCGTTCACTTGTCCGATTTTCATGAAGTAACCTCGTCTTTATCAGGGGCGCCACGCGGGCCCTCGGTCGGCCGGGCGTACCCGGCGCTACGCGGAGTTGTAATCTGATCGGAATATTATGACACACACAGGACCCTGCCGCCGCGTCAAATTTCGCCGGACGGCAGCGCAACAAGGTTCCGTGCGGGGTGGATGACATGACCCGCGCCGGCCTTCGCGCCCAGAAGCCGCCTGTCCCCGCAAATCCCTACCTTTCAGTAGGTTGAGTCCACTACGGCGGCGCCTTAGTTTTGTTTCTTCCCATCCGCCCGCAACGCTATAATAATGCGATGGCCCGCCTCGTCCGCTGCTCGCTCATTCAAGCCCGCTCCGGCGCCGCGCCGGATCTCCCCCTCGATGAGATCAAACATGCCGCCATTGACAAGCATCTGGATTACATCCGGCAGGCCGCCGAAGCCGGCGCGCGCATCGTCTGCCTCCAGGAGTTGTTCCATGGCCCTTATTTCTGCGCCGAGCAGCAGGTCCGCTGGTACGATTTCACCGAACCCGTCCCCGAAGGCCCCACTGTGCGGCGCATGCGGGAGGCCGCCCGCCGCCACCAGGTGGCCTTGATTGTCCCGGTCTACGAGCGCGAGCAGGAAGGCGTTTATTACAATACGGCCGCGGTGCTCTCCGCCCAGGGCGACTATCTCGGCAAGTATCGCAAGACGCACATCCCCGACGTAGCGCCCGGCTTTTGGGAGAAGTTCTATTTCCGCCCCGGTAACCTGGGCTACCCGGTGTTCGACCTCGGAGTGGCGCGCATCGGCGTTTATATCTGCTACGACCGCCATTTCCCGGAGGGCGCGCGTGTGCTGGGCCTGCACGGCGCGGAGATCGTCTTCAACCCCTCCGCCACCGTTGCGGGATTGAGCGAGCACCTCTGGAAGCTGGAACAGCCCGCGCACGCCGTGGCCAACGGCTATTACGTCGGCGCCGTCAACCGCGTGGGCGTGGAAGCCCCCTGGAATATCGGCGAATTCTACGGCTCCAGCTACTTCTGCAATCCCCGCGGCCAGATCGTCGCGCAGGCCTCCCGCGACCGCGACGAAGTGCTCACCGCCGACCTGGACCTGGACCTGATCGCCGAAGTCCGCAAGACCTGGCAGTTCTTCCGCGACCGGAGGCCCGATCTGTACGGCCCGCTCACCGCGGCGTGATCCCATGACCTCCGAACACGCATTCGCCGCCAGCTTCGCCGAGATCCATCCGGCCCTGGGAAGCCGCCAGGCGCTGGTGGAGGCCAACCGCTGTCTCTATTGTTTCGACGCGCCCTGCACCATCGCCTGCCCTACGCACATCGACGTCCCCGGCTTCATCCGCAAGATCGCAGGCGGCAACCTGGGCGGCTCGGCCCTGACCATTCTCAACGCCAACATCCTGGGCCTGAGCTGCGCGCGCGTCTGTCCGGTCGAGGTTCTCTGCGAGGGCGCCTGTGTGATGCATCGCTACCACCAGCGTCCCATCGAGATCGGCCGCCTGCAGCGCCATGCCATGGACCATTTTTACGATTCCGGCCGGCGCTTGCCCGCGGCCCCGGTTGCCCGCCCGGGACGCCTGGCCTGCATCGGCGCGGGGCCCGCGTCCCTGGCCTGCGCCGCCCAGGTGCGCCAGCAAGGCATCGCCGCTACCGTCTTCGACGGCCGCGCCATGGCCGGCGGTCTCAATACCTATGGCGTGGCCGAATACAAGCTCACGCCCTCCGACAGCCAGCGCGAGGTCGACCTGGTGCGCTCCCTGGGAGTGGAGTTCCGCCTGGGCGTCGAGATCGGCGGCGAACGCCGCATCAAAGAGTTGGAAGAGCAGTTCGATTTCCTGTTTCTCGGTGTCGGCCTGGGACGCACCCAGCCGCTCGCCATACCCGGCGAGGATTTGCCGGGCGTGATCGACGCGCTGCGCTTCATCGCCGGGTATAAGATGCAAAAAGGCGCGCAGGTCGGCCGCCGCGTGGTGGTCATCGGCGGCGGCAACACGGCCATCGACGCCGCCACCGCCGCCCTGCGCCTGGGCGCCGGGGAAGTCCACGTGCTCTACCGCCGTGGCGAAGCCGAGATGCCCGCCTTCCAGTTCGAATACGACCTCGCCAAACAGGAGGGCGTCCGCTTCCATTGGCTCACCCAGCCCGTCGCCCTGCACGGCCGGGATGCCGTCGAGTCGGTGGAATGTGTGCGCGTCGACCTGGGGCCGCCCGACCGCCGGGGGCGCCGCCAGCCCCGGCCCGTCGAAGGCTCCAATTTCCAGATCGGGTGCGACATGGTCATCCCCTCGATCGGCCAGTCGCGCCTGCTCGACTTCCTCGCCCAGTTCCGCGACGTACGCCTGGCCGGCGGCTGCGTTGTCACCGATCCGGCCACCGGCGAAACCGGCAATCCGCGCTACTTCGCAGGCGGCGACTGCGTCAACGGCGGCCGTGGAGTGGTCGATGCCGTGGCCGACGGCAAACGCGCCGCGGCCGCCATCGCCCGCCGCCTGGAGGCCCTATATGGCTGATCTCACCACCCGCTGCGCCGGCATCCAATCGCCCAATCCCTTCTGGCTGGCTTCCGGACCGCCCACCAACAGCGCCGGACAGGTGATGCGCGCCTTCGACGCCGGCTGGGGCGGCGCCGTCTGGAAAACCATCGGCGATCCTATCGTCAACGTCTCCTCGCGCTATTCCGCCCTCGATTGGAACGGCCTGCGCATGATCGGCCTCAACAACATCGAGCTGATTACCGATCGCCCGGTAGAGGTCAACCTGCGCGAAATCGCCGAGGTCAAGAAACACTACCCCAAACACGCCGTCATCGCCTCCCTCATGGTGGATTCCCGGCGCGAGGCCTGGCACGACATCGTGCGCCGCGCCGAGGACGCCGGGGCCGACGGGCTGGAACTGAATTTCGGCTGCCCCCACGGCATGAGCGAGCGCGGCATGGGCAGCGCCGTCGGCCAAGTGCCCGAGTACACCCGCCGCATCACCGCTTGGGTCAAGGAAGTCGCACGCACGCCCGTGCTGGTCAAGCTTACCCCCAACGTCTCCGATATCCGCGCTATCGGACGCGCCGCGCGCGAAGGCGGCGCCGATGGGCTCTCCGCCATCAATACCCTCAACTCCATCACCGGCGTCGATCTGGATACCTTCACGCCCCGGCCCGATGTCGGCGGCCTGTCCAGCCACGGCGGCTATTGCGGCCCGGCCGTGAAGCCCATCGCGCTCCACATGGTGCAGCAACTGGCCGCCGACCCCGCGTGCGGCCTCCCCGTCTCGGGCATCGGCGGCATCTCGGGCTGGCGCGAGGCCGCCGAGTTCCTCCTGCTCGGCTGTCACAGCCTCCAGGTCTGCACCGCCGTGATGCACTACGGTTACCGCATCGTGGAAGACATGCTCGACGGCCTGAGTCACTGGATGGACGAGAAAGGCTTTGCCACGCTCGACGACTTCCGCGGCCTCAGTCTGCCCCGCATCGCCGAGTGGAAACGCCTGGACCTGAATTATAAGATCGTGGCCCGCATCCAACCGGACTTATGCATCGGATGCGCGCTCTGCTACATCGCCTGTTGGGACGGCGCGCACCAGTGCATCCACCTGCCCGGCGCGGCGACGCCCGAGCAGCTTGTGGCCCGCGGCCGCGCCATGGTGACCCAAACCCCCGCCGTCCCCGCCGTGGATACCG
>VFSW01011465.1_pt1 | contig 12466 bp, 10 predicted proteins | sample 5358111 | NCBI WGS metagenome assembly VFSW01 (sample SAMN11554181, study PRJNA540505) | mine drainage metagenome | isolation source: sediment from site ElyBrook_90M | place: USA: Ely Copper Mine, Vershire, VT | collected 2017
GGCGTGGATTCAGTGGCTTGCGGCGGATGTTGCTGCGGAGGGGTTGACAACGAGAGTGGGGGCGGAGGTGGTTGCTATCCCGGGGCTCTGCGAGACCAGGGATAGCGGGCACCTGGCGACGCTAGCAGCCCTTGTGCGGCTTTTTGATGATCACGTCGGTGGAGATCCAGTCGGAGAGGCGCTTGTCGGCGATCTCGGCATCCTCGGCCCCGGGGTTGAGTGAAGAGCGGGCGAGAGCTGCGGAGACCTTGACCTTGCCTTTCATGCAGTAGGCTCCGGTGAGCCTTGCGAGGCCCTGGTCGGCGATGTCGAGGGTGTTGGCGGTGAGCTTTCCTTCGGTTCTGGAGATATCGAATGGGGCGAGGATGATCTGATTGACGATCAGCTTGTCAGTCTTGATGCCGGAGGAGTCGAAACGGACGACGAGGGTGGCTCGCTTCTCAAGGGCGTCAGGGTTTGCCGTGAAGTTGATGCCCGGAAGGGTGATGCCGACCGGGTTTGGGTTGGGCTCTTTGGTATCAAAGGCCAGGCGGTACGGAAGGCCCTTCCACTTGGGTTCTGTGGGAATGCCGGGAGCGTCTTTTGCCTGGGGGCCGCATCCGGCCAACAACAGGACTCCGCCGATTGCCAATAGGATGGCTTTTTTCACATGGTCCTCCTGAGTGCAGAAAAATGACGGGCCAGAATACCACCTGCGGCGAGGAACTGGCGTGTGACGGGGGGAGTGACTGTAGAGATGTAGCTGGGAGGACAGGGGGGTGAGAAAGACGAAAAACAGATTCTTTGCTCCGCGTACCCCCAACGCGCTGCGCGCGCCGGGGCCCCGAGCGTGCTTCGCTCAGGATGACAAAGCGTGGGTGGGGGCGAGCGGTCTTGGTTAGTTCAAAAACATGGTGCGGTAGAGGGTGTCGCGCTGGACGGGTTTGAAGCCGGCGTCGCGGATGATGCGGCGGAGTTCTTCTTCGGTGGTGCAGTTGCTAGTGCCGGCGGCTTTGACGACGTTTTCTTCGAGCATGACGGAGCCTACGTCGTTGCCGCCGAAGTGGAGGCCGAGTTCGAGGACCTTGAGGCCCTGCGTGACCCAACTGGCCTGCACGTTCTCGATGTTGTCGAGGTAGAGGCGCGAGATGGCGAGGGTTTTGAGGTATTCGACGGAGGTGGCCTCATCCCAGCCGCGGCCGCCGAGGGCGGTGTTGTGGGGCTGGAAGCTCCAGGGGATGAAGGCGGTGAATCCGCCGGTCTCTTCCTGCAGTTTGCGGACGACCTCGAAGTGGTTGATGCGCTGGTCGAAGGTCTCGCCGACGCCGAACATCATGGTGGCGGTGGTGCGCATCCCGAGCTGATGGGCGGTGCGGTGGACGCTGAGCCAGTCTTCTGTGCGGCACTTGAGGCGGGCGATGCGGAAGCGGACGTCGTCGTCGAGTATCTCTGCGCCGCCGCCGGGGATGGAGTCGAGCCCGGCGTCGCGGAGGCGGGCGATGGTGTCGCGCAGGTTGAGTTCGCTGTACTCGGCGATGGCCAGGACTTCAGAAGCGGAAAGGCAATGGAGCCATATCTGCGGGAAGCGCTGCTTGATGCCAGTGAAGAGGCGCTCGAACCAATCGATTTTGAGGTCAGGGTGGATGCCGCCCTGCATGAGGACGCCGGTGCCACCCATCTCGAGGGTCTCTGCAATCTTCTCGTAGATTTTTTCGAACGAGAGGATGTAGCCTTCGTCGGCGCGCGGGTCCGTTTTTCCGGGTTTGGGGAGCGGCCGGTAAAAGGCGCAGAAGGTGCAGTACTCGGTGCAGTAATTGGTGTAGTTGATGTTGCGATCGATGATGTAGGTGACGACACTCTCTGGGTGCAGGCGGCGGCGCACGGCGTCCGCCTCAAAGCCCAGGCCGATGAGGTCGGGGGACTGGAAGTAGTCGAGAGCCTGCTGGCGCGTGATCGTCATAGCTAGATTTTACCAATTCGCCGGCGTCGCGACGGGCTGGCGAGATTTGCCTTACCGATTGTCATTCTTGCGAAAGAGAAAGAGGCCGCGGCTGTGTATGGGCTCGCGGCGGGTGCGTGAAAGATTTGAGGCTGTGGAGATGCCGCTGAACAGGACGAAGAAATCCCAGAAGGCGCGGAGCCGGTCGTGAATGGGCCTGGGAGTCACTGGGGAAGAAGCTCTGCGGTTATTCAGCCACATCTCACTTTATTTGACTAGTTAGATAGGGAAATAGATGCAGTATCTTGCCGGTCATCGGGCCGAGACGGAAGCGTCGGGGGCCACGGCTACGAAGAGCGCTGATTGTAAGCCGATTGCTTTTGCGAATTGGGCGCCGCCTGCAGCGGGGCGGTGATTCTGCATGCTAAAGGCACCCTATTCGCCGGTCTCCGATTTGGGGGCAGGCTCTTGAGCGGCTCTGGAAACGGGGCTGGACGAGGATCTGGGAGCGGGCTTTTTAGGCGGACTGGAGACGCCAAAGCTCATCAGCAGAAAGCCAAGTCCCTTGCGCATTGAGGCGAGTATGCTCATGGCTTTATTGTCTCCGATCTGGCCTGGCCCGGTCTGGACGATTGCTGTTGCATGCGAGCGCTGGGGGTCTTATTGTGCTGTGCCGGTTGGCTGAGCGGCGCCGGACGTTGGAGCGTGGTAGCTGCGCAGAATCTGCAAGGCGGCCGGGGGCAGAGGCTTGTCGGCATTGGCCAGCAGCAGACTCACCTGCCACATCTGGGTGTCTGTGAGTTGCGTCTTGTAGGTGGGCATGCCGGTCAAGCGGATTCCGTTGGCGACCTTCCAGTAGGTTTCACCCGGCGGATCGTCGCTGACGCCGACCACGGTGCTGTTGTGATGCTGTTCCCACAGCTGAGGCGCGTCAGGAAACATATTTTCACCGATCAAGGAGGTCTGGCCGTGGACTCCGTGGCAAAAAGCGCACTTCTCGGCGTAGATATGTGCACCGGCGGTCAGGTTATCTGCCGTGGGCTGAATGGGTGGGATCTTGATCATTTCGCGGTCAATACGCGCATGCAGCGGAACGCCGGTAATTTGCCGCTCATAGGGGAACGGCTGATCGGCAACGGCTACGGGTACGTTGCCGTAGGAAAACCAAATCAGCGCGGCAATGGGGACCAGGACGACACCCAAGATAATTCCAAGCAAAAGACGAAACATGAACGATGCAACCTCCGTTGCCCTTCATCCTAGAGCATTTGTGTGCATTGCGGCACCAAGAACCTGCGGGAGGCTGGGGAATCGGGGAAAGAATCGCTGGACAAGGCGGCTGGTCTTTGACAGAGTTTGGCCATGCAACCGGCCGCTGGGCCGCAGCTATTTGCACCTCGCATGCCAGGAGATCCCATGGCAGATCACTCCCGTATGAAGCTGGGCCGCAAGGCCATCAAGACCGACAGCCGCACGCTGATGCTAGCCAACTACCTTACGCCGGTGCTTCCCGCGCCGCCGACCGCCGCCGACTGGACCAAAGGCATCACCGGATGGGGCATGATGATGAACGATCAATTGGGGGACTGCACGATTGCGGGAGTGGGCCATGCCGTGCAGGTGTGGACGGCCAATACGGGGACCATCGTTACTGTTCCCGATGCCACGATCGAAGGCTACTACGAGACCTGGGATGGATATGTGCCATCCGACCCGAGCACGGACCATGGCGGCGTGGAACTGGATGTGCTGAACGACTGGCAGAAGTCCGACTTTGCCGGGCACAAGCTGATCGCCTTTGCCGATGCGAACAGCGCGAACTTGACGGAGATTCGCCAGTCGATTGCGCTGTTTGGCGGAGTGTACATCGGGCTGGACCTGCCCTTGACGGCGCAGAGGCAGAAGGTGTGGGACGTGGTACCGGGTGGTGGCGTGAACGCCCAGAAGGGGAGTTGGGGCGGCCATTGCGTATTTGTGCCCAAGTATGACCCGAATGGTTTTACGTGCATCACATGGGGCCAGTTGAAGGCGATGACCCTTGCCTTCTGGGGCCAGTATTGCGACGAGGCCTACACACTTTTTGGGCAGGACTGGCTGACGAGCAAGGCCTCTCCGCCAGGGTTTAACCAGCCCCAGCTGATGGCGGATTTGAAGGCAATTCGCTAGCGAGACGGACGGCGAGTTGGCCACCTGCGGGTGCAATGCAGGGCGGGGTTCCCCAGAACGATGCCTCAGATGGTTTAATACCTAATGGGGGCGCGCTGCATTGCGGGTGCTTCCGTACTGCTGTGGAGGTATCCCGAAAGCGATGTATTCTTTCCGCCGTATTGCATTTTTGCTGGCTCTCACTTTGCCAGCCGCGCACGTTCTTACAGCCCAAAGCTCAAGCACGAGCAGCAGTTCCGAGCCAATGGCCCAGGAGCAACAGCCCGCGAGGACCCAGAACGAAGGGCAGATGAGCGTTCAGGCCAGGATCAAGGCACGACGCGAACAACGCCGCGCCCAGGCCATTCACGATACCTATTCGAACCGCTACGAGGCTTTTCTTGGGATGGGATACCAGCGCTTTATTCCCGGACCGGACAAGGAGCGCGTTGCGCTGTACGCGTGGGATACAGGGCTGACCCGCTACCTGAACGAGCGGTTGGGCGTTACGGCAGACATGCGCGGCTACTATGGCACGGCCTACGTCGGTCTCAACGCAGCCGGGGTTACACGGCCCTCCATCAGCGAATATGGGATGCTGATTGGCCCGACCTACCGGTTCTATATGCGCCCCAAGTACGCTATTTCTGCACGTGTGCTGGGCGGGGCTGCACTAGGTAACTTCTCGAGCGACACGAACGGCTTTGGCGGCGTGGCCCTGGGTCTGTACCCGGACGGGTTTACCTATGCAATCAACCCCAGCCTGATCGGCGACGCGAATATCAGCCCCGACCTTTCACTGCGGCTCACGGGGGATGATTACCTCACGGGCTTCGGCTCATCCCGGCAGAACAGCTTTGGCTTCACCTTTGGCTTTGTGTACCGGTTTGGCAAGCAGAAGTAAGCCGCCCGGAAGCCAGAGAGGCGCCTTCAGAACAGCTCCCCATCCTCGTTGCAGAATCCAGCAACGAGGATGGGGAGCTTGCTTTTGAGCAGACGCGGTGGTGCGCTGCTATTGCAGGATGGGGATGCCGGCGATTCGCTTTTGCCACTCGGCGGGGCCGGTCTGGTGGACGCTGGTACCTTTCGCGTCCACGGCTACGGTGACGGGCATGTCGCGGACGTCGAACTCGTAGATAGCTTCCATGCCCAGATCGCCGAAGGCCAGAAGGCGCGAGCCGTGGATGGCTTTCGACACGAGATAAGCCGCGCCGCCGACGGCCATGAGATAGACCGCGCCGAATTCCTTGATAGCCTCGATGGCGACAGGTCCGCGCTCGGCTTTGCCTACCATGCCCAGTAGGCCGGTTTCTGCCAGCATCTGGCGGGTGAACATGTCCATGCGGGTGGCGGTGGTAGGGCCTGCGGGTCCTACGACTTCCTCACGCACGGGATCGACCGGGCCGACGTAATAAATAAAGCGGTCGCGGAAATCGACGGGGAGCTTTTCGCCGCGGCTGAGCATGTCGGTCATGCGCTTGTGGGCAGCGTCGCGACCAGTGAGCAGCTTGCCCGTGAGCAGGAGGACTTCGCCGGGCTTCCATGTGGCGGCTTCGCCGCGGGTGACGGTGTCGAGATTGACGCGGCGCGCGCCAGAGACATCGTAAGTCAGCTTGGGCCAGTCTTGCAGGTTTGGCGGATCAAGGTAGACGGGACCGGAGCCATCGAGGACGATGTGCGCGTGGCGCGTGGCGGCGCAGTTGGGAATCATGGCGACGGGGAGGTTGGCGGCGTGGGCAGGCGTGTCCAGCACCTTTACGTCCAGCACGGTGGTCAGGCCGCCGAGGCCCTGGGCCCCGATGCCGAGGCGGTTCACCTTGTCATAAAGCTCGATCCGCAGCTTCTCTGCGGTGGTTTGAGGGCCGCGAGCGACGAGATCCTGGATGTCGATAGGGTCCATCAGGGATTTCTTGGCCAGCAGCATGGCTTTTTCGGCCGTGCCGCCGATGCCGATTCCGAGCATTCCGGGCGGGCACCAGCCGGCGCCCATGGTGGGCACAGTTTTCAGAACCCATTCGACGACTGAGTCGGAGGGGTTAAGCATGGCAAACTTGCTCTTGGCTTCAGACCCGCCGCCTTTTGCCGCGACTGTGACTTCAACCGTGTTGCCGCGCACCAGTTCGACATTGACGACGGCGGGGGTGTTGTCTTTGGTGTTGATGCGCTTGCCAGCCGGATCGGCCTGGAGGGACATGCGCAGCTTGTTGTCGGGGTCGAGATAGGCGCGGCGCACGCCTGCGTCGACCATTTCCTGCAGATCGAGCGGCTTTTCGCCGGGGCCAGCCTCGAAGTGCACATCCATGCCGACTGTGACAAAGGCGTTGACAATCCCCGTGTCCTGACAGATTGGGCGGTGGCCCTCAGCGCACATGCGGCTATTGATGAGAATTTGCGCGATGGCGTCCTTGGCAGCGGGCGATTGCTCGCGTTCGTAGGCCTTGGCCAGACTGGTGATGTAGTCGACCGGATGGTAGTAGCTGATGTATTGCAAGGCACCAGCGACGCTGGCGATGAAGTCTTCCTGGCGGATGACGGTCATAGCGATTCCCTCGAAGTTTCTGCACCTCTAGGGTAATGGATGCGAGGCGGGGCTGGCAGGGGAGGCTAGATCTCAGGTGATGGACGACACATTATTGATCGCCACCGACGCGCCTGGAGCGTTCCAGAAACTGTTCCAACATTTGTCTGTCAGCCCCTTTTCCCGGCAGGTACTGGCCGGCAGCAAGGCTCACTGACTCCGACGTGACGAACTGGAGTCCCACACCTTCTTCGTCTGACCGAACTACTTTCGATAGCACCGAGATCGATGTCCCTGATTTCTTCTTTTCGCTGGTTGTTAACTGCAGGGTCATCACGAGCACGGTGTCCGTAAGCCAGCGCTCCTTGGTGAGGAGGTATAAGCCGGTGACGCTGATATTTGCGACTCTGTGCGGCTGCGGAGTGCCACCGGTCCAGAAGTAGGCGACAATTCCCGGCGAACGGAGCCGTTCGGCAGCTGGGGGCGGAGCGGTTAGCCAGCGCAGGAATCGCGAGGCTAACGAGAGTTTCGCCTTAGGCTCGGGTTGGGCCTTCTTCCCGTCATCCACCTGCTCCCGTGGCGCATCCCGTCTTTCAGTGTCATTTTTCGCTGCTGGTTGCACGGATTCAGTTCGATTCGGGGCGTTCTTCTCAGCGAAAGAATGCGTACTCTGCCTGCGCACAATGGGTGATGTCGCCGCCGGTGCGACCCAAGCAGGGGAGGTGTTAGCCGGGGGCATTTTGGCCGGTGTGACGGTGGTGGGCGATTGCGTCACCGCAGAGACACGCTCGACTGGGGTGGGAGCGAACATGGCCGGAGGGGATGCCACGGGAACCGGAGCGGGAACAGGAGGCTTGACGGTCGCGAGTGGGATTTGGGCTGGTATGACCGCGGCGGGAGCGGCCGGACGGGGGGCGGGCGGTGGCGGCACCACCGCAGCGACACGCTCGACTGGAGCGGGAGTGAACACGGTCGGAGGGGTTGCTACTGGAACCGCATCGGACTTGAGCTTGTCGGCCGCGAGTGGGATTTGGACTGGTGTGACTGGGGCGGGAGCGACCGGCCCCGGGGCCACATGGTCTGGAGCGACTTTGGCCGGGGAGTTCGGAATCTGAGTGATCGTCGGCGGTGGGACCGCGATAAGAGTCTCCTGCACCGGAGAGCCTTGCCCAGGGTTGTCTTTTCCGGTGGCAGATGTAGCAAGAGAGGAACTCGCAGCGAGAATGGAGATAGGAGTGGGCCCTTCGTGTCGCGGCAGCCTTGCGACTACCCAATGCCCGAACTGAGTCATACGAGATGGCTTGTTCTCAGGAATCGATGGAGCTTTCTCTGCGTCTAGCGCATCTGCCGCGGGGGGCTGCGGGTTTTGCGTTTGGAGGCCTGCCAGTGACTGGGAAGGATGGCCTGACGACGCGAATTGAATTGCAGCGACGGGTTCCGCGTCAGCCTTTGCGCGAGCACGCAAGATGGATTTAGCCTTGCGCGGAGAGAGTGGCACCGTCTCCTCCAAGGTCCAGATGATGATTTCATCGCCGGGCTGGGTCTGGGTTGAAATGATGGTGCGTGGCGGAAGCGCAAGGGCGCTGGCCACCTGCTCTTTTGGCCGTTCCCAGGCAAGGTTTGGGAATGACTCCACGTTAATCACTCGGCAGTCCTGATCCAGATAAACGAGGTCGAATACCAGACGCGAATCCCCCGCGGGGATATCTCCGCAGGGTGAGAGCCAGAGCCCCGATTGCGAATTGTCGGCAAGACTGTGAAGCTGCTCATTGCCTGACTGATTGAGGAGGTCAACCGCAGTAATCCGCAGGCTTAGGAAACTTCCCTGTGTTCTGTTGTATGCGCAGTATTTCTTGCCTTCCATACGCTCACGCTTTTTTGAAGAACTCGCTGGATTGCAAAGGTTCGCAGCGCTGTTGCCTCACAGCCTAGCAGATTGAAGGCTCAGCAAGAAAAGTACCAAAGTAAGGACGGGGCGAGACGCCAGGCGGCGCGGAACGCAGAGGCGCCGGGCAGGGATCGAGCAGGGGAAGCTTGAGCGGTCGTGCCTGGCTTTGCTCTGCCCAGGGCGCTTTTTCGTGCAGATTCAACAAAATGCCCTAAGCTAGAGGCATGAACGAGATGACGCGAAGCGGTTCGGACGGTGAGGTTTTCGATCTCCTGGTAGTGGGTGCCGGGCCGACGGGACTGGCGTGCGCGATTGAGGCGCAGAAGGCGGGCTTCAAAGCCGTGCTGGTGGACAAGGGTTGCATTTGCAACTCGCTGTTCCATTACCCCTCGCACATGACGTTTTTCACGACGTCGGAATTGCTGGAGATTGGGGACATTCCATTTCCCAGCCCGAATGCGAAGCCGACGCGAAACGAGGCGCTGCAGTACTACCGGCAGGTGGCGGCGCACTACAAGCTGGATGTGCGGCAGTATCTGCGCGTGGAGCGAGTGACGGGCGCGGATGAGGATTTTGCGGCGCATACGGTGGACCGTTTTGGGCGCCACGGCCAATTGAAGGCCCGGAAGCTGGCGATTGCGACGGGCTACTACGATTTGCCGAACATGCTGTGCATTCCGGGCGAGAACCTGAGCAAGGTGCATCACTACTACGACGATCCTCACCCTTATTTTGGGTTGGATGTGGTTGTGGTGGGCGGCAAGAACTCGGCGGCGATTGCGGCACTGGAGTTGTGGCGGCATGGGGCGCGGGTGACGCTGGTGCATCGCGACCCGGAGTTGCACCGGCATGTGAAGTACTGGATCAAGCCGGATATCGAGAACCGGATCAAGGCCGGGGAGATCAGGGCCTTCTTCAACTCGGACGTGGTGATGATTACGGCGGACACGGTGGTGATCAAGACGCCGGAGGGGCTGAAGACGGTTCGCAATGACTTCGTCTTCGCCATGACCGGGTATCATCCCGACTTCGCATTTCTTGAGGGGCTGGGTGTGCATTTTGAAGGACCGGACAAGCTGCCGGTGTGCAACGCAGAGACGCTGGAGAGCAATGTTCGGGGCATCTATCTGGCCGGGGTGATTGTGGCCGGTTCGCGGACCAACGAGATTTTTATCGAGAATGGGCGATTCCACGGACGGCAGATTGCGCAGGCTCTTGAGGCCGGAGCAGTAAAAGGTTGAGGCGACTTACCGGCGAACCGGGGAATCGAGTAGGGTGAAGCACGCAGTAGGGGGAGGGTAGACAGTTGCGTATGCGCTTTTGGCCACGGACGATTCGCTGGCAGATGCTGGCAGGCCTCGTGCTGCTGGAAGCGCTCTCGATCCTTCTTTTTGCGATTCTCCTGATTAACCGGCAGGCCCATGAGGTGCATCAGCGCGCCAGGCTGCGGCTGGCGCATCAGGCATCCTCAATGGCGTTGCAGGCAAGTGAAGCGCTTCGACAGCAACGGCCGGGCTGGGTGGGGCTCTCTGTGACCATGATGGCCGAGACACCGGGTGTGGCGCGCGCGATGGTGACGGACGCTGCGGGCAACGTGCTGTTTGCGAGTGCGGGCGAGCCCGAGGAGATGATCCTGGATCGGGCGGAACGGGCGCAGATTCCGCTCAAGGCCGCGAAAGAGGCAAAGGTCTTCGACTTTGGCGGCAACCGGATGGAGAGTGTGGATGCGATTTACACCGGAGCAGACCTGCGCGGCTATGCCTGGGTGGAGACGGATCGGGCGTGGGACTACGAGCAACTGAACACCATCGAACGGGGTACGGTGATGTTCGGCATCATCTGGATTTGCGCCTCGACGCTGCTGGTGCTGCTGATGGCGCGCGCGATTTCGCGGCCGCTGGCAATTCTTCATCGCGGCACCCGCGCGCTGATGGACGCGCCGGATAACGGCAGCAACTTCCCATTGCCCGTGACGGTGCGGAACGAATTCGGCGACCTGATTGAGGCATTTAACCGCATGGTGGCCTCGATCAAGGAGCAGCGATCTGGCTTGAACGACACGCTCTCTCTGCTGGACTCGATGTTGGCAAATGCGCCCATCGGGCTGGCTTTTTTTGACCGCCGATGCAGGTTTGTGCGCGTCAACTCAGTGTTTGCGGGCATGACCGGGGTGCCCTTGAGCCGTCATCTTGGGCGCACCCTGCCGGAACTGCTTCCGGAGCCGGTGGCGCAGGAATTGGAAGACACCGTGCAGCGTGTTTTTCTTGCCGAGGAACCGATACGGGATGTGGAACTGAGCGGGAAGGGTGGGCTACTCAACCTTCCTTGGACCTGGCTGGTGAGTGCATACCCGGTTCGTACCAAGCCGGATGAAGTGCGCTGGGCCGGGGTGATTGTGCTGGACACGAGCGAGCGCAAACGCAGTGAGGAAGCGCTAAGGAGAACGGAAAAGCTGGCCGCGACGGGACGCCTGGCGGCCTCCATTGCCCACGAGATCAACAATCCGCTGGAGGCAGTGACGAACCTGCTGTTCCTGCTAAGGAACTTCTGTTCACTTGATGGGCCCGCACTTGACTATGCAACGATGGCCGAGCATGAGGTGCGGCGGATTTCGGAGATCACCCAGCAGACGCTGCGTTTCTACCGGCAATCCACGCTGCCGGCCCGCGCCAGCATGAGCGAGTTGCTGGATTCGATTCTGAATCTGTATCACGTGCGGCTGAACACGCTGGGGATTGCGATGGAACGGAAGTATGACCCGAACATGGACCTTTACTGCTTTGCCGGGGAGGTGCGGCAGGTTATCGCCAACCTGGTGGGCAACGCCATCGATGCGATGCCAGGCGGCGGGCGGCTGATAGTTCGGGCTCGACAGTCGCGCCACTGGAGAGACGAGGAGATGGCGGGAGTGCGGTTGACGATTGCCGATACGGGGACGGGCATGTCGGATGAGGTTCGGGCGCGGATATTCGAGGCGTTTTTTACCACCAAGGACGTAACCGGAACCGGCCTGGGCTTATGGGTGAGCCACGAGATCATCCTGAAGCACCGTGCTCTGGTGCATGTACGCAGCCGCGCGGCGTCCAAGGGAGGGGCGTCGGGCACTGTGTTTCAGCTCTTCTTCCCGGACAATCAGGACTTGACTGGACAGGGGCGTAAGGTGGCCGCGACAGCCAGCGCGTAAGCCATTTCGATCGTGCCGTTTCAGGCGCTTTTGCTCTTGGGACGCATCGGGCGCGACGGGTGCGGAACTTTTTGAGGTCGGCCGGGTTGTTATAGGTAACACGCTCCGCGATTTAGCGTCTAAACACAGAGCGCGGCGCGACAGGAAGTGTGCAGGAGAAAGTCGGATGAATCAGCCATTGTCGAAACAAATTTTTCCGCAAGTGTTGGCGTGGTTGGCTGTGTTCGCCTTGTGTTCAGCGCTGGCGCTGGCACAGAGTTCTGCCCCGGCAACTGGGCAGCGCACCGATGGCCAGATTGAGATGGACGTCGTACATGCTCTTGATGCTTCACAGCCCCTGAAGAACGACCTGATTACGGCAGCGACGATCCAGGGCGAGGTGACGCTGTCGGGCACGGTCTCTCAGGATTCATCGCGCAGCCTGGCGGAGTCGATTGTGAAGGGCGTACCCGGAGTGACCGCGGTCCACGACAATCTGAAGGTTGGCAATCCGGCAAACGATCCGAATGCCATGGGTGGTCAGTCTGCGGATTCGCAGGATTCCGGCCCACCGGATACAACCACCAGCCCACAATATGGTGCTGCGGGTGAGCCGCCAGCCGCCACAGCGCCTCCGAGCTATGGACAAGGCCAGGCCCCGGCCTACGGCCAGAATCCGTCTCCGGGTTATGGCCAGAGTCCAGCGCCCGGTTACGGCCAAAATCAGTATCCCGGTTACGGCCAGAGTCAGCCCCCAGTCTATGGCCACAACCGGTATCAGGATCAGCAGTCTTACCGGCCGCAGTATGCGCCGGCGCAACAGCCCAACTACCA
>VFSW01011466.1_pt1 | contig 12462 bp, 15 predicted proteins | sample 5358111 | NCBI WGS metagenome assembly VFSW01 (sample SAMN11554181, study PRJNA540505) | mine drainage metagenome | isolation source: sediment from site ElyBrook_90M | place: USA: Ely Copper Mine, Vershire, VT | collected 2017
ACCTTGGATTGTGAAAACGCGCGCTTCTATCCACCATTTATTTCCATTAAACCGAATTCTTGCATTGTTCTCTCGGAACGTCGGGAGCGTCTTGAAACTGTGCTTTAATGTATTGGTGAACACAAAAACGTGGGTGTGGATTGGCATGTTTGTCGGATCAACCGTTGGCGCGTATATCCCCTCGCTGTGGGGCGCAGGGTTGATTTCGATCTCGTCAATCTTTTTCAGCGGCGTCGGAGCACTCGCCGGCATCTGGGTCGGATTTAAATATTCGCAGTATTAACGACGCTCCCCAACCGTACATGCACAGCCGTGCTATAGTTGCGGCATGCACCCAGGATACGGAAGTATGCCGTACGGCATCGGACTCGGCGCGCCGACATGGATTCCGGTATTCGGACTCGCTCTGTTAGTGCTCGTACTCTGGAGCGTCTTTTGGAAAGGACTTGCGCTCTGGCACTCGGCGCAGCGCAATCAGCCGTGGTGGTTCGCGATTATGCTCGTCATCAACACTGCCGGCATTCTCGAGATCATCTACCTTTTCGGCGTAGCCAAACTCAGCTTCAGCACTCTCTTCAGTTCGAAGAAGAACTAAGTCCGGTTTTTGCCGTTCCATTCCCCGCACGCAGAGGGCACGTTCTGTTGCATGGTCAGCATGTAAGACATTCCTCGCCTACGCGTCTACAGTGTTACGTTCATGAAGACTTCATGCTCGCGTACGCATACTGGCTCAATTGGTACATCGTAACTGTATATGAAAATACTTTTAGTAGAGGACGAGCAGAAGCTCGCCGAGGCAATCAAGCGTGGCCTCGAGCTCGAAGGCTACGCAGTCGATATCGTCGGTGACGGAAAAAAAGCGCTCACTCGCATATCGCTCCACCGGAGCGATTACGATGTGGTCATCCTCGATCTCATGCTCCCCTCGATGGACGGGCATGAGATCTGCAAGGAGATGCGCGCCACCGACATTACCGTACCCATTCTCATTTTGACCGCGCGCGCAGAAACGGACACCAAGGTGAACCTCCTCCTCTCCGGTGCTGACGATTACCTCGTGAAGCCGTTCTCCTTTGCCGAACTTTCGGCGCGCATCAAAGCACTCCTGCGGCGGCCCACCGAGTCGATCCCGGAGGTCTTGCGCGCGGGCGACATTGAGCTCGAGGTCTCCACGCGCCGCGTCACACGTGACGGCAAAGAACTTTCACCCACCTTGAAAGAGTTCGGCCTTCTGGAATACTTCATGCGCCACCCGGATCAGGTCGTGAATCGGGAGGATCTCCTTAGTCATTTGTGGGACTTCAATTATGTCGGATTCAGCAACGTCGTGGACGTCCATATCAAAAACCTTCGCCGAAAGCTCGGCGATGAGGATAGCGAGAGCATACTGGAAACGGTTCGCGGCATCGGGTATCGGCTTCGCGCATAAATACCGCTTCGATCCCTTTTTTCGCACCGAGATCAACGTCATTGCGCTGCAATTCGCGCTTGCCGCGTTTCTCCTCGCGGTGGTTGGTATTATCGCCACACAGCTCTACCACGACGCTTCCGCGGCAGTCGCGCAGGGCATTACAGAGACACTCAAGCCTCAATCGGCACGTCGGTAACGACACAGCTCTCCTCAATGCGCTTTCGCACCGTGATCGTGGCAGGCGGCGCGGTCATCCTCATCACCACGTTCTTTACCTATATCATTGCGCGACTGGCACTCTCCCCCACGCGAAACGCCTTGCGGTCGCAGAAACAATTTATCGGCAACATCGCGCACGAGCTACGCACGCCACTTTCAATCGCAAAAACCAACATGGAAGTAGGGCTGATGGCTCCTTCGCTTCCGCCTGATGTACAGCGTACATTTCAAAACACGGTGGACGAACTCGACCGCATGTCAGAAATCATTAACAATCTGCTCTCCCTTTCCGCCCTCACGCAACCGGAGCGCGTTGAATTCAGCGACGTTGACTTAGGTGTGGTGGTGGAAAACGCGATGCGCAAACTGCGCGGCTTGGCAGAATCCAGAAGACTCGAAGTGGAGCTGCGCTTGAGCGAGCGACGCGCGGCCTGGGGCAACATGACTGCACTTGAGCAGATCGTGATGAATCTCGCCAAAAACGCCATTCTCTACAGTAACAAGGACGGACGCGTCACCGTGACTGTCGAGCCCGTCTATCCGGATTTTATGGAGTTGCGCGTACGCGATTCCGGTCGTGGCATAACCCGGAAAGATCTTTTTCATATTTTTGAACCGTACTATCGCGGCGACCCGTCGCGGCAGCGTGGTGGCAGTGCCGGCAGCGGATTGGGACTCACTATTGTTTCGGAACTCGTGAAGCTCCACAACGGCAGGATCACTGTGCGCAGCGCTGAAGGACGCGGTACGACGGTGACACTTCTGTTGCCCGCCGGCAAAGCCGCAGTCGGGCGCGAAATTACGCCGCACGATCGCGATACGGTGAGCGAAGTTGCTGTTGATCATTCGCACAACAACGGACGCCGCAGCTAACTTCACGTGAGCGTCACATGCATTGAGTAGAATGGATCCGGTGTCATGTAAAGATCTTCTCGCGCTACTAAGCGTGGGACGTTATAAGAGCTAGCACGATCCGTATGCACGATGGTGCGCCGCAAGACGACGAACGGTCGATTATGTAAGCCGGAGGCCGCGCAGTACCACACGGTGCGCGCGGCCTCCGGCGCGCATGGGCACACAGTGCAGGATTACACCCGTCTCATTCGATCGTGTTCAGGCCCGCTGTGCATTTCGTGAGCCCATGCAGCGGCACTTGCGTCCCTTGTTATTTCATGGCACAATCTCGGGCGGATCATAGAACCTTGAAATCAGTGCGCCTTGGCAGAAAGCGCTTTTAATCGAGCTTTTTCTGCTACGGCACACCGCAGGCGCGACTGTGTTTTGTTAGCGAGGAGAACTCTGATGGCCATCATCGGAAACCTTCCGGGCGATCGCTTGGCGGGTCTTACCATCGACATGTTGCAGAAAATTCGCAATGGCGGGCTCACGCTCGCCGAACTGGAGATGTTCACGAAGCGCAAGAACCCGTTTGTCTTCGAGCGCAATGAGCACGGCCACACCATCATGACCGTCACCGGCCTCGATCTGACCGGCGCACAGGAGATCGAGCGGCTCGAAGCGTCCGGCTCCCGTTTCAGTAAGTGGGCGAAGTCGTGCCTCCTGAGCACAGCGTCCGGTAGTTACGACACCAATCATCGGCTCGTCACTCAGGAATACAAGATCGCCCTCATGCCGACCAAGGAGATCGAGGTCGACGTCGACCGGACGACCGAGCATCTCCGTGAACGCGGCCTGCACATCTACGGATACGACAAACCGCTTGGTGGAATCATCCCGCGCATCCGCGAGGAAGTGTCCGATAAGCGGATGGAGGAGATGGGATTCTACTTCATCGTGGCACCACACGATCCCATCGATGATTCCGACGGCGGTCCGGTCGTGCTCGGCGCCGACCGCGACGGCGGGGGTCGTTGGGTCAGCGCGTACGTCGATCGTCCCGTCGATCTTTGGGGCGTCAGCGGTGCGTTCGCGTTCCTCGTTCCCGCAAGTGTGCCCTTGGCACCTCCTTCCTGAGCACTGGCTCTTGCGCCCTTGGCGCTTTGTTCTTTCGACCCCGTACGCTTGTCGTGCGGGGTCGAATGATTTTGATATGATGAAATGTGGTAGTAGGCGAATATGCGGGCGACTACGGTTTCCTGCTGCCGAATCCGGGCGCTATGCGGCCAGAGTCCTGCCGGTTACGGCTTGCAGGAGCGTGCCGCATTCTTGCTCAAGAAAAAACGAAGATACTTGGTATGAGGCGCTAGGGCATATACGATGCCGAATTCTATACAGCCGGAGAGTATTCAATGGCAGTGATACATGGATGGCGCTTCATACAATTCCGACGGCGATCCGAACGTGCTCAGCGCCAACCGCAACGACGAAGGTCGTTGGGTCAACGCGAACATCGATCGTCCCGACAATCATTGGAACGACAGCGGTGCGTTCGCGTTCCTCGTTCCCGAAACTCTCTTCGTTTCTCTCCGGCCGCGTTGGCGGGAGAGTTTTGTCTTGTGAGCTGACCTGACCATCCGCCGAGCATTTTCCCGATCTCATCAATTTGCTCCGAAAGCGCGATATATTTTTTGCTTTCCAACGCCTTCGATTCCCACAAAATCATGAGGAGTAATTTAAGCGTATCAACCTTCCGCGCCGCGAGGCGCACGTACGGCAGTTTTTCTTCGCGAGAAAGAAACGCAGCCGCCGAGGTCGCCTCTATCGCCTCGACAAACAGAGAGTCTATCCGATTGCCCAGCGAGTACCGCTGTGTCTTTGGTATCGTATTGTTATAGCTACGCCAGAGAAGATAAGCGTTCTTGATACGCTCCAGAAGGGGCAAAATCCGTCGGGGGGGTTACGTTCCCAAGATTCAGTTCACGCATCGGTACGACAATATCATTTCCGTTGAAAATCTGCTTGCAGCGTGGAAAGAGTTTGCCCGCGGCAAGCGGAACAAGAAAGACGTGCAGGACTTCCAGCATCGACTGATGGACAACATTCTCACTCTCCATCGCGAGCTGAAAGACAAAACATACCACCACGGCCCATATCACGCGTTCAAGATCAGCGACCCAAAACCGCGCGACATCCACAAAGCGAACGTGCGCGACCGACTATTGCATCACGCACTCCATCGACAGCTTTATCCGTTTTTCGACCGTACATTCATTGCTGACTCGTATTCATGCAGAACAGGGAAAGGAACGCACCGAGCGATGAACCGCTTCCGGCAGTTTGCATACAGAGCGTCGGAGAATCAATCTCGCACTTGCTGGGTTTTGAAGTGCGACATCAAAAAATTCTTTGCTTCGGTCGATCAGAAGATTCTGCTCGATATTGTCGCTCGCTCCGTGTCGGACACTGATGTCATGTGGCTCATAACCGAAGTCGTCGGCAGTTTTCATTCAACCGCGACTGGCAAGGGATTGCCGCTAGGCAATCTCACGTCGCAGCTGCTCGTGAACATATACATGAATGATTTGGATCAATTTGCGAAGCACAAACTCAAAGCGAAACACTACATACGTTATGCCGATGATTTCGTGATTCTCTCATACGATAGGGCATGGCTCGTTTCGCTGCTTCCGCGCATCGCGGAGTTTCTTGAATCGCGCCTCGCACTTTCACTCCACCCCGATAAAGTCTCGATCACAACCGTTGCCTCCAGCATCGACTTCCTCGGCTGGGTGCATTTTCCTGATCACCGCGTCTTGCGCACCTCGACGAAGCAACGAATGCTCAAACGCGTTCGGGGATTAGAAGAGGAGGGTCCGACCGTACAATCGTATCTCGGCATGCTGCGGCATGGGAATACGTACACACTGTCTCAACTGGTTTTGGAACTAGGACGTGCATAATCGGCTACCCTCTCGCCCAATCCCTCTGCATCCCCGCGTTCGCCATGATCAGCTCCTTCCTCAGATCCAGCTCTGAGAGCAGCTTTACTCTGAATATGAACGGACATTTTTCTTCAATTGTGGGACAGCCCCTAGGACGCTTGTCTCGCAAAAATGTATTTCCGTGCCCTTACTCCAACGTTTTTCTTCACCAAGCGTTGAAACACGGCCCTCTCCTAGGCGTAAGAGAGCAGAGACGGTTTCCGATCCTCTAGGCAAGATGAAGTACCGTCCGTCTTTTTCTGCAATTAACTTTTTCCCCCTTGTATATGCGTCTCACATCGGCAGACGTCATATAGAACACACCAGAATCGTCTGTGGTGATTTTTTCCTCGGCAAGTGAATCTCTTCCGTAACAGAGCAGGCGCAGTTGCTCTCTGCCCGTGGCGCAGGCAAATGCATCGGCTCGCTAAAGACTTCTTGCAGACTCCCTCTCCAATCTCGGCGTTCGTCGAGGTTTGGGTTTTGCCGCAATGGATAAGAGGAATACTATAGGGCTTACCTCTATGGCAGACCCACGTAAGGAGAACAGCGCCGCGACGTCTGAGGCACAGGACGGCGCAAAGAAACCTAAAGAGGAGCAAGCCTTCCTTGAAGCGTTCGAATCGCATACCGACGCCCTCTTTCGTCACGCGCTATACCGCCTGAGCGATCGCGAACGCGCCTACGACCTCACCCAAGACACCTTCCTCAAGGCATGGGATTATTTGGCGGGGGGTGGCGAGATACGGCAGTATAAGAGCTTCCTCTACCGTATTCTGCACAATTTGATCATCGACGAATACCGCAAGAAACGATCCGTCTCACTCGACGAAATGCTCGCCGACGAGGCATCCGCTCCTGCGGTGGAAGCACTCCTCTCCGAAGGAAGCGTGCGTGAGGTTGAAGAAAAATTTGACGAAGAAACGCTCCTTGAGAAAGTCCGTGCGCGAATCCCCGAATTGCCCGAACACTATAAGGTCGCACTCACCCTGCGCTTCGTCAATGGATTTTCAACCGGTGAGATCGCGGAGACGACCGGGGTTTCGGAAAACGTCGTCTCGGTGCGCATACACCGAGGTCTTGCCAAACTGCGCGCCCTCTACAATAACGAACCCCTATGAATACATATCCAATATCTGCAGAGAACACCTCCCTCACGCACGAGGAGCGCACGCGCATGCGTCGTATGGTGCATGCGTATATGAAAATGAAGTCTCGGCGCTCGCTCCAAAATAGCGTGGCGCATCCGCGGCGCATGCCTGTCTTTTTCTCGCCGCGCGCCGTTGCACTTGCTCTCGTCGTCGCGCTCTTCGCCTCCTCCGCGGGAATCTCCTACGCAGCGGAAAACGCTCTGCCGGGTGACGTGCTGTACGGGATTAAGGTCAATGTGAATGAACCGCTTCAAGGCGCGCTCAATACCTCCTCCTCCGGTAAAGCAGCGTGGGCAATCCGTGTCGCAGGTGAGCGCGTGAAAGAAGCTGCGGCGCTCGCTGCTTCCGGACGCCTTTCCACGAGCACGCAGAACGAGCTGCAGCAAAATTTTGAAGATCACGCACAGGTAGCAGTCCAGGCGATCCAAGCGGAAGCGAGTACGAGCCCAGAATTTGGCGCAGAAGCCGCCGCCAGTTTCCAGGCCCAACTCGATGAATACAGCCGCATCTTGAAAGATGTCGGTGTGGCGACGGGCGTCGATACCAAGACGCTTGCCGCGAGCGCACGGCATGAGAGTGGTCGTTTCGCGTCAATTCGCGCGCAAGCGGACGGCGCGATGGCAGCCGCTTCGACGACGACCGGCGTTGCAATGGCAATGGCGGCGGCTCGGACCGGACAGAGCGCACAGGCCCAGCTCGACGCTTCTTTCGGTCTCGCACAGAGCGCCTCACACGCACTTGCCACCTCGTCGCTCTCGCAAGTCGTCGCACAGCTTGATGCCGCGAGCACCTCGCTCTCGAATGGCGAAAAACTCCTCGAAACAAACTCTCCCGAACAGGCGCTCGGCGCATTTCAGAGCGTGCTCGCCGCAACGCAAAAACTTGGTGTCTTTCTCGAGACGAGCGCGGCAATCCACTCACACACAGGTCTCATCATTGGTGAGCCGGGCGGTGGCGCTTCTTCTTCCGCAACGACATCCGTGTCCGGTATGCGCAAAAAAGATGACGGCCGTTACATACTGATTGCAGCAACCACTACCACCGCCGTTGCAACGTCAGCCGCGATGGAGCCGCAGTCGACTACGAGCAGTGCTTCCTCAAGTAGTTCGAACCAAACACAAGACACAAAGTCCGACGGCAGTGCGCAACATGCAGGGATTCCTCCGATGTTGCCGATTTCCGTACCCGTGGACACCGTAGTGCCTATTCCGAAAGCACGAGGTGAATGAGCCACGTAAGGATGGAGAGCACAATCGCACCCAACAGCGCGCTCCAGAAATTCACGACGACAAAGCCGGGCACGATCGCCGCGGTCAGCCAAAAGAGAAGTGCGTTTAAAATAAGTGCGAAGAGGCCGAAGGTAATGAGTGTGATCGGCAGCGTGAGGATGGAGAGGACCGGCCTGATCGCGAGCGTGACAGCCGACCACACGAGTGCAACAAGAAAAATCGAGAGCCATCCGCCCGGGGCGGAGACGCCCGGAACGAGGTGAACGGTAAGGATAAAAGCGGCAACGGTACCGAGGTAGCGCAGAATGACGTACATCGCACTATCGTATGCGCATGGCGGAAAAACGCAACGAACGCAACGTCAGAAATCCCGGTCTTCAAAATCGCTCTCCGGCGTAAGCGGCTCATCGTCTGTCTCATCTTCATCATCGAGCAATTCCGGCACCGCATCTTCGGCAAGCGCCTCGGACGTGTTTTCTTCTTTGTGATCGTCATCGTGTCTCATACAAATGTGCGATTATGCCTAATCACCGATATAGTACCGAGAGAAATTCTCTGCGCAAGATGTACTGCAAAAGACTGTGTATAACGCACGCGATATACTGCGGACATGCACGCGGACGATTTACTCGAGCAGCAGTTTCGTCTGATACCCACCCAAAAGTCCGCGCTCAAGCGGCTCGGTCTGCGTACCGTGCGCGACTTGCTGTATCACTTCCCGACACGCTACGAAAACCCCGGTACTGAAGCGGCTGCGCGCACGCTCGTGCCGGGCGGAAAAGCGGTGCTCTTTGGCACGCTTTCCAACCTGAAGGCGCGCAAGCTTTGGAAAAGTAGACGCAATATAACAGAAGGATGGTTTGAGGACGGCAGTGGTCGCGTGAAAGTGATGTGGTTCAATCAGCCGTACATGGCCTCATACGTGCAGGAAGGCGCGCTCGTGCGCGTTACGGGCACCGTGGGCGGTAGCGCCGAAAAACCCTACATCGCCAACCCCGAGGTCGAGCGCATCGCGGCTTCTGACATCCCTACGGGCATATTTGAGAACCAGGAATCAGCGGCTGAAAATCCAGCCGCGCTTTTCCCGGTGTACCCCGAGACGCGTGGCATCACGTCGCGCTGGTTATACCACGCTCTGAAGAAGGTTCTTGAGAACGGCGCGCATCGGCACATTCCCGATCCGATTCCGGCTGACGTGCGTGTGCGGCTCAACTTGCCGGAGCTTGCGGATGCGCTCGTGTGGGTGCACGAGCCGGAAAAACTTACACACGCGGGAGCCGCGCGCAAACGTTTCTCATTCGAAGAGATGTTTGCACTCCAGACGGCGCGTGCACAGGAGCGAGCCGAAAACGACGCCGAGAGCGCATTCGAAATTACCGATGCCGAACAGCACGTCAACACGTTTCTCAAGAATTCTTCGTTTCCACCCACGGGCGCGCAGCGCCGGGCGATTGCACACATTATTGCCGATTTCAATAAACAACATCCGATGGCGCGGCTTCTTGAAGGCGACGTGGGTTCGGGCAAAACACTCGTTGCTGCCGCGAGTGCGTACGCTGTTGTGCACGCACGGCCGCCGGGCAGAGCAAGTGGCACGCTCCAGGTCGCGTACATGGCGCCGACAGAAATTCTTGCGCAGCAGCATTTCGAATCCTTCATTCAGTACTTCAAACATCTCCCCATCAATATCGCACTCATTACCGGCAGCGGTTGCAAAAAATTCCCGTCGAAAGTTGCGCCTGGCAAAGCGACGGACATCTCGCGCGCGCAGCTCCTGAAATGGGTCGCCAACGGCGAGATTGCGATGGTGGTTGGTACACACGCGCTCATACAAAAGTCGTTGGAATTCCAGCATTTGGCATTCGCGATTGTTGATGAGCAGCATCGATTTGGAACGCGCCAGCGTGCCGCGCTTGCGCGGAAAGTAGTTAGCGAGCAGAACGCACTTCCCCATTTTCTGTCAATGACGGCAACACCGATACCGCGTACGCTCGCGCTCACCATCTACGGCGACCTCGACATTTCGGTCTTGGACGAATTACCGCCGGGGCGAGCGCAGGTCACCACAAAAATCATCGGGCCCACTGATCGCGCGAAATGTTACGAAGAGGTTCGCAAACGCATAGTCTCTGGCAGGCAAGCCTACGTCATTTGTCCGCGCATCAACGAGCCCGATCCGACAAAAATCAACGCGCTCATGGCGAAATCGGCAAAAGCCGAAGCCATACGCCTGAAAAAAGAGGTCTTTCCTGAATTCGAGATCGGTCTTTTACACGGCGCTATGAAACCGAAGGAAAAAGATGAAGTCATGCGCCGGTTCACGGCGGGTGAAATCCAGATTCTGGTCGCCACGTCGGTGGTGGAAGTCGGGGTCAACGTGCCGAACGCAACGGTGATCCTGATCGAGGGCGCGGAGCGCTTTGGACTTGCGCAATTACACCAATTGCGCGGTCGTGTGATGCGCTCGTCACATCCGCCGCTCTGTTTTCTCGTGCCACAAACCAAAGGCGAAGTCTCAATGAAGCGACTGCGCGCGCTCGAAAAATCCGCCGACGGTTTCGCGCTCGCCGAAGCGGATCTTGAAACTCGAGGTGCGGGCGATTTGTATGGTCGCGCGCAGTGGGGCGTATCCGATCTCGGTATGGAAGCGCTGAAGAATCCGCGCCTCATCGAGGCTGCACGCGAAGAAGCGCACGCCATCATCGCAAAAGATCCAACGCTCGCGCAGCACCGTGCACTCGCCGATCGCATGTCACGGGGCGCACTTGAATTGCACGCGGAATGACGAACATCGATTTATTGAACAGTCACTGTTGCCGTGCTCGAATGGATTCCCGCTGAAAGCGTTATCGTGTACGTACCCATTCCACTATACGTATGCGTATAGGTTTGTTGCGCAGTGTTACACGAACCAGCCGGCACGTTGATTTGTTGCTGCTGGCCACCATCGCCGAAATCAATCGTGTAAGTACTTGCACCGCAGTTGTCGGTGGTATTCACCGTCGCCTGCACATTCACCTGAAGCGGCGCCGAACCTAATACCGGCGACACCTGGATGAATCCGCCGACCGGTCCGGTAGGGACGCCGCCGTTTCCAGGGGCACCACCACACTGCGATTGAATGGCCGTGAGCGTATGCGGTCCGACGCGGCCATAGCCAGTCGTTGAAGGCGTGCCCGATGAGCTAATACCATTCTTCACTTGAAATGCTTGCACCGCAGCAACGGTGAGCGAGCCGTAGTAGCCCGTCACCAACCCCTGAGGATAGACCGAGGGGTCATTCGCGAGAAACTGCTGCAGTTGCGATACCGCGAGACCGGATGAACCAGGTCCCAATGGCGAGACGATTGCACCACATGAAGAGGTCGGAGCACTAACTCCCTGCCCGCTCCCCGCCTTCTGCTGCAATTGCGCGAGCCATTGGCTGAGCGCCTGTACTTCCGTTTGCAGATCCGATAGTTGATCAGCTGAAGCAGCAATCGGAAACGCACACAACACAGTCACAATCGCAATTGAAATGAATTTCATACGAATATTGTCTCATGGCTTGCACAAGGTGCAACGGCTACTCAGCGAGCTCTTGCAAGGCTATCCGCGCGTGTGCTTGGACATCGAGAACGATATCGTATTTCGGATCTGCGAGTTCTTCGACGGCAAACCATTTGATCTCCCCGCCCTTCAATTCATGCCGCGCCTCTGAGCCATGCGAGCGAGCGAAAAACGCAAGATTCACGTGTTCGTGGGTATGCGACGAATCATAGTAATGTCTCGTTAGAAAACGAGGCGGAATCAAATCCCTCGATTCGAATGGCGTCATGTAGTTCGTTGAGGTGCCGATGAGTTCGATATCGAGTCCGGTTTCTTCTTTGGCCTCGCGAATCGCCGCTTCATCCGGATCTTCGTCGAGCTCAATGTGACCACCCGGCGGCAGCCAAATATCGAGCTTTTTGTGTTTGTGGAGCAAGATTTTGTTGGCATGTACGATATAGATACATACCGTAAAATCTATTTTTTTATTGAGGTGTGCCATACACTAGAAAAACCAGTAGTTAAGAATACTGTAGATCGAAATGAGGAACGTCCCCAAAAGCGTGAACCCCACGAGCCCGACCGGCATGAAGGTATTGAAAACATCCAACTCTTTGCATATTCCGAAATCCTAGCATGTCTCTATACGCCCACCTGGACTCGAACCAGGATCCCTCGGATATAAGCCGAGAGCTCTAACCTTTGAGCTATGGGCGCAAATGATATTCGCGCAGATACTTCAGCGCCATTGTAATGTACTCCTTCATCGGGACATTTTCAAAGATAACATCGCAAGTACCATGTCCATGCCCGCTCTTATAGGTCAACCCTGATAAGGTCGATTTCTTAATATAAGGCTTACGAAACGATGCCACGGGTATATCCAGAATAGTAGACCAATACCGTTGCTCTTTCATGACGTCCATATCTCCGTAGAGTTGCAAGCGCACAGATATCCTATCCGCAGGAACATGCATGAGCTTCAACCAGCTCAAAAACGCTTTGACGACCGAAGGATCAGTATTGGCAAGGCCGACTGTACCTCTCTGTGACCCGGACCCCGTATCTTTGACAGGTGGTCGAAATTAACAGGCATAATGAAT
>VFSW01011467.1_pt1 | contig 12461 bp, 8 predicted proteins | sample 5358111 | NCBI WGS metagenome assembly VFSW01 (sample SAMN11554181, study PRJNA540505) | mine drainage metagenome | isolation source: sediment from site ElyBrook_90M | place: USA: Ely Copper Mine, Vershire, VT | collected 2017
CCCCCCATTTTCTGGACAGCTGGCTACAAAATCCGCTATAATCTGCCGGTTGAAGAAATCAAGTTGTTGTCACACGTGGGCCTCGGGCCCTTTTTTTATTGGCGCATGAACGAGTGTACGCCAAAACCGAAGGGGGCAGTCACGTTTCCTTGGGGTCGGTGCGGGCCGGGGGCAAAAGAGGCAAACACATGGATGCCATGGCACTAATCGAAAAAACCGTGACCGGTTTAGGCTATGAGTTCGTGGACTTTGAGCGGGCCGGGCGCGGATTGCTGCGGGTGTTTATCGATAAACCGGACGGGGTGGGCGTGGAAGACTGCGTGGCAGTAAGCAATCAGTTAACGCGCCTGTTCACGGTGGAAGGCGTGGATTACGAGCGTCTGGAAGTCTCTTCGCCGGGATTGGACCGTCCGTTGCGACGACCGGCAGACTTTGCCCGCTTTGCGGGGAAGGAAATCAAGTTGCGCGTGCGAATTCCCCGTGCGGGACGGCGCAACTATGTGGGCCGCATCGTTTCGGTATCCGGGACCGCGGTGGAATTGGAGATGGAAGGGGAATCCCTGACGGTGGACTGGGGTGACATTGATCGTGCCAACCTCGTCCCCGAGTTTTGACTGGAGACTGAATATGAGCAAGGAAGTGCTGATGCTGGTGGATGCGCTGGCCCGTGAAAAGAGTGTCGATCCCGACATCGTCTTCACGGCGCTGGAGCTTGCCTTGGCCTCTGCAACACGGAAAAAACACGGGAACGATGAAATGGATGTGCGGGTCCAGATTGACCGTGATACCGGCCATTTTACCTCCTACCAACTGTGGCGCGTGGTCGATGATGCCCAGTGGCTTTCCGAGTTTCAGGAAATGCCTCTTTCCGAGGCCCTCAAGCGCAATCCCGAGGCCAAGGCGGGGGATGTGGTGGAAGATTTTCTGGAACCCGTGGATTTTGGACGGATTGGTGCGCAGGCAGCAAAACAGGTCATTTTCCAGAAAATTCGCGATGCCGAGCGAGAGCAGATCCTCAATGACTTTCTGGAGCGCAAGGAAAGTCTGGTGACCGGAACCGTGAAGCGTTTGGATCGTGGCAATGCCGTCATCGAGTCGGGTCGGATTGAGGCCTTGCTGCCACGAGATCAGATGATCCAGCGTGAAAAGCTGCGCAATGGAGATCGGGCGGGCGGCTATTTGTCCCGGGGGGAGCGTGGAGGGCGTGGACCACAACTGATCTTGTCACGTATCGTGCCCGAGTTCATCACCAAACTGTTTGAGCTGGAAGTTCCTGAAATCGAAGAAGGATTGCTGGAAATCAAGTCGGCAGCCCGGGATCCGGGCGTGCGCGCCAAGATTGCCGTCAAATCCAATGATCGTCGTCTGGATCCCATTGGCACCTGTGTTGGTATGCGTGGTTCACGGGTTCAAGCCGTTACCGGAGAATTGGGGGGGGAGCGGGTGGATATCATTCTCTGGTCTGAGGATCCTGCCCAGTTTGTGATCAATGCCCTGGCCCCCGCTGAAGTGAACTCGATTCGGGTGGATGAAGAGGCCCATAGCATGGACGTGGTCGTGGATGAGGAGCAATTGGCGCAGGCTATTGGTCGCACCGGACAGAATGTGCGTCTGGCCTCCGAATTGACCGGCTGGCCCCTCAATATCATGACGGAAGGGCAGGCCCAGGAAAAAGATCAAGCCGAGTCCTCCCAGATTCGAGAGCTTTTCGTGCAGCGGCTGGACGTGGATGAGGAGGTGGCCGATATTCTGATTCAAGAGGGTTTCAGCTCTCTGGAAGAAGTGGCCTATGTCCCCAAAAACGAAATGCTGGAGATCGACTCCTTCGATGAGGAGACTGTGAACGAGTTGCGTAGTCGTGCCCGCAATGCGCTGTTGACCGAGGCGATTGCCTCGGAAGAGCAGGTGGAACACGCGGCGGAAGACTTGCAAGGTATGGCGGGAATGGATCCAGAAACGGCCTTGTTGCTGGCCTCCAAGGGCGTGAAGACGATTCAGGATCTGGCAGATCTGGCAGCAGACGAATTGTCCGAACTAACAGGAATCGATGCAGAGCGGGCCACATCACTCATCATGACGGCCCGTGCGCCGTTATTTGAATGAGGTAGCGGAGAATCGGAATGACAAATGCAACAGTGGCTGACTTGGCGGTGGAGTTAAAAGTAACTCCAGAAACGCTGCTGGACCAATTACGGGCCGCAGGACTGAACAAAACTGCGGTACTCGACGCCATCAGCGAAAAGGACAAGACCCAACTTCTGGATCACCTGCGCGAACAGCACGGACGTTCAGATCCTAAAACTCGTATTACCCTGACCCGTCGGGAAACTAGCGAAATCAAAAAATCCGACAGTACCACCGGGCGGGCGCGCACCATTCAAGTGGAAGTGCGAAAAAAACGGGTATTGGTCAAACGGGATCCGCAGGATTCGATCCCGGCTGCGGAGGTCCGTCCGCCCGAAATGGCTGCTCCGGTGCCTTCCCACGCCAGTGATGAGAGTTCTGCTGCCCCCGAAGGGCAGATCTTGGTGTCAATGCCCGAGACCACAGGGCAGGAAACTCCGCTGGTGGAGATAGCCGCGCCCGAGGTTGCGCCGGTTTCTGCCACGGCCCTGGCGCACCCGTCAACACCACTGCCTGCTGAGCCAGAAAAACTGGTTTCCCCCGAGGCGGAAGCGATCCTGGAGCCAGAGGCAAAGGTCCCTGCCATCGAAGCAACGCCGCCGGCAGAAGCTGTGGAGCCCCTTCCCTCAGCCACGCAGGAGCAAACGCCGGTTGGGGACGCCGTGGATGTCTGCGCAGAGATAAAAGACTCTGCCAGTGCCACGGCACCTCGCATCGAAGGCAAATTGGGTCGCCCTGTGTTGAGCGCCCCCACCATCGATGACGCACAGCGCGCGCTGCGTGAAAATGAAGCGCGGCGGCAGGCCGAATTGCGCGCACGACAAGCGGCCGATGTGCAGGATAAGCAAGCCCGGGTTCGTGCCAAAAAAGAGGCCGAAGAGAAAGCGCTGGCGGCGCAACAGGCGGCCGCTTTGCGCGCCCAGCAGGAAAAGGACAACGCTGCCAAAAAGATCGAGAAAACCGAAAAGACTGAAAAGACCGATAAAACCGATAAAACCGATAAAACCGGTACCCTGCATCGCCCGGCAACCCCGGCGCGCGCCCCCGACCATGCTGCGGCCAAGAAAGCGGGTAAAAAAGCAGACAAACCGACCACCTGGATTGATGACGGAAATAAGCGTCGTGGTCTTAAAACGCGCGGAGATGCGCAACCGAATACCTCCTGGCGCGATCCCAAGGCACGTCACGGGCGTAACAAACATGATGCCGCCTCGGCCGCGACCCATGGATTTTCCGCACCTACCGAACCGATGGTGCACGAGGTCCTGGTGCCGGAAACCATCACCGTAGCGGTGCTTGCACAAAAAATGGCGGTAAAGGCCGCTGAAGTGATCAAGACGCTCATGAAAATGGGCATGATGGTCACCATCAATCAGGTGCTGGATCAGGAAACCGCCATGATCGTGGTGGAAGAATTGGGGCATGTGGCACGCCAGGCCAAACTGGATGATCCCGAAGCGCTATTGGCAGAAACTGGTGGCGATCATGTGGATGCCTTGCCGGAACCGCGGGCCCCCGTGGTGACGGTGATGGGACACGTGGACCATGGCAAAACCTCCCTGCTGGATTACATTCGGCGCACCCGGGTGGCCAGTGGGGAAGCGGGCGGTATTACCCAGCACATCGGGGCGTACCATGTGGAAACCGACCGGGGCATGGTGACGTTTCTGGATACACCGGGCCACGAGGCCTTTACTGCCATGCGTGCGCGTGGTGCCAAGGTCACCGATATCGTGATTCTGGTGGTGGCCGCCGATGATGGCGTCATGCCCCAGACGATCGAGGCTATCCATCATACCAAGGCGGCCCAGGTGCCGGTCGTGGTGGCGGTCAACAAGATCGACAAGCCCGAAGCCAACTTCGATCGGATCAAAAGCGAAATGGTGGCTCATGGCATTCTGCCCGAGGAGTATGGCGGGGATGCACAGTTTGTCCAGGTGTCTGCCAAAACCGGGCAGGGCATCGATGCCCTGCTGGAGTCAGTGCTGCTGCAGGCCGAAGTCCTGGAATTGAAGGCTGCCCGTAATACCCAGGCCAAGGGGATCGTGATCGAGGCCCGTCTGGATAAGGGGCGCGGTCCAGTGGCGACCTTGCTGGTGCAATCGGGAACGTTGCGTCGGGGCGACATGGTCCTGGCGGGTTCTGCCTTTGGCCGGGTCCGTGCCATGCTGGATGAGGCCGGTCACCCGATCGAGGAGGCCGGTCCCTCCATTCCCGTGGAAATTCAGGGGCTGACCGAGGTTCCGGTGGCGGGAGAGGATGCCATGGTGCTCAATGATGAACGCAAGGCGCGCGAAATCGCCCTGTTCCGTCAGGGCAAGTTCCGCGACGTAAAGCTGGCCAAGCAGCAGGCGGCCAAACTGGAAAATGTGTTTGACCAAATGGCAGAGGGAGAAGTCAAAACCCTTTCGCTCATCATCAAGGCTGATGTACAAGGCTCTTATGAGGCCCTGAGCCAGTCTCTGCTCAAGCTATCCACCGAAGAAGTGCGGGTCAATATCGTGCATTCTGCCGTGGGGGGAATTACCGAGTCGGATGTGAATCTGGCGTTGGCCTCCAAGGCAGTGGTCATTGGTTTCAATACCCGCGCCGATGCCACGGCGCGCAAGCTGATTTCGGCCACCGGGGTGGATGTACGCTATTACGACATCATCTATAACGTGGTGGATGATGTGAAAGCAGCCCTGTCTGGGCTGCTTTCACCGGATCGCAAGGAAAACATCACCGGACTGGTGGAAATTCGCGAGGTCTTCCGTATTTCCAAGGTGGGCGCTGTGGCCGGATGCTACGTGCTGGAAGGTTTTATCAAACGGGGAGCAGGTGTTCGGCTATTGCGCGATCAGGTGGTGATTTATACGGGCGAGTTGGACTCTCTCAAGCGCTTCAAGGATGATGTGCGTGAGGTCAAGGCCGGCTTTGAATGCGGTTTGTCCCTCAAGAACTACAATGACCTCATGGTGGGCGACAAGCTGGAAGTCTTCGAAGTGGTTGAAGTGGTGCGCTCCCTGTAATGCCCGTCTCGATTCAACGCAGCCGGCGAATTGCCGACCAGCTCCAGAAGGAGCTGGCGGATCTGCTGCGCCGCGATTTCAAAGACCCGCGTCTGGGCATGGTGACCCTCACGGAAGTGCTGGTGTCGGCGGACCATTCCCACGCCAAAATCTATGTCAGTTCCTTGCTGGGGGCCGCCTCTCTCCAGCAATCCCTGCAGGTCCTGCAAGAGGGAGCAACCTTTTTGCGGCGCCAGTTGGGGCGGCGCATGCGGCTGCGTACCATGCCGCAATTACACTTCATCGAAGATACCCTGCCTGATCGGGCGCTGGCCTTGACCAGTTTGATCGATGAGGCCATTGCCGCGGATGCCCAACACCCACCCCAGTCCTGAAAGCACGCATCCTGTTCGGATTGCACGCCGGGCGATTTCGGGCGTGTTTCTGCTGGACAAACCTCTGGGCCTGTCTTCAAACAGCGCACTGCAGCGGGTGCGCTACCTGTTTCAGGCGCTCAAAGCCGGGCATACGGGCACTCTGGACCCCTTGGCCACTGGCCTGCTGCCCATCTGTCTGGGGCAGACCACACGCTTTTCCGGGGTAGTGCTGGAGGCCCCTAAAACCTATGAAGCCTGTATTCGTCTGGGCTATACCAGCAGTACCGGAGATGGCGAAGGCGTGATCGAGTCAGGGCAGGTTTATCGTGGCGATCAGTCCACATTGCAACAGGTGCTGCAGGGTTTTGTGGGGCAACAGCAGCAAGCCCCCCCCATGCATTCGGCCTTGAAACATCAGGGCAAGCCACTGTACGTGTATGCCCGGGCAGGGGTGAACATTGAACGGCCCATGCGCTCCATTCATATCCATGCGTTACGTCAGTTATCTTGGCAAGGGGACGAATTAAACATTTCGGTACAGGTGAGTAAGGGGACTTATATTCGTGTATTGGCTCAGGATATTGGCACAGCTCTGGGTTGCGGTGCGTATTTGAGCGGGTTGCGACGCAGCCCCAGCGGCCCCGAACATGTGGCGCAGGCGCTGCGTCTGGAGCAACTGGAACAGTTGACCCTGGCGCAGCGTGAGGCCTGTTTATTGGCGACCGACACCCTGTTGCAGGAATTCCCCGCCTTGCAACTGCCAGCGCAACTGGCGCGTTTGCTGCGCCATGGGCAGAATCTGTCCATTCCTTGGCAGGCACTGGACGGCATGCGCGCTCCCGGGGAGGAAACTTTGGTGTGGGCGGCGGTTCCAACCCCTCAAACCCTGCGCCTTTATGATCCGGATCAACAGTTTTTGGGGCTGGGAGAATGGAACGCGGGCCTGCTGCGCCCTGCCCGATTGATGGCTGAATAAGGAATCGTATGCGACAGGCACCCATGAGTGGTAATGACCCTCTCTCCCCCAATCGCTTCACTGCAGGGGACTGGCGCGCTGTGCGCAGTTTGTTGCCCTATTTGATGGAATTCAAGGGGCGCGTGTTTTTAGCCTTTGTGTTTCTGATTCTGGCCAAACTGGCCAATGTGGGCGTCCCCCTGGCCTTGAAGGCGATCATCGATCAACTGGCGCCGGGCAAAGCCCCGTTGATGGTGCCTGTCATGCTGGTGGCGGGCTACGGCATACTGCGTTTTTCCACCACCCTGTTCAATGAATTGCGCGATGGGGTCTTTGCCAAGGTCACGCAACGCTCCATCCGGCGTATTGCCCTGTCGGTATTTCGCCATCTGCATGGCCTGAATTTGCGTTTTCATCTGGAGCGCCAGACCGGTGGCATGTCGCGGGATATCGAGCGCGGCACGCGCGGCATCGAAAGTTTGATGCGTTTTACGCTATTTAGCATTGTCCCCACCTTGGTGGAAATGGTGATGGTGGGGGCGATTCTGGCCTGGAAATACGATCTCTGGTTTGCCTTGATCACGGTGCTGACGCTGGTGGTTTATATCACACTGACGGTAGTCATCACCGAGTGGCGCACGGCCTTTCGCAAACGCATGAATGAATTGGACTCCCGTGCCAATGCCCGTGCCATCGATAGCCTGCTCAATTACGAAACGGTCAAATATTTTGGAAACGAGGCCTGGGAAGCGCGTCGTTATGATGACAATATGGCCAAATGGGAGCAGGCCTCGGTCAAAAGTCAAACCTCTCTGGCAGCGCTCAATGCCGCCCAAAGCCTGATCATTGGGCTGGGTTCCGTGGCGCTCATGTTGCGTGCTGCCCAAGGGGTGGCAGCGGGGCATTTGACGGTGGGCGATCTGGTGCTGATCAACGCCCTGTTGCTGCAGTTGTACATTCCCCTGAACTTCCTGGGGGTGATTTACCGTGAAATCAAGCAGGCGCTGGCGGACATGGAGCGCATGTTCCGTTTGCTTTCCGTCAACGGTGAAATCACGGATCGCCCCGATGCGCCTCCCCTGGTCGTGGGTCAGGGCCAGGTACAATTTGAAGGGGTGGATTTTGCCTACGACCAGCGTCGCGTCATTCTCAAGCAAGTGAGTTTTCAGATACCGGCAGGGCATAAACTGGCAGTGGTAGGGTCCAGTGGTGCCGGAAAATCGACTCTGTCACGCCTGCTGTTTCGTTTCTATGACGTAGACGCCGGGCGCATTCTGATCAATGGACAGGATCTGCGTGAGGTGACGCAAGCGTCCCTGCGTGCGGCCATTGGCATTGTGCCGCAGGATACGGTGTTGTTCAACGACACCATTTTCTACAACATCGCTTACGGGCGCCCGGATGCCACCCGTGAAGAAGTGCTGGAAGCGGCTCGCGCAGCCCATATTCACGATTTCATCCAGGCCCTGCCTGATGGCTACGAGAGCATGGTGGGAGAACGTGGCCTGAAGCTCTCCGGCGGTGAAAAGCAACGGGTGGCGATTGCGCGAACCTTGCTGAAAAACCCCCAGATCCTGGTGTTCGATGAGGCTACCTCGGCGCTGGATACCCGTTCCGAAAAAAGCATCCAGGAAGAATTGAACACCATTGCCCGTCAGCACACCACCTTGGTCATCGCCCACCGCCTGTCCACCATTGTGGATGCGGATCAGATTCTGGTGATGGAGCAGGGCACGATTGTGGAGCGTGGAACCCACGGGGAATTGCTCGCTGCCGGGGGACACTATGCCCAAATGTGGGCATTGCAACAGCAGCAATTGCCGGATGAAAGCGGGATCCCCTCCTCCCGGTAGCGTAATGGTGCCGCCGTGACTCCTTGAATTGCATGAAGAAAAACAAATTAATTGCGTAACAAGCTGATTTTATGTATCGTTATCCTTATTCGAAGGTGGGGATAGGAATGAAACATAGTAATGCCAGCGCAGTCATTTTAAGTCTGTTGGGAGTCATCGGTCTTGTGTTTTTTTCCTCAGGAGCGCAGGCGGCCCATCATCACCGTCATCCGCATCATTTTCAACGCAGTGTTGTTCAGAACTTCGATCCCGCCCATATGGCGCTGTTGTCCAGTACGGCGCTGGTGGTGGATCAAAGCAACGGGCAAGTGGTGTACTCCAAAAATCCGGAACCGGTTCATCCCATTGCTTCCATCACCAAGTTGATGACAGCGCTGGTGGTGCTGGAGTCAGGACAGGCGCTGGACGAAACCCTGACCGTAGAGTCCGGGGATGTGGACATGCTGCGCTTTAGCCGTTCGCATTTGCGGGTGGGTGCGCGGGCCTCACGGCAGGATTTTTTGCGGATGGCTCTGATCGCTTCTGAAAACCGCGCCGCCGCTGCTCTGGGGCGCTCTTTTCCAGGCGGACGGGCGGCCTTTGTGGTGAGAATGAATGAACAGGCTCAACAGTTTGGCATGAAAGACACGCACTTTGAAGATTCCACGGGACTGAGTATCAACAATGTCTCCACGGCCCATGACCTGGCGCTCTTAGTGGCTGCTGCCGTCAAAATCCCCCTGATTCACGAAATCACCACCACCGCCAGTGCCGAAATTCCTGTGGGCTTTGGTGGGCACATGGTGAGCTTTCACAATACCAACCCGCTGGTATCCGCCAGATCCGGTTGGGAGATTGGTTTGTCCAAAACCGGTTTTATTAACGAGTCGGGGCAATGTCTGGTCATGCAGGCCACCATCAACACCCATCCCATGGTCATTGTGCTACTGGACTCCCGTGGGCACCACGCCCGCATCAACGATGCAAACCGGGTACGGCGCTGGCTCGAGGCCCGCAGTCAGACCACCGTGGGGCAACTCTAAAACTCTCTTCAAACCGTTGGTTACCGGAGTGGTGTGCCATCATGTCCGGCCTGCGGTGGGGTAGCGTGCCCCCCACCGGGTTATTGCAGGTTAGCGAAGTTCCAATAATTCCACATCGAATACCAGCGTGGCGTTGGGTGGGATCGTGTTGCCAGCACCACGGCTGCCATAGCCCATGTCTGGCGGAATGACCAGGGTGCGCTTGGAGCCCACGGTCATCCCCACCAGACCTTCGTCCCAACCGCGAATCACGCGACCAGCCCCCAGCATGAAGGAAAAGGGTTCGCCCCGATCCACCGAACTATCGAATTTCTGTCCCTTGTTACCGGGTGCGGTGGGGTCATATAACCAACCGGTGTAGTGGACGACGACAATATTGCCACGTTTGGCGGCCGGTCCGTTGCCTTTCACGGTATCGGTCATGGTCATTCCACTGAGCGTCATCACTGAGCCATGTTGGTTGGGTGTATAGGTTTCGGCCTGTGCACTACAAGCCAGCAATCCTGCCAGCAGTAGGCAGGGTAAGTGTGGTACCAATTTCATCAAAGCGTCTCCATCGGTTAAATGAGCGGGCGCACCGCATTATAGAGCAGGTTGGGTGATGTTGGGTTGCAATAGCACCTGCGCCCATTCCTTCTCCAGACGTTTGACTGAGACCGGGTAGGGCGTTTTGAGCACTTGTGCAAACAAGGACACGCGTAACTCCTCCAGCATCCAGCCAAAGGCCTCCAGTGCCGGACTCATGCCCTGGGCGCATTGGTTAAGCCAAGGGGTTTCAAGGGTCTCCAGCTGGCGTTGTTTTTCCAGGTCGGCGTGGACATCGCGCGGCAGTTTTTCCAGACGCAGTTGCATCGCCTTCAGGTAGCGCATGAAATGTTTGAGCTGAGCCAAGGGCGTGTTTTCAATGAAATCCGCACGGACTAGCCGCCGCAAATGCTGTGCCATGTTTTGGGTGGCGGGGTACAGAGGCGGTGCGGTGGTTTTTTGGAGTTGTGTCTGCAACGCCTGCCAGGTGTGGAGAACCGGGGTGAGGGTCTGACTCAGTTCCAGAATTTTGGGGGCGAGTAAGGGGCGTATTTGCTGCAAGCGCGCGTCAAAGTCGGCCCGGTGGCGCACAGGGGGGGCACTGTGGGGAACCAGTTCGCGCAGGGCGCGCTCCCCCAGGGCGTGTTTGAAGCGTTCCAGCGGTGTCTGCGCCAGTTCCGAGACAGCGGACTGGCGCGTCGACCCATGCCATTGCAACAGAGCCCCGTAGCGCAGGGTGTTTTGGGTAAGATCCGGCAGACTCCGGGTACAGGCCTTGAAGGTGGATTGCAATTCCAGTTGCAGCAATCGGCGCAACCCCTGAAGGCTTTGATGTCGAGCCTGCTGCGGATCATCGGTGAGTTGAAGTGCTACGGTACAGCCTTCATCCACCAGTGTGGGGTACACCTGAAGCGTCAGGCCGCGGCGCGTGATGGTCAAGGCTTCGGGTAGATCCTCCAGGTCCCAGCAGGTCAGCCCTGAGCGGGTCAAGCTTTGCGTGTCCGTTTGCTGTAGCAGGCTTTGGGCCTGGGCCCCCCAGCGCTGTTGCAGGGCCGATAAATCACGCCCACAGTCCAGTTCCAAGCCGGCCTCATCCAGCAAACGCAGGTTGAAGCGCAGGTGATCGGGTGGCGTGACCCAATCCTGTGCTTCAATCCGGGCTCCGGTGCGGGCTTGAATATGGCGTGCCAGTGCCTGCGTCAGGGTTTGGGTGAGAGGGTGCACCTCCTGTTGTTCCAGAAAGTGGGTGACGAACCCGGGCAGGGGGACCAGTTCACGTCGAATACGCTGCGGCAGACCCTTGAGGAGAGCATTGATCTTGTCGCGGATCATACCGGGAACCAGCCAGTCCAGCGGGAGGGCCTGCAACTGCCCCAGCAATTCCAGCGGTACTTCCAGTGTGACCCCGTCCATGAGGTGTCCCGGTTCAAAGCGATAGCGCAGGTGCAAGGGGTGCTCGTTGAGCATGTAGGTATCAGGGAACAAGGTGGCATTCAAATGCGAGGCAGCGTGGCGCATGAGATGTTCCCGTTGCATGAACAGGAGCTGCGGCTGTCCTTTTTCTGCGCTGCGGCGCCACTTTTCAAAGCGTTCCCCGCTCCAGATCCCGGCCGGGAGCAAGGCGTCATAAAACCCGATCAGGGTGTCTTCGTCCACCAACACATCTTGCCGCCGCCCCTTATGCTCCAAGGTTTCAATTTCCTGCAGCAGATGCTGGTTATGTAATAAAAAAGCGCCACGGACGCGATATTCCCCCAGTACCAGCGCATGGCGAATAAACAGGCGCCGGGCCGCCGCAGGATCGATTGGCCCGTACCGAACCCGTCGTTTCGCCACGATGGGGAGGCCATACAGGGTGACTTTTTCGTAAATATTGGCTTGGGCAGATTTTTCATCCCAGAAGGGATCAAAATAATTGCGCCGCAGCAGATGGGGGGCGCAGGCTTCGATCCACGCCGGGTCGATACGGGCCAGGGTCCGGGCATACAAACGTGTGGTTTCGGTCAATTGTGCCGCCATGACCCATTGCGCCTTGCGCTTGACCTGTGCCGACCCAGGGTTGATCCAGAAGCGAAGCGCCCGCGGCCCCTGGTAGTCCTCTCCCTCGGGATTGCGTAATCCCACATGCCCGAGCAAACCGGTGAGCAAGGCGCGGTGAATTTGATCTGCCGGGGCGGGTGCGCTATTGACCCGAAACCCCATCTGCGTGACCAGCGCCCGTAATTGGGTATGGGTGTCGCACCATTCACGCAGGCGATACAGGGAAAGAAACTGATCGCGGCACCATTGGGCCAGTTTTCTACCGGACTTCTTGTGGGCCAGCGCCCCTTCAAAATGATGCCACAGGGCCAGCCAGGAGAGAAACTCGGATTGCTCATGCTGGAATCGGGCGTGCAGTTGATCGGCCTGGGCCCGCTGTTCCTGCGGGCGATCCCGTGGGTCCTGGCTTGACAGGGCAGCGGTAATGATCAGCATTTCCTGCAGACAGTCAAACTCGCGAGCGGCCAGCAGCATTCTTCCCACCCGCGGATCCACGGGCAGGCGTGCCAGTTCTCGCCCCAGAGAGGTCAGGCCGCGTTGCCCATCCAGAGCTCCCAGTTCATGCAGCAACTGAT
>VFSW01011468.1_pt1 | contig 12459 bp, 13 predicted proteins | sample 5358111 | NCBI WGS metagenome assembly VFSW01 (sample SAMN11554181, study PRJNA540505) | mine drainage metagenome | isolation source: sediment from site ElyBrook_90M | place: USA: Ely Copper Mine, Vershire, VT | collected 2017
AGAACTGCTTGGCGGGATTCGGCGGCACGCGGAGGGCCATCGCGAGTTGATGCGGGTTCATCTCGAGGGGTTTCAGGAACTCCTCGAGGAGGATTTCGCCGGGATGAATCGGTGGCAGCGTCTTAGGCATATGATACCTTGAGTTTCTTCAGAGGACTCGGATGAGTTGGGAAGTGAATGCGACAAGAACGCCGCAACCTGCGCATTTTATGTTCTGAACTGCATCCTCTTCGGGGTATATGAGCATCGTCTTGCCGCCGCATTGGGGACAGGTCAGAACTTCGTCGGCGGAATCTGCATTCGTCGTGGGCATAGATGAATAATAATCCTCCAGGCGGGAGGTCTGAAACGATCACGATTGGCGTTCGCGATACTCGGGCATGAACTATTTCATTTGACCACCGCCTTTTCCGTCTCGTATTTGGAGCATTGAGCTATCACATTCTTGGTGGTCGGCTCCGTGCGAATATTATCGCGATCAAGATTGCTGCTAACAGCTTCGTCTACTATTTGGGCAGCCTGCACAATTAGTTCATCGGACTTGGCTGAATCCCACAACGCTTTCAGGATCGGTGTACAGTAGTCAGCCATTTCATGAGAGTTCATAAACTTGGGCAGCTGTGCTGGATTCCCTAGGAGGCGTACCGCAAGAAGGATATGAAATCGCGCGGGTTTGTACTTTCGCTCTACTTTGCCACTGCGGAATAGATATTCTAGCTTGTAGTAAGCATAAGCGGCTGTATAATACGATTCCATCCGATGGCCTTTACCAAAGATTTCCTTCCCGACCTTATCCTTTAATGCAGAGTAATTTCGTGTGGTTCTGTGGGCTTCCTGTAGAAACATTGCGGCAAAAGCCTTAATAACGTTCGGCTGCGTAATAACACGAGTTTTTTCAATCGGTAAGCGATCGTATTGCCGAGAGCGCCGCTCGTAGTAGAGCCTTTGTTGAACAGGATAGCTCTGGAAGAATTGTTCCAATTGTTTAGGAAATTCTTCGAGTGCGAAAAATTGGTCTTCCGTGACTTGGGTTTGACGATTGGTGGCCCGGACGATTGCGTTAATTACGCCTTCGTCCTGGGTCCCGATTAGACGTACAGGTACTGCCACCGACTTGTCGTTTTTGTCGGCCTGTTCAAACAGCACATGGCTCGTCTGACAGCCGTTAACAATCTGATAGTCCTCAATGACAAATTTATTTCCGGTTGGTCTTACGTCCCGCGCAATAATCGTGATTCCATTATTCATCAAAACGAATCGACTCTTATTGTCCGATTCGAGAGTGTTCTTGATTTCCGTATTCACCTCGTTGTACTCCTGCCAGTCACGAGGATTGCTATAAAACAAACTACCCAACATGTCGCCGTTTTCGTCGGTGAGAACCTTGATGAGTTCAGGGACCGGAAGAAAGCCAAGGTATGCCTGTGTGACTCCCGGCACATCTGGAATCGTCACACGATTCTCAAAAATGAATTCTCTCTCAATTGCATTCTTGGTCTGCCTGTACAGTTTCTGAATGCCATCCGCGCCAAGCGGAGTAAAGGTCACATCGCGAAACAAGTTGGTAGCAACGAGGTCGTCTACTACGGCTTTTCGTCGGCCTTCCAATAGCTGGTCACCAGCCCACGTCCCTGTTGTCGCGAAGTAGAGCCGACACGCCGGATTGCCACGCTTGAATTTCGTACTACGTTGGTACACCTCCGACATTATTTCGACGGCAGCGAAAACTTCTTCATTTCTTGGTAGCGTGGGAGAATCCTTGAAAAAATCGCTTACCGCGAAACCAAAATTGCCGATCTTGGCGGCGTCAAAAGAAGTTCCACGGTCCGCTTGTACAAACACAAATGTAACGTCAAGTTCGCCCGCACTATCTAGCTCTTCTAGACTCTCCACGTCGATAATCAAGTTGCCATTGACAATCACTGCGATCCCGTCGATACCTGCCGCGTCTCCAACCAGAATGTCTTCCGTGTCGAATGTTTCGCTATAGTGTCGTCCTACCGTTATGAAACATACGAAATGTTCGAATCGCTTATCCTCGTTCAATTGAGCAATCCCGCGCTCACTTGAAAATTCAGTTAGCATTTGTTCGGATACTCGGTCCATGACCTACAACCCCCGCTCATATATAGCTGGCGCTGCCTTAAGGCTACTTGGTGACGTCGTACATTCCCCAAACGATCGCCGCGCCAAACAATTTAATACCGTAACGGTCGATACAGTAAAGTATATCATTGCCCTCGAGAGGTTCAGAAAGAGGCTATAGTGTAGGGTTCCTAGACAGCTTCTTGTAGCGGCTGACCTCGACGGGTTTGGCGGCGCGCGGGCGCCGCTATTAGCGGTGGCCGCGCGCAAATGCGGGGGCGCCGCATTCCCAAGCGCGAGAGGCGCTTGGGATGCGGGCGGGGGTTGGCGTTGCATGGGCTAAGCGCGCTTGCGTGCTTGGCCTATGCATGTCAGCCTTTTCAGTGAAGGCGAGAGCCTTCACTGAAAGGCGAAGGCTTGGCGAAGGGCGTTAACCTTTCGATGTTCAATGTTCTGGTGTATGTCGTAAGGCGGCGGCCAGGGTTACTGGTCGCCGCTATCCTTTTGTAGACTAATTCCGCGAACCTAGTTGAATAGGCTCGTCGTGCCGACGCTGACGCGGCCAGCGTAAGTCCGATTTGTCATAAGTCAGATTACCATTAACTGAATGTCCCGTAGGCGCGAAATCCGCCTGCCAGCAAAGCTGGAGCTCATCCAGCGCTAGAGGAGAGAGACCCAATGAAACCACGAATTCGCAATCTCGTGACCGCTGTCGTGATGATGGCAGCGATTGGAATATGCGTTCCTTACGGGCATGCCCAGGAGAAGGCGACGGTCCGTGCGGGCTATCTGACCTGCCACGTCGCCAGCGGATGGGGCTTTATTTTCGGCTCCTCGCGCGACCTCAAGTGCGCTTACGCGAGGGACAAGAACTACACCGAATACTACACCGGTTCGATCACCAAATTTGGCGCCGACATCGGCTATCTATCCTCAGGTGTCATCCTCTGGGCCGTCGTCGCGCCCACCCCCCCACTCGGCCAGGGCTCACTGGCGGGTCACTATGGCGGCGCCACCGCCAGTGTCGCGCTCGGCGTCGGCGCGGGCGCCAATGTTTTGGTTGGCGGATTCAAGAAGTCGATCGCTCTGCAGCCGGTCTCGATCGAGGGTCAGAACGGCCTCAACGTCGCAGCGGGGGTCGCGGAAATCTCGCTGAAGTTCGACGAAGCGAAGCCGCCTAAGGAAACTCAATAGCCATCCGATTTGTGGCGGAAGAATCCGCAGGCGCAGGCAAACTGGCGTCGTGGGCGGTTGGCCATTCAGTGAAGGCGGGAGCCTTCACTGAATGGCTAAGGCTTGCCGAAGGGCGTTAGCCCTTTGGCAGGCCGAGGACGCGTTCGCCGATGATGTTGTGCTGGATCTCGCTGGTGCCGCCCGCGATGGTAAAGGCGCGGGCTGACAACATCCGATAGTTCCAGCTACCGCGGTCGAGGGCGAACGGCGCGCCGTGCTCGAACTGGCTATAGGGGCCGAGTAGTTCGAGTGCAAATTTCGCCATCCGCAAATTGAGGTCGCTGGCGGCGAGCTTGCCGACCGAGCCCTCGGGGCCGGGCGGCAGACCCTTGAGCCGACGGGTTAGCTGGCGCAGGTTGCTGTAGCGCAAGGCGGCGGCATCGCAGGCGAAGCCGGCGATATGCTGGCGCACGTCGGTGTCGTCCCAAGCGGTACCGCCGTTGCGACCAATGGCTTTCGCGAGTTTGGCGAGCTTGTTGACGGAGGTCATCATATCGCGCATCGCGGCAATGGAACTGCGCTCGAACATGAGGGTGGTGACGGCGACCTGCCAGCCCTGATTCTTCTCGCCGACGAGGTTTTTCCGCGGCACCTTGACGTCCTCGAAGAAGACCTCGTTGAAGCCCTTTTCGCCGGTCATCTGGACGAGCGGACGGACGGTGACGCCCGGGCTGTGCATATCAACGAGGAGGTAGCTGATGCCCTTGTGCTTGGGGGCCTCGGGATCGGTGCGGACCAGCAGGATGCACCAATCGGCGCGGTCGGCACCGGAGGTCCAGACCTTCTGGCCGTTGACGATGAAGTAGTCGCCCTCCTCGACGGCGCGGGTGTTGAGCGAGGCGACGTCGGAGCCGGCGCCGGGCTCGGAATAACCCTGGCACCAGATTTCGTCGGCGGAGAGGATTTTCGGCACGAAGCGCTGCTTTTGCTCCTCGGTGCCCCAATGGATGAGGGTGGGGCCGACGAGCATGATGCCGAGGCCGTTGACGATGCCGGGGGCGTGGGCGCGGACCATCTCCTCGTTGTAAACGACCATTTGCTCGAGGGTGGCTCCGCGGCCGCCGTAGGCTTTGGGCCAGTTGATGCCGACCCATCCGCCGGCGTTCATCTTGCGATGCCAGGCGAGGGAGAAGTTCCAGTCGTGGTCGTCGGCGCGGACGATTTCGTTGCCGATATCGTCGTCAGGCTCGCGGCTGCGGCGGGGTGGTTGGTTGGCCTCGAGCCAGGTGCGAAATTCGGTGCGGAAGGCCTCGGCCTCATCGCTGTATTTGAAATCCATCAACGCCTCCCGGTGCCGGCTGCCAGGTAATTTCAGCAGTCTTCATATACGATAGCCGCTGCCGAACCCTGGAACATTAACACAAGCGTTAATTCCAGGGCGATCCGGCGCGGGCGCATGATTTGACTTGCGGCGGCCGATTACGGAAATTCATCGCGAGGCAATTTAAGGGAGAGGCGATCGCGTCGGGCAAGGGGCGCATCGGCAAATCCCGCGCGCCATAGAGGAGATAGCGCCATGAACCGTTTGTTGCATACGATGATTCGGGTCAACGACCTGAACGAGTCGCTCAAGTTTTACGTCGATGCGCTCGGGATGAAGCTGCTGCGCAAGCACGATTATCCGAACGGCGAATTCACGCTGGCGTTTGTCGGCTACGAGGGCGAGGACAATCATACGGTGATCGAGTTGACGCATAACTGGGGCACCAAGAGCTACGAGCAGGGCACCGCGTTCGGGCATCTGGCGATAGGGGTGGACGACCTTTATGCGACGTGCGCGGCGTTGAAGGACAAGGGCGTCAAGGTGGTGCGGGAGCCGGGGCCGATGAAGTTCGGCGGTCCGCATATCGCGTTCGTCGAGGACCCGAACGGCTACAAGGTCGAGGTGATTCAGACGAGCACGGTGCACGATTAACGGGAGAGCTAAGAGTTTCAAAGTGCGCACCTCGCGGACTCGTTAGCTCGGCTCGCGGGCTCGCCTGGTGGAGTTTCAAAGTGCGCACCTCGCGCAGCTCGCAGAGGCTCGTTAGCTCGGCTCGCGGGCTCGCCTGGTGGGGGGGCGGCGCCGCAACCGACAATGGGAGAGAGTGAAGTGAATAGATTTGGTGGGGTAATTTGCGCGGCGATTTTGTTATTCGCGGGGACGGCGTTGGCGGCGGGGCCGACGACACATACACGCACGCTTAATGTTACCGGGGTGCTGATGCCGGCCGCTCCCGGCGACGTCGATAATGCTGAGGGCGGAGCATGCAACGTTGATCCGTGGGTGCATAAATGTTCCTCGACTGCGCCAGGCACCTGCCAGTGCGGCGAGATCACGGTGTCGAAGGCTTCCGGAAGCATGGACACGGGAAAGCAGACCGTATCGAACTTCTTCGTTACGATTGATCAAAATCTCAACCCAGCGACTGAGCCGACGGTGGGATCGGGTCCGAATCCGAATTGCTCGCCTATCCTCGGCATCCTTACGGACACTTCAAGCACCGAGTCGAAAACCCTGAACCTGTTCGCCTTTAGCTGCAAGAAGGTGATTGGAATATCGAATGGCAATCCGACAGGCACTCACGTCAGCGACACGATCGGGGGTGGATGGGGAATTTCGGCCACTCACGCACCGGCTCCCGATGCGTCTGGATGGGGCACTTTGACCGGCAGCGATACTAAGAAAACTCACGCGATCTCGGTAAAATTCAGTGGATTGGTGACTGAGTAATCGGGCGCAGGAGCAATAGTCATTGCCATAGTAACTTGGAATAGTCACTCATAAAGCGCGGCGCCTGTCATCCAAGGGGTGGCAGGCGCCGCGCGGAGGTTCCGGAGCAGGCGCGGATCCGTCCGCGAGTTCGTTATTGAGCGAGGAAGGCGCGGATGGCGGCGATTGAGGACGGCTCCGAGAGCGTCGGGGCGTGGCCGACGCCTGGGATTTCGACGAGCGTCGATCCCGGGAGCACGCGGCACATCCGCTCGGCGGTATCGTGTGCGAGGATGTCGCTCTCGGCGCCACGAATCACCAACGTGCGCGCCGTGATTCGCGCGTAGGGCACCCACATATCCATTGGGCGTGCGGCGGTTCCGGTGCGCGGGATGTTGCGCACGGCGGGATCGATTTTCCAGGTGAGGCGACCGTTATCGGTGGGCTTCACGGCCCAGTGCACGAATTCACGCAGTTCGGGTTCGGGGGTCGTCGCCAGGAATGGGTAGTTGGCGCGATAGTACGCGGCGACCTCGTCGAGGTCGTTAAAATCGTGGGGCGCCTCGGTGAAGTAATCGGTGATGCGCTTGAGGCCCGCGGGATTGACTTCCGGTCCGACATCGTTGAGCACCAGGCGCTCGACGCGCTGCGGATAGCCGCCGGCGAATATCATCGAAATGATTCCGCCCATCGAGGTGCCGATTAGTGTAACGCGATCGAGGTCGAGCGCGTCGATCATCGCGGAGAGATCGCTGACGTAGATCGGCGGAGCGTATTCTACCGCCGGCCCCCATTCGCTGTCGCCGCGGCCGCGCACGTCGATCGACATCACGTGGTAATCGTTCATCAGGTGCGGCGCGAGGCCGTCGAAGTTGTGCGCGTTACCGCTCAAGCCGTGGATACAGATGAGTGGCGGTTTCGACGGATTGCCGAAATCGAGATAGTGGAGTTTGAGCCCGTTGGCGCTGAAGAACCGGCTTTGCGCTGACAAATGTTTGCTCCTTGGCGGAAATCGGCGGCAGCTCGCAACCGCGCGTTCACGCGGATGCCTTGGAAGCGCATACGCCGACGCGCTGGCACGCCCGAGCGTATTAGATTTGCGACGCTTCCACCAACTCGCGCAGGCGGTCCGGCACGATGATCAGCCGCCGCCCGTCGCGCAGGATGACGCGCTCATTCTCGAAATCGTTGAGCTGCTCGGTGGTGCGCTGCCGCGATGCGCCGACCAGTTCCGCCAGGTCCGCATGGGTTACCTTTAACGTCAACAGGATGCCGCGCGAATCCTCGGCGCCGAACTTCATCGCCAGTTCCATCAACGCGCCGGCCAGTCGCTCCCGGACGCTGAGTCCGACGAAATTCGTATAGCGCTGCAGCGTGATCCACCAGCGTCCAACAGTTACTTCGAGCATCCGGCTGAAGCGTTCGAGCGGCACGCCCAGCACCAGTCCGACGAAGGTCTCAGGTCTTGCGATGCCAACCACGCAATCGCTGAAGGCGTCGCAGCGGAACGGCCGCGTCGCGTGCGGCAAAAGCGAAGAAACACCGAAAATCTCTCCCGGCCCCACTAATCCCACCAGCACTCGCTCCTCGCGATTCTGAAACGACAGCTTGGCGACGCCCGAGAGCAGGATGTAAATCCGGTTCGAGCTCTCGCCTTCGAAGAAAATCGTATCGCGCCGTTTTATCCTTTCGAGCGTTAAACTCTGCGCAAGGCCCTGCAATTGGTCTTGGCTCAGCCATGATAATGTCTTGAGCCGCCCTAGGGTTTTCCAGTCGGGTTGAGCTTTTGGGACCACGATACTTCGTACCACAGGAGGGCCTGTTGTCGCCAAGGCGACCGACCGGCGCGAACCGCCTCGTCAAACGGTCCGTTTTGTCGCAGTCGCGACAACTGCGGGTTCATCAACAGTTGTTAGGCTCGTGACATCGCGTAAACTTTCTTTACATAACATTGATGAGAGTTCGAGCACGGTCACTCTTAACAGCGGGTTTTCAAGGCGGGGTATTTCAAAATGGGCATCAAACAGTCGGAAGTGGCAGAGGATGTCGGGAAATTGATTGAGGCTGCATGTGTCGAATTGCCGATGGCTGCGGCCAAACGCATGTTCGGCGACAAAGATGACAATGCAGTCCGCGATGCCGGCTGGAAGGCTTACGACTCGTGGGTCCGGCTCGCCAACGACGCTTCCAATCGGATGTACGCCAACCCGACCTTCGGCGGTATCGCGGGTCGCGGGATTCAAGCGGGGTTGCAGGTGACGCGCGTCGTCGATGCGGTCGCGTCGGCGATCTTCGGCAATCTGTGGCCTGCGATCGGACTGCCGACGGCGCTCGATATGCAAGCGTTGCGCGCCGACGTCAAGGCGTTGCGCGAGGAACTCCGTGCGGTCGTGGCCGAGACGCAAGCAGCGCCTATCGACGAAAGTGACGACGGCGCGTACGCCGCCGCACGCGGTGCACAATCCGAGAACGCGGCCGCAGCGATTATCTGGAACGGCTACAAGCCCGCGCCCAGGCGCAAGGCGAAAGGGGGAAAGAAGAGTGTCGCTCTTTAATGAAGTAGCAGGCTATTGGCTCGACGGCGCGGTGCGCACGCTCGGTGCGATCGGCCGCGGGTTCGGTTCCCAAATTTCCGCTGACCCTCCGCCGGTCACGCCTTATGATGTGATCTATGAAGGCGGCAAAGTCAGCCTGCGCCATTATCACGCGCCCAACCGGATTCACGCGACGCCGATCGTGCTCGTCTATGCGCTGATCAAGCGTCCCTTTGTGATGGACCTGCAGCCGGGCAAGAGCGTCGTCGAGAGCCTGCTCAAGCAGGGCTTCGACGTTTACCTGACCGACTGGATCCCGCCGACCAAGGAAGACGCATGGCGCGGCTTCGATGCCTACGTCAACGGCGATCTCGCCAACGCGGTGCGCGCCGTACAGATCGCGGAGAATGTCGAACAAGTCCACGTGCTCGGCTATTGTTTCGGCGCGCTGCTGAGCCTGCTTTACACCGCGCTCCATCCCGAGAACGTCAAGAACCTCGTCACCCTGACGGTTCCCTTCGACATGAGCGTGCGCGACCTTCCCATCTACAATCTGATGGATCAGATTGACGACAGCGCGATCGAACTCATTACCAAAATATACGGCAACTGCCCGGCCTGGATGGTGAACATGAGCTTCACCGCGATGTCGCCGATCCATCATGCTTTCGACAAGTACGTCGGCCTCTATCGCAACGCGGAGCGCGACGGTTATGCCGACATGTTCGACCTGTTCGAGCGTTGGATGTCGAGCGACGTTCCGCTGGCCGGAAAAATCTTTCGCGAGATGACGGGCGATATTTTCAAGCGCAATCTGCTCGCCAAAGGTGAGATGAAGATCGCCGGACGCCCGGTCGATCTGCAGAACATCAAGTGCCCGCTGCTCAACGTCGTGGCCGATCTCGATGACGTCGTGCATCCCCGTTCGAGCCTGGGTCTGCCGGAAAAGGTCGGCAGCACGGACAAGCGCAACCTGACCTTCCCGGTCGGCCATCTCGGCGCCGTGGTGAGCGCTGGCGCGATCAAGAAGCTGTGGCCCGAAGTCGGCGGATGGCTCGCCGACCGCGATCGTTAGGGCGAGCGCGATCAAGAGGCTGAGAAGGATTCATCAAAAGATGACCAAAAACGCCGATTAGTGTCGCAGTGGTGACAATTCCAATCGGACAGGAAGGCTATTAGTGGCTACATTAAATGGAAGCAGGAAACGCGGGGGAAAAGGCCCGCACAAAAAATCACCCCACAAAGGGGATGGAGGAGTTCAGATGACGGACAAAGAGACCCGCGAAGGAATGTACGAGACTTTCAGCAAGATGGGTGAGTCGTTCATGAGCCTCGAAGGCGCGAAGAAGGCGGCGGCCTGGTATATCGATACGACCGAGCGCGTCGCGACGCAGGCGCTCGAGCTGCAGGAAAAGGCGACTAGCTGGGCGAAAGAGACTCCACTGGCGTCGATCTTCGAGACCCAGCACAACCTGGCACGCAAGTTCCTCGAGCGTTCGGTGACGGCGGCGCGCAACCTCTGGCAGATCGAAGCCGCCTAAGGGGGGCCTAGGTTTTCAGGTGGTAGGTCGGGCACCTTAGGGTCTTACCCTCAAACATTCGATTTGTACGACGCGAGGTCTCAGTTCCGGGCCTCGCGTTTTTTCGTCTTGCCGCCCCGCCCATGTCTAACTTTCCACCGCTCTCGGCTTTCTCAGTTGCCAGGTCAAATGCGCCTTCACCGTCGGCCATTCACTGGCGATGATGCTGTAAACGCAAGTGTCGCGGAGAGTCCCATTCGCAGCTAGCTGATGACAGCGCAGGATTCCGTCGAGCTTCGCACCCAAACGTTCGATTGCGCGCCGGCTCTGATGATTGAAGAAGTGCGTTCTGAACTCGACCGCGATGCAATTCAATCGCTCGAACGCATGCTCGAGTAATAGAAGTTTGGCTTGTGTGTTGAGGCTGGTCCGCTGCACACTTCGGCGATACCACGTCCCACCGATTTCCACGCGGCGATTGACGGCATCGACATTCAGATAATTAGTCATGCCCACGGCTTTTCCGGTCGCGTTATCGAGGATCGCGAAAGGCAGCGTAGCTCCAGCAGCTTGCTCGCTGAGCCGCCGCTCGATTTGCAGGTGCATCGTCTCCGGTGAAGGAACCGCGGTGTACCACAGCTTGAATAGCTCGCCGTCCTTGACTGCCTCGATAAACTCTTCGCGATGGCAAAGATCGAGCGGCGCGAGGGTCACGAGCGGACCTCGCAGGATTGCGGGTTGAAGCCACGACATCGCTTATTCCTTCACGCCTCAGCGCCAATCGTCTAACAAAAAGACGCCTGGTCGATTGAAACCGGGATCATTTGCCTTTTGCATCGCCACTCCCACCAGGTCCGTGCGAAAGCCGCGTCCGACCATGATTCTGTAGGCCTCATTACGACTCACATTGACGCCGGCTTCCAGCCGCCCCGCGCCCGACCTTTCGGCGTATGTCTCGCATGCGTCCAGCAGCCGCGCGAAGTTACTCCGCGCCGCAGCCCCGGGACTCACCGCGGCGAATTTGACGTAACAGGAACCGCTTCCTGCCTCGGTTTTCGCGCCGACGTGACAAACTCCGAACGCAGCTACCTTGGAGCCATCGAGCAACAAGATCGTATCGCCCAGGCGTTGAGCGTCCACCGCGCGAATCTCTCGCGAAACATCCAGACCTTCGTAGATCGCCCCGGTCGCTTCACGACATCCGGCCAGGGCTGCTTCTTTCTGCGTCAGCGGCAGCTCGGAAAATCGAGTGTAGCCTTCTTGATTCGCCGAGGGTGCGACCTGCTTGGACATCACGGGTGTGAGAAACCGCGTCCAGAAATCGAACTTTTGATAAAGTGCATGATGTTTGGCGCTGTGACTGAAGGTGAAGAGACCCGTATGTCGGCACCCCCACTTCTCGAAGAGCTCCATGGTAGGCTCGAGGAGACGCTGCGCCACCTTCTGATTCCATAGCCGCGGCTCTACCGAGAGCGGTCCGAAAAATCCGAAACTCCCCCAGTTAGTCACGAAATTCGAACCCACCAGCTTGCTATCGGCCTCCGCCGCCAAAGCCGAATCAGGGGCAGCCCGAAAACGGGTGTTAGCCATGTCGCTATCGCCGAACATTTTCATCGGATCGGGCAGACCGAGAAAGGTGCCGAAAGCAAGCCGCATAATGCGGTCGGCTTCGCCCAGATCACGCTCTTCAAGCGAACGAGTTCGAATCTGCATTGCAGTTCTCCCAATCGCTTTGGCTCGACGAATCCAAACGATTAGTCGTTCAGTTAGGCGGCATCCTCTGCTTTGTCAATCCGCGCAGCGCCCTTGCCTGGCGCAGCCCGCATCTTCACAGACGGGAAGTCTGAAACCCGGTGAGGTTTCAGCCTCCGGAGGAAACCAAAAGGTTTTGAGTTCCTCAACCACCGGACAAGTGCCGCTCCGTGAATCGCTAGGTCTATCGGCTGATCGTGGAATTCTGGCCTGGCGCGGGAATCTCCCCGCCCGACCGATTCCAATGCGCCGCCGTTGTGATATTTGTCGGGAAACTCTGGACGACCGAATAGCGGAGCAACCCAATGGCGACATATGAGACTATCGTTTATGAACGCGTCGAAGAAAAAATCTTCCGCCTGACACTGAATCGACCCGAGAAGCTCAATGCGCTGTCGCCCAAGCTGCTCGGCGAGTTCGACAGCGTACTCAACGAATTCGAGGCGGACCGCGACGCCAGCGTCCTGATCATTCGCGGCGCCGGTCGCGCGTTTTGCGCCGGCTATGACCTGCAGGGCACCCAGCAGCCCGGCTCCGGCTTCACCGTCAGCAGCGATCGCATCAACCTGCACAAGATTATCGACCGATGGCAGCGCTTGTGGGCGATCGGCAAGCCTACTATCGCGCAGGTGCATGGCTACTG
>VFSW01011469.1_pt1 | contig 12458 bp, 13 predicted proteins | sample 5358111 | NCBI WGS metagenome assembly VFSW01 (sample SAMN11554181, study PRJNA540505) | mine drainage metagenome | isolation source: sediment from site ElyBrook_90M | place: USA: Ely Copper Mine, Vershire, VT | collected 2017
CCTATGTGCATTTCGTGCAGGACCCGTTCGACATCGCCAGCATCGTCAGGCCCTACGTCAAATGGGAATATTCGTTGCCGTCCGGCATCGTGGTGAAGGAGGCGCTGGCCCGCGCAGCTGCATTTGCGCAGAGCGACCCGGCTGGTCCGGTCTATATGATGCTGCCGCGCGAAACGCTGGCGGAAGAATGGGACGACGACGCCATGCCGGCCTATCCGCCCGCCCGATACGGCAGCGTGCAGGCGGGCGGTATCGAGCCTGCGCGGGCCGATGCGATCGCCGAAGCGTTGATGGCGGCGGAAAATCCGATTGCGTTGACGGCCTATCTCGGCCGCAAGCCGGAAGCCGTCGCGGCGCTGGAACACCTGTCGCGGACCTGCGGCATCAGGGTCGCGGAATTCAACTCGATCGGCCTGAATATTTCGCAAGCATCCCCCTGCTTCGCAGGCTTCGATCCCCTGCCCTTGCTCGAGCAGGCCGATCTCGGCCTGCTGCTGGATTCGGATGTGCCGTTCATTCCGCAATATGCCAAGCGAGCCGGCGCCATCAAATGGATCCAGGTCGACATCGATCCCCTGAAGTCGGATTTTCCGATGTGGGGATTTCCGACCGACATCAGAATTCAGGGCGATTGCACGATTGTGTTGCGGCAGGTGCAGGAGGCGGTGGAGGCGCGCGCCGACGACGCCTGGCGCCAGCGCGTCGCCAAGCGGATGGCAGGCTGGGGCGGCGCCCGCGAGGCCGCCGCAAAGCGACGCGCCGCAGCGCGCGCCAACAAGGGCGTTTCCGGAGCGCTCAACCCGGCCTTCCTGTTCGCAACGCTGAACGAAAAGCTATCGCAGGACGACATCGTGGTGAACGAGGCGATCCGCAACGCGCCCATCCTGCAGGAGCACGTCACGCGCACGAAACCGCGGAGCTATGTCGGCCTCGCCGGCGGCGGCCTCGGATTCTCGGGCGGCATGGCGCTGGGGCTAAAGCTGGCGCAGCCGGACCGGCGCGTCGTGCAGGTCATCGGCGATGGCGGGTTTCACTTTTCCTCGCCCGACAGCGTCTATGCGGTGGCGCAGCAGTACCGGATTCCAATCCTGACGGTCGTGCTGGACAATGGTGGCTGGCAAGCGGTGAAGTCAGCCGTGCAACGCGTTTACCCCAGGGGGGTCGCCGCCGAAACCGATCAGTTCCAGTCGCGGCTGACCTCGGGCCGTCAGGGCGAGCGAAGGGACTTCTCTGCGGTGGCAGAGGCATTCGGCGCGCATGGCGAATGCGTCACGGAGCCTGACGATCTTGCGGCATCCATCGACCGCTGCCTGGCCGCGCTGGACGATGGCCGGGCGGCCGTGCTTCATGTTCACGTCACGCGGCTTTGAAGCAGGAATTCTCACCGACAACAGCCTGAGGAAATCGAACGCCATGAAGGCTCCTCGCAGACACGCCTGGATAAGCGGGTGCCTCGGATTGACGGCTCTCGCCGCGGCCGCGATCGGGACCGCACGCGCCCAGGAGGCCCCCTCGAAATATCCGACGCGGGCCGTTCACATCGTCGTCGGCTTCACGCCGGGCGGCGGCAACGACATCATCGCGCGGCTCGTCGGACAGAAATTGTCCGAAAGCCTCGGCCAGCCCGTGATCATCGACAACAAGCCAGGCGGCGGCGCGATCGTCGCCACCGAATATGTCGCCAAATCGCCGCCCGATGGCTACACGCTGCTGGTCGGCGCCAGCGGCGCCATGGCCATCAATCCGGCCGTCTATGCGAAACTGCCGTACGATTCGACGCGGGATTTCGTTCCGGTCTCCGAACTCGGCTCGTTTCCGCTGATTCTGATCGTCAACGCGTCCTCACCGATCAAGTCGGTCGCCGAGCTCGTCGCTTTCGCGAAGGAAAATCCGGACAAGACCAATTATTCCTCCTCATCCGCCGCGTTCCAGCTGGTCACCGAATTGTTCAAGCAGAAGACCGGCGCGCCGATGCAGGAGATCCCTTACAAGGGCGCCAACGATTCGGTGATGGCCGTGATTTCCGGCCAGGTCACCGCGACCATCGCCGATACCGGTTCGGTTTCGAGCCAGGTAAAGGGCGGCCAGGTGCGCGCACTCGCAGTTGCGTCAGCCAAACGCACAGAAGACCTTCCGGACGTTCCGACCATGAAGGAAGCCGGCGCGGATGTCGACGCGGTGCTTTGGAGCGGCATCTTTGCGCCACGGCGGACGCCGCCTGCCATCGTCAGCAGGCTCGAGGGCGAGCTGATGCGGATCGTCAGGTTACCGGAGGTGGTCGCGCGGCTGAAGCCGCTCGGCATCCTGCCGGTCGGCAACACGTCGGCGGAATTCGCGCAGATTCTGACATCCGATATAGCGCGGTGGAGCGAAGTCGCGAAAGCCGGCAATATCAGGATGGAGCCGTAGCGCTGCGCGGCGAGACCAGGCCGGCGATGACCGTTGCAACCGCTGCGACGGCAACGTTGAGGATCAGCGCGCCGAGTCCGGCATAAAACACATAGCTGGCGCCACCGAGATCGATCGTTGCGAGCGGTTTCAGCCCGTTGCTCCACGCCGTCCACGATCCCCACGGGATTCCCGCGGCCCAGCCGAGCAGCAGAGCTTCGGCACGGAACCAGCGCGTGAACAATCCGAATACCAGTGCCGACCGTATTCAAGCGGCCGCGAAGGCGCCGCAGGCATCGCGGAGGCGCTGCAGGCATCACGAAAGCGCCGCAGGCGGTTTCCCGCTGCGGCGCCATTGAGCATCCGAGTGACGAGCTTTGGCGCCGGTCGGCGCCGGAGCAGCGAGCGCGCTTATTTAACGACCTCGGCGCCGACCTTGCAGGTGGCCGCATCCTGATCGCCGGTGCCACCGCTGCAACCGACCGCACCGATCAGCTTACCGTTTTCGACAAGCGGAAATCCGCCGGGGCTCGCGACCAGGGTGGGGTCGAGCGTGGCGACATAGCCGTGACCGGTTTCAAAGGCATTGTAGAGCAGGCGGGATTCGCGACGGAAGCGTGCCGCCGTGCGGGCCTTGCCGATCGAAATCGAACCGGAGGCGATTTGCGCGCCCTCCATCCGCTCGAACATTACGGGTTCACCGTTGGTGTCGACGACGGCAATGTTCATTTTCCAGTTCCGCTTCTTGGCTTCGGCTTCAGCGGCGGCCATCACCTGCTTGGCCTGCTCGAGCCCGATCGACAGGCCATAGGGAATATCGAACGGCATCTTGTCGGGCGTTCCGCCCGCAGACGGCGGCGCCGGTGGCGTAGCCGGCGCCGGTGCCGGGGTTTGTGCGAGGGCCAGCGAACCCATCGCTGCAACGGCGCAAACCGCCAGTGTCATGGAAATAACTGAACGCATAGTATTCTCCCAGTTGAAGTTTGTTTTCATGGTAGTGCCGTCAAGGTCGACGCCGCATCACATCGGCGGCGTCAACCCGTCCTTGCCGTAGGTGACGCGCGGAGTTTGCACCGTGCCGTCAGCCTGCTTCTTCCCGGCACCGACGAAAATCCTGGTGCCCGGCTTCAGGTCGTTCTTGTCGCCCATGACGTAAGTGACGACCGCAGTCTCCGGAGTCACCAGGACCTTCTTCTCGCCATCCTTGTATTTGACCGACAGGATCGGTCCGTCGACGCCTGCCACCGTCTGCTCGACATTGGCATTGGTCATTTTGGTGTTGGGCTTGAGATCCCAGTCGTAATGGCCTTCGCCCGTGCCGCGCATCGATTCCGGGAAGATGTGTACCTCGATGGCCTTCTGGCTGCCGTCCGGCTGCGTCATTCCGGTCGCGCCGACGAACATGCCCGGCTTTATGTCGGCCATCGTCGACTTCACGATCGCCACATACAGGCCAGGGTCGGTCACCGTCACCTTCAGCTCCGCGCCGTCACGATTCCTGACCACGTAAACGGCACCGTCGACCCTTTCGATGGTGCCGCGGATCCGGACCGTTTCCTGCGCCGACGCGGGCACGGCGAGGTAAATCAAAGCGAAACCCGCAGCCGCGAGCATGCGCTGGAGCGTATTGGGCATTGTAATCCTCCATGGGTCTGGATTGCCGGCTGGCGTGACTAATTACCGGATTAATTGCGGGGCCGAAAGCCATCCCGCCAACTGCCTGAACGGCGTCTTCCCTGCAACCCCGGTGGCTCACGAATATTCCTGATCAAGATCGCGGAAGACCTCCGCCTCCCGCACCGCAACAGGATGTCATCCTCGCGTCATCCTATTCGACCTTGATCCCGGCGTGCTGGATCACGCGCCGCCAGCGCTCCTCCTCGCCGCGGACATATCGGTCAAGCTCTTCCGGAGGACGCGCGACCATGACCAGACCCTCGTTCGCACCGAGCCTTTTGAAAGCCTCGGACTGAACCGCCAACGCTGCCGATTTGTTGAGCCGGTCGATGACACCGGCCGGGGTTTCGGCCGGCGCGAAAAGGCCGTACCAGCTCTCGGCGGCATAGCCGGGAACACCCGCTTCCGCCACCGTCGGCAATTTCGGAAATGCGGGCGAACGTTCCGCCGAAGTCACGGCGATCGCGCGCAATTGCCCGCTTTCGACCAGCGACGCTGCGCTGGCAACCGTCGTAAACATCACCTGGATCTGGCCGCCGATCAGGTCGGTGATGGCGGGCGCCGCGCCCTTATAAGGCACCGCCGTCAGATTGACCTTGGCCAGATCCTTGAACAGCTCGCCCGCGAGATGCGCCGAGGTGCCGACGCCGAACGTCCCATAGGACAATTTGTCGGGATCGGCTTTCGCCGCCGCGATCAGGTCCGCAATCGTCTGAAACGGGGATTTGGGATTGACCACGACAATATTGAAGGAACGTGCGACCAGGGCTACTGCAGCAAAATCCTTGTGCGGATCATAGGGCAAGTTCGCACTGAGGCTCGAATTGACCGCATGCGAGAACGTCCCCATCAAGAGCGTATAGCCGTCCGGCGCGCTTGTCGCGACGGCCTGGGTCCCGATGATGGTCCCTGCCCCGGGCTTGTTCTCGACGACCACCGAGACCCCCAAATCCTTGGCCATCTCCTGCGCAAGCGTGCGCGCGACCACGTCGGTCCCGCCACCCGGCGCAAAGGGGACGACGATCCGGATCGCCCTTTCCGGGTACAAGGCCATGGCATCGCCGGTCGGGAATGCCGCAAGCAACAGCGCGGCAAGCGCAACAGGTAAAGGCGAAGATTTCAAGCAGCGTTCAAAGAGCATGAGCATTCAGGTGCGACCGGCATTGTCGAAAAAGACAGTAACAGATTTGTTTCCCAGGTGTGGCCATACGCTGGGCGATTGCGGGTATGGCGCGCTATGCGCGCGGGATGGACGAGCCTCCAATGTGCTGACGCAGTCGCTATCGCTGCTGGAACCGGCAACCCGTGCCCGGATTGAACAGCTCACACAGTATTTCATCAATCACGGCATCCTCGATCGCGCCGACGCCTCGCAGCGCGCCGTGACTGCCGTCGGCCATATCGTGCAAAAGCAGGCTTACATCGTGGCCTTCAGCGACACCTTCTTGCTCCTGGGAACCGCACTGATCGTTGCGCTCACGGCAACCCTTCCGCCGGTGAAGGCCATGGCCGCCGCGTAATCAAGCGGCCGCCTTCAATTCACACCGCGGTAGTGCGGGCGAAATCGATATAGATCTCGCGCAGGCGCGCGGCCATCGGCCCTGGCTTGCCATTGGCGATGCGCTTGCCGTCGATGGTGACTACCGCCTGCACGAACGACGAGGCGCTGGTGATGAAGGCTTCCTTCGCCGCCAGAGCCTCTTGGATCGTGAACGGCCGCTCCTCGACGCGCAGCTGGCGCTCTTCGGCGAGCGCGACCACCGCCTTGCGCGTGCAGCCCGGCAAGATCGCCGATGAGTTCTGCCGCGTGACCAGCACGTCGTCCTGGGTCAGGATGAAGGCCGACGACGATCCGCCTTCGGTCACCTTGCCGTCCTCGATCATCCAGGCTTCGCCTGCGCCGGCTTCCGCCGCCGCCTGCTTGGCCAGAACCTGTGCCAAGAGCGCCACGCTCTTGATGTCGCGCCGCGCCCAGCGGATATCGGGCACCGTGATCACGCCGATGCCGGTCTTTGCCGGCGCCGCGTTGACGATATCCTTGACCGACGTGAACATGACAAGCGTCGGCTTCACGCCCTTTGGGAATGCAAAGTCGCGGCCCTTGTCGGCGCCGCGCGTGACCTCCAGATAGACCAGCCCGCTCACGAGCCGATTACGCGCGATCAGCTCGCGCTGGATCTCGACAATGCGCGCCAGCGATTCCGGCAAGGCCAGCGATATCTCCCCCACCGAGCGTTCCAGCCGCGCCAGATGCGAGGCGTTGTCAACCAGCTTGCCGTCCAGCACAGCGGCGACTTCGTAGATGCCGTCGGCGAACAAAAACCCGCGGTCCAGGATCGAGACCTTGGCCTCAGCGAGCGGCACAAACGAACCGTTGACGTAAGCGATCTGGTCCAAACGAATTCTCCTATCGGGGATGGCGAAGCTGCTGCAGCAGCATATACGCAAATTGTGGCCGCCTATAAACCCTCGTGCCGCCATTGCGGGTCCGCGCCAACGGGCGCACGTCGCAATGGCACATCCTAATGCGACAGAATCTTGGAGAGAAATTTTTGCGCGCGGTCGCTCCGGGGCTTGCCGAAGAAATCGTCCTTGAGTGCGTCTTCCACGATTTCGCCCTGGTCCATGAAAATGACCCGGTGCGCAACCTTGCTGGCGAATCCCATTTCATGGGTGACGACCATCATGGTCATGCCCTCACGCGCGAGGTCGACCATCACATCAAGCACCTCGCTGATCATTTCGGGGTCGAGCGCCGAAGTGGGTTCATCGAACAGCATGGCGATCGGGTCCATCGCGAGCGCCCGAGCGATCGCGACGCGCTGCTGTTGCCCGCCCGACAATTCGGCCGGGTATTTTTGTGCGTGGTCCTTGAGGCCGACGCGGTCAAGCAGCTTCGATGCCTTCGCGATCGCCTCCTCACGCGAGCGCCGCAGAACCTTTTCCTGCGCGAGGCAGAGATTCTCGATGATCCGCAAATGCGGGAAAAGTTCAAAATGCTGGAACACCATGCCGACGCGGGCGCGCAGTCTCGGCAAATTTGTCCTGGAATCGTTGACCTTGATGCCGTCGAGGATGATTTCTCCTCCCTGGATCGGCTCCAGCGCGTTGACGCATTTGATCAGCGTCGATTTGCCCGAGCCCGAGGGGCCGCACACCACCACCACCTCGCCTTTGGCGACGCTGGTGGTGCAGTCCTTCAGCACCTGAAAGTCCGACCCATACCATTTATCGACGTGGCTGATTTCGATCATCCCGTATCCTGTCAGTGAACGAAGGCGACGCGCGCCTGAAGGCGCCTGACGCCGAATGACGCGACGCAGGAAATTGCGAAATACACGACGGCCGCAAACAGGTACATTTCGACCAGCCGCCCGTCGCGCTGCGCGACCTTGCTGGCTGCGCCAAGGAAATCGGGAATCGACAGCACGTAGACCAGGGAAGTATCCTGAAACAGCACGATCGTCTGCGTCAACAACACCGGGAGCATGTTGCGGAACGCCTGCGGCAGCACGACGTAACGCATGGTCTGGCTGTAGGTCAGGCCGAGTGCCTGGGCGGCGGCGGGTTGCCCTTTCGAGATCGACTGGATGCCCGCGCGCATGATTTCGGAGAAATAGGCTGCCTCGAACAGGGTGAAGGTGATTAGCGAAGAGCCGAACGCGCCGACGCGAACCGGCCGCGGCGATCCGGTCAACCACTGTCCGATGTAAGGAACCAGGAAATAGAACCAGAAGATCACCAGCACCAGCGGCAGCGAACGCATCAGATCGACATAGAGACCGGCGATACGCCCCAGCAGCCAGAAGCCGGACAATCGCATCAACGCAATCAGCGTTCCGAAGATGATCCCGCCGAAAGTCGCAAGGCTCGTCAGCGTCAGCGTGAATGTCATGCCGTCGAAAAACAGGTAGCCCAGCGAGCGGCGGATCACGTCGAAGTCGAAATTGGCGAACATGGCGTGCTATTTCCCGGTGATGTAGCCGGGAACCGCCAAACCGCGCTCGACCAGGCGCATGGCGATGACGACGACGATGTTGACCAGGAGATAAAGTATCGTCGCTGCGGTAAAGGCCTCGAATACCTGAAAGGAGAACTCCTGCATCGCTCGCGCCTCTGCCGTCAGCTCGATCAGGCCGATGGTGATCGCCACCGAGGTATTCTTGATGGTGGAGAGGAATTCGGAAGTCAGCGGCGGCAGGACGATTCGGAGCGCCATCGGCAGCAGCACGTAGCGGTAGGTTTGCGCCGTCGTCAGTCCGAGCGCGGTGGCGGCGAGCGCCTGGCCACGCGGCAAGGCGTTGATTCCGGCCCGGGTTTGTTCGGCCACGCGTGCGGACATGAACAGGCCGATCCCGATCGTCGCGGTCACGAACGGCGCGTTGGGCATCTGCTTCAGCCAAAGTCCCCATGACGGCGGCAGGATTTCCGGCAAGACGAAGAACCAGAGGAATAACTGCACCAGGAGCGGCATGTTGCGGAAGAACTCGACATAGGCAAAGCCGACCCAGGACGCTGTCCTCGACGACAGCGTGCGCAGTACACCGATAGCCGTTCCGGTTATCAGCGCGATGATCCAGGCGCAGATCGCGGTCTCGATCGTCAGCGCGAGCCCGGACAGCAGCATGTCGAGATAGGTGCCGGTCCCGTTCGGGGCCGGCTCCCAGAACACGCGCCAGTTCCAATGATAGTTCACGACGGCAGCCCCCTCGCCGCCCCGGATGGACCCGGCGCTACTATACGCTCAAGCAATCTCCGGGCCATCTTGGAGATTCACACGCCTCACATGACCTTGTAGGAATCCGGATCGGGGGAATCGGAGGGCTTGGCGAATTCATGCTTCAGCTCCGCACCGATCGGCACGTTGAGATTCAGCCCCCTGGGCGGAATCTTCTGCATGAACCATTTGTCATAAAGCTTCTGGCCCTCCGCGCTCTGATAGAGCGCCGCGGTCGCGGCATCGACCACTTTCTTGAAGGCGGCATCATCCTTGCGCACCATGATGCCGTAGGGCTCCGGCTTTGAAAACGCATCGGTGGAGATGACATAGGCGCCCGGCTCCTTTGATCCGGCGACAAAGCTCGCCAGCAAGATATCATCCATCACGAACGCCACCGCCCGGTCGGTCTCGACCATCAGGAACGCCTCGGCATGATCCTTTGCCGGGATGATGTTGATGCCGAGATTGCGGGCAGCGTTGGCTTCGTTGAGCTGCTTGATGTTGGTGGTGCCCGAGGTCGAGACCACCGATTTGCCCTTGAGATCGTCAATCGAATTGATCTTGCTGGATTTCTTCGAGACGAATCGGCTCGCGGTCAGAAAGTGCGTATTGGTGAACCAGACCTGCTTCTGGCGCTCGGCATTGTTGGTGGTCGAGCCGCATTCGAGGTCGACGGTGCCATTGGCCATCAGCGGAATACGGGTCGCCGACGTGACCGGGTTGAGCTTGACCTCAAGCTTGTCGAGCTTGAGCTCCTTCTTCACCGCATCGACGATCCTGTAGCAAATGTCCATCGCATAGCCGATCGGCTTCTGGCTGTCGTCCAGATAGGAAAACGGAATCGAGGAGTCGCGATAGCCGAGGGTGATCGCGCCGGTTTCCTTGACATTCTTCAACGTCCCCGTGAGCTCCTCGGCATTCGCCTGGCACACGCAGAACGCAACGGCGAGCGCATAGCCAAAAACACGCGTGCGATTCATCGATATTCTCCTCATACGCAGGCATTTCCTGCGATATCGACATTGGCGACCGAACGGAGCTCCGATCAGACGTCCCTATCTTATGGTCCGAACGCCCGACCGTCGCAAGACGCCTTGGACGGCGCCGATCCCTGTTCGTTACACGGGCGTAGCGTTGCCGAATCCTACAAGGGACGCGGCAGTTCGCCCAAGTCCCAGAACAGACCAGCCATGATGCCCAGCGCCTCTTCGGTGACCGACAGCAGAATATGCTCGTCGGGCGCATGCTGGGAGCAGCCGGGATAAGAGTGCGGCACCCACATCGTCGGCAGACCGAGTAAATCGGAAAACACGTCGTTCGGCAGCGAGCCGCCGAAATTCGGCAGAACCGCAGGCGCCTTTCCCGTCGTCTTCCGGATCGAATCCGCTGTCCAGTTCACCCAGGGACTATCGAAATCGGTACGCGACGCGGCGAACCTCTGCGTCGCCTGGACCCCCACCATCGGAAAGCCGCGATCGTGCAAATGCGCCCTGATCGCGTCGGCGATATCGTCGACCCTGGTGCCGACGACAAAGCGGAGTTGCAGGACCGCCTGCGCATGTCCCGGAATCGCATTGGCCGGCTTTTCGATATTGCCGGAGGACATCGCCAGCACTTCGAGCGTGTTCCACGCGTAAAGCCGTTCGGAGGCCGACAAACCTTCCTCACCCCAGTTTTCAGACAGCGCCGGCTCTTCCGGCATGGGCTCGATCTTCACGTCGGCGAGCGCTGACCGGATCTGATTGGAAAGGCGCGGTGGCTTCAATTGCTCCACCTGCAAACGCCCCTTGCCGTCGACAAGCGTGGCAATCGCGCTGGCGAGGATGGTCGCGGGATTGGCAAGGATACCGCCCCAGTTGCCGGAATGATGCGAGCCCTCGCGCAAGTTCACGTCCAGATGAATCCGTATTCCGCCGCGGCAACCGAGAAATAGCGTGGGGCGACCGGCGGAAAGCCTTGGACCATCGGATGCCAGAAACAGATCGGCTTTCAGCTCGTCGCGCAGTTGTTCGCAGAACCGGCGCAAATCCGGCGACCCGATCTCCTCACCGGTTTCAATGATGAATTTGGCATTGAAGCCGAGCCGGCCGCCGCGCGTCTCCCGCACGGCCCGAAGCGCCGACATATTGATGCTGTGCTGGCCCTTGTTGTCGGCGGTGCCCCGACCGTAGACCCGATTGCCCGATATTGTCGTATGCCACGGATCGAGATTGTCGCGCCACTCCCCGGCCATGCCGTCGACGACGTCGCCGTGTCCGTACATCAGAACGGTCGGGGCCGATCCGCTCTCGCGGTATTCCGCGAGAAGGTAAGGATTGCTTCCGGTCGGAGATTCGATCAGCCTTGTCGAGAAATCGAGTTGCGAAAAGGCGGGCGCGAGTTCCTCGGTGAGGTAGGCGCGCAGCGCGTCCCGCTTTTCAGGGTTTTGGCTCTCGGTCTGGTAAGCGACCCTTCGGTCGAGTTCTCTCAGGAATTCGCCGGAGTGAAGAAAATCGTGGGCTCTCGCGATGGCGTCGGTTCTGGTCATGTCTTCTCTTTTTATTCCACCCAGCCTTTGGATTTCGTCAGGTTAGCGGGATACGTCGCCGGCCGGAAGGCGAGGTTTTGGCTTTGCCAAGGCCTGCCGGAATGCAACAATTTCTGCCGATAGCCCGGCGTTCGATCGGCTAGCCTTGGGAGACCTCCATGAAAACGATCCTTCGCATCTCGGCCGTCTGCATGCTGTTTGCCGGCTCCGCCCTGGCCCTCACCGGCGAGCGCATGGCGGAAATTCCGCTCGAAAAAATGTCGGCCGCCCAGCGCAGCATCGCAGACGCCATCTTGTCCGGACCGAGAAAGAGGATGAGCGGTCCGTTCAATGCCTGGCTGCGCAGCCCGGAACTGGCGGATCGACTGCAAAAGGTGGGCGAGTATGTCAGGTTCAACACCTCGCTCGACAAGCGGGTCAACGAGATGGCGATCCTCATGACCGCGCAAGCCTGGGGCTCGCAATATGAATGGTACGCGCATGCGCCGCTGGCGCTCAAGGCGGGTCTCGATCCCGCGATCGCCGCTGCCATCGGCGCCGGTCGAAAGCCCGACAACATGAAGGATGACGAGGCCATCGTCTGGGAGTTCACCACGCAGCTGCGGCGCGATCACGGCGTCGACGACGCGATCTACGCCAGGGCGCTGGAAAAATTCGGCGAAGCGGGCATCATGGACCTGGTCGCGGTGAACGGATATTACGACGTGGTCTCGATGACGCTCAACGTCGCGCACGTAGCGCCGCCGGCGGATGCCGAGTTGCCCTTCAAACAGGCCGGCCGTTAATCTTACGTCTTGCTCCTGTCGCGCGGCAGCCGTGCAGCGCGACATCACGTCGAAAGTCACTCCGTCATGAAAAAAGAAATCCGGCTCAACGCCTTCGCCATGAACTGCGTCGCGCACCAATCGCCGGGGCTGTGGACCCACCCGCGCGATCGCACCGTCAACTACAACCGGCTACCCTACTGGATCGACCTGGCCAAGACGCTGGAACGCGGACGGTTCGATGGTCTTTTCCTGGCGGACGTGCTCGGCGTCTATGATGTGTTCGGCGGCAGTCCCGACGCGGCGCTGCGCAACGCCACGCAAACGCCCGCGAACGATCCTTTGCTGCTGATCCCGGCGATGGCCGCGGTCACCGAAAATC